>C688J35102_120989796_pt1 | contig 13779 bp, 10 predicted proteins | sample HopSoiMetagenom2_FD_35102 | JGI IMG/M metagenome (IMG submission 35102)
ATAGAGGCGGGCGAGGCTAAGTGGATCGCGCCGAGCATGACGATCAGGAGTGGCCAGTAACGCTTGACTGCGCGCCCTCGCAGCCACAGCCCGGCAGGCACCATCGCGCAGAGCATCAGGATCACCGTTCGCGACTGCGTCTCGGCGGCGCCGGCCGCCAGCAGGAGCGCGCTGCCTTGCCACAACCGCTTGCGCAGGGTCGATTCAGCACGCCGTGCCAAGTAGAAGGCCAGCGGTGTCGACATGATCAGCGCGGCACCGAGCGCAATCGGATGCTGTGACGACGCGTAGACGCGCAGCCGGCCGTTACGAATGTCCACGTCCTTCGAGTGGTCGTGACGCAGAAGCGGGATCCACCTCTCGAGGTGGTCGAAGAAGTTGTATCCCGTGCGGTATTCGTAGATCGCCGCTATCGAGACGATGGCGCCGCCGATCACGATCGCAGCCGTGATCACCTCGATGTCACGAAACGTCCTGACGGTGGACGAGATCAGCAAAAAGGCGATGAGAAAGCTCAGAAAGTACGACAGCGTCTTCACCGACTGAGTGGCGATTCCCGCCTGCTGAGCGCTGGCCACGGTGGTGAACACAGAGGCGATTGAAGCGGCCCCCATCAGGAGGACCGGGCCACGCAGTCCTCCAGCCGTCAACCGCGCCCGTCCCCCGAGCCGAGCCAGAAACCAGGCGAAGAGCATCCCCAGGATCGTGAGCCGGTAGACCTCCAATTGGAAAGGAAGCGTGACCGGCAGCGTGTAGACCTTGACCGGGATGAGCCAGATGATCAGGACCAGCGCGGCAACCGCCACGCGCCAGGCAACCGACTCCGTCCCCTCCTCGACCGCCGCAGCTCCAGATGCGAGCGGAGTCACCGGGTGCGCGACAGCTGACATCTAACGGTTGGCGAACATAATTATGCAGACCAAAACGGCGCTCACGGCGGCGGTCGTAGCTACACCTCGGCGGAAGGAACGGCCGATGCGTCCTCGGTAGACTCGTGGCTCGCAGCGTGCTTTCGTCGCCGGCGCGGTACCAGCAGGTCGAGGCCCACTGCCAGAGCAAAGAACACGGCGACCACGACAGCCCCAACGAGCAGGGCCAGCCCGCGGCGCGTGTGCTTCTCCGCGACGGCGGTCTTGGCCGTCAAGAGAGGACGCAACACGACCCGTTGGGCGCGGGGAACGTGGGATTGGTACTGGCTTTTGGTCACCCAGTGCCTCAACGCGAGGGCGGTCGTATTCGCCAGCTTTTCCGCTCTCGCAGCATTGTTCGAAACGCTGTCGATCTCGAGAATCGGAAACTGCGACAGCGTGAACCTGGCCACGCCGTTGTTTGCGTACAGAGCCTTCGAGGTCACCGTCCCCGGAATGTTCCCGTAGAGCTTCTTCCGCAGAGACATCACGGGATCCGAGGTCACCACCATCGGAAGCAGGTTCGCAGTCTGCACGAGGAGCTGAGTGTTCGGGTTTTGCTCGGTGGGCTGTGCCGACGCAGGCGTCGTCGTAGTGACCGTCGCTCCCGTTCCGGGGAGCTTCTTGACGTGGATGCGGGCCGGCTGCGATTGGCCCTGGCTTACCCCGGTGCGCAGGAACGGCCGTTCCGTGCTGTCGACCAGCAACTGAGCCGTGGCGCTGAAGCTCGCCGGCTTGTGTTTCCTCGCGAGGTGCACCGTCACGAATGCTCCGCAGAGGAGGCCTATGACGAGAAGCCACCACATGCGCGTCGCCGCGTGTACATAAGAATTCATCCGCTTTTTACCCCCTTCGAGGGCCCCTCGACCCTGCTAATACCGACCTAGATGTAGCCAAGTGCTTTCAGCCTCCTTACGACCTCCGCTTCGTCGTCGAGCGACTCTTTCTCTTCTCGCATCGCAGGCACAAACTCGACGCTTCGGACCGGCCGTGCCGCGGCTTCGCGCGGGAATGCCCTCATCAGAATCCTCCCGTCGGTGCCCGCTGGAATCGCGGCCCCCATCGCCCACAGGATGGTGGGGGCGAGGTCGCAGATCGAGACCGTTCCGAGGGACGACGCCGTGCCCCGAGAGGAAAGTACCAACACGCCTTCGCGCTGATGACAGCCACGGCCACGGAGCGGCGGTTCGAGTTCGCGGTCCCGCACGGCTGCGGACGGCCGCACCCCTGGCGCAGGATCGAAGATGAGCGCCGGTTCGTCCGCCTCCGCGGGTCGGCCCCAGAGTTCTTCGGCGGTCCACACATCCCTGACCACCGGTGAGCCGTCCTGCAAGGTCCGCGCGCGGAGCGCCTGCGCAATTTTCGCGGTGAGCGATTCCACCGGATCGCGCACATAGACGGCGAACGAGGAATCGCTGGGCATGAAAGCGCGGGATGCGCTGAAGTCGACCTCGTACGACGGGGCCATCAGTTGCACCCCGAACCAGTGGCGCGCCGCGGCCTTGGCGACATTGCCCGCGTTCCTCGCGACAGGCCCTGAGGCGCGCCGCCCGACCGCCGCTGGAACCACCAGCGTCTTGCGGAATCGACCGCCGCCGGCATGCGCAGGACCGCCGTTCCACCCAGGCTGCGCCGTACTCACGAGACCGAGCCGATTCAGCATCGAGTTGACGCGAAGCACGGCGAGCTCCTCGGTTCGCCCGTATTCAGAGAGCACAAAAGTCACCGCTCCGTCCGAGTGCTCGACCAGCCACCTGACGTAGCTATCTAGCTGGCGGTAGACGCGTCGAAACGCTGACCGGGCGTCGTCCTCGCCCATCAACGCCGAGCCGGCGGCGAGCTGCGCCACCCAGTCAGTTGCTGAGAAGCAAACGAAGAAGTGATCCCAGTCTTCGCGCAAATAGAGCTCGCGCGTGAGATCGAAACGAGCCTGCTCGACCTGGCATAAATCCTCGATGCTCTCGACGTCGCGCGGTGCCACGCGATACGCGTCCAGTAACTGGCGATACCGATCGCGGCGCCCCAGCGGGAGCAGGCGCCTTGCGTCATCCGTCGTTAGGCGACTGTTGACGATGACAGCCCCTTCGCAGCCGCTCTGATCAAGCGGAAGGTTGACGAAGACCGAACGCCTCCCCTCGCGGCCCAGCTGCTGGTAGTACGTCGGACGGCGCAGATCGCGGGCATGGAGATGTCGGAAGCCGCGCTGCGGCTGCGGGAGAAGCGTGTCGTGCATCCCATGTGTGCCCGGAAGACAGCCGGTCGCGAACGATGCCCACGCCGGCCCGGTCTGGTAGGGCAACGAGCTCTCGAGAGCAGCAGAGGTCCCGTTCTCGATCAGGGTCGCGAGAAAGGGCGCCGCGCCGGTCTCCAACACCGGCTCGAGCACGTTCCACGAGCAACCCGACAGTCCGATTGCAAGCGTGCGGGTCGGGCGCCCCTGCCAGGGGGCGTCCACGTCGACGCCATTCGCGCCGTTGTCACGGCCTACTTCGGACACTTCCACCTTCCTCGCGTCCCCGGAGACGGCAGCACCAACCATCGGGGCTCCCCCAAAGGTTGTGGCAGATCAGATCCCCATTGTCAAGGCAAAAATCGTCCGAAAAGACGCCTGCCCAGGCCGCTCAGGACCTTCAGCTAGGACCCGCCTACACCCGTTGACTTCGCCGCGATCCAATGTTTGGATCAGAGTTGGGGAGTTAACCGGGGAGGGGCGAACTGACCGTGCAGGGCGAGCGATTTTGCGATGGCTTGAGAACGCTCTCACCATCGACACTTTCACGACGAGTGGGCGCGGCGGCGTTGCTTCTGGGTCTGGCGCTGGCGACGTCTGCCGTCAACGCCGTCGCCCCGAACGCTGAGGATCTCCCCCCAGAAACGGCGCGCTCGGATGACGAGCCCCCAGAGCGTCAACGTCCCCTGGCCGATCCTCCACTTTCGCGGGCCGGACGGGTTCGGGTCTGGGTCCTCCGTCACGCTCTTGTGTTCGCCGACGTCGTCGCCTGCACCGCCGCGCTGCTGTTCGTGCAGTTCGCCGTTGTCCAATATCAGCCTCGCGACATCGAGATCGATGCTTTGCTCGCCATTGGTCTCCTCGGCTGGGTGCTAGTTGCGAGGACGCTGGGGTTCTACGACCGCCAGAGCACCTTCCACCTGCAGTCAAGCGCTGACGACCTGCCAACCATTCTCCTACTGACCACACTCGCCACCTGGCTGGGGGTGGTCGCGCTCCAGTTGACGCACCTCTCGCATCCGCGCCTCGCTGTCGCGACGAAGTTCTGGCTCGCCGCGCTCGTGTGTGTCAGCGTCTCGCGGGCTGCAGCGCGGATCGTCGTCCGCAACAGCCCTCACGTATCAGAGCGCGCGATCATTCTTGGAAGCGGAATCGTCGCAGCCCGCATCGCGCAGAAGCTCGGTTCAAGGCCGAGCGGCCTTCACATTGTCGGCTATCTGGACGACGACCCATTACCGGGAGGAAGCACGAGCTTCGCCTACCTCGGCAGGACGTCGCATCTCGAAGAGGTCATCCGTGCCTACCGGATCGAGCAGGTTCTGGTCGCTTTCTCGCGGATGGACATCCAGAAGCAGGTCGACTTGACGCGCCGCTGCATGGAACTCGAAGTGCGGGTGGACATCGTTCCGCGCATGTTCGAGGTGATCGGGACGAAGAACCGCGTCCATGATCTGGAGGGGATCCCGCTGGTCGAAGTTAAGCCGGCCAAGCTCGCGCGCTCGGCGAGACTGCTGAAGCGTTCCCTCGACCTGACGGTGGCGGGAGTCGCACTCCTGTTCTTGGGGCCGTTCATGCTCTTCGCCGCTTGGCGGATCAAGCGAGATTCGCGGGGGCCGGCCCTTTTCCGGCAGGAGCGGATGGGCTCAGGAGGCACTCGCTTCGAAATCCTCAAGTTTCGAACGATGGACGCGGACGCGGACCGCCGCAAGCACGAGGTCGCCCACATGAACAAGCACTCCGAGGGCGACTCGCGGATGTTCAAGATCGCAGACGACCCGCGGATTACGCGCTTCGGGCGTTTCCTACGGCGCTGGTCGCTGGACGAGCTGCCCCAACTTCTGAATGTGCTGCGTGGAGAGATGAGCCTCGTCGGCCCCCGTCCGCTGATCCTCGACGAGGACGAGAACGTTGTCGGGCGGCAGCGCCACCGTCTCGACCTCCTGCCGGGGATCACCGGACTTTGGCAGGTCCTCGGTCGCAGTGACATCCCATTCTCGGAGATGGTGACGCTCGACTACCTGTACGTGAACAACTGGTCGCTCTGGGGCGACATCAAATTGCTTATCCGCACGATCTCCGTGGTCCTGCACCGCCGAGGCGCATATTGAGCGGTAAGACCCCAACAGCTTCTCAGGCAGAGGTGATGCTCGTTTGTTCCTCGGGAGGCCATCTACTTCAACTCCTTGCCCTCGCTCCGGCGTGGGACGGTCGCTCACGGGTGTGGGTGACATTCGATAAGAGCGACGCGCGCTCCCTTCTTGTTGGAGAGCGGCTCATCTTCGGCCGCGGTCCGACGAACCGAAGCATCCGGAACCTTCTTGCGAACCTCGCGCTCTCGTGGCGCATCGTGCGCCGCGAACGACCGCGCGTTCTCTTGACGACGGGCGCCGGCCTCGCGGTGCCTTTCGCTTGGACAGCGCGACTCTTCGGCGCACGCGTGTTCTACGTCGAGAGCCTGACCCGCTTCCAGGGGCCATCACTGAGCTGCCGCCTGATCGCGCCGGTGGCCCATCGCATCTACGTCCAGTGGCCGGAGTTGGTTGAGAACGTTCGCCACGGCCTCTACCGCGGCTCAGTGGTGTCGCTCGGATGATCGTCGTGACGGTCGGGACGAACGAAGCCCGGTTCGACAGGCTCCTGCGCACAGTGCAAGACCTCGAGCTCGAGGAAGACCTGATCGTTCAGTACGGCTCCTGCGACGTGCGACCGTTTCCGGCGACGCTGCATCAGGAACTCGCCTACCAGGACCTCGTCGACCTTATTCGTGCGGCCCGCGCCGTCGTCGCCCACGCAGGCGCGGGAATCGTGCTGACTGCGCTCGCCAACGGCAAGCGGCCGATCGTGCTGCCGCGGCTCAAGCGGTATGGCGAGGCCGTGGACGATCATCAGCTCCACTTCGGCCGGAAGCTGGCGGCGCGCGGCCTCCTCACCTTGATCGAGGACGGCGACGGGTTGCGCGAAGCGCTCGCCAACGACGCCAGTTGCAGCTCCGTCGCGATCAACCCCGATCCATTGCTCATCGACGACCTCCGCAGCCAGATCAACGAGGCGGTCGGCTCCCTAGGTCGCAGCGGCGGGCTCACGGTGGCGGCGTGAACGGGGGGAAAGTGATGATCATCGGGCTCGACTGTGCGGAGCCTTCGCTCGTCATCGAGCGCTGGCGCGACCAACTTCCCGCCCTTGCCTCTCTGATGGATCGCGGAGTCTACGGACCTCTCACGTCAGTCATTCCACCGATCACGGTGCCCGCCTGGTCCTGCATGATGTCGAGCCGGACCCCTGGCGACCTCGGCGTCTACGGCTTCCGCAACCGCCAGGACCACTCGTACGACAGCTTGCGGATCGCCGACAGCACCGCAATCCGGGAGCCACGGCTCTGGGACATTGCCACCCGCCACGGCAAGCAGTCGATCGTCCTCAGCGTGCCCGGCACATATCCGCTACGCCCACTCAACGGCGTGATGATCTCTTGCTTTCTGACCCCGTCCGTGCAGCAGCAATACACGTATCCCGCGCAACTCAGGAGCGAGGTCGAGCAGGTCGTCGGCGAGTACATGTTCGATTGCCCTCAGTTCAGAACCGACGACAAGGAAGACCTTCTGCGGCAGGTGTACGAGATGACCGACAGGCGATTCCGTCTGGCGGAGCACCTGCTTGGCACAAAGCCATGGCAACTGTTCGCAATGGTCGAAATCGGCACGGACCGGATGCACCACGGGTTCTGGAAATTCATGGACCGTGAGCACCGCAAGTACGCGCCAGGACCATTCGAGGACGCGATCCTCGACTATCACCGCCACGTGGACGCCGCTGTCGGCCGACTTCTCGAGCACGCCGACGAGGAAACCACGGTGCTGGTCGTCTCTGACCATGGCGCGAAGCGGATGGACGGCGGCATCCGGGTCAATGAATGGCTGCGCCGCGAGGGGCTTCTTGCCACCACTACCGAGGTGAACGGCAGAACGTCGCTGCGGGAAGTGGGAGTGGACTGGTCACGGACCACCGCGTGGGGCGAGGGTGGCTACTACGCGCGGATCTTCCTCAACGTGCGCGGACGGGAGCCCGAGGGGATAGTCGACCCCGAACGATTCGACGAAGTGCGGGACGACCTTGCGCGACGGCTCGCCGCGATCCCCGACGATCAGGGACGGCCGATCGGCACGAAGGTCTACAAGCCCGAAGAGGTGTACGAGACAGTCCAGGGCGTCCCCCCCGATCTGATCGTCCACTTCGGAGATCTCCATTGGCGTTCTGTCGGCACCATCGGCGGCGACGAGGGAGTCCACACCTTCGAAAACGACACGGGTCCGGACGATGCGAATCATGCTCAGGACGGACTCCTGATCATGGCCGGGAGGGACGTCCGGGCTGACGGCCTGCGCGAGGGGATGCATTTGCTCGACGTTGCGCCCACCGTCTTGCGGCTGCTGGACATTGAGCCGCTTCCATCGATGCGCGGCACGCCGCTCACATGACCGGCTACTTCCAGGACCATCGAGTATCGACTCTGCCGAGAGAAGCCCCAATATCTACGCCGAGGGCGGCGATCATCACTCAGGAGGGGGACATGGACCGGGGAAACGTGAAGCGATGAAGACGGACGTCGCGATCGTGGGGGGTGGGCCGGCAGGCACGTGCTCGGCGTTGTGGCTTGCGGCGAGCGGCATTGAAAGCGTCATCATCGAGAAGGAGAACTTCCCACGCTTCCACATCGGTGAGTCGATGACAGGCGAGGCGGGCGCGTTGCTGCGCGACCTCGGGCTCGAGACTCACATTGACGTCACGCCGCATGCGATCAAGCACGGCGTAAAGGTGTACGGCGCCCATACGTGGTTCGTACCGGTGATGCAGCGCACTCCCGAAGGTGAGCTGGCCGAACAGATCGCGTATCAGGTCAAGCGCGACGAGTTCGACTCGATGCTGCTTGCTGAAGCGGCTTCACGGGGTGCCACAGTCGCACCCGGGAAGGCGGTGGAGCCGCTCCTGACCGACGACGGCGAGATCCGCGGCGTTCATGTGCGGTCTGCGGAGGGCGAGTTCGACCTGGAGGCCGAGGTGGTGCTGGATTGCTCGGGGCAGGCGACCTTTCTCAGCGCACACGGGGTGACGGGGCCGAAGTACCTGGGTGCTTACGACAAACAGATCGCGATCTTTTCGCACGTCACCGGCTTCGCGCTGGATCGCGGCGCGAACGGTGACCGCGAGAAGATGCCGGGAAACACGCTCATCTTCTACAAGCACAAATTCCACTGGGGATGGGCGATTCCGATCGACGATCAGCGCGTGAGTGTCGGCGTGGTCATTCCATCGCAGTACTTCCTTGATACGGGTGAGTCGAAGGCGGATTTCCTCAGTCGGGAGCTACGCGAGATTCATCCGGAGCTCGAGCGCCGGATGGCGGACGCAGTGTTCGTGGAAGAAATGCATGCGATCCCGAACTACTCGTTCCAGGTGCGGGGCTTCGCGAACAGGCGGTTCATCTGCGTCGGCGACTCCCACCGGTTCATCGATCCGATCTTTTCCTTCGGGCTCGACATCGCAATACACGAGTCCCGTGTCGCCGCCGACACAGTTGCCCGTTTCCTCGCCGGCGAGGGCCGTGACGACGACGAGCTTTGGAAGGAGCACATGGAGCGCTGCGAGCGCCGGGGCGACGTCTACGAGGACTTCATCGACGCGTTCTGGGAGCATCCGCTCGCCTTTGCGGTCTTCACCAACTCTCGCTACCGCGACACCGTGATCGACACGTTCGCGGGGCGAAACTGGGGCCTCGACGATCAGCCTTACGGAGCGATCCAGGCATTTCGGAAGCTCATGAAGCGCGAGCGCGTCTACGACGACGACGGGTTGTACTCGGTGCCGATCGGGTCGCGCTTTCACCCGGAGCGCGCACCCCTCTGGAACGCCGTCCTCGACTCCGTCGAGACGACAGAACGGTGGATGAGAGACCTCGAGCACGAACAGCCGGTAGTCACTTAGAGAGTCAAAGGGGAGCGCAGACACATGGGCGGTTTCATCGGACGCTGGGTACAAAGCAAGGGGCAACCCGGGACGACGTTCCGTCGGCCATGGGCCTTCTACCTGGGCATGGCACTCGTCACCACGGGGGTGCTTCTCCACCTGCCGATGTACTTCGGCGCGGCCGACATGAACTACATCCTGGCCGGCATGCCGATGGATCCACTCATGTACTTCGGCATGGCGATCATGGTCGTTGGCTACATCCTCGTCTTCTGGGGAATCGCGCCGCGGCTCGGCCGCCGAACCAATGTGGGCGATGTTGAGGTGAAGGCCCTCGACAACGCTCGGCTCGGGGCTGCCCACTACAAGCTGATGGCCGCACTGGTGATCGCGGTGGCGATCGACACGCAAAAGCCGTTCACGTTCACGTTCATTCTGCCGGGCGTGGCGAACGAGTACAACCTGCGCTCGCCTAGTCACCCCGCTCCCGGGCACCTGCCCGTCGCCCTCTTCCCGTTCGTAGCGATCCTCGGCACAACCATCGGTTCGCTCCTCTGGGGACACATCGCCGACCGGATCGGCCGTCGGCCCGCGATTCTGCTCGCGGGCGCCGTCTTCATCGGCACGGCGATGTGCGGAGCGATGCCCCAGTACTGGCAAAACATCGTCGCCTGCTTCTTCATGGGACTCGGCGCCGGCGGGCTGCTGCCGATCGCCTACTCGCTGCTCACCGAGGCGATTCCCGCCAAGCGGCGAGGCCGAGTCGTAGTGCTGATCGCAGGAGTCGGGACAGCCTTCGGCTTCCTGCTCGCGAGCTGGACTGCGCATTGGCTGATCCCCACGTATGGCTGGCGCATGATGTGGTTTCTCAACATTCCCACCGGGGTTGCCTTGATCCTGCTCAACCGCTTCATCCCGGAGTCGCCGCGGTTCCTGCTCTCCAGGGGACGCCGAGACGACGCGCTCGCAGTGATGGCCAGGTACGGCACCACCGTCACCGAGCACAGCGAAGAGGATGATCGCGCTCCGGCTTCGGACGCACCCGAGCCGGCGGGACTGGCAACTCTGTTTCGGCCTCCATTCCGCGGGATTACCCTCGCCCTCACGATCTACGGGCTTTCGTGGGGCCTCATCAACTTCGGCTTCATCGTCTGGCTGCCCGTCGACCTCGCCAAGGACAACATCAGCACCGGGCACATCACCGCGATCCTGGCCAAGGCAGCGCTATTCGCCATCCCGAGCGCGATCCTGATGTCGTGGCTATACGGCCGGTGGAACACACGCAACGTCCTGTTTCTCAACGCAGGCTTGGCCGTCACTTCCCTCGCGTTCTTCATCGTGGACAGCGAGGGCGTCGCCGCGCACCCGGCCCTGCTTACTGCGCTCCTCGTGCTCCTGCTCGTCGCACTGTGGGGGATGATCTCGGTGGTCGCACCGTATGCCGCCGAGATCTACCCGACGCACATCAGGGCAATCGGCTCGGGAGCCATCGCCGGCGCTACTAAAGCCGGTGGTGTGATTGCGCTCACGCTGCAGGTGTTCGACGTCGGGCCTGCGGGCATCTCCGGCGCGGCGTTGATAGCGGCTATCCCCGCGGCCGTCGGCGGGCTGATGTTGCTCAGAGTAGGCATCAATACGCGCGGCCGCGCGCTCGAGCAGATCACCGAAGAGGAGGAAGCCGCCGTTGCAGTACCCGCGTAGCGGCTGAAACTCTGCGCAGCAACCTGCCAGCTGTGACGCGGATCAAGTCGGCGATCTCGGGACTCCTCAGCGGCGTCCTGGCCGCCCTCGCGAACAGGGGCGGCGGCTCGCCGATGACGCAGCTCCTCGTCTCCGGCGTCCCGCCGGCGGACGAGAGCCCCGATGACCCCCAAGGCACGACGGAGGGACAGCAGGAGTCGCAGCTTCCCGAACGGCACACCAAGATCTCGGCCGCCCAACCTGCGGTGCGCTCGGTAAGCCAAGCTGACGTATCTGGCACACCCGATGTATCTGTGTCGCTCGTCAATACGAATTCGCGCGAGTTGCTGCTTGCATGTCTCGAGTCACTCCAAAGCTCCGGCGCGGAGGTCGTCGTGCTGGACAACGCGTCGGACGACGGGTCTGCGGCTGCCGTGCGCGCCCGTTTTCCCGCAGTCCGAGTGATCGAGCAGCGGCACCGAGCTGGCTTCGGAGCCAACCACAACACCGTGATCCGAGCGACCACGGGCCGTTACGTCTTCGTTCTCAACGAGGACACGACGAGCGACGACTGGGGCTTTGAGCGGATGGTCGCGCACCTCGACGCGAACCCGCGCGTCGCGGCACTCGGGCCCCGACTCGTCTACCCGGACGGGCGACCGCAGGACTCGGCCTGGCGCTTCCCGTCACCTGCCACGAACGCGCTCGGCCTCATCCCGCTCGCCCGCACCGCCGTCGTCCAGTCGGGCGGAAGCGTGACGCGTGACGTCGACTGGGCCATGGCCGCCGCGATCCTTCTCCGCCGCGAAGCCCTCGACGAGGTCGGTCTCTTCGACGAACAGTTCTTCATCTACTCCGAGGAGACCGACCTCGCGCTCCGTCTACGACGGGCTGGTTGGCGCACGCAGTTCTTCCCGCAGGTGACAGTTGTCCATCACGAGTCGCAGTTCAGCGTCGGGATCCCTGAGCGGCGGATCAACGAGATGTGGCGCGGCCGCCACCGCTACTGGCGGAAGCACCATTCGGCCGCTGCCGCCGAGATCGCAGCTCTCTGCATGGGTGCCCAATACGCGGCGAGAGCCCTCCTCCGGGCACGCGACCGCGACCAAGCCGGCCAGATGCGGCTGCACGCCCGAAACGCCATTGCGGTCCGCGGGCCCGGACTCAGAGAGCTCGCCGACGAGTGGAACCAGCAGCAAGCCCGCACCCAATAGCCGTATATGGGATGAGCTGCATTCCGCCTGGGTTGGATCAGCCGGGGACGCCAGCCGACTCTGCGGCGTCTAGCGACTGCAGCTGCTCCCCCGTCGAACGCGGGGAAAGTACGAGAGGTCTCAGTACCGTATTCGCGATCAGGCCGCCGGCGGCCGTTGTAATGAGAGCCATGGCGAAAAAAACCGTGTACAGATCCTGCGTCAGAATCCCCGCCTTGTAACCAAGATTCAGCGCCACGAGCTCGGTCAATCCACGAGTGTTCCGCAGCACCACGAGGCCCCACGTCTCGGTCGGATTCAGCGAGAGAATCCGTGACGCTGCGAGACACGCAACGATCTTCGTGCCGATAGCGAGCACCGTAGTCAGCAGGATCGCGACCAAGAGCCGTGGATGCACGAGATGCGTGACGTCCACAGGAAGACCCGCATACACGATGTAAAGCGGAACCAGCGCCCTCGCCAGGTCCGAGCCCCCCACGGCGTCCCCCTGCTTCAGCGGCCGCCAAACCAGCGCCCCGACGATGAACGCCGCCACGAGCGTACTTGCGCCGAGCCAGTTGATCGTCCCCGCGACCAACGCCAGGATCGCGATCGACAACGGGATGCCAGCAGGCATGCGGCGGATCCGGGCCCGTAAGCCGCGAGCCCGATTCCGGGGAATGACGAGCGACCCGAGCAACGCGGTACCCGCGATCGCCAGCGCAACATTGCTGTGCGTGGCTGCGGCGATCGCGATCGCAACGATGCTGAAAGCGATGAAGTCGTCGGCGACCGACAGCGACAGCGTCACGGTCCCAACCCTCGTGTTGGTCAACCCCGTCTCGTCCAGAATCCGCGCCAATACGGGCACCGCAGTCACGAGGATCGCTGCGACCAGAAACGCGTAGTACGTCCAAGTCGGAACGCCCTCCGGCTCCAGATCGGAGAGCCCCCAGCCGAGAAGGCCGGCCCCACAGAGCGCCACGCCAAGGCCGACGCCGGCCGACGCGACGAGGCGGCCGCTACGGCCCTCGACGACGCTCTTATCCAGTTCCGCGCCGACGACCGCGACGTACAGCAGCACGAGAAAGAGCCCCATCGGCGAAAGAACCGCGAGCACGCCTGTTCCGAAGAGATACTGCTCGGCCTGCGGCCACACGTGTCCGATCAGCGACTCGCCGAGTATGAGCCCGGCCGCCATCTCACCGATCACTCGAGGCAGATGAACCCTCGCAACGAGCTCCCCGCCAACCACGGCGGCAAGGTAGATGGCACCGACTGCGAGCAGAAACGCGGTCATCGCCGGCGCCCAACCAAGCCGGCGGCGCAGACCTGGGCGACCCCAACCGCGAGGCGCGCACTGGCTAAGCCGCGAGCGACCATCACGATACCCAAGTCCGTCTCGGCCGCACCCGCTCGTCCCCTCTCCTCAACCACCAACGCCGACCAGTCCCGGCCTGCCGGCCTTGGATTCTCCGTTCTTTTCCGTTGCTGATCAACACGGACCACGATCCGTGTCTTCAATTGCGGGCCAAGAGTCAAGAGAGTCGGCATACGATCAGTAGTTGCAATCGCACCTAGCTAGTGAAAGACTCCATGCGCACGTCCATGTGGCTTAACGGGGAGCCATGGATGGTCCGGTTTCGGGGGGCAGGAGGAGGAGAGGCATGTCGGTTCCACGCAGATCCGTTGCCGCCCTATGCGCGACAGCCCTGACCTTGGCGGCAGCGCTGCTGGTGTCCGCTGCTCCTGTGGCGGCTAGTGGAGGCACTTTGACGGGCACCTGGCTCGGCGTCGAGATCCCGGT
>C688J35102_120989795_pt1 | contig 13771 bp, 13 predicted proteins | sample HopSoiMetagenom2_FD_35102 | JGI IMG/M metagenome (IMG submission 35102)
GCCCAGTGGATGTTCGCCTCCTCGTCGAAGCGCGCTTTCAGCTCGACCATGCAGACCGCCTGCTTGCCGCGTTCGGAGGCGCGGATCAGCGAGGGGACCAGCGGCGAGTCGTCGCTGGTGCGGTAGACGGTGTGCTTGATCGCCAGCACGTCGGGGTCTGCCACCGCCTGCTCGACGAAGCGCTCGACCGAGGTCGAGAACGATTCGTAGGGATGGTGGACGAGCAGGTCGCGCTTGCGGATCGCGGCGAACATGTCGACCGGCTCCTCGTCCTCGCCCTGCAGGCGCGGCTGGGTGACCGGCGACCATGGCGAGTAGCGCAGCTCGGCGTGGCCGGGGACGTCGGCGATGTCGTTGAGGTCGCCGAGGTCGATCAGCCCGTCGACGTCGTAGACCTCGCGGTCTTCCAGCCGCAGCGCCTCGATCAGCTGCTCGCGCAGCTTCGCGTTCATCCCGGCGGCGATCTCCAGCCGCACCACCTCGCCGAAGCGGCGGCGGCGCAGCTCGTCCTGGACCGCCCGCAGCAGGTCGTCGGCCTCGTCGCTGACGGTGAAGTCGGCGTCGCGGGTCACCCGGAAGTAGCCGTGGTCGACGACCTCGGTGCCCGGGAAGAGGAGGTCGAGGTTGGCCGCGATCACCTCCTCCAGCGGGACGAAGCATTTGCCGTTCTCGCCGACCGGCAGGAAGCGGCCGAGCAGCTCCTTCGGGACCTTGACGCGGGCGATGATCTCGACCCCGGTCTCGGGATCGCGCAGCAGCACGCCGAGGCTGAGCGAGAGGTTGGAGATGTAGGGGAAGGGCCGGCCGAGGCCGATCACCAGCGGCGTCAGCGCCGCGAAGACCTGCTCGTTGAAGCGGTTGTCGATCTCGCGCCGCTCCTGCTCGGTGGCGTTGCCGAGAGTGACGATCCTGATCCCGTGCTGCTCCAGCGCGGGCCGCAGCTCGCCGCCGAAGACCGCATGCAGGCGCCGGTCGAGCTCCAGCACCCGCTCCTGGATCGTGTCGATCTGGGCGCTCGGCGCCATCCCGTCGGGCCCGCGGGCGTCGATCCCGGCGTCGAGCTGGTCGAAGAGGCCGGCGACGCGGACCATGAAGAACTCGTCGAGATTGGAGGCATAGATCCCGCAGAAGCGCAACCGCTCCAGCAGCGGCACCTCGGTGTCCTCGGCGAGTTCGAGCACCCGGCGGTTGAATTCGAGCCAGGAGAGCTCGCGGTTGAAATAGAGCGCGGGATCGTCGATCGGTCCATCGTACTGAGGCAATTCTCCAGTCCCCTCCCTGCTCAGGCGGCCTGGACGAAGCCCTGCCCCGTGCTCGCCGGCGTCGCCTCGAGCGCGCGCCGGTAGCCGGCGGGACGCGTGAACCGCCTGCGGCTCGCCGGCGAAGCGGGCGGTCAACTCCTCGTACAGCGATTTGCCTTTTTAGGCTCCTATGGGAGGCAAAATTGGCAACTCGCGAGATGCCTAAGCGGCGAGGCGAGCCGGTGAGGCGCCGTTGCTGTTGCCGTTGAGGAGATCGAGGATGATCCCCTCGCGCAGGCCGCCCTTGCCGATCTGCAGCGGCTGGCCGAGCAGCTCGGAGACCTTCTCCAGGAGGAGGACGCCGGTGGTGAGGATGCGGACCCGCTGCGGGTCGAGCTCGAAGCGGCGGGCGACGTCGGCGGCGGGATCGCCGCAGAGGACGCGTATCCCGCGCTCCAGCGTCTCGTACTCGAGCACGGCTCCGACCAGGCGGCGCAGCGAGGTGGCGCTGCCGCCGACGGCGACCGCCTGAGCCGGGCGCTCGATCTCGACCGCCTCGAAGATGTCGTCGATGCGGTCGCGGACCTTGCGGATCTCGGCCGCAGAGGGCGGGTCGGAGACGATCAGCTCGTCGGCGAGGACGCCCGAGCCGACCCGCCAGGAGCGGACCTCTTCGGCGCCGCCGGGCACGGTGCCGATGATCACCTCGGTCGAGCCGCCGCCGACGTCGACGACGCCGACCTTGCCGGCCACCGGGTGTCCGAGCGTCTTGGTGGCGCCGATGAAGGAGAGCCGTCCCTCCTCCTCGTCGCTGAGGATCTCGATCGGGACGCCGGCGGCGGCCGAGATCGCCGCCGCCGCCTCATCGCCGTTGCCCGCCTCCCGCACCGACGCGGTGGCGACCGCGCGGATCTCCTCGGCGCCGAGCTCGCGCGCCAGCCGCACCTGGGTGGCGACGACCTCGCAGACCTCGTCGATCTTCTCCGCGGCGATCGCCCCGTCCGCGTCGAGGGCCTTGTTGATCCGCGTGTAGGCGCGCTGCTCCATCGTCTTCTTCAGCTGCCCGTCGATCGGCTCGGCGACGAGCACGCGAGTGGTGTTGGAGCCGATATCTATGGCAGCGCAGAGCATCAGAGCGTTCTCGTTGATCTTCCCAGACCGATCGGATCTGACACCTGGGGAGCGCGGATCACTCCGGGGAGGGGCGCCGAGAACGAACACCCTCGGCCGCAGGCGCCCATCCCCCGGCGCGCTCACATCCCTAGGCCGGGTGCGAGGCGTCCTCGAACTCGCGGAACAGCCCGGTGACGACGAAGGCGACCTGCTCGCCGATGTCGACGGCGTTGTCGGCGATCCGCTCGATCGCCCGTGCCGCCAGCAGCATCGTCATCGCCCACTCGCGCCGGTCGGCGTCGTCGCCGAGCTCCAGCGCCAGCCGGAAGCAGTCGCGGTTGAGGTCGTCGACGACGTCGTCCTGGCGGACGAGGTCGCGCGCCAGCTCGGAGTCGCGTTCGGCGAAGGCCCGCTTGGCCTGCCCGATCAGCGTTCGCGTCTGACTGCCCATGCCGAGGATCAGCTTCACCATCGCCTCGTCGGCCGGCGGCTCGTTGCCGGTCAGCGGGATCAGCTTGCAGATGTTCACGCACTGGTCGCCCATCCGCTCGACGTTCTTCAGCACGTGCAGGAGGGCGGAGATCAGGCGGAGGTCGGTGGCCACGGGCGATTGCGTGGCGAGCAGCGTGATCAGGCTCTGGTGCACCTCCAGGTAGCGGCCGTCGATGCGGTCGTCGTCGGCGACGACGATCTGCGCCAGCTCGACGTCCTGGTGCTCGATCGCCTCCATCGTCCGCTGCAGGGCGTCGCTGACGAGGTTGAGCCCGTCGAGCGCGCTCGCCTCCAGCCGCTCGAGCTCCTCCTGGTAGGCGGTCCGGGTTTCCGGCATCAGCCGAACTTCCCGGTTACGTACTGCTCGGTGCGCTCGTCGTCGGGCGTGGTGAACAGCTTCTCGGTCGGCCCGATCTCGACCAGCTCGCCGTCGAGCATGAACACGGTCGTGTCGGCTACCCGCGCCGCCTGCTGCATGTTGTGGGTGACGATCACGATCGTGACCCGCTCCTTCAGCTCGCCGATCAGCTCCTCGATCCGCAGCGTCGCCACCGGGTCCAGCGCCGAGCAGGGCTCGTCCATCAGCAGCACCTCGGGGTCGACGGCGAGCGCGCGGGCGATGCAGAGGCGCTGCTGCTGGCCCCCCGAGAGACCGACGCCCGGCCCCTTCAGCCGGCCCTTGACCTCCTCCCAGAGCCCGGCGGCGACCAGCGCCTCGCGGCCGCGGTCGTCGATCTCCCCGCGCGGCGCCCCGCTCAGGCGCAGGCCGGAGACCACGTTGTCGAAGATCGACATCGTCGGGAACGGGTTCGGTTTCTGGAAGACCATGCCGACCGCGCGGCGGACGGCGACGATGTCGATCCTCGGGTCGTAGAGGTCGAGGCCGTCGAGCAGGACCTCGCCCTCGGCGCGGGCGCCGTCGATCTCCTCGTGCATGCGGTTGATGCAGCGCACCATCGTCGACTTGCCGCAGCCGGAGGGCCCGATGATCGCGGTCACCTTGCCGGCGGCGAAGGCCAGGTCGAGCCCCCTCACCGCGTGCGTCCGGCCGTAGTAGGCGTGCAGGTCCCTGAGCTCGATCGTGCCCTGGGCACGGCTCGGCCGGAGGCTCGCACGGGCGTTCGGGCCGGCGACCGAGATCGTCGGCCCGGCGGCGGCGGAGCCGGTCTGCGGGTTCAGCTGGGGATCTGGGTTGGGCTCGGTCAAGGCGGCGCTCTCGGTCGGGTTTCTGCTGTCCATCGTAGGACTCCTCAGGTCTGCGAAATGGGCTGGGTCATGCCCCCATGCGATTGCGGGACCGGGCGTAGAAGGCCCTGGCGACGACGTTCAGGGCGAGGACGAAGGCGATCAGCACCAGCGCCGCCGCCCAGGCTTCCGTGTGCGCCTCCGGTTTCGGCGACTCGGAGGCCTGGAAGATGAAGTAGGGGATCGAGGCGAGCGCTTCGCCGGGATCGGTCAGGTTGCCCTGGCCGACGATCGAGGAGAGCAGGATTATCGGCGCGGTCTCCCCTGCGACGCGGGCGACCGCGAGCAGCGATCCGGTGATCAGGCCGCCGGCCGCGGTCGGAATCGTGATCCGGACCGTCATCCGCCACCTGGCGATGCCGAGCGCGTGCGCCGCCTCCTTGAGCGAGCCGGGGACCAGGGCCAGCACCTCCTGCGCGGTGCGGGCGACGATCGGCAGCATCACGATCGCCAGCGCGACCGAGGCGGCGAAGGCGCTCTGCTTGTCGCCCTCGACCATCAGGCCGAAGACGAAGATGCCGGTGATGATCGTCGGCACCCCGTTGAGGATGTCGAGGACGAAGCGGACCGGGTGCGAGATCTGCGGGGGCGCGAACTCGGTGGTGTGGATCGCGACCAGGATGCCGACCGGAATCGCCATCGCCGCGGCGATGCCGACGATGATCGCGCTGCCGATGATCGCGTTGGAGATGCCGCCGCCCGCTTCGCCGAAGAGCGCCGTCGGGGTGGTGAGGAAGTGCCAGCTGAGCGCGTCGACGCCCTTGAGGAAGACCGAGCCGACGACGATCACCAGCACCGCGACGGCGAGCACCGCGGCCGCGATCGAGACCGCCTCGACGGCCCTGTTGACCCGCCTGCGCCGCTCCAGGTTGCCGCGGTCGAGCAGCAGCGTGTGGGGATCGGCGCTCATCAGCTCGGCTGGGCCTGGGTCGCCGCGGCGGACAGGTCGAGATCGCCGCTGTCGACGTCCTTGATCCGGCCGCGCTGGACGATGATCCGCGCGACCACGTTGACGAGCACGGCGAAGGCCAGCAGGATCACGCCGAGGTAGGCCAGCGAGGCCTTCTGCAGGCCGGCGCTGTTCTGGAATTGGGAGGCGATGTGGGCCGCGAGGGTGCCGCCGGTGTGGAAGAGGGAGGCGTTGATCAACGTCGCCCCGCCGATCACCTGGGCGACCGCGATCGCCTCGCCGATCGCCCGCCCGAGGCCGAGGATCGAGCCGCCGACGATCCCCGGGCGCGAATAGGGCAGGACGACCTGGCGGACCATCTCCCAGCGGGTCGCGCCGAGCGCGTAGGAGGCCTCCTTGAGGTCGCCTGGCACGGTTTCGAAGACCTCGCGGATGACGCTGGTGATGATCGGCGTCGCCATGATCGTCAGGATCAGCGCAGCGGTAAGGTAGCTGAAGGCAGAGGGGTCGCCGTCGAAGATCGGCAGGAAGCCGAGCACGCCGTGCAGCGCCGGCTGGATCGTGTCGCGCATGAACGGGCCGAGGACGAGGATGCCCCAGAGCCCGAGGATCACGGTCGGGATCGCCGCCAGCATGTCGATCAGGGTCGCGACCGGACGCCGGATCCGCCGCGGCGCCAGCTCGGTCAGGTAGATCGAGATCGCGACCGAGAGCGGCGCCGCGAGCGCCAGCGCGATGAAGGAGGTGACGACCGTGCCGTAGAGGAAGGGCGCGGCGCCGAAGCGTTTGGTGACCGGGTTCCAGTCGTTGGTGGTGATGAAGCCGAGGCCGAACTCCTGGATCGCCGGCCAGGCGAGCTGGGTGACCTCGTAGACGATCCCGAGGATGACGGCGGCGGCGAGCGCCGCCGCGAGGCCGGAGAGGCCTCGCAGCAGCGGGTCGCCGATGCGGTCGGTGAGGTTGCGCCGGGCCCGCAGGACGGGGTTTCTGAGGGTCCCGGCCTCCACTCAGGAGCCGATCTTCGCGATCGCTTCTTCGTCGGCCGCGATGACCTGTTTGGGCAGTGGCGCGAAATCGAGGTCGGTGCCGTAGGACTGGCCTTCGGTGATCGCGTATTCGATGAACTTCTTCATCTCCGCCGCTTTTTCGGTTTCCAGCGGCACGATCACGTAGGTGTAGGTCGAGATCGGGTAGGCGCCTTTGGCCGTCGAGGGCAGGTCGGCGAGCGAGATTTCGTTGTTCGGGCCGATGTCTTCGACCGCCGTGGCGGCCGCTTCGACGCTTTTCACGCCCGGTTCCGGGAAGGCCCCGGCGGCGTTTTCGACCAGCGGCATCGCCAGTTCGTTGGAGACCGCGTAGGCGAGCCCGACGTAGCCGATGGCGCCGTCGGTCTGACCGATCGCCGCGGCGACGCCGTCGTTCTTTTCAGCGCCGACGCCGGTCGGGAACTTGACCTGGGTCGAGGTGCCGACCTTCGACTTGAATTCCGGGCTGACCGTCGAGAGGTAGTTGGTGAACGCGTAGGTGTCGCCGCTGCCGTCGCTGCGGTAGACCGGCGTGATCTTGGTGCTCGGCAGGCTCGCGCCTGGATTCAGCTTGGCGATCGCCGGGTCGTCCCAACTGGTGATCGTGCCGAGATAGATGCCGGAGATGACGTCGCCGTTCAGCTTCAGGTCCTTCGGCGCGCCCTTGACGTTGTAGGCCGGCACGGTGCCGCTCAGCGCCCACGGGATCTGCTCGACTTCCCCCTGCGCGTCGGCTTCTTCGAACTGTTCTTCGCTCAGCGGCGCGTCGGAGGCGCCGAAGTCGACCGTGCGCGAGGTGATCTGCTCGATCCCCCCGCCGCTGCCGATCGCGCCGTAGGTGACGGTGATTTCGGACTTCGAGCTGAAGTCCGACTGCCACTTGGACATCAGCGGGGCGACCAGCGTGCTGCCGGCGCCGACCAGCGGCGCGCCAGCTTCTTCGGACCCGCCGCCCGCGCTGGAGCCGGTGCTGCCGGAGCCATCGGACGAGCCGCCGCAGGCCGCGAGCGCGACCGCCAGGGCCAGGGCCGCGACCAGGACGCTGAGAAGTCTCTTTGACACGAATTCTCCCTTGAGTTGGTGAGTATCTACGGCGGCCACACTCGCAGCGGCTCTCGGGCAGCTTGTTACCTGCGTGTAGCGAGGATGTGAAAAAGATGTAAAGAGGCCGGAAGGCGCCGGCTCAGCCATCCGGCGAGAAGCGGTAGCCGATGCCGTTGTGCGTATGGATCAGCCGCGTCTCGGGCAGCGCCTCGCCGAGCTTCGCCCGCAGGCGGCTGACGTAGACGTCGACCGAGCGGTCCTCGCGCCTTGGCGCGGTTCCCCAGACCTCTGTGAAGAGCTCCTCGCGGGTCATGATCCGCTGCGGATGCGCCGCCAGGGTGACGAGCAGCGCCAGCTCGCGCATCGTCAGCCCGAGCGGCCGGCCGTCGACCAGGGCGGCGTGCTCCTCGGGCCGGATCTCCAGCCTCCCGGCGGCGAGCTGCGGAGAGTGGCCGGTTCCGATCGCCATGATCGGAGAGCATGTCCGCGCTCGGCTGCGGCTCGGTTACCCCGCGGTGAAACTGGTGTGAACGACCTGTGAAGAAACCTGCCCGGGAGACGCCGGGGCGGAGGGCTCCTCGGCGGCGAGGAGGGTCTCCTCGACGATCCCCGCCGGTTCGGGGTCGAAGCGGTAGCCGACGCCGAAGTGGGTGTGGATGTAGCTCCAGGAGCTCGAGCGCTTCTCGAGCTTCTGGCGCAGCTTGCGGATGAAGACGTCGACCGAGCGATCGCCGTGGGCCATCGCGTAGCCCCAGACCCGCTGGTAGATCGTCTCGCGCTCGAGCACCTGCCCCTTGGCCGCGGCGAGCAGCGCCAGCAGCTCGAACTCGCGCCGGGTGAGGTCGAGGCTCTCGCCGCCGGCGAAGGCCTGGAACTGGTCGGGGCGGATCTGCAGCTCGCCGGCGGTCAGCGTCTCCGCCTGCGGCTCGTGGTTGCCGCGACGGCGGCGCCTGGAGACGGCTTCGACCCGCGCCATCGCCTCCTCGGGATGGCACGGCTTGGTGATCCAGTCGTCGATCCCGAGCCGCAGGCCGCGCACCCGCTGGGCGACGGTCGAGCGACCGGTGCAGACGACGACGCCGAGGTCGGGGAGCATGCCGCAGATCCGTTCCAGGTAACCCCAGGCGTCCTCGCCCAGCACGGCGGGGTCGACCAGCAGGGCGTTGAGCTTCATCGCCACCAGGTCCTGCGGCGGCACGCCGCCGGTCGACTGGCGCAGCTGCCAGCCCGCGGCATCGGCCCGCTTGGCGAGAACGGTGACGAATCCGCTGTCGGTATCGATCACCGCTAGCCGGATGGTCTGGGTGGAGGTCATCTTGATCGGCGCAGTCGGCTCAGGCGGGTGGGCTTGGACCGGCGGCGCAGCGCGATTGTATGCGCATGGACTGGTCGAAATGCCTGCGTTAACAGGTTTTTCACAGCTCAAAGCGCTCGAATTTGCGGCGAAACGAGCGAAAACGCGCCGGGGACCGGAGCGGCGGCGGCGGTTCGCCCGGCGATGCCGGGCCCTGGCGCTCACGGGTGCGGTAGATTCCCGCCCGTGAAACGGACCGCCGCGGCACTGATCTCGATCCTGACGGCGATGCTCGTCGCGGCGCCGGCGGCGCTCGCCGACAAGGGCGTCGGCCTGGCCGGGCCGACGACCGACAAGACGGTCACCTTCTTCTGCTTCGGCGTGATCGGCTTCTTCGTCGTTCTCGTGGTGGTGATGTCGCTGGTCCAGGGCAAGCTGGAGAAGCGCAAGGAACGTCGCCGCTACGACCTCGAACGCCTGAACTAACTGAGGCGAAAGCCCGTCAGCAGGCGTTTCTCGGTCTCTCCCTCGATCGTCGCCACGACTTCGACTTTGCCCTCGAGGGGCGTGTCGCGGATCTTGGTCGCCAGCAGGTCGTCGACCTGGAAGATGCCGGCGGAGTTGTTGAGCTGGATCTCGATCCGCACCGGGCGCTCCTCCCCGGCCTCGATCCGGACCTCGTCGATCGCCGCGGCGGAGATCGAGTGGATGCCCTCGTGGCCGGCCTCGAGCGGGATCCGGGTCCGGCCCTGGGCCATGTCGAGGGCGTCGGCGACGCGGACCACGCCGGCCTCGAGCGTGTAGGGCTCGCCGCGGCGGCGATGGCCGATGATCGCGTGCAGGATCTCGGAGGCGACGATCGTCCGCTCCGGCTCGTTGTAGCTGGAGGCCAGCAGGCGGTCGAGCGCGCCGCCGGCGAGGAAGAGCGAGTAGGCCTCGTGATCGGCGCGGTGGATCGACATGCCGACGTCGTGCAGCAGGGCGCCGCCGGCGACCACCACCTCGGCGTCGCGGTCGCGCATCCCGTGGTCGGCGACCATCGCCGGCTCGACTCCCGCCTTGACCAGCAGGCGCAGCAGCCGCAGGGAGATGTTGAGCACGATCTGCATGTGGACCCACGAGTGGTCCGACATCCCCAGCCTTTCGGCGTGGACCTGGGCCATGTACCACCAGGCGCGCACCTTCTCGTCGCCGTTGACCGCGTCGAGAAAACCATCGAGCTTGCGGTTGCCGCGGGTCGGCGCCCGCACCTTCGCCTCGGCGATCGCCTCTTTCGGCGGCTTGCGAGCGGGGCCGCCCGGATCGGGTGCGGGGATCTGCTCCTCAGGCGCCATCGTGGCCGCCATCGTAGGGAACGCCCAGGGCGGGTTCGCTCAGCCGCAGACCGGCCAGGGGCTGGAGCCCGAGCGCGAGTAGAGCAGCGCGGCGCGGTAGTCCTGCTCTTCCTCGGGGGCGGCGGCCGGGTCGCCGTGGCCGCCGACCGATTCCCAGGTCCCGTAGTCGAACTGGTATTTGCCGCGGTAGCTGCCGTCGGATGAGACGACTTCGGGGTCGCCGCCGGACTCGCAGGCCGCGATCGATTCGAGCGTCTCGATCGTGACGCCGCCGGGCAGCTCGGCGAAGCGCTCGCGCCGCTCGCGGCGCGCTTCAACCCGTTCCTCGACCTCGATTTCGCGGCCGACCGTGCGGATCACCCGCTGGAAGTTTTCGACCGGTTCCCGCAGCGGCGCCAGGACGGCCTGCGACTGGCCGATGCCGACCGAGGACGAGGTGCTCGAGCCGCCACCCGAACCGGTCGCCGCGAAGGCGGCCGCGGGGAAGGCCAAGGCGACCACGGCGAGCGGGATCAGATATGTGCGTTTTATGAGCAAGCGCGTAAGGGTCACCAAGAATCTGGCGGACATGTGTGTGCCCCGTCACACATGTGCCTGAGGCATCATCATTTGCACCGTGACCGAGCCGCCGCCGACCTCGCGCCTTCTCCTCGCCTGCCCGGACCGGCCGGGGCTGATCGCCACGGTCAGCGGCTTCCTCGCCGACGCCGGGCTCAACATCATCGACGCTGACCAGCACTCGACCGCCGAGGGGCGGTTCTTCATGCGGATGGTCTTCGACTCGCCCGGCGCGCAGGCGCGGGAGGAGGTCCAACGGCGCTTCGGCGAGGAGATCGCGGCGCCGCTCGAGATGGAGCACCGCTTCGCCGAGGCGAGCCACGGCAAGCGGGTCGCGGTCATGGTCTCGCGCGAGGACCACTGCCTCTCGGACTTGCTCTGGCGCTGGCGCAACCGCGAACTCGGCGGCGAGCTGGCGCTGGTGATCTCCAACCACCCCGACCACGCCGAGCAGGTCGCCTCGGTCGGCGTCCCCTTCCATCACGTCCCGGTCGAGGCGGACGCCCGCGAGGCGGCCGAGCGGCGGGCGCTGGAGCTGCTCGACGGCGTCGAGCTGCTGGTCCTCGCCCGCTACATGCAGATCCTCTCCGACGACTTCCTGCGCGAGCTCGGGGCGCCGGCGATCAACATCCACCACAGCTTCCTGCCCGCCTTCGTCGGCGCCGACCCCTACCGCCGGGCCCACGAGCGCGGGGTCAAGCTAATCGGCGCCACCGCCCACTACGTCACCGCCGAGCTCGACGCCGGCCCGATCATCGACCAGGACGTGACCAGGGTCAGCCACAGCGACGAGATCGAGGACATGGTCCGGATCGGCCGCGACATCGAGCGCCTGGTGCTGGCCCGCGCGGTGATGGCCCACCTCGACGACCGCGTGCTCGTCGACGGCGAGCGCACCGTCGTCTTTTAACCCGCCATCACGCGATCGGTCGTTTTTGGTGCCCATAGGGGACAAAATGGGCAAATCGAGAACTGGCTGGATGGCCAGTCGCGTAGGGTGGTGGGGATGGAGGGGAGCTTTGCTCAGTCTTCGCTCGTCGTAGGCGCCGGGCTGCCGCCTGGGCCGCGTGCGCCGGCTCTCGTGCAGGCGCTGCGCTACGGGCGCGATCCGCTCAGCTTCCTCGCCGGCTGCCAGCGCCGCCACGGCGACGTCTTCACCCTCCGCTTCCCCTACTACGGAAACGTCGTCTACGTCGCCCGGCCGGACCTGGTCAAAGCGGTCTTCTCCGGCTCGCCGCAGCTCTTCCACGCCGGCGAGGCCAACGCGACCGTGCTCGAGGCGCCGCTCGGCCCCAACTCGGTGCTGACCCTCGACGAGGGTCCCCACATGCGCCAGCGCAAGCTGCTGCTGCCGCCATTCCACGGCGAGCGGGTCAGCCGCTACGGCGAGCTGATCCTCGAGATGACGCGCCGGGAGATGCGAAGCTGGCCGCTCGACGAGCCGTTCGCGATGCGCCCGCACACCCAGCGGATCACCCTGGCGGTGATCATGCGCGCCGTCTTCGGGGTCCACGACGAGGACCGGCTCGCCCGCTTCGAGGTCCTGATCGACGACTTCTCCCGCCGCGTCGGCACCGTCACCTCGCTGCCCTTCATGCGTCGCAACCTCGGCCCGCTGAGCCCTTGGGGGAAATTCCTCCGCTCGCGCGCGGCGCTCGACGGGTTCATCTACGAAGAGATCCGGCTGCGGCGCGGCGAACCGGGTCACGAGGAGCGCGACGACGTGCTCTCGCTGCTGCTCGGCGCCAGCCACGAGGACGGCACGCCGATGAGCGACGAGGAGCTGCGCGACGAGCTCGTCACCGTGCTCGGCGCCGGCCACGAGACGACCGCCACCGGGCTCGCCTGGGCGGTCGAGCGGCTGGTCCGCAACCCGGCCGTGCTGGAGAAGCTGCGCGCTTCGATCGCCGCCGGCGAGGAGGACTACCTCGGCGCCACGGTCAAGGAGACGCTGCGCTCGCGGCCGGTGATCGTCGACGTCGCCCGCAAGCTGACCGCGCCGGCGACGATCGGAGGCTACGAGCTGCCCGCGGGCAGCTTCGTCCTGCCCGCCATCGGCGCCCTCCACCACCGCGAGGAGACCTTTCCGCAACCGCGCGAGTTCCGCCCCGAGCGCTTCCTCGACGCCAAGACCGACAACTACGCCTGGATCCCGTTCGGCGGCGGCGTGCGGCGCTGCATCGGCGCCGCCTTCGCCGAATACGAGATGCGGACGATCCTGCGCGAGTTCGTCGAGCACGCCGACCTGCGCGCCGCCGAGCCCGAGCCGGAGCGGGTCAAGGTCCGCAACATCACCCTGACGCCGGCACGCGGCGCGCGGGTCGTCATGCGGCGCCCCGGCCTAGCCTCTTCCAGAGCTCGACCCTCCTACGGCTAGGAGGGACTGGCCTCGGCGACGACCGCCTGCGCCGCCTCCCATTCCGCGTAGAGCTCCTCGACCGCGAGCTTGGCGACCCGGTGGCGCTCGCTCGCCCGCTCGACCCGGCCGGGGCTCGACCAGGCCGCGGGGTCGGCCAGCTCCTCCTCGAGCCCGCGCAGCTCGGCCTCGGCCCGCTCGATCCGCTGCTCCAGCTTGGCCGCCCTGCGCGCGGCCTTCTGCTCCGGCTTGGCGGAGCTGTACCGGCCGCCGCCGCCGACCGGCTTGGGCTTGGCCGCGGCGGCGCTCTCGGCGGCCCGCTCGTCGCGGCGGCGCTGGTACTCGGCCCAGCCGCTCGGGTGGCTCTGCAGGCGACCGTCCTCGCAGACGAGGGTGCGGCTGCCGACGGCCTCGAGCAGGGCGCGGTCGTGGGAGATCAGGACGACCGCGCCCTCGTAGGCGATCAGCGCGTCCTCGAGCGCCTCGCGGCTCTCGATGTCGAGGTGGTTGGTCGGCTCGTCGAGGACGAGGACGTTGGCGCCGGAGGCGACCAGAATCGCCAGCGAGAGCCGCCGCTGCTCGCCGCCGGAGATGTCGGAGAGCTGCTTTTCGACGTCGGCGCCGGTGAAGAGGAAGCCGCCGAGCAGCGCCCGCGCCTTCTGGCCGCTGAGCTGGGTCTCGCGCTGAGCGGCATCGAGCACGGTGCCGACGCCGGCGGCGGTGTCGGCGTGCTGGGAGAGGTAGCCGAGGTTGACGTTGTGGCCGGTGCGGACGATCCCCGCAGCGGGCTCGCGGCGCCCGGCCAGGGTCTCGATCAGCGTCGTCTTGCCGCTGCCGTTGGCGCCGACCAGGACCACGTGCTCGCCGCGCTCGACCTCCAGGCTGGCGCCGGCGAGGAGGGTGCGGCCGGGGACCTCGATCTCGGCGTCGACCATCTTCAGCACGACCCGGCCGGGCCGCTCCGGGGGCTTGAAGGAGAACCGCAGCCGCCGGCTGTCGCGCTTTTCGGCCCGCGGGCCGCCGCGCTTCTTCTTGTCGATCATCTTCACCCGCGCCTGGGCCTGTTTGGCCTTGGTCGCCTTGTAGCGGAAGCGCTCGACGAAGCGCTCCATCCGCTCGATCTCCGCCTGCTGGCGCTCGATCGCCTTGCCGAGGGCGA
>C688J35102_120989794_pt1 | contig 13761 bp, 13 predicted proteins | sample HopSoiMetagenom2_FD_35102 | JGI IMG/M metagenome (IMG submission 35102)
AGATGCGTAACGACTCGGTAAAGATCTGTGTCAAAATCTATTCACCTTTTCTACATAGGTATGTCATATGTCAAGACAGTGTTGATAAAATTCTTTAGATTATCTGGACACCTATTATTGTTTATTTCCTCGAGTGCTTTGATTATCCACTTGTTCTTTTGTACAGTATTCAATTCGATCCAACTTTCAAGTTCACCAACAGGTACGATAAAAAGGCTTATGGATTTACACTTTTCAATTAAATTCTCGGCATCATTCTGAACGTCTGCTGGAAGCCCAGAAATGCCCTCTTTTTTAACCTTCTCCCATTTAGAAATACTCAGAAATATTTCCAAGACGCTTTCGCGCCAACGAAAGATCGTGGGTGTTTGATTTAATCTCATTTATGAATTGTCTCAGATTATGAACCAGGATTTTATAGAGTTCATTTTAGTTTTGTTCGACTGCGGAAGCTATTTTCTCTCTTAATTGAAGAATTTGTGATGCATGCTTAGTGCCAAGTAAAGCTTCGGGCAGCTATCAGCTCGTTTCTTATTGTAGGGCGACCAATACAGGTATTATGCCTAACCCCTCTCTTATTGAGCGTAGTGCCTTCCCAATTACCGCGCCTATAGCCCTTGTAGGATCCTCTGCCTTCATAGCGTAACCTTTTGTAGAAGATGTTGTCAATAGATCGCCAATTTCAATTGAAGAATATCGAGCATCTACCTTACAATAGGTTTTACCCATTAGAGCTACGGGTAATCTATCACTACTACTTTTAGATAGTTGTCTATCTAAAACAATAGCTGGCTTATAGCCAACAGCACCGGAGATAATGCCTGCAACTTTCTTATCATATTTCTGATAACTCGGCTGCAATGAACCTAGTTCATTCAATACCATTACAGTTCCCGCTTCAATATTGTCTTCTGATTCAATTATATCAAAATCCTCTGCACAATCCGCATTTAATAGACTTACATCCCCGGACACTCGAATATCACGAGTAACGTGGACGTTACCCTCAAATGAGGCATCCCCGGACACTCGAATATCACGAGTAACGTGGACGTTTCCATGAAATAAGCCAGCAGGAGCGAGACCACTAGATAAGCCTACAACAGCAGCATGGTCATCCGACTGAGTAATACCTCTAACTCCCTCACCAGCTCTAGATTGGAACCATCCGCCCGGTGCCAGATTGGTAGAAACGCCTACCACAGCTCCAACTCCCCCTGTATCTCCAACTCCTTGTCCATCCCTGTTGCTATTAGTTTCTCCTCTGACACCATCCCCCCCGGATTTCGATATTCCAAGTACGCCAACGGCCCTACTAGGTATGGCTACAACTGGATCGGGGTTATTTATTCCAATCACAGCACTCACTCCGTTGCTATTGTTCGTTACTCTAATACCCACGCCGTGCATATTCACAATGCTAAGAGTTGGCTCAACGCTATTTGTCTGTCCTTTCGAAGGTTGATCAAAATTTATTGCTGTCATTTCTTGGATTAATTCATATGGGTATCAATTAAAGGTTCAGAAGAACAAATCTGTATAAATCGTTGACGGTATAGATACTGAAGAAAAAGCTTCGATGGTAGATAATCAAGAAGTCCTATAGGCTGATCCACGACATGTTCAGCTCTATGCTCATGACAAAAGGTAAAAAAGAAGTTGTTTTAATCCATTCCAGGTCACTTCCTCGGTAATAGAATCTATTTATAAGTAGAAACAGACGATAATAAATTAACAGAACTTGCATGAATGTGTCGCAATCACTGTCTGTCTAATTGAGTTAATAGATCTGTATCCTTCTCTTTCTGACTATACTTGTCAATGGTAAAGATGTCCCAAAGATGCGTCTTCGTCTTAGTCAAATGATGTATGGCCATTGTGAATCTCCCCTGGGATGGGCAGACCAGACTTATCCTTATAACGCCGACCTTATGTATGCATACATATGTCTTTATATGTACCAGAAACAAAACAATACAATTAAAATATTTACAAATTAAGACGAGTCTAAGTGAAAGCGATTAAAAAGCTTGGTCTAAAACCTCGTAAAAATTAATTTACTCAACGATAGTTGTTAAAAGTTATTAAATCAGATTTTCGAGGTCATATACCATGGATACTCCAGAGAGCTGTGCGAAAAAAGAAGTCCATGGATTTCATAACTGCACTGGCCACAACTTATCTCAAAACGGTAACCGTGAAAATATAGACGTATATGGAAGCCGAACTGACCGGAATTATTTAGGTGGAGGATCTACTTCTGGACTTGCAGTATTCTATAACCGTCTGTATTCCACTGTTACCGTCTTTGCACGTGGAGATTTAATGTATTGAGATGCTTATAAGAGAAAAGCAGAGGAAGTGTTACTATGAATAACAAAAAGAATAACATAAAAGTAAAGCTGGCCCGCTTTACTTTCGATCCATTAACAGAAAAGGAGGCTCTGTCGGAACGCCTTCCTGTGAAGGATAGACAAAGAGGTGGCGGACCTAGGATCATTCAATTCTGGAAACCGCTCAATGTCGAGGAACGGCTTCATATCCAAAGTGAATACGGTCTGAGCCTGACTGAGTACATACCAGATTTTGCATATATAGAGAATGTAAGTGGTCGGATACTTGGAGAGCTCTCAAAAGATCATCTGTTTCGAGCAGAGGTGCCATACATAGCAGCTTTCAAGATTTCTCCTACGCTCGGCAAAAAATCTTTCATAACAGATGAGCGAAAACAGATGAAAGGGTTGTGGTTAAATTCTGTTCTTTTTTCTGATGCAGATGTAGATCGATTCGTTCACAAACTGAATGATATGGGAGCTACTGATATGGTAGTTGTAGATGACAGGAAAATCGGAGGCTCAACACAGATCCGCTTCAAAGTATCATCTGAATCAGAAGTTAGCACAATCGCAGAACAGGAAGAAGTCCGCTGGATCGATGAAGTGCCCGAAAGCATAGAAGATAATGTAAACACAGCTGGCACGATCCAGTCGGGTGCTGCAGATAACCATCCAGTATGGGATCAAGGACTACATGGTGAACAGCAGATTATTGGAATCATAGACTCGGGACCTCCTGATATTAACCATTGTTTTTTTCGAGAACGCCAATCTCATACTAATCAACCTGGCCCCTGGCATCGTAAAGTATTATCGATCAGAAACGAGTCTAATCCTGGAGGTCATGCTACATTCGTCGCAGGTTGTGCTGCTGGGGATGATATCAATCATTTGGGTAACCATTTTCGACGTGGAGGTGCATGGGCGGCTAAATTGGTGTGTGGCAACAGAGTTGTTGTCAATACCACTAGTAGTATGTTCAGAGAGCTGGTTGCAGCTGCAAACACTGGCGCAAGGATTCATTCTAATAGCTGGCATGATGATACAGCTGGTAGGGGAAATCCTGCGACTTATAATCGGACAGCCGCCGACGTAGATAATTTTACATGGAATAATGAAGATAACTTGGTGTTGGGCTCGGCAGGAAACGTTGGTGAACAACAAGGTCCACCTGGAACTGCCAAGAATGCCATCTGTGTAGCAGCCTCCCAAGCTGATCCAAATGAGATGACTTTTGGTGATGGAAACGATGGACCTACCGCAGATGGCCGTCGAAAACCAGATCTTATGGGTCCTGGTTGTGGTATTCAATCTGCACTTGTGAACACGAATTGTTTCACTGGTCTACGGGGTCCCTGTGCTACTAGCTATGCTACTCCCCACGTTGCAGCAGCTGCCACTTTAGCACGCCAATACTATATGGAAGGTTACTATCCAACAGGAAGGCAATCAGCACATAATGCTTTCACTCCTTCTGGAGCATTACTAAAGGCTACTTTGCTAAATAGTACGATCGATATGACAAATATAACTGGCTTCCCAAGTAATCGTGAAGGCTGGGGATTAGTCCGTCTTGATAATGTTCTGTTCTTTCCCGGAAGTGCTTTGAAACTACGCGTCTGGGACACACGAAATGCAGATGGAATAACAACAGGAGAAAAACGTACCCATCAGGTTAACATTGGCAGTAACATTCAACGACTCAAGATCACGCTCGTGTGGGCTGATCCACCTGGCATAGTCAGTAGCGCCACGCCGACGATCAATAACCTTGATCTGGAGGTGATTTCAGCAGATGGCTCCCAGAGATTTAGAGGAAATAAGTTTAATGGAGGAGTATCTGTCCAAGGAGGGGTAGCAGATGCGATCAACAATGTTGAAATGGTCCTAGTTGACAAACCACTGCTTGGAAACTGGACTATCATGGTACTTGGCACTGCAGTAAATGTAGGTAATCCCGGACAGGGCTATGCACTTGTAGTCACCGCAGATTTGTGTTCTCGTCTTGCCCCTATAAGTTTGAAACAGTTTGCCTCCGAAAGCGGTATGAGCACACCATTCTCTGTGAGATTAAACCTCTTGCCTGCCTTAAATGTAAACGCAGATCAAACTGTTTCATTGGTAAAGCTAATCTGTGAACACGGACAAATTATTATTTAAATAGATTCGTTAGCATGTATGGTACTGAGGAACATTATTTTCGATTCTCGTGCGAACTGGATAGGCGTCAACACCTGCCTTATTGCGCTTGAAAGCCTCATGCTCCGTACCCTATTGTCAAGAGAATACGGTCTATCTCATATTCTTAATATCTTGAATATGAAATCACCGTCTCCGCTTCAAGATAGGTGATTGTAAACCGGTTTTGATATGAACTGCTTTTGTTCTTGTATTTCGCCGGCGAGTCTACTAACGAGGAATTAGAATTAGTCATTTCATCAAACGTTTGTTCTAATTGTCCAACAAGATAACAGTCGGAAAAGATTTTCGATTCTTAAACAGAACTATGCGACATTAAGGTTTGAATTGTATAAATTTGCGAACGGAAATAATTTGGAAACTTCATTCATCAGTATATATCTAAAAATGATCATTGATTCAGGTCACTGCGCTAACATCCACTTCATTTGTTTTAGTAGAATGATATTTATACAGCATTGCAAAAATCTGATCACTGACTTGTCCTAAGCTGATTAACATAGTGAAGTAAATGGGTAATCTCTTAAAGTTTTGATTCTCTCTTGTCATATCATTCCATTAGCAAACAAAGCTTCACACGTATTACACCTTAACATTATTCGTCCTGTCTTTGTAGGTTTCAAGGTGAACATATTATTATAAAAAAGACAATAAACAATTCGTTCCCATGCAGCGATAACGGCCAATTTACAGTATAATACATCATATCTAAGCTATATACAGCGCCAAGAGAATATTGCGGAACATTCGGTTTTGTTCGCCGGCTTTTATGATCATGTAAGATCTTCGCCGGCAGACCAATTAACTACAAGATAGTACAAATGGCCGGCGACGATTTTGCTGAATATGACATTTCTCTGCCAGCAATGAATTCGTGATGCTTTAGTATAATTTTATAAATATGATAACACTGATAACCAGTTTCATAACTAAACAAAAGCATCTTTTCATATCTGATAGGAATACGATTATGGAGAAATCAGTACCAGGAGGCTGGCGAATTGTATTCATTCATGATCAAGGTGGTCCTAAAAATCCTCAGTTTTCCATTTCATATCTTTGTGTAAAATGCGTATTAATGGATGTTATATGTCATGTCGTGTTATCTCGAATCTTTCGCCGGCGTAATCAGTAAAAAAAGTCTATACCAATATGTCATATTGTAATAATTTAGTAGTTACGACGTGGTATTCTAATTTTGGGTGGACTGAGAGCTTTCGCAGCGTACATGATCAGACTATTAGAATAAATCAATACTTTCAATTTTGACATATATTGGGCGTACAAAATAGTTGCTCTCCATATTAGACATTATCATATAATAATAATGATATATAGCATATGGCCGGCGAACAACAACATACCCTTCTTGATGATTATGACAAGCCTAAAGCATTTAGTTTCTCTTCAATAGCCGCATCAAATCTTTTATTCGGATATTCTTGACGTTCTGTCCTAAATCTGATTCCTTTTCCATCTTTTAGATCTTTTGTGTATACGCGTATCAGGGCACATCTTCTCCATCTCCCATGTCACTTCAAATTCCTTACCGGCATATTCATTGAGCGAATCTAGACCGAAATGCCACATGTTAACTATCCAAGAGTTATGGATTGGAATATGGATTTGTGGCAACTGGGCTATTGTGTGCGAGCAGCCTGTTACTAATGCTAATAGCCTATCTTCCACCGATGTCAGTATACTTGACAAGCGTATAAGACCACTATGATCAACAACTACTGGTTTCATGGAACTCGATACGATGACACTTACTGTATCAGAATGATGCACCACAGTCTTAGCCTCCATATCATACATACGAATAGGCATTGGAGCAATGTCTTTACTTCGTTAGGTGTCAGCTCAGGATGGGTATGATATATCGTCGACCAGATCTCTGCAGTGTGGAATCTAAGACTGATATCATGTACTGAGTGTCTTTTAGACAGTAAGTTATCGATAAAATGACACTGATGACATAGGAGAGACCATTCGATATTCCTAAAACATTAAATCATATTATATTCGAAATCGTGAATTTCTATTCGCCCGGCGAAATGCACCACTGATGAATACAACTAATAGTACAATGGTCGGAGAATCGAAAATATTAGCCCTTCCTGTCTTACATATTCAACAGGGATAATTACAAATATTGGAATTAATTTGGAAACATCGAATCAATTTTTTGACTTAAACATATAACCTCGTTCTTCAAATCCGTCATAGCCTTAACAGGTGATGTAATACTGTCTAATGCTTTGGATAAAGGAAGATCCAAAGTCAGTGATTTCTCGACCCTGTAAACAGATCTATCATGCAACGACTTGACGTACATCCTAAAGACTTGATCTAAATGCTTTAGTTGAATATCTGGTAGAGACAATTGAGCTGTTTCATCTATTTCTACATCTCTATTTAGGTCGCATCCTTTTAAAATCCAATCTGTCATTCGCGGGACAACTCTCTCCTGAATGTCAGCCTCAAGGTGTATCAATCTGTCTCTAACTTGCCCAAAAAATGAGAAAAGATTTGCTTCATCTTCATCTGTTTCTATCCTAAATGGTGTATCGCTGCTCCTAATTGCTATTTGAACTCGCCCGTTAGGAGAAAAAGTATAGGTAACGTGTCTCCGACCAATATGCTCTTCATGACGTTTAGCTCGGTTTATTGGCTCTTCCTTATTTGCCAGTATCTGATAATACTCCTTATCTATGGATAACATTAATTGTAATTTATGAATAAGCAGTGGTGTGAAGGGTAGATTAATTAACACATCTAGGAATGATTGAGCCTTTTGATATCCAAGGGCATTGGATAGGGCGTTGTCATGGTTTGAGAGGTTAGATACCATAAGGGTAGATCCAATGAGGTTAGATCCTATGAAGTTAGATCCTATGAAGTTAGATCCCGTGGGTTCAACTAGTACATTTGCTGATCGTCTTTTCAGATCCTCAATTATGTCTGATTTAATGGACGACGGAAAATATTGTTGTGGATTGGTATTTTGTAAAGATATACCTTGGCAATCTAGATCCCGTGCTGTAAAAAGAGTCCCGTTCCCATGAAAGTGCTTCAAGCTTCGTTGAGCCTTTTCTTTTCTAATGGAAAATCTACTTTGTACATTCTTAAATATTATTCCCTTTCCACCAGATTTGTATTTTTCTATAGCAAGTTCCTCAATCATATTTTTTGTTATCCGCCGGGGTCCTATTGGTACATGTACTACTTGAGGATCTAGTACACTTGGATCAGAATCAAGTAGTACATTTTTTTGCGATTGACAATAAGGAAAATGGTCTGTATCAGCCATATGCTATCTTTTGAAAATGAAAGAGACCACTACCCAGAATTCCATATATAGAGATCATATAACAAAATATTACATTTTGATCCGTAGCATCGTAATACAAATCAAAGAAAAGAGAAAATGTCCGAAAATTGCTGATTTGCTTATTCACGTTGTTAGTAATACCTTTTCTTCAGGATCTGACTTGTAGTGCTGTTCACTTTGATTGACTTCTTATGCATTATCTCATGACCAAAATTAGACGAAATTTTGTTCCATTCTTCCAAGTTGAATCTCTATGACTTTACCTGTAACTTTGTTCACTGAACCATTAACCCATAGTCTGTCTGGTAGTTCGCCGTCACTAGCCGTCGAAGATATATGCTGCTGGATCTCTTCAATGAGCAAAGAAAATTCAAAATTTAAATTATCTGCGCTAGCGTTCATTCTTGATACCACCACTTTGGCTGTTACAGAAGGGACGTTCGATATCCTATTATTCAAATCTTTGATTTTAGCTTTGTCTTGATCATGTAGTTCCTGTAAAAAATTAACTCGTTCTACTAATTGTTGTTTTTCATCGATTATTCTCTGGATGTCATCTGAATCCAAGTTTTCAGTCTCTATCATTGAAGCTTCAGGCTTGTTAAGAAATCTAGAATTAGTTATTAGTTGACCTTCTTTACCTATATCTTCATATTGTTCATTATAACTTAACTTTTCGTCGCTGTCAGTCTGAGTCTTACTGTTTTTAGGCCACAATGACCTAACTCTACGAGGTACTAAAGGGTTGTCTGCTGGCAGATACCTTCTTATGCTTCGGAAGCTGAAACCTTCGAGATGAATATGGTCGTCATGGATCTTTTTCATGGCCTGATTATGGGATAGTTCACCTACACCTGTCAGTTGATTATACATTAAGGGTATGAGTTGATATGCCCTCATGACATTTGAGAAAAGAGCCTGGAATTCTTTTGAAAGATCCTCGTAGGTTCTGTTGTCATACCCCTCTTGATCAATTTGAGGCATGTAAGTCAAACTTTATAAACACTATCCTTTGCTAGGCTGAATAATCTGATCCTCACCTAATGACCAATGATTGTTCCTAATCTGTTTATTCATAACTTCACGACCCTTGCAATCATTTTTGTGACAGCAACAGCGGCAATTTAACAGGATAACATTTCCATCATCAGTATAAGCTCCAGTGCAACGGTCACATTCACTCAAGCAGTGTGTTATTGAATTTTGAAATCTTGACAAAATTATGGATTCCTCCTATCGCCTTCCAACGTTTGACGTAGAATTTGTGTCATAAATTTTGATCGTGGAATATCTCCTCTGAGAAGATCTATTTTTTCTAGCAATTGCCTTGAAATGCTACATGTAATTATTTCTGTCATTATTTATTAAGATTAATAATTTATATACTACGCTAAATAGTTATAATTTCGAGTGAAAATACCATTATATGTTACAAAAAGGCATGCGTAGGAAACTAATAGAACATAACTGGATAGATATTCGAAGTAAATTATCTAACCCATCACAAACATTGCATAGGTTCAAAAAACAATCCGATGAGTCGTTGGGTGATCTAGCATTGTTAGCAGAAACGCTGCCATATGATAATTTGAGGCGTATATTTACCCATGATAAAATAAAAAAGCTATTAGACTCAATATTATATGGAAAATCTGATCCAATACGTTTGGGATACACGGATATTCTAGATGCGGGTATTGGTTATGATGTTCAAAGAGCCCAAATAGCAGCGCTTATGGCTAGAATAGGTATTGATTTCTGTATAGAACAATATGAATCAAGAATTGAGCAAAGTTCTGTCTTAAATGAGTCAGTAATAAATCAACTTAAGGGAACAATAAAGATCTGTGATGAAATAGTAACTAAAATGTATTTGGGGCAAGTACGATCGAGAGCAGAAATGGAGAACTTGATTTATTTATTTGATTTTACAAATATCTCGGACACCTATGAAAAGAGTTTAGATGAAATACGTAATGAAGATATCAGAAAATTCATCGAATTTTGCGCCGGCGAACTTGCGGATGCACCTATTGTCAAGGTTAATAAAATTTATGGACGAGTGCCTACTGCCAATGTTGAGGAAATTATATTCGATTTCGTTGATATATCTGGTGATCACGTTGTAGGATCATTTGCGGTATGGGATGTTAATAATTCTGCCACACTATATGATTCGGAAAATAAGCCTGTGAGAGATCTCTTAGGTAAAACGGTACACAATAAATTCTATATATACATACGGCCGTAAGACTACGTTCTACGGAATCATAATTTAGAATATTAACTTTCACTCCGTATGATTGTTGGCTTCAAAATTCCAGATTCAAACAAGGTATTAGACAATTCATTAAGCCTTTTCTGGTCTGTCATACTTCCAAGTGTTGCTAGTAGGGTTTGAAGCTGCTTTTCTATAACCGTAATTCTATCTTCTTTCATTTTCTGCTCCTCTAGTGTTTCATTGTAAGCATCATAAGTAAGTACAATTCTGCATTTGGCACAGAATTTACTATCCGGTTTATTTGGTTCATTGCAATTAGGACATTGTTTTGGTCTTAGTGCATCTTTTTGTTGGTTATCCTTGGTTACTATACCATATGCTTCTAACAATGATTCTGAGGCTTCGTTACCAAAATAATGAAGGTATTTCTGTGGCATGTTTGAATCTGTGGTCCATCCTGCAAATTGGCGTAATGTATGTTCCTTTAGTATCTTAGATTTTTCTGTTAATGAGCTATGCCTTCTTATATAGGGATTCCAAGGCTTCTTAAGCAACTCTCTAATTCTTTGTTTGTCTTCTGGTTGGACATTTGGATCTACCAACAACTTTGGGAAAAAATCAATTCTATAATTTTTATAAATTCGATATAATGACGATATACCAATAACTCTTCCTAAACTCTTCCCATTTCCGCACAAAAATATTGCATTGGGATTTGCCGGCTGCGGATGTTCATGATCTAAATAATCTTTGACATATGGGATGGAATCTATCGAAGGTATGTGTCTTGATCCTGTCTTTCCGTTAACAAGAATCTCAGCATACTGCCTATTATCAGCGGATTTAAATACAATATCTTTGTTCCTTAACTTTAGCAATTCGTGTGGTCGGCAGCCTGTATCCCAGGACATAGCATGGAAACATCTATTTCGATTGCTAGGACAATACTTTAGGAAGAGTGCATCATCTTCAACAGTCCACAGGTCAGTAGGTTTGTAAATTGACTGTTCCTTTCTTCTTAGCATAGGTATGTTCCATATTATTTCTGGCTTTGATCTCTTGCCAGATTCAATGTTTGGATAATATAACCATTTGAAGAACCTAAGCAGTTGCATTCTAAAGGTGTTATATGTTCCAATCCATTTGTGCAGTGGGTCTGCCGCTTCTGGCTTACGAAAACTATCCAGGAACGTAAGTATGTTTTCCCTGTTCATACATCTAAATGAATAATTATTATGATATTTTGAGAGATTACATAACAGTTTGATATTATTTCTCCTATAATTAATTGATGGATTAATCTCTGTCTTCATTGCACGAATGTAATTAATTATAACTGAAGCATTTTCTCCTGATATGCTATGGAGTGTATTAGCACATTCACGTGGCAAATCTGCTGTAATTTCATTAATTATATTATCTATAATCAACGAGGAATAGTGGCTTTGGGTGTAGCCTTTATCTACTACATTACTTGTGATTGTAGAGGCTGGAGTAGTAACGTTCCTTTTGATGTTATTGAGTCTCAATTTGTTGTTGATAAGAATAGAATCGATCTCGTATATAAGTTAGTATTCTATACCTAATTCTCTTAGTGAAAGTATGTTTATGCATTTTCGGGAAGGAATGGATTAAGTATCAGATACACACATAACAATCTTCAACGCCATCATTTAATACGCTATTTAGCTTTCAGGTTAATAGCAATAATGAAATCTGCTCAAATTAGTAAGTATGGAGGCAGCGAAGTTGTCGGAATCACTCAGAATGCCACTATGCCAAACATGCCTGCAGCTGGAAAGATTCTAGTCAATATAAAAGCAGCTGGCGTAAATCCTGTAGATTGGAAAATTCGTGAAGGTTACTTCCAACAGATGATGCGACTCCAATTCCCCTTTACATTGGGTATGGATTTTTCAGGTATCGTCAAAGAAATTGGAGAAGGTATATTAGATTTCAAAAAAGGAGATGAAGTATATGGTCAAGCTGGAGTAGCTACTGGCGGGTCAGGAGCATTTGCAGAGAAGGCAATGGCAAATGCGGAAAATATCTCCCATAAACCAAAGAGACTAAGCCATATCGAAGCAGCTGCCTTACCGCTTGTAGGCGTTAGTGCCTGGCGAGCACTTGTTGGAAACATTGGATTATCAGATGGTCAGTGAATTCTAATTCATGGTGGAGCAGGAGGTATAGGATCAATTGCTATACAGCTTGCCAAGAGCTTGGGAGCATTCGTAGCGACAACAGTAAGTGCAAATGACAAGATGTTTGTCCAAGAACTGGGAGCTGATCAAGTCATAGACTACAAGAGTCAGAACTTTGAAGATCTGCTGCATGACTATGATTCAGTCTTTGATACTGTCGGTAGAGAAACATACAAAAGGTCTTTCAAAGTCTTAAAGAAAGGTGGCATAATTATTTCTATGCTAGAGCAGGCAAACTCAGAGCTGATGAATCAATATAATGTCAAGGCAATATTTCAGTTCACACAAGCAGATAGAGAACGGTTGACTAAATTGGCACAGTGGGTAGATCAAAATAATATAAGGATAAATGTAGACAGGACATTTTCACTAGATGAAGCTGGTAAGGCGCTAGACTACCAAAAGGATGTCCACCCAAGAGGTAAAGTAGTCCTGACTATGTAGTAACAGAAAGTAATAGTAGCCATTAAACTTTTGAAAGCTTCCGTATTTACTGCTTATAGTTGAAATATGAGAAGTAGGTCCTGACAGTATCAATAGTAATGAGTAACAATATGAGAGTCTTGAAAACAAGATTTTAGCATTATTGATACAGTTACCACCACCTTCGATGTGTGCCTAAGCCAGGAATTACTAAAGAATTAACTAGATAGGTTAATGACTTCAGTTATAGTATCTATCGCCTGTTCCCCATATGCCGCAAGGGTATCGATTGCCCCAGTTTGAACTACTGATTCGCTAGAGCAATATGATCTCTTCCCTCACGTTTGACAAAATTTCCTATCTACCGCACCTGCACTACCAGATTGGTTGCTCTGGATGGAGTAATTCAGCTTGCTAAGGACTTTTAATTACTGACTGATTTAGGACTTCCTCGTATACTATATTAAGCGAAGTCTCAGCTGCTCGTCTAAAACGCTTAAAGCCAGCTGACTTTACTACTTGTGACATACCAGGTTCACCTGTTTGTGCACCTAGTGCAGGTCCATTTTTGCTCAAGGATGCAGGGACACACACCATGGTTGATGCAGCATAAAGCAATCGGCCTAAAAGATTCAGATTATCTTCAAATTTGTTATTTGCAAATGGTTCTACTAGCATTAGCGTTCCTTCTGACTTTAACGCCTTTAGTGCATATGCTGCTGCTCCTATTGGATCTTCCATATCGTGTAAACAATCAAAGAATGCTATCAAATCATAATCATCACTTGGATAATTAGTTGCAGATGCAATCTCAAAATGTATTCTGTCTTCGTCTAATCCTTCTGCTTTAGCTTTGTTTCTTGCATATTCTATTGATCCTGCGTGGTTATCAAATCCATAAAATTTTGAATTTGGATAGGCCTTTGCCATTAGTATAGTAGAAACCCCATGACCACATCCAATATCTGCAACTTTTAGACCACCTTTCTTAAGTGCCTTTTCTACGTTGCCATTATCAAGGGCAGGAATCCAAGAACTTACTAG
>C688J35102_120989793_pt1 | contig 13719 bp, 20 predicted proteins | sample HopSoiMetagenom2_FD_35102 | JGI IMG/M metagenome (IMG submission 35102)
CACCGGCAGCGGTCGCGATGACATCGCTCAGATCCGCAGCTGGGCTGAGGCACAGGGCATGGAGGTCCTCGCCCGTGGGCGGATCAAGAAGGAGATCGTCGAGGCCTACGACGCGGCGCACAGCTAGTGGTCGTCACGAGCGGGAGGGCGTGGCTTCGGCTGCGCCCTTTTTGCTTGCGCTTAAGAACTTTTTAATAAGTGCTAGCCTCGACGCTTCAGAACTATTTAATGATTGAGGCAACGCTTCACAGTTCACGATGGACGGGACCTATCTTATTCGGAAGTGTGAACTTCACACGTATCGTGTCCCGGCCAACATCAACCGTCAAGCCGCCCTTTTGCGTAAGGACATCACCCGAACATCCGTCATCGGATAGTCCTTAATGTTGCTGGTGAGAATAGTGGCGTTATGTTGATGAGCAAGGCCCGCAAGAAGCGCATCAGTAGTAGCTAGTGTCCGGCCTGACTCTGAAGCTGTCTTCCGGTAGATCCCAGCTCGCATCGCGGCATTGATGCCGATATGCCAGTAGGGAAGCACTTTCAGCCAGGATTCCCACGAGTCTCGAGCTTTCGATGCCAAACCGCTGTATAGTTCACCGACCGTCACGGCACAGAGTCCAACTTCATCACCGGACTCAATAAGAGCGTCGAGCTGAGCACGCGCGTCACCGTGGTCTTTTACGTAGTCAATCAAGGTATCTGTGTCCAGTAGGTACTTCATACTTTGCGGATGCGGTCAGCATCTACCCGACCGTCGTGCACCCATTTTGATACGGATTCAGGTGTGTCCCACTCAGGGATAGATTCGGCCGGCGGTAGCTGAGAAACCTCCCGTGTCAGCCGGAGCAACTTCTCGCGCTTCAGCTTCTCGGTGGCAGCCTCAACCAGAAAGTCAGTACGACGACGAGGACCGACTAGCTTGTCGACCTCTTCGATTAATTCCTTCGGTGCTATGAAATGAGTTCTTACTACATGTGCCATGGTATGCACATATTATCGCACATTAGGGGAGGAATTGCAATAGGAACAAGAGCTGGGGCGAATTAGTATGAGGCTCGTCTGCGCTTGAAATATAGTGTCAGCAGGACGATTATCAGCCAGGTTTGCCAGGATATTGCGCTTACAGCCGAGACGGTCCCGAGTCCAAGTAATCCCAGAACGAACAGACCAAACCATACGACCGCAAACCAGAACATGCCCTCGACGAGCAGGTTAAGGAGCTGATGGACACCAAGAACGACCGGCCCAAGCCAGTAGCGCACGAAGACGAATGCAGCTGCGCCGTAGAGCAGGGCCATCACAAGCCCGAGAGACGTCGGATCCTTAAGGGCTATCCCGACGCCCAGACCGACGAGAGCAAGAGCTGCCGCTATGGTCGTCTTCAGATGATTACGAGATATTAGTAACATAAGATTTACACTATGGGATTATATCACTAATTCGGTAAAATGCAAGAGTTAGCGTGCCACGTCGCACAATAAACAAAAGACGAACCGCTTTCAGGCTTGATCCGCCGTTTTCGTGTACTAAGAGGTCTTTTAGCGTCCTATAACTCGCTCGCGCACACTTATAAGGACGTGAAGGCAAATTACTTATCGGTTACCGGGCGGACGTATCCGAGGAGCTGCTGACCTGTTCTTTCCTGCCAGTCGGCAAGACTGCACTGCTCGACACACCGATCCGTCACAGAGACATACTGATCCGCGCCAACGTAGACGCCCACATGCGCCAAGTTGCGGTTGCTGTCATCTGCGGCGAAAAACACCAAGTCACCGGGCTCCATGCCCTCGATGCCGGAATGAGCGATTCCCTGTTCTGTATATCCACTCCAAGCATGAACAGGTGCCGGAAACTTCCCGGCTCGGCCATACGTCACAAGGTCAACGAACGTCTGACAGAGGCCGTTGAATTCCACAGACCTGATGAGGCGCTGTGCTCTATCGACGTTCTTGGCAGTCGAGGTCTCTCTGGAGTAGTCCATACTTACTGTAACGGCGGCAACTGAGGAAAGTTCTCCTGCTTCATGCCCGGGTCTATCCCGCTGCCAGCCCCTGAGATTATCGGCTGAACCGCCCGGCCGGCTGGGATGCCGCTTGCTGCAGGCTGGTCGGCCTGAGTTGTCAGAGCGGTGTACGGAGCCTCATAGTCTTTGTAAGCTTCCAAGAATGTCCGTAGGCCCGACTGGATCTTGGCACGGATCTGCTCAGGGGAATCCTTGGTAGAGATCAGTTGGTTAGTTGTCGGTTCAGATGAGTTCAGCTTGTGCGACGCATCTTTGAGTGTAGCGTTGAACGCCTCGAATTGGCTGGTGACGGCCTGCTGATCGGGACTCAGGTACTTGTTGGCTTCATCGAAGGTCTTGAACCGGTTCATAAAACCAATGACGCCTTGATTACTGCCAATCAGGTCGAGGACACGGTTGCCGTTGTCGACTGCTCGAGGGACGTTCTTCATGAACGACTGAACGCCGTCCGTAATCTGGTTGCCCGCTTTTCGTTGGCCGTCTTGATAAGCAGCCTCGATCTTTTGATAGTCAGGATGACTCGGTGGGAGATTTCCCTGGAGAGCAACCTTCTCCTGGTATGTCATGAACTGACCTGACGGAGCATGCGCAGGGATCTGGTAGTGGCCATCCTGATCAGGAGTGATATCGGGATACCGAGTTGACGTGCCCCCGAATGCTGGATTGAGGGATGGTCTTCCCTGTTGAGTCGCCTGAGTAGCTACTCCTTGATCACTCCCGGACGCGTACAGAGCAGGAACTCTCTTGCCTGCTTGAGCTGCCAACGACGTAATCTTCGGCAGCGGCTGATTACTAAAAGGATTGCTCCGAAGTTGACCCTGAATGGTACCGGTGCCGTAGGGCGGACCACGGTTGCCGAAGAAGCCCCAGGTCAGGCGCCGGAAGCACCGGGACCGAGATGAGCACACGTCAGCCTACCAACAATCCTTTTGGTAAGAGCGTTACTTGCCCCAGGACTCAGGGGAGCAATACGTGTAGCGTCTGCGGTCGCGGGACCAGCCGACGGAGACGATTGAGTGCCGAACTTCTGCTTGAGTTTGCTTAAGGCGGCATCATACTTTGGCTCAAGCGCGGCATCGAGCACCGTTCCAGCGAGTACTCCAGGCGCGCCAAATATTGTACCCGCTGCGGTAGCGGGCTTGATGTAATGTGTCTGGCTGTTTTGGTTACCATATGGAGCCTGGTTGGATGCGTCCGTCGCAGCTTTCTGTGCTGCCTTGAACTCTGCTTCTCGCGCCTTGAACACTGAGTCGGTTGCGTCGTAGAGATGACTCTGCCGCTTGATGAGCTCCTTGACTTCCGGGTGTAGATCCGACAGAGAGTCGTCAACCGTCTGACCAGCGACCAGGATGACCCTGTCGCGATCATCCAACGATGTCCCGTTCTGAATCTTCTTGTAGACGGACTTCGCGTCGTGGCTAATTGCTCGTCTCAGGTTGTAAAGCGCATAGTCTGGCAACTGCGTTGGGACGACCTCGTGCGATTCTCCTGTTGCGCTGTTGTAGAGATCCCGGACGTAGTTGGCTGCTTCGCGTTGCACTGTCGTGCGGGGCGTCTTCGTTGTGCGGTATATCCCTGCGTTATTGAGGTTCTTGTCGTAGTCGGACAGAACGTCGCTGAGGTTTGCAGCCTTCGGATTGGCCTGCATGTGCCGAGTGATCTGAGCTCCGAAAGCATCCATCGCCGGCTCGAGGTTGGCGTACTTCTCAGCTGCTGTCTGCCCAGGGACGAAGCGATCGATCGTGTCCTGTACAGCTCGCTCGCGACCTGCTGCATTAACGCGGGGATCAAGGACCACACGAACCGGGCTCGAGGCCGCATCTGCGACAACCGAACCAGCGGCGCCCTCAGATGCCGCCCCGGCTCTGGATAACCTCGTAATTCTTGGTAGTGGCATTCTCAACGGGTTCACAACCGCAGCTGTGCTTACCGGATGGTTGTATGCGTTTTCCGCAGCCTCTTTGACACTCGGGGCCTGAAACTGTCCGGTCTGAGGGTTCACCGGCTGGCCGACGGTATCGTTAAGACTCGCAGCAGTACTCTTCAAAAAATCTGACGTCTTCTGCCCGACGGTGTCGGGATGAACCGCGCTATCAACAACCTGTGCAGGAATGCCTGCCAAGAAGCCGAGTATTGCGCCAGCGTCGTTAGCTGCGTTCTCACCGAGCTGCTTAAGATTCCAGTTCTGCTCCTGGCGAGCCTGAGAAATCTGGCCCTTACCAGCGTTCTTATGCTTGGTAGTCAGTGGTTTTATCGGTGGTAGTACTAGACTCGGATCTTGCATGTTTCTCATTTAATTATACTAAAGCAGCATACTTAGCCTCGAGGATTCTGCCTGTTGACAAAAGGCCTATTAGCGCACTACAAACGGTGTTGCAGCATTAACGCTCAAAGGTTGTCCAAAACACCCTTATCTTGGGCTGAAGGTACTTCTTTGAGTGACCTTGCTGCCAGCCCTAGATAGGGGTTTTTTGATGGAGTAATCGGTTTGGACAGAAGACTAGCCGACAATTTTCAAGCTCAATTTAAACAAATGAAGTCGAATATACGACGTGAGATCCTGCCAGAAGCTGTGCATGGATGTATCGCGTCGTATGTCGTTTTAGAGGGACAAGACAGTGAGTTATAAGCAACCACCACCATCGATAAAAATTCGAGAAGGCACATTCGCGCCGAGTCACCTTGCGCAGCGCTGCCCGGTTTGCAACGGCTTTGGCACGATCAAATACGGGACCAAGACCTGCGTCGCTTGTGAAGGGAAGTGCTACGTCCTGGTGCCTGCTCGCCGAGAGGAGGACCGGGAATGATACGGATGTCTTCACGCGGTCGAGCAAGATTGAGTGCCATCGAGCCCGATGTCCTCAGGGTGATAGGAGAGATCACAAACGATCCCACAGAGGACAATGATGTCTCTCGGTACGAAAACGCAATTTCCTATCTGGCGCAGGTCCTCGCAGGAAGCTGGTACAGCGACATGAATAATGCAGACCGCGTCAGGTTTCAATCCTTCATCGACAAACACCAGCCGTATCTCCACAGCCAGTTGCATCGCTTCCTCCGTGAGTTGCACGAACAAGACCTCAGAGAACTATTCGACGGTTCGGGTTCGGCGACAAAGCGTAGGAGGACTGAAAACGTAAAGGAGGATGTTGAGGTCTAACCGCCCACGTAAGTAGCTATGACTGATAACCGTGCCCAAGTCAAAAGATATCCCAAGGTTGTCTCTCTTCCGTCAAGTAGCTACCTTGAATCCATTTTCAAGGACGATTATCGCTGCATGCAGCTCTTCAAAGAGCTAATATACCGGGCATCTCAGCATGACAACCAGGTCGTGAATCTTCACAGCGGACCGCATCGCGGAGTCAAGACGGTCGCTTTGATGAAGGGTGAAGTGATCTTCGGTCGACGACGCTTTGCTCAATATCTTGCATGGGACGACAAGAGCACCGAACGAGCACTGCAGAAGCTCTCAGATTACTACAATGTCGTGTCCCACCGACCGACTCACGATTACACTGTCGTATCAATCCAAAACTATGATGCTCTCACAGAAGTGACCCACCTTTGGCTTGAAAATAACCCGCAGCCTGACCATGCAAGTGACCCACCACGAGGGCCGGATTTAGACCGCCAATACAAGACCAACGCGCAGGAGGACGGAAAGTCTGACCCGCAGTCTGACCCGCAGTTTGACCCAGCAATGACCACATCTATAGCTTACGCTAGTAAGCTAGCTGCTAATTCTTCAGTGAAAAATGAGACCACCCGTAAAGATGCCGTCCGGGCCGCCATCACTGAGATTCTGCGTCGCAAAGGCGGTCGTGGGATGAAGACTGCAGAAGGTGGCCTTGCTGTCCTGAACGGGACGCGCTGGGAGCCCGTGAAGGATCCCGTGGCTTACCTCGAGGGCATGGGCCCGGTCAACAAGCGCGCTGTCCAGCCGGCGAAGAACTACCCCATCACTGAGATGTTGGGCACCGGCCACTACCGCATCACCAGACTGGTGGATGGCAAAGAAGTCACCGAGATTCTCACTGAAGCTGAGTACATGGGGAGGACCGATGTATGAGACTACTCGAGGAGGTCAGACAGTATCGTCACTTGCTCAACTGGTCGGTCATCCCGGTTAGAGTCAACAGCAAAGTTGCGGCCGTCAGCTGGAAGAAGTACCAAACCGATCTCATGGGCAAGGGTGAGGTCGAAACCGTCTTCGCTGATGGCGCGCTCAACGTCGCCCTGGTGACAGGTGAACTCTCAGGGGTGGTGGTCGTCGATGCTGACGACTACAAGGCCAAGGGTGGAACGATCACTCTGGCCTCTCCCCTGTTCGCAACCACCCCTCGAGGCGGGAGGCATCTGTACTTCCGCCACAACAAGGCGGTGCAGAACTCCGTCAACGCTGATCAGGCTGTGGATGTCCGTGGCGATGGTGGCTACGTCCTGCTCCCGCCGTCGGTGATCGACGGCAAGCGCTACAGCTGGAACGTCCGGCCAACCCCGGAGCTGCTGGCGTCTCTCCCCGTCCTTCCAGACGAGGTGCTGCAGACCCTGCGCAAGCAACCAGCTGCACCGACTCCTACAGCCCCCGGCCAGCCGGCCTCCCTCCTCGCAGCTGCCATCGGGACCGGTGAAGGTTCCCGCGACGACACGCTCCTCCGTGCTGCTGAGAGTCTTCTCAACGGACTTCCCGAGCACGAGTGGTCCTCTGCTGGCTACCTCGCGATCCAGGGTGTCAATCAAACGTTCCAACCTCCCCTGCCTGAGGCTGACGTCCAGCGCATCTACCGCCAGGCCTCAAATTTCGTCAGGACGAATCCCAAGCAGAGACCTCCCGAGCTCGCCGCAACCGTCGCTGTCACCCTTCCAGGCTGGCAGCCCAAGTCCTGGTCCGAACGGCTCCGTGAGTTCTCAGAGCGTCGTAAGAGGGGTGAGGAGAAGGGCATCCCCTGCGGCTTCGGTGCACTCGACGACAAGCTCCTGGGCATCCAGCCAGGCCAGACCTACCTGTTTTTCGGTGACACGAACACCGGGAAGTCCTGCTTGATGCTCAACATGCTGCTGCGGATGGCCGACGCCGGCAATCAGGTCACGTACTTCGACCTTGAGAACAACGGGCTCATGACTACTGAGCGCATGATCCTTATCCGCAACGAAGCGCTGACGAAGACGGCCTGGGGTCCGATGAAGTACACAGACGAGCAGGACGCGTACATGGACGATCTCGCTGGCCTCCCGGTGCACCTCGAGGAGGTGTGGTCGCTCTACGACAGGTTCGGTGCAATCAGTATCGAAGCGATCGAGACCGTCATCCGGGAGCAGGCCGCCAAGGGCTGCAAGATCTTTGGTCTGGACCACCTCCACTACTTCGAGAAGGCGGAAACCGAGCACAAGCACCTCGAAGCCATCGCCCGCCGGCTCAACGACATCGCCAGCCAGCTCAGCGTCGCGATCCTCATCGTTGCTCATACCAAGAAGGGCTTGGTCAAGCGCGAGGGCGCGGACTCGGTTGCAGTGGTTCGGCCAACAGTCGACGACGTGAACGGTGGCACGCTGATCGTCAAGCACACCAAGAACGTCATCGGGATCATGCGAAACGGTCTAGCGGACGACCCGGTCCAGCGCGGCCGGACAGTGCTATTCCTGGACAAGACCAAGACCGGAAACGTTGGCAAGGTGTTGCTGCACTTTGACCACGAGACGCTGCGCTTCAAGGAGGTGGCGTCATGAAGTTGATTCAGATAGGAGCCGGCTGGCAGAAGACCGGTAAGAGTGGCGTGCCCTATGTCGCATTGTCGCTAGACTCACGGGCCATCCGGAGCATCGCAGACCACGATCTCCGCAAGGTTTGCCTGTTCAAGAACAAGTACAAGCGCAACGACCAGGACCCTGACTACACCGTCATGGCGCCCGGACCGGAGGATCAACCAGGTAGCGAAGAAACCAAGAGCGCAGATACGCCACATCAGAACTCGAAGGGAGACATGTTGCCGTTTTAGGCTATGAAGATTGTCCTGCCGAATGAACGACCGATCAGCTGGAACCAGTGGTACGCCGGCGAGCACTGGATGGTGCGAAAGAAGAAGGCCGACGAGATCCACGAGCTCATGAAGTACACCCTCATGCAGGCTGAGTATCGGCCGCAGGTAAAGATCTTCCCCGGCAAGGTTGATGTCCGGGTAACCGGCTATTTTAAGGACCGGCCACTCGATCCTGACAACATCGTAAGCAAGCTCTACATTGACGGTCTCAAGGGTTTGCTCATTGAAGACGATACCCACCGCCACATAAGAAGTGTGACGACTAGCTCACAGATGGATAAGCAAAACCCAAGAGTGGAGATCGACATAGAACCAGCGGTATGAAGCAAAGCGAAGAAACACGGTTCGACGCGCTCGTCGATAACAAGACTATCGGCAAACTCCTCGAGGAGGAGCAGCAAGCGTACGTAGAGGATCTCCTCGAGGAGCACCCCTTCGACCTTCCTCCGGGCATCTGTTGGGGTTGCCACCGCAAACCGCGCAAGCCTTACGTGTTTACCGGATATGTGCTTCCCTGCATGTTCATTGACCGGCTTCTTGTCTGTGGTCGCTGCTGGCACAGACTATACAAACGCCAATGGAAGCTCTGGCATGCAACAGAACTCTTCCATGAAGACGTGCTTTACAGGGTACGCGACCAGGCGATTACTGAGGCTAAGAGGCTGTCTGGGGACATCGTTGACGACTACAGAGTTAAATTCGCCAAAGTAGCCGAGGAGTATCGAGATTTGTGTATGATGTATCTCGACCGGCTTAGGGAGTACGACGCATCATAAGACTCAGCCTGTAGCGCTCCCACGCCTGCGGGCTTCACTTTTCACGCGTAATCGCTGACTAAATCCTCGGGAAGTTTCTTGACATAGTGCGGGACTTGCCGACCCCGGCAAGTCATACCCCACCATTACTGCAACTGGTAAACACCACTCAGACATGTTTCACAGTAGTGTTTTCACGGGGCTGTGTGGGTTTTCACGGTACTCGATACCCCGGGTGTGCTGTGGTACATCAATCTCATCATTACTAGGTCGTTCTAGGACGTTTTATGACGAAGTCGTAACGGGGTAAGACTGAGGGGTCTCAGGACTCGCGCTGGTGACGTCGCCCCGCAAACGCCAGTTGGTCCGGTTCATCACCATCATGATCCACGCTGACGCGCTCCATCCCGGGACCTGTCCGGTCATCCCGGCGTAACCCACTGCGATGAGCTTATTGATTCCGGTCCGGACCGCCGTCTGGATGTCTTCGTGCGGGAAGTCCTCAGGGAAGTTCCTGATGTAGCGCTCAACCGTGTCCCAGTCCGCTGTGACGAGGTACTCCTTGGGACGGCCGGCTTCCAGCTCCTTACAGATCACTGCGCATGCAACCTGGCGCTCCTCTGAAGTCTTCCAACGAAGCCGGTTGCTGTTGCCTCGAGGCGCTCCTGCTCGCCGCCTTTTCGTCAGTGTTTCAGTGATATCCATACGCAAAAGTATTGTAGCAAAACCGGTCCTGTAGTCGCTATGTACTCATCCACCACTTACATGTCGTTGTTGATTTCACAACGGCCGGGCGTTCAATTCTCACCAGGCAGTTTCACACGCTTATAGTCTTGTCCCGATCCGCTCGACTGTCAGCGGGACCGTTCAGCCGCTACGCTCTTCGCTCAGCAACCATTCCGGAGGTCGGCATGCCTCATGAAGAACTCGTCCCCGGTCTTGATCTTCTTAGGCGAATGGTGGAGGACGCGCTTGCTCTACTCCCGTCACCTGCTTCTCCCATACCTAAATTCGCACGCCTTGCCGCCTGGGAACCAATGTATGTAACCTTGAAGCTCTGGAGAGGCATGGCTTTTGTTGACCTGGGTGACCCCGAAATCGAGAAGGGCGTCGCCCGGAGATTGCAGAGTGGCACCGACTCTCCGATGGAAGCAGCCCTCAGTGTGTTTGAACAGGTTATTGAAGCTCTCCAAGGGATTGACCTAATATCGAGGGCCGACTGGAGCAACTTAGTTGATGGCCTCATTTTGACAGGTAGTATATATGCTCACGAGCTATTTGACGCTTATACGCACGAAGGGGCGATTGATGACGGGATTGGTCATCGAGTCCTTAAGGATACGGTATTGCGAGATCTCCTTCATTTTGTTAATCAGATGGGAGCGGCAAAAGACTTTTCCCAAATTGATGAAGCCAAGCAAAAGGCAATCGAGGCGGCTACAACGGCCGAGGCGGCCGCCCAGAGCTCACGCCGTGCTGCTGGCGAGGCCGGCTCTCTAAATCTGGCCGAGCACTTTGACGCCTATCGAAAGTCGGAACGCCGTGCTGCTGAGATCCTACGAGCGTCTGCAGTGGTTCTGGTCATCGTCACGGTGGTGATACTGACGCGCCTCCCCCACACAGGACTGACTCTTGCTGACGTCCTCCAGCGCGCTCTCATCGCGGTGCCGGCGTTCGGCTTGGCTGGCTACCTTGCAGCGGAGTCCGGACGCCATCGTCGAGCATCACAGTGGGCAGCCACACTCAAGGTCCAGCTGCTGACTGTTGACGCCTACGTGCAGCCCCTTGGACCTGAAGCAGCAGCGGAGATCCGCCAGCTGCTCGCCAAGCGAGCGTTCGAAGACCTGCCCGCGGCTGCTGGTGGTGCCAAGGACAAGGAAGAGCAGCCTTTGCAGATCGGCACGCAGGCCATAGTCGAGAAGTTTATCGACGGGCTCAAACCCAATCCAGATAAGTGAAAGCGCAGACGGCGTCTAAGACGGCTTAGTCGTGCGTCTAGCCGTGGCCCTCACCGCTGCAGGCTTGTACCGTCGCCAGCGTCGCCATGCATCATATGCGATAGGCATAAGCCCTATGGCAAGAGCCGCTAGGGCACCCGTCACAGCAAGAAGTATGTTCCCAATACTCACCTCGTCATCACGCGATGATATCGCAACGATATCGTCGGAAGTCCACTTATCAGGCCAGGTGATTCGATCGGACCCGACCTCTGTCGGTGCCGCAGTGATATCTTCGCTGGATGACGTGGAGATAATCTCACCAAGTTTTCGGTGCGGCTCCAGCCAAAATTCCCGACAGCCCACTACGTCGGAGATCCGATAGGGAGCATCTCGAAGCTGGATGCCGGCAAAGTCTGCAATCAGTGGGCTCTCCGTAGATGTGGAGTAAAGTTTAGGACCGAGAATAGCCGGCAATGATATTTTGCGGTGTGCCCAATCTATCTTGGACGTATAGGTCCCTTGTCCCACGAACGAGACTTGCACGAGCGGTTCCTGGCTAGCTGGAAGACAAACCGAGATGTTCCCCAATGCACCTGAGGGAGGAATAGAGGGGACAGTCCCATATATGATTTGGCAGCTCTCAGGAGGAACGTCGCTGGAGTAGCTGTTGGTGGTCTCGCTACACTCATGAAACGTCGGCGGAGGGTCAGGTCTACCTTCACCCTCGACCACTACATCCTTCAGCTTCGCCGTCCCCATCAACAAAAGGGCGAACTTCTCACCCGCGAGTCGGGCGGGAAAACCCATCCAATAGTAAACTTCTTCTTCGCCGTAGAAGATGTCAATCTGTGATGTCGGCGGCTGCGTAACTAGAGGATCATTCCTACCCTGACTCGCCAGGGCAAGCTGCACAGAGTTCGTTGATCCGAATGGTTCTGATACTTCACGGGCAGACGGGTCTGTGAAGGCCGCGGGGACGAAGCTCCCTGCTACTAGAGCGCCAATGAGGGACAGGACGCAGATGACGGCGGAGATGATGAAGCGACCCGGGCGCCTGTCAGCTGGATCAATCCGCTCGATGTCATGAAGCTCTCTAGCCAATACGCCAAATGACTGTTTCGCCGTCCTGGCGGCTGCCTCCGCCTCCTGGGCTGCCTTCATCGCTGTCTCAGCCGCACTCTCAGCCTTGCTGGCTGCCGTCTCCATCGAGGTGGCTGTTGGCTGCATGGCCTCGTGGAGGAGCTGCTCGAGGTGTCGAAGGAGCACCCGCCTGATGCCCATGTGCGGAGTGTATCGACTTGGACCTCCCCAGGGGGCGCCAGAATGAGCGCTTTAAGGAGCGCAGGAACAAGGCGTCAGGTTGAGGTCCGTTGGTCCAGAAGAATCATGTCGTCGATGACGATCTCATACACCGTCCGCTCAACGCCTGACTTGTCCGTATAAGTCCGGTTAGCGATGCGTCCTTCGACGTAGACCTTCCGGCCTTTCTGCAGGAACTGATTGCACAAGACTGCCAACTTGTCCCAGCAAACGATCCTGTGGAACGTCGTGTCCTCGTGGTCCTTTCCCTCAACTGTTCTGTACGACCTGTTCGTCGCAAGACCAAAAACACAGCAGTTCCGGTCACCCGTGAGCGTCTTTAGCTCCGGGTCTCGGGTGATGTTTCCAATAAGCTCAACTCTGTTCAGATTTCTTGCCATACTTATTTCGTTGCGAGTGCTGCTGCTGCCTTGTGTTCCCCCTCGCACGGGTCACAGATTTGTTCTTCATTCTCAATGTCATGGACAAGTTTGGAGAAGGCGCAGACGCGCTTTCTGACTGACCTATCTTTGCGTCCACATGACTCGCATACTTCCATCCCTGCCATAAAAAAGCCTAGCCCCTCATGTAATCAATTAAGCTTTGCCCAACGATGCACCATGCATCATTGATCTTCTTCGCTTTAATCCGTCCCCGCTGACATGCCTCACGAACAGCTCGCTCGGAGAGACCAACCAGCCTGCCAGCTTCAACGGTGGAGTAGAGCCGGCCAACTTCGATGGAAGGATGCGCCGCGGTGGAGTTCAGGTCAGAGGTAGACCCTGCGCCCAGGTCGAGAAAGTGTCTTATATTTTGCAGTAGGTTTTTCATGCTTTCTTATTCTCAAGAAAGTCAATCAGAGAGGTACCGACTATCAGGATGATCCCGACTCGTCTGCCGCGAAGCTCTCCCCGCTTGACGTACTCGTGAACCGTCCGGGCCTTCACCCCGAGCAACTCTCCAACCTCGTCCAGCGTATATATCCGGTGCGGGTCGATTACCCGGAGCAGCTGCTTTCCCTGACTACTCACAATATAACTTAGTGTATTATGCTTTTAGGCCTATTACAATATGACAAAGTATGTCACTTTAAACCTTATGTTATGTCTGTCTAATCCGTCCCGTATGTTAATTGCCTATTGACAAACTGCTCAGGATTATGTAATAATCCGAGGTGTTGAAGGAATAGCTGGTAATAAGTGGAGCTTTTTTGGTAGAATACCAAGTGCCTTCGGGGCGGAGCTTTCCTTCAACAAGATGACTCCACTTTAGCCCCGGGGGTTTTTTTATGCCCAAAATGACCTGCCTGCTGCCCAAGCAAGGAGGTGTCAATTATGAACTTGCAAGTATTAACACGAAAACAAACAACACTGGAGAAGCTCCCGGTGAGCAAGCTCGTCGGTAAGCGCCAGGAGCTCTGCCTACTCCTGAGGGAGACAGAGGCACTGCTGGACAAGGTCAACGCTGAGCTGCTCGAGCGCGTGGACGCTACTGGGACTGATGGCCGACTCGACGTCGACAACTGGGTTGTCACCGCTGTCACGAGACCTGTGTTCCGTGACGTAGCGGTCGAGACTGCTGCCAAGTACGGCGCACTCAAGACCGTCGTTGACTCAACGAAGCTGATCCCGCTCTGGAAGCAGGGCAGACGGATCAAGGGACTG
>C688J35102_120989791_pt1 | contig 13710 bp, 11 predicted proteins | sample HopSoiMetagenom2_FD_35102 | JGI IMG/M metagenome (IMG submission 35102)
CAGCGTCACGATCGCGACCGTCGAAAAGTGCAGCAGGCTTGGCGTCTCGGCAGGCGCTTCGCCGCCGACAGCCGGATTCAGCCAGCCGACGATCCAGTTGTTGAGCACTAGACCGCCGATCACCGATGCGATTCCCAGGAAGATCAGTGGCACCGTCATCACGGCCGGAGACTCGTGCGGATGCACGCCCTGCTGCCAGCGCTTCGCTCCGTAGAACGTCATCAACATCAGCCGGGTCATGTAGAAGCCAGTGATGCCGGCGCCCAGCATCGCCAGCCCCCCAATGACCGCGCTCCGCTCAAAGGCAACCTCGATGATGTGGTCCTTGGAGTAGAAGCCAGAGAAGAACGGAAAACCAATGATCGCCAGGTAACCAGCAGCAAACGTCACAAAGGTGATCGGCATCAACCGCCTAAGCGCCCCGTAATGCCGCATATCAACGTTGTCGTCGGTGGCATGCATTACCGAGCCGGCGCCTAGGAACAGATCGGCCTTGAAGAACCCGTGGGTCAGTAGGTGGAAGATCGCGTACGCGTAGCCGGCCGGCCCGATGCCGGCCGCCAGCATCATGTAGCCGATCTGGGACATCGTTGAGCCGGCAAGCACTCGCTTGATGTCGTCTTTGGCACAGCCGATCCAGGCGCCGAACAGCAGTGTCACTGTGCCGACGACGACAACCGCTGTGCTGGCGGGCAGCGACTTTGTGAAGATCGCATTGCTGCGGGTGACCAGATAAACGCCGGCCGTCACCATGGTGGCTGCATGGATCAACGCCGAGACCGGAGTCGGACCTTCCATTGCGTCCAGCAACCACGACTGCAACGGCACCTGCGCCGACTTGCCGCAGGCGGCGAGCAAGAGCAACAGCCCCAAGATCAACGCGACCGTATTGCCGACATTCGGCATGCCGGCGTTGACGTCGACAAAGGCCGATGAGCCAAACAGCGCGAGCATCAACATCACGGCAATGGACATGCCCATGTCGCCGACGCGGTTGACGACGAATGCTTTTTTCGCAGCAGTCGCTGCCACCGGCTTGTATTGCCAGAAGCCGATCAGCAGGTACGACGCCAGGCCGACGCCCTCCCAGCCGACGAAGAGCACCAGATAGTTGTCGGCGAGGACAAGAAGCAGCATTGCGGCCACAAACAGATTGAGGAACGCGAAGAAGCGACGCCGCCGATCATCGTGGGCCATATAGCCGATGGAATAGACGTGGATCAACCCGCCGACGCCGGTGATCAGCAACACGAAGACGATCGACAGCTGGTCGATGAGCAACCCGACGTTGATCTGCCATCGTCCGCTGGAGATCCAGTTGTAGAGCGGGACAGACACCGCGCGCTCAGCCTCGTTGCGACCGAGCAGGTTGGCGAAGTAGTAGAGACCGATCGCGAAGGAGGCCAAGGGCGCAGCCGCACCGAGGTAATGTCCCCAACGGTCAGCGCGCCTACCAACCAATAGCAAGATCGCGGCGCTTACCGCAGGGATGGCGATGAGCAGCCACGCCGAGCTAAAGAAGCCGGTTGCTGGCACGGGCGTCTCGAGTGGGAGCATCGCAGTCCTTTAGAACTTCAGCAGATTCGCGTCGTCGACAGATGCCGAGCGGCGGGTACGGAAGATGGCCACGATGATGGCCAGGCCAACAACGACCTCGGCGGCAGCCACCACCATGACAAAAAAGGCGGCCACCTGTCCGTCCAAGGCACCGTGCATGCGCGAGAACGTCACAAAGGCCAGGTTGGTGGCATTGAGCATGAGCTCGACACACATGAAGGCCACGATCGAATTCCGCCTGATCATAAAACCCACTGCGCCGATGGTGAACAAGATCGCCGAGAGCACGATGTAGCTGGTCGGATTCACAGCTGTTCTTCCTCAGTCGTCCGTGGGGCTTCCTCATCAGTGATGGCTTCCACTGTCTGGTCGACCGGCTTCACCAAATCTCTGCTTTCCAGAACCGTGCCGCGGGCTTTCAGCGTTGCCGAAACCGAAATCTCTGAGACGGTTCCGTCGGGCAGCAGCGCCGGCGTATCTACCGCGTTGTGCCGTGCAAAGACGCCAGGAGTGGGAAGCGGACCGGGATGCTCGCCGGTCTCGGCGTACCGCTGCATCCGGCTCTCCGCCAGGTCTGCCTGAGTACGACGCTTCGTGAGCCGTTCCCGGTGCGCGAGCACCATGGCTCCCACCGCAGCGGTGATCAGCAGTGCCGAGGTCGCCTCGAATGCGAAAACGTAGCGCTCGAAGATCAGCGCCGCGATGCCTTGGGTGTTGCCACCATTCTCGGCATTAGCGGCACGCAAACCGATCGTCGGACCGACGATCGCATTACCGACAGCGAACACCAGCAGTGCTCCGAAACCGAGGCCGGCCAGCAGAGCCAGGGTGCGCTGACCCTTGATCGTCTCGACCAGTGATTCCCGGACGTCGACGCCCACCAGCATGAGGACGAACAAGAACAACATCAGGATCGCGCCGGTGTAGACGATGATCTGCACCACGAAAAGGAAGGGCGCCTCCTGCGCCGCATACTGCACAGCTAAGCAGATCATCACCGCTGCCAGGCACATTGCAGAATGCACCGGTTTCCGCACCAAGATCATTCCCAGTGCCGCTAAGATCATCACCGGGGCAAGCAGCCAGAAGGCCACGGCGGCGCCTGTGACGAGCGGAATCAGCAATCCAGCAGCCAAGATCATCGCCCGCCCTTCGCCACCGGCTTGTGGCGTCGCCAGCCTTGGTTGACCGGCTCCGGCTGCACCTCACTGAGATCGCCCGCACGGTCGTCAGGCTGACCTGTCGGAGGTAGACCCAGGAAGTACTTCTGCTCGTCGTCACCTAGCCGACGCTCGTGTGGCGGCTGCTCCATGCCCGGCAGCAGTGGGGCAAGGAGATCAGATTTCTCATAGATCAACTTCTCGCGGGTGTCGTCGGCAAGCTCGAATTCATTGGTCATCGTCAGAGCTCGGGTCGGGCAGGCCTCGATGCACAGACCGCACAGGATGCAGCGCAGGTAATTGATCTGATAGACCCGGCCGTAGCGCTCACCGGGAGAGAAACGCTCTTCCTCGGTGTTCTGAGCGCCCTCAACGTAGATGGCGTCCGCTGGGCAAGCCCATGCGCACAGCTCACAGCCAACGCACTTTTCCAGACCGTCCGGCCAGCGGTTGAGCTGGTGCCGGCCGTGGAATCGCGGTGCCGTTGCCCTAGGCCCGTTGGGATAGTCGATCGTGAACGTCTTGCGGAACATCGTTCTGAAGGTCACGCCGAAGCCAGCGACGGGATCGAAGAACCCCATCAGGCCTCACTTCCTTCCTTGGTCGGCTGTTCATCAGGCTGGCGTTCATCGGGTGGACGGTCCGGCGCTAGATCTTCCTCACCGACCAGGACTTGAGCAAATTCCGGCAGAACCTGATCGTGCATCGGCGGGACAGGATAACCACCGGCAAAGGGATCGAACACGCGCGTTTCTTCAGCTGCAGGCTGCTCAGCCGCCTTTGGCTCCTCTTTGCCACCGAAGAAGGCGAGCCCAACCAGCACCGCGAAGACCACGGCGGCACCCACCCAGAATCCTCGGCCGGTGAACCAGCCCTCACGCTGACCAAGTCTCAAGATCGCGATCATGAGCGTCCAGAGCAGCGAGATCGGAATCAGCCAGCGCCAGCCGAACCGCATGAACTGGTCGTATCGCAGCCGTGGCAGGGTGCCGCGAAGCCAAACGAAGATGAAGAGCAGTACCAGCACCTTCACCACGAACCACAACAGACCCCAATAACCGCTGTCGATGCCTGGCAGCAGGTTGAAGGGCACTGGCGCATGCCACCCGCCCAGGAAGAGCGTGGTGGCCAGTGCCGAGACTGTGATCATGTTCATGTACTCCGCCATGAAGAACATGGCAAAGCGCATCGAGGAGTACTCGGTGTGGAAGCCCCCGACCAGCTCGCCCTCCGCCTCCGGGAGATCGAACGGTGCCCGGTTCGTCTCACCGACCATGGAAATCAGATAGATGAGAAAGGACGGCAGCAGCTGCACCCCGAACCACAGCGGTACGCCGAAAACGGTGGCCGGCTCGGCCTGTTTGGCAACGATCTCCGATGTCGAGAGCGACCCGGCGTACAGGAAGACCGCGACCAGCGCCAGACCCATGGCGACTTCGTAGCTGATCACCTGGGCGCTCGAGCGCAAGGCTCCGAGCAGTGAGTAGGTGGATCCCGAAGACCAGCCCGCGAGCACGATTCCGTACACGCCGATCGAGGCGACAGCCACGATGAACAGCACCGACACCGGTAGATCAGTGACCTGGAGTGGCGTCGTGATGTCGGTGAACGGTACGCGGACTATTCCAGCCATCGGGATGACGGCGAAAGCGGTGATCGCCGGGATGGAGACAACGAAGGGGGCGAGCGTAAAGATCAACTTGTCGGCTGCTGTCGGAGTGAAGTCCTCTTTGAACATCAACTTCATGCCGTCGGCCAGCGACTGGAGCAACCCGAATGGGCCATTCATATTGGGTCCCTGGCGCTGCTGCATGAAGGCGACAATGCGACGCTCATACCAGATGGTGAACAGCGTGAGCAGCAGCAGTACCACGAATGCGAAGAGCGCCTTGAGCAGTACCACCCACCATCGGTCGTGAAAGAAGACCTCCAGGTCCATCGGTATCAGCAGGCTCATTGGCTTGCCTCCGTGTCATCCTCACTGCGCCCTGAGCCGGTATCAATGCGCCCTGAGCCTGTCGAAGGGAGCGCTTCGAGGAGCTCAGCGTCGACGTCCAGATCGTCGCCCGGCCCAATTGTCACAAGATCACCAGCACTGGCGGCAAGGTTTTGAGGAATCCCGAAGCCCGGGGCTCGACTTGGCAGCCAGACAACACCGTCAGCCATCTCGGGATCGATGACAGCTGGCAGCGTAATCGAGCCACGGTCATTGCTGATCATTGCCAGGCTGCTGATACCGGCAACTTCGGCTGTCCTCGCGCTGAGCCGCGCCTCGGGCGCCCGCGCAGTCGCCTGCAGGAACGGCTCGCCGTCCACCGCACGACTCTCATCGAGCGCCATCCGCCAGGTCGCCAGCAGAGCTGTGCTGCCATCCGACTCAGCTGTTTCCCCCGCTTCGTAGTCAGGCGCCAGGCTGCGCTCGCCCTCCCAGACTCCCAGTTCGTCGAGTTCGGCCGCAGCCTCGGCAGGCGTACGGAAACCCAGGTCGGTGCCCATTGCATCGGCCAGCGCGGCCAGTACCCGGAGGTCGGGCATGCCGTTAGGTACCTCGATGACAACGCCGAATGGCCGGCGGCGCCCCTCCCAGTTCACGAAAGTGCCTGCCCGCTCGTGCATCAGTGAAACCGGGAAGACCACGTTGGCCCGCTCGGTGACCAGCGACGCCCGGGGCTCCAAGCTGATCAAGAACTTGACAGACTCCAAACCCTCGAGCACGGCCTGCGGATCAACGAAGTCGTTCGGATCAACCCCAGCCACGATGAGCGCCTGAAGCTCCCCGTCAGCTGCGGCGATCAAGATTTCGTCGGCGTCACGGCCCTCCAGCGACGACAGTGATCCACTTCCCCAGGTCGTCTGGGTATCGACGCGGGCGGCGGCATCCGCCACCGGCCTGCCGCCAGGCAGCAGATTGGGCAGGCACCCCGCTTCCACAGCACCGCGATCCCCGGCCCGACGCGGTACCCAGGCCAGCCTGGCGCCGGTGCCCTCGGCAAGCCGATGACACGCGCTGAAGGTACCCGAGAGACCGGCAGCTCGTTCCCCGACCAAGATCACAGAATTCTCATCGAGAGAGATGTCGGCCAACCGATCACTGGAGCTGCCGTCGGCCGGCTGAAGCTGATCAAGGAGGCTGGCTTCATGGCCGGGGATGCAGGAGATGAGTCGGGCACCCATCTTCTGGCTTCCGTTGCTCGGGTACGGGGCCAGTGTCCACATAGTCAGGTCCTTCTTGCGGAAGGCCTTGCGGAGGCGGAGGAAGATCATGCCGGCTTCCTCTTCCGGCTCCAGGCACACCAGCAGCACCGAACTCGCGTTTTCAAGATCAGCAAAGCTGACCCCAGGGTCGGTGCCGGCTACGGCGTGTGCCAAGAAGTCGGCTTCCTCGCTGGAGTGCTGCCGGGCCCGGAAGTCGATGTTGTTGGTACCGAGCACGGCTCGCGCGAACTTTGAATACCCGTAGGCATCCTCCAGGGTGAGCCGCCCACCGGTGAGCACGCCCACCGAGCTTCCCGCCGCCTGAAGGCCTCGCACGGCTACGTCGATTGCTTCCGGCCAGGATGCCGGGCGCAGCACGTCGCCGTCTCGGACCAGTGGCCGGGTAAGGCGGTCCTCAAGGTCGCCATAGCGATGCGCGAAACGATCTTTGTCGGTGATCCATTCCTCGTTGACCTCGGGATCATCACCCGCCAGCCGTCGCATCACGATGCCGCGTCGGTGATCGACTCGGATTGCCGAACCGCACGCGTCATGTTCGGCGATCGACGGCGTGGACACCAGGTCGAAGGGTCGCGACCGAAACCGGTATGCCCCGCTCGTCAGCGCACCGACAGGACAAATCTGAATGGTGTTACCGGAGAAGTAGGACTCGAAGGGTTCCTTCTCATAGATCCCGACCTGTTGCAGCGCACCCCTCTCGATCAAGGCGATGAACGGATCGCCGGCGATCTGTTCTGAGAACCGGGTGCATCGCGCGCACAACACGCAGCGTTCCCGATCAAGCAGCACATTGGCAGAGATATTGATCGGCTTTGGAAAGGTGCGCTTCTCATCAGTGAACCGGCTCTCCGCATAGCCGTGAGACATCGCCTGGTTCTGCAGCGGGCACTCACCACCCTTGTCACAGATGGGACAGTCGAGCGGATGGTTGATCAGCAGGAACTCCATGTTCCCCCGCTGCGCCTTGTCGGCGATCGGCGAGGTGAGCTGGGTCTTGATCTTCATGCCCGGCGCCACCTCGAGAGTGCAGGAAGCCTGGGGCTTGGGGATGGGACGCCCGGTTCCACCGTCGGGCACCTCGACCAGGCACTGTCGGCAGGCGCCAACCGGATCGAGCAACGGATGATCACAAAAGCGTGGTATTTCGACGCCGATGAGTTCGGCGGCGCGAATTACCAAAGTGCCCTTGGGCACCGACACCTCGATGTCATCAATGGTGAGGGTGACCAAATCCTCACGCTGCTCGACCTCTGAACTTGTGGAACTGCCTGCTGCCGTGACGGTCATGCTCCTGCTCCCGCGGGTTCACGGACGAAGATCGTGCTGCGCTCATACGGAAACAGCTCCCACGCAGGGGTATGCATGGCCGCCTCGAACTCGTCTCGGAAGTACTGGATCGCTGAGGTGATGGGTGAGGTGGCGCCGTCGCCGAGAGCACAAAACGCCCGACCCAGAATGTTGTCGCAGAGGTCGAGTAACTTCTCGATGTCGCCTTCTTGGCCGCGGCCGGCTTCCATTCGCTTGAGAATTTGCACTAGCCACCAGGTGCCCTCGCGGCATGGCGTGCACTTGCCGCAGGACTCGTGTTTGTAGAACTCGGTCCAGCGCAGCACCGTGCGTACCACCGATGTCGTCTCGTCGAAGCACTGCAGCGCCTTGGTGCCGAGCATTGACTTCACGCCTGCCACCGACTCATAGTCCAGCGGGACGTCGAGATGCTCCTCGGTCAGCATCGGCGTCGAGGAGCCGCCAGGTGTCCAGAACTTCAGCCGATGGCCCTCGCGCATACCGCCAGCAAGATCAAGAATCTGACGCAGCGTGATGCCCAGCGGCGCCTCGAACTGTCCTGGATTGGCGACGTGGCCGGACAGCGAATAGATCGTCATTCCCTTGGACTTTTCGGTGCCCATTGAGGAGAACCAGTCATCGCCGTTGCGAATGATCGAGGGCACTGAAGAGATCGACTCCACATTGTTGATCACTGTCGGGGAGGCGTAGAGCCCAGCGACTGCGGGAAATGGCGGCCGTAGCCGGGGCTGACCGCGGCGACCCTCCAGCGAATCCAGTAGCGCGGTCTCCTCACCGCAGATGTACGCGCCGGCGCCCGCATGGACAATGATCTCCAAGTCGTACCCGGTGCCCAGAATGTTCTTGCCGGCATAGCCTGCGGAGTACGCCTCGCGGACCGCCTGCTGCAGGCGACGTACCACGTGCAGCACCTCGCCACGGACGTAGATGAACGCAGTATTGGAGCGGATTGCGTACGCGGAGATGATCACGCCCTCGACCAGCGTGTGCGGCGAGGCCATCATCAGCGGAATGTCCTTGCACGTCCCCGGCTCGGACTCATCGGCGTTGACTACCAGGTATTTCGGCTTCGGGTTGTCCTGCGGGATGAAGCTCCATTTCATCCCCGTCGGAAAGCCCGCTCCACCGCGGCCGCGAAGTCCGGAGTCCTTGACCAGGCTGACGACGTCTGCTGGATCCATCTGCAGGGCCGACCTGAGGGCCTGATAACCCCCACGGCGCTCGTAGTTGGTCAGCTTCCAAGCGCGTTCATCGCCCCAATTCGCGGTCAACACAGGCGTCAAAGGATCGGTCACCGGCCCTCCTCATCCTTTCGGTCCGCCACCTGCTCTGGGTCTGGAGCCTTCCAGCCGTGCTGATCGGCAATGCGCAATCCAAGCAGCGACGGGCCCGCGGCAGTAGGCCCCTCGTCGGCGCGGCCGTCGGGGAAGCCGGCAAGCACTCGCTCAGCCTCTTTCCAGGTACAGACCCGGGCACCGCGAGTGGAGTGCACCTCGGCTCCGGCACGAAGTTGATCAACGACGTCGACGGCCTGCTCCGGCGTGGTGTTGTCGAAGAACTCCCAGTTGATCATCATTACCGGCGCAAAATCGCATGCGGCGTTGCACTCCACGTGCTCCAGGGTGATCTTTCCATCCTCGGTGGTTTCGTCGTTGGCGATACCTAGATGATCTTGAAGTCTGGCGTACACCTCGTCCCCGCCCATGATCGCGCACAGTGCGGTGGTGCATATTCCGACGTGGTACTCCCCCATTGGGCGGCGCTTGTACATGGTGTAGAACGTGGCTACCCCACTGACATCGGCTGCGCTGAGACCCAGGATCTCAGCACATGCCTCGATTCCGGCAGGCGTTACCCGGCCCTCGACACTCTGCACCAGATGCAGCATGGGCAGCAGCGCAGACCGGGCCTGCGGATACCGCGCAGCAATGGAGCGCATCTCCTCCATCGTCGCCTCGGTGATCTTGGTCTCGGCGATGCTGTAGTCAAGGCTGGGCTCGTCGAAGTGCGTGACGAAGTGTCCGTGCCCGACGAGCTCCTCAGACGCGATGTCTCCGCCGGCGTGCCCATTTGGCGTTGAGGGCAACGGCTCGAGCGGATTGCTCAGGCTCCCGCCTTCCGGCCGGTTCATCGATCAACCCCGCCCATGACGGGATCCAGTGACGCCACCGCGACCACGACGTCGGAGACCATGCCGCCCTCACACATCACAGGCATCGCTTGCAGATTGGTGAAGCTTGGGTCCCGGAAGTGCGCGCGGAACGGACGCGTTCCGCCGTCGGAGACGACATGGGCGCCGAGCTCCCCCCGCGGGCTCTCGATGGGCACGTACGCCTGACCCGGCGGCACCCGGAAGCCCTCCGTCACCAACTTGAAGTGGTGGATCAGCGCCTCCATCGATTCACCCATGATGTGCTTGAGGTATTCGTTGGAGTTGCCCATGCCGTCCGAGCCGATCGACAGCTGCGCTGGCCACGCGATCTTCTTGTCGCCGATCATGATCGGCGCGCCGCGCATCTTCTCGAGTCGTGCCACGCACTGCTCGATGATCTTGAGGCTCTCCCACATCTCATTGAGTCGGATGCGGAACCGCCCGTACGCGTCCATGGTGTCCCAGGTCTGCACCTCGAAGTCGTAGCTCTCGTAGTCACAGTACGGCTGCTTCTTGCGCAGATCCCAGTCGTAGCCGGTCGCCCGCAGCGGCGGGCCGGTGATCCCAAGGGCAAGACAACCGGCAAGATCGAGATGTCCGACGCCGGATAGCCGAGCCTTGAAGATCGGGTTCTCATTGCAGAAGTCTGCGTACTCCGGTAGGTGCTTCCTCATCCAGACCACGAGGTCCTTGACGAAATCGAGCGCCTTATCGGGCGGGTCCTGCGCGACGCCGCCGGGTCGGATGTAGGCGTGATTCATCCGCAGGCCGGTGATCAACTCGAAGGCGTCCAGCACCTTCTCCCGCTCCCGGAATCCAATGGTCATCACGGTCAACGCACCGATCTCCATGCCGCCCGTGGCAATGCAGACCAGGTGTGAGGAGATCCGATTGAGCTCCAACATCAACACCCGCAGGACGTTCGCCTTCTCAGGGATCTCGGCTTCGATATCGAGCAGCCGCTCCACGCCGAGGCAGTAGGTCGTCTCGTTGTGCAGTGGCGAGAGGTAATCCATCCGGGTGCAGAAGGTGACACCTTGGGTCCAGTTGCGGAACTCCATGTTCTTCTCGATGCCGGTGTGCAAGTAGCCGATGCCGCAGCGGGCCTCGGTGACTGTTTCTCCTTCCAGTTCCAAGATCAACCGCAGGACGCCGTGCGTAGAGGGATGTTGTGGGCCCATATTGACCACGATGCGCTCGTCGCCGCGCTCGCCTTGCTCGGCTACCAGGGAGTCCCAGTCCTGTCCGGTGACGGTATAGACATGGCCCTCAGCCGCTTCGCCTCCGACGCCGAAGGGATCCTGGTCTGCCTCAGTCGCGGCGGCTGAGGATTGGTCGGTCTCGGGACGAGTGCGCTCGTCGGTCGTGCTCATGAGTACGACCTCCTTTGATCTGGCGGTGGAACGGTTGCGCCCTTGTACTCCACAGGGATCCCGCCGAGCGGATAGTCCTTCCGTTGCGGATGGCCGGGCCAGTCGTCGGGCATCAAGATCCGGGTCAAAGCCGGATGGCCGTCGAAGATGATGCCGAACATGTCGTACGTCTCTCGCTCATGCCAGTCGGCTGTCGGGTACGTCGCAACGACCGAGGCAATATGCGGGTCGCTGTCGGGCACGGAGACTTCAAGTCGGATACGCCGGTTGTGGGTCATCGACTGCAGGTGATAGACCGCGTGCAGCTCACGACCCTTGTCAGCTGGATAGTGCACACCCGAAACGCTGCTGCAGAACTCAAAACGCAGGTGGGCGTCGTCCCGCAGGTATCGGACCAGCTCTGGCAGGTGCTGCCGTTCGACGTGGAAGGTGATCTCGCCGCGGTGGATGACCACCTTGGTGATCACGTCGCTGTAGTTGGGAATCAGCGTTCCGATGCGTTCGTACACCTGGTCCCACCAGCCACCGAACGGCGGCGTTGCCGGTGCCGGGAACTCAACGGTGCGGGTCAGGCCGCCATATCCAGAGGTGTCGCCAGTGCCTTTGACGCCAAACATGCCCTTACGGACCTGGAGCACCTCGGCGGTGGGCTCGGTGGTGGCCAGCTGAGCTTCGTCCTCTTCGGCCGCTGTTGCCTCAGAGCTGACCTCCGGCGCCTCAGCGGTCAAGGACTCGGGCTTGGTTTCGGCATCTGGCTCAGATTCGCCCTCAGGAACCGCTCCCTTGATCGGAGCCTTCTCGTCCGACTCCTCATGAACGTCTTCATGAACGTCTTCTGACCTTGTCGAAGCGCCCTTGTCCGCACTGGGCGCCGAGGCTGTCGAAGCACCGTCGTCCTCCTGGCCTTCGGCAGGCTCAGGACGCACCTGTTTAGGCGCCGCTGACTTGCGTGTCCTCTTGCGTGGTGGCTTGCGAGGAGGAATGCCTTCCGTCATCGCAGCAGGCCCTTCTGCTCAATGAGCGACGGCGCCTCGAGCTGCCGTTGCTCCTGATCTTGAGCCGCCTCGATCGCATCGAGTCCGATCGGTGTGTGCCGCACCTTGTCCCGCAGCTTGAACATGGCGTCGATCAACATCTCCGGGCGCGGCGGGCATCCGGGCAGGTACATGTCGACCGGGACGATGTGATCGACTCCCTGCACGATCGCGTAGTTGTTGAACATTCCGCCGGTGCTGGCGCAGACGCCCATGGCAAGTACCCACTTCGGGTTGGGCATCTGGTCATAGATCTGGCGCAGCACCGGCGCCATCTTCTGGCTGACTCGACCGGCCACGATCATCAGATCGGCCTGCCGCGGCGAGGCCCGGAACACTTCCTGACCCCAGCGCCCGGAGTCGTACCGCGGCGCGCCGTAGGTCATCATCTCGATGGCGCAGCAGGCCAGACCAAAGGTGGCAGGCCAGAACGCTGCGCTCCGCATATAGCCGAACAGGTTCTCAATGGTGGTCAGCAGCACACCACTGGGAAGTTTTTCCTCGAGGCCCATTTCAGCCAACACTCCTACTTGCTTGCATCTTCACTCCCAATCCAGCCCACCGCGTCGCAACACATAAAAGTAGGCAATGAAGACGGCGGCAATGAACAAGATCATCTCGACCAGCGCGAAGAGGCCCATCTGATCGAATGCCACAGCCCAGGGATAGAGGAAGACGATCTCAATATCGAAAACGATGAAGAGCATGGCAGTGATGTAATACTTCACCGGAAACCGGCCGCCACCGACAGGCTGCGGCGTCGGCTCGATGCCACACTCATACGAGTCGTACTTGGCTCGGTTGAACCGCCCGGGACCCACCAGCACGCTGGTCAGAATGGTCAGCGCGACAAACCCTGAGGCAATCGCAAGCAAGATCACGATTCCGACATAGGGACTCATTCGCCGGCTTCCCCCCCGCAGCTTTCCGAGTTGATCATGCCGCCGGCGCAATCCTGGACAAGGAGTTGATCAGCTTGTCCATAACGTCGCCATCGCTGGCGTCGGTCAGGTTGGCCAGCAGCTTCAAGGTGAACTTCATCAAGGTCTGACGGGGCAGTCCGTACGTTGTACAGATCCGCATCACCGTTGGATGACCGATCAACTTCACAAAGGTTCGCCCGAGCGTGTAGTAACCACCAAGCGCGGCCTTGAGCTTGATGGGATAGGACTGCAGCGCCCGCTCGGCCGCTGGGCTACCGGGTCCGTGCTCGTGGGCCTCTGCCATAGCCGAGGCTGCGATCTCGGCAGACTCCATGGCGTACGCAATGCCCTCGCCGTTGAAGGGATTGATCATGCCACCGGCGTCGCCGACGAGCAACAGGCCGCGTTGGTAGTGGGGCTGACGGTTGAATCCCATGGGCAACGCCGCACCGCGTACCGGACTGATCATGTTCTTACTCCGGAAGCCCCAATCCTCTGGGGTGTTGTCAAGCCAGCGCCTGAGCAGGTCCTTGTAGTCGGTCTTGCCAAAAGCAGCGGAGGTGTTCAGAATGCCTAGACCGACATTGCAGGTGCCATCGCCCATGCCGAAGATCCAGCCGTATCCAGGCAGCAGTGCACTCTTGCCCGGCTTGCCCTCCCAGAGCTCCAGCCAGGACTCCAGGTGATCGTCGTGGTGTCGTGGACTCGTGAAATATGTCCGTACGGCGACGCCCAAGGGACGGTCGTCCCGCCGATTGAGGCCCATAGCAAGACTCAGCCGGGTCGAGTTTCCGTCGGCAGCCACGATCATCGGGGCAGTAAAGCGGCGGCCATCCTTAGTGCTGACTCCAACAATGCGTCCGCTGCGAGAGTCGATGATCGGCTCCACGACGTTGGCCAGTTCGAACAGCGAGGCCCCAGCCGCCACTGCTTGCCGCGCCAGCAAGTCATCAAGATCAGCTCGTGGACGGACCAGGCCGTACGGCG
>C688J35102_120989790_pt1 | contig 13693 bp, 29 predicted proteins | sample HopSoiMetagenom2_FD_35102 | JGI IMG/M metagenome (IMG submission 35102)
CGTATTTACCTCCGTGGTAAAATTGCCCTATGACGACGACGAAGCCCCTCCCCCCGCTGGTCGCCTACTACGGCAGCCTGGTCGAAACGGCCGGTCGTGAGGACGAGTACGTGGCCGAGCAGCACGTGGCCGAGCAGATCATCCCCACCCTGGTCCGGGACATCCCGGTGGCCGGAATCCGACCCGGTGACTACCTCGGCGACTTCGTGGTCGTGGTGCCTGTTCCCTACGTCCTGGCCGGGTCGGCCCACGACGACGAGTACCTGTTCGAGGTCGACCCGTACATCGTCGACTGATGCTGAGGCTCGCGGGCTGGTTCCTGATCGCCATCGCGATCTACGCCCTTGTCCAGGTAGTGTTGGAAAGCTTCGGTATCGGACACAACTGAGAGGATGTTCGTGAAACGCCTGATCCTGGCCGTACTGGCCCTGTCCCCCATCACGACGGCCGCGTCTTGTCCCGGCCCCAACAAGACGGTGTCTCCTGACACCGTGATCGACCGCCACACCCCCGACGAGCTGGTCAAGGCCGGCCGTAAGGGCCCGGCCTGCTGGCAGTTGGTGATCAAGCACGCGCGAACCGGCCAGCTGGAGTACTCCTGCGTGTCTGATTCGGTCTGGCGCTCGCACCCGGTGGGTAGCGACGCCCCTTAGTCTCCCGTGCCCGCTGTCAAGAGGCACGGTAGTGGAGCGCTGCGTGGCAGTCCGGAGTCGGTCGATCAAACACCGCTCAGCCGGAAGGCCGCCAGCCCGTTCGAGTCGGGCCAGCGCACGTAGAGAGGAGAAACTGTGACGGGGCAGGACGAGACCATCCAGAGGATCCAGCTCGAAATAGACCGAGCGGTCCGGGGCTCCTACAGCCGGGGATTCAACGAGGGGCAAACGCACGAAAAGAATCGTCAGGCCGCGATCGAGCGCAACGGCGGGACTCCGCCTGACTACCACCAGTGCCATTTCTGTGGCGAGTACGTCGCCAACGGCTACACCCCCCAGAACGAACGGCACCATCTGTCGGACTGTCGCCCGGACTTGGTTCAGCACGAGCCCGGCGAGAAATGTACCTGGCACGGGTGCGTCGACGCGGACGGCAATCCGTACCACGAGTTCGATTGCTACGCCTACCAGGATCGCGACACCAATGGGTGGGGTCCGGACCACAAACATTTCTACGAGGATGGGCCGATGTGATGCCGAGCAAGGCAACGCTGCATGCCAACGACTGGATCGTTAAGTTCATTGCCGGCGGCGACACTGTCTACGACGTGTGGCAGGGCAAGACCGCTGCCGACGCCCTGGACAAGTTCTGCGCCGAGGTGCTGAAAGAAGAGTGGTGGGACTTCCACACCCAGGGCGGGGTCACGCGGGTCCGGACCAGCTTCATTGGGTGCTTGGAGGCGTACCGATGACCTGGCGCCCGCGCTTGTTCCAGGCCGAACAGGACGGCACAGTCCTGATGGAGTATCGAGCGTTGGACTACCCGGCCCCCATTCTCGAAGTGATCTGGGTGGGGCCGATAGCCCTTGAACTGGGCTTGGACGGAACCTACCTGACCGAGGAGGCCATGCGCCAGTCCCAGTTCCTCACATTCGTCGAACTCAAGCAGGACCAGCCCACACCCTGATGCAGCTACACCCCTAGCAGCATGTAGCTGCAATCACCGCCCGTAGATGTCGACGTTGACTTTGTGGTAAAATCAACCGCATGAACCAGCGTTGGCCCCTGTGGCATCACTTCATATTGACCGTAGTCCTCGGACTCACCTTCGTGTTCTTCTACTCAATCGCCCTGGCCTGGAACTCCGTACCGCCCATAGTAGACACCGGTGGTCCGGCTCCTGGGCCTCCGTTCCAAATTGTGCTAGACCCTCCCGACACCTATAACCTGTTGCCGATACCGATGGAGGACAAGTGACTGCGCCGAGGTCGAATGACACCGAGGAGTTTCACCTGAGGCTGCCGCCCATGCCGCAGTGGCCTGGACAGCGCTACGTGGTCGATGTTGAGTCCCCAGGCGACGTGGCCGAGGTCGACCACCGATCTTCGGGGATAACGGCCAGGGTCGTCGGGCGGGTGGTCGCGGTTTACCAGGCTTCTGCGCCGGACCCCATTCCCCCGCGTATGGAGCGCGCCCTGCACTCGGCATTGGGGTGTTGCCATCCGGCTACCGGCGACTGTGACGGGCTCGCGGTCGCGCGGGTCTGGAAAGACAGTCGGAGCGGCGACGAGCGGGAGGGGGCCAAATGAGGTCAGTGGACAGCAATTGGGGTGGTGGCCCGACCCCCAAGAAGGGCAAGTGCGGGCTGATCGTGCTGGTGGGGCTGCTGGTACTGGGGTTGTGCCTAACCTTACCTCTGTGGTAAAATTTCTCTATTGGGCCGGGAAACACCCCTCACGCCAAGGAGCCCCCAATGGACGACATCCGCGATCGGATGCACACCACGCTGTGCCACGAACTCAACCATGCCGGACTGCTGTGCGGAGGTGAGTGCGTCCGCGAACAGGCCGAGATGGACGAGCTGCACGCCGAGGCGCTGAAGATCAATCCGCGCGGTGAGGTCTTCGAGATCTACGGCGGCCCCGAAGGCCTCCGTTTCCGCGTCGTGGGACTCTGATCCAGACCAACGGGAGGGGCCCGTCGTGGCCCCTCCCTTGGCCGGAGAGAAATTGAGATGGTCTCGCTGGTATCGAGGGCGCCGTCTGGGTGCTCATCATCGCCGTCGTGGTCGTCCTGATCACGATAGCTTCCAACACCCGAGGGAGATAGACATGGGACTCACGCGAGCTCGGTCGGAACACCAGATGCTGGTCCGGGGGATCGAGGTTTACTTGGGGGCAGACCTGGTCGGGGCCGTGGTCCCCGTGCCGGTACCCGGACAGGAGCCCACCGATCCGTTCAATCCAGCCTGCAACTACGTCGGATGGGTTCACGACTGGGAAGACGACTCCCCGGGGTTCCGGCCGTTGTGCATCGGCATCACCGACGACCCTGAGAGCCTGTTCACCGAGATCGAACGTCGGGTCCGGGAGGCGACGATCTGATGGGCACCCGAGTGGTCCCCACCCCCAGTTCCCCACGCAAACGCGGGTGCTTGGTCAAGTTCGCCACCCTGGCTGCGGTCCCGCTGCTGGTCGTGGCCCTGACCGCCGCCAGCTGCGACACCAGACCCAACCCGCCGTCTAAGTCCGAACAGGCCCAAATCCAGTACCGCAATTGCGTCGGAAGTGACCATCGCAAGGACACCCAGGACCGCTGCCAGAAGCACGTCTGGGGCCAGACCTTCGGTGAGGACGACCCGCGCTGGGACTGCGGCCACATGGGCAATTGGGCCTGCGGTCCGGCGCCCAAACGAGAGGGTCAGGAGGGCCACTGATGGACTGCCCCGAGTGCATCCTGATGGTGGGGCACGACGGCCCCTGCCGGCCCAGACCTCCGCGTCTTCCGGACGTGTCGCCCGCCGGGGTGGCGGTCGGAGAGCTGCGAGTCCGGCTGTTGGAGCTGGCCGGGCGGTGGGACTATGAAGCCGGGCTGTCGCTGTCAGCCGGATACCTGTGGAGCCGATGTGCGACCGAGCTCAGAACGGAGCTCGAGCGGTGAGTGGGGACCCCGGCAGGCCCAAGCCACCGAAGCCGGACCGCCCACCCAGCAAGCCCCCTACCCCACCGCCAACCCCGCCCAAGCCACCCAGGAAGTAACCATGAGCCGCTGGTCCGGAAAGCCGACGCCCAGTCGGCCAGTGGGCCCCGCCGGCAGGGGCCCGACCCGACCGAAAGGCAAGTGATGGGCACTAAGACCAAGCCCAAGCCGCCCGCTCCTCCCCGACCACCCGGGCCCGGTGGCCCGCGTCCAGGCACCCCCTCCAAACCCGGACGACCACCCAAGCCGCCCGGACCCCCCACCAAGTAACTTCGACCGAAAGGAACCTGGGACCGTGCCCAACCCACCACCCAAGCCACCGCCTCCTCCGAAGCCCCCGCCGCCGCCTGTCCCGCACCGGCCGTGGCCGCCGTTGCCGGACCGACTCAGGTAGACCTTCTGGCAGCTCGTCAAAGTCACCCCCCGGTCTATGGAACCTTCGAGCCGGGATCAGGGAGCCAAGGACGACCGTGACCCTGCGTGAGGGGTAGTCGTACCTGCGAGCGGCGTCGAGCCCCCGAGACCTCTGTGCGGTAGGTCTCGGGGGCTCCGCACTGTCGCCTAGTCAGTCGCGAGCGGCGGCCCGGACCCGCAACCAAACCTGGACGAACGCGGCCCCGGGGATCACCGACAACAGAAACCCCCACTGGTGGGTGATCAGCCCGTATCCGACGTTCAAACATTGGATGCCGGCCCCGACCAACCACCCCCAGATCAAACCCCGGCCGTTGAGCAGGATCGTCACGTACACGCCCAGCGAGATGCAAGCTTGCCAGGCCAGTAATGGCCAGTTCATAGAGGTTCTGCCTCCCACTTGTGGTATGGGGGCCCGCCTCCCCCAACGTGCGGGTCCCCTGGACTACCTTCCAGAGTGCAGATGGAGGGGTGTACCTCCATACTGTCTTAGCCCCGGACCCCGTTCTTGTAGCAGGGCGGACACACCAACGACCAGCCTTCGGGGAATCCCATCCGGATCAGCGCCTCGTATTTGGCCCGAGTGTTGAGTTTGCGGCCAGACTCGTGCACCAGCGGAGCCCTCTTCGGTGCCCGGACTATCCAAATGGTCCGGACGTCTGCCTCGGCGGAGCAGCCAACGCACAGCCCTCCATATCCCCGTACCACTCGGGTACGCAGATCCAATTTCCCCCGAGTGCGTTTGGCCACCGTGGGGTGATTTCCCTCACAAGCGATACACCAAACCTGGCATACCTTCTCAGGGAAATTACTTTCGTGCAGAAATGTATACTTGTCCTGCCAACTGTCCAGCCCCATGCCGGCCCAGTAATCGTCTGGCTGGTCGGGGCTCAGCCGCAGCCTCAGGTCGGTCAATTCGGAATGTCCGCAGACCGTGCATTTTCCCCCATAAGCCGCGATCGCCTCGGTCCGGAATCGCCGGATCTTGGCGCGTGCGTTCTCGTTGCGCTGGCCAAGGTCTTTGCCCTTGGCGCGCTGCGGACGCTTGGTGATTTCGAAGTAGTGGGGGCTGCACAGCACCAACAGCTCGGATCGTTTGAAGTCTTCGTGCTCCCCCTCCATAAACCCCCACAGGTCAGCTAGCCACTCGGTCTTGGTGCGCACCTTGCCATCGATCAGGCCGGTGGGGGGGTTGGTTCGCATCCGGATGCAAGTGGGTTGCGCCGTGCACCCGTCTCGGTCGCATTCGGGGGAGAGGTACGTGGCGATTTCCTCAAACATAGGGGTCTGGTTGAACACGGCCATTGACGGCTCTCCTAATAGGGGTAGAGGCGAGTCCTCCCACTGTAGCACGCCTCTACCCCGGTGATGTACGCGTGTTGGGGGAGGCAGGGTCTCTACTGTCTCCGCTAACGTTGTAGTTTGGATGTCCTCTGGTCTGGTACTCTGATGCCCGTGACGCCAGACGCGGGGGGGACTGCGGTGACCCAAGACAGTCAAACTTTCGCGATCCAGTCGCCTCAGGACACCAAGGCCGGCCGTATGGTCAACCTGTCCGGCAAGTCGACGCGGCTGTGGCGCAAGCAGATTCTGCCGCTGGGCACGATCAACTACGAGGGCCGCCAGATCCAGTTCGATCGCAAGTACCACCGAGATCTGGTCCGGAGCTTCCGCGATGGTGCCTATGGTCAGGTGCCGTTCCAGTTGGCCGATGCGACCAACACCCACACCAACGACCCGGACCGCACCAGGGGTGACCTGGTCGACCTGCGTGCTGAGTCCGACGGGCTGTACGGCTACTTCGAACTGGCCGACCCCGCCGTGGTGTTGAACAACAAGAAGCTCGGCGTCAGCTGCCGCATCCTGGAGAACTACACCCGGGAACACGACGGCAAACAGTTCGGTCGCGCATTGCAGCACGTGCTGGGTACGCTGGACCCCCGCATCACCGGCATGAAGCCGTGGGAGTCGGTGGAGCTAAGCGCCCCCGACTCGACCGCTTACACGGTAGACTTGAGTTCGAACTTCTACATCGAACCCCCAATCAAGGATGGTGCCGAGATGGCCGACGCCACTGAGGACAAGCACGTCGTCGAGCTGTCGACGGCACAGTTGGAGCGGCTCAACGCGCTTCTTGAGCAGGACGAGACCGACCAGCAGGTGATCGAGGGTCTGAACCCTGAGGATTTCGAGGGTGACGACGAGGTGGACGACGGCGAGGAAACCGAAGGCGCCGAGCAGGACGAGAACCTCGACGACGACGGCGCCAACGATTCGGTGGCGCTGGCGCAGCTGCGCGACTTGCAGCGCCAGGTGATCGAACTGAACAACCGTAACGCCGACCAGGCCATCGCGTTCGAGGTGGAGCAGTTGGCCGCGACTGGTCTGGCCCCCTCGGTCATCGAAGCGGCGCGTCCGCTGCTGGCGTTGGGGTCCGGCGTGGTGGAACTGAGCAACGGCGGTCAGATCAGCCCGGCTGGTCAGGCCCGTACGCTGCTGCGTACGATCCTGGAGCTGAGCAACAAGGGACTGGCGTTGGTGGACCTGGACCGCGAGACCGGCGCGCTGACCGGACAGGACGGCGCGGCGGCCGACCGCAAGGCCATGCTGGCCGAGATGGACGAAATGTACGGCCGTTGAGTCCGGCTGGTACCTAACCTTAAGCTGAGAAGGAGCTGGACATGGCCGAGGTTGTGCCAGTCTACAAGAGCGGTCCGGAAACCTACGTGGTGAACGTGACGGTGGACGGCGGCCAGTTGGTGGTCCCGGACACCGGCGGTACGATCAAGCCGTGCGTGTTGGCGGCGGCCACCAACTGGCTGGGGGTGGCGCTGTACCGCGCTGAGCCGGCCAACACCACCGGCGAGGACACCGTATACGGCCAGCCCCGGGTGGACTACGGGGTACCGCGCAGCGAGGTGGCGGTGGCGACCGAGGGTGTGTTCAAGCTGCTGGTGTCCGAAGCGGTGAACTTCGGCGACATCGTGTACCCTTCTGCCACGGCCGGTGCGGTGCAGAAGACCACCACCACCGGCCGTATGGTCGGGATCGTGGTGGAGACCGCCGGCATCGCCAACGGCGCACGGGGCAAGGTCCGGCTGTTCCAGTAGTCGGCCATCTGGTAGTTGACTGCCGGGTTGGTCCGGCCACGAAGAAAGGATCGGCCCATGCCGACACCAGCGCACTACTCGGGGTCCGGTCCTCGGATCACGGTCAATGCGTTCGTCCGCGACCCGCTGATGATCCGGGCCCGGATGATCGACCTGTTCGACCAGCAGTTCGTGATGAACCAGCTGCTGCGTAACGCCGGCAATGCTGACGCGGGTGTGATCTCCTACAGCGAGTCGACGCCGCTGTTCACCGACGACGACGCCTCGGTGATCGCCGAGGGTGGCGAGATTCCGCTGACCACCGGTCAGGACGGCATCCCGAAGGCCGCCTACACGATCAAGACCGGCATGGGCATCGAGATCACTCAGGAGACCCGGGACCGCAACAAGGTCGACCGTCTGAACCAGCGTATGGTGCAGGTGCGTAACACCATCGTGCGGCACTGGGAACGGCGGCTGTTCAACGCGTTCAGTGCGGCTGTGCCGGCTGGTAACGTTCTGGACCTGGGCCCGACCACCGCCGTGTCCAGTTGGTACACCGGTTCGGCGCCGAAGATCCGCAACAACATCCTGGACGCCAAGCAGTTGGTGACCGAGGCGTCGGTGCCCAACCAGGACCAGAGTTTCCTCGGGTTCGACCCGGACACGATCGTAATCAGCACCCGCACGCTGACCGCGCTGCTGAAGGACGATGAGTTCGCCAAGATCTACGCCAACAGCCCGTTGGCCAACCTGTCGCCGCGCTACACTGGCGTGCTGGAGAAGCAACTGTACGGGCTGACCTGGGTGGTGTCGCGGTTCATGAGCGACGACGACGCCTACCTGCTGGAGTCCGGCACCTGTGGTGGCTTCAGCGACGAGCGTCCGCTGACCACCAGCCCGACCTACCAGATCCGTGAGCGTGAGGTCTGGCGGTCCGATGTGGTCCGGCGTACCGCGATCTTCGTCGACCAGCCCTACGCCATCGCGCGGATCAAGAACCTCAAGGATGTGTGATCGTGGCCAGCGGTGACGTGGTTCTTCAGGTCGTGAACATGCAAGTGCTGACCGACGATTCGGACCGCAGCACGGGTACCCCCAAGCAGCGGACTACGCTGAACCCCGGCACGACTGTCGTTCCCGGCGGCGGTACTCAGGTGGACGCCGGGTTGGTTGTGCCACTGATTCGTAGTCTGGTGAGCGGACAGATCCCCGAGACCCTGTTCGACTCGACCAAACTGTACAAAGTCACGATCGAGGAGATGTGACGATGAGCGACTTCGACACCTACCGCGCGGTCAACTCACTGTCGATCCCGCTGTACGACGAAGACGGCGAGCCACGCGCCGACGGCAGGGAGATCCTGGTCCAGGGTGGCTCGAATGTGGACCTGCCGGCCGAACTGGCGCAGCGTGCCTTGAAGTCCGGTTCGGTCCGGGAGCTGACCGAGCAGGAGCGCGCCGAGCTGGAGCCGGCCAGCGAGCCCGAGGAGGGCAGCGAGGTCAACGGTTCCCCCACCACGGGTCCGGGGGCCGAGGCGGTCACGCCGTCGGCCGACGGCGACACCGACGAAAACGGCAAGCTCAAGCGGCCGTCCAACGGCGCCAGCAAGCCCCAGTGGGTCCGGTACGCCGAGCAGGAGGGCCTGGACCCGTCCGGCACGCGCGACGAGATCCGTTCGCGGGTCGAGGCGGTCGAGATGCTGGAGTCCAAGTAGACCCATCGGGTGGCGGCCCGGGGGTATGTAGGGGAAGAGGGTGAACCGCAGTGTCCGACTACACTACTCCGGAGCGTGTGCGCCTAGCGCTGGCACGTGACCTGGAGCAGGTGGCGGGCACTGCGGCTAGCCTGTCGGATGACGCGGTCAACGACGCGATCGTCGAGGCCGCCAGTAGGATCGACGGCAAGCTCGGCGGCAGGTATTTGGTGCCGTTCGCGGCCCCGGTTCCGGCGTTGGTGCAGACCATCTGCCGCGACATCACGATGTTCCTGTGCGACCTGACGTTCCGGGAGGTCCGGGACTACGCCAGTCAGTACAACCCGGTCTACATTCGGTACCAGGAAGCCATCAAGACCCTGGACCAGATCGCCGCCGGCCAGATCGAACTGCCCGACGCACCGGGGGCATCGACCCCCGGCAGTCTGGGTGAGGCCGTGGTCGTGATCAACCAGACCAACCAGTTGTTCAGCCCGTGCGACTTCGACTTGAGGCGCCATCACAACGTCTGGCCGTAGGAGGTTGAACCACCGATGTCGTTCCCTCCTGGCGCTGCCACCGTCACGGTAACCAAGGACTACCGCCGCGCCGACGGCACATTTCCGGACGTGAAGATCCGATTCCGGCCCAGCCTGCGGTACGTGCACGTGAGCCCGAGCTACACCTTGGAAACGGTACCGGTCGAGGCAGTGCCGGTTGCCGGACAGCTCAGCGTGGTGTTGTTCGCGACGGTTGGATTCACCTACCGGGTCAGCGAGCTGGTCGACGGGGTGCAGCGGCCTCCGTTCGATGTGGTGATCCCGGCCGGATCTGGTACGGTAGCTTTGGACAGTTTGGCGCCGGTCGAGCCGGTGATTCCGGCTTACACCCCCGTGCGCACCGTGGAGGGTATCGGCCCGGACCCCACGGGCAACATCGACCTGCCGCCGGCTCAGGGGGCCGATCCAGCGGGTACCGCGCAGGGGCTGTTGGACGCGCACGTGGCGGCGAGCGACCCGCACGCTCAGTACCTTACCCAAACCGAGGGGGATGGCCGGTACGCCACTCCGTCCGCGCTTACCGCTGGTCTGGCCGGCAAGGAGAACACGGGGGTCGCGGCTGGGTTGGTCACGGCGCATGAGGCGGCCAGTGACCCGCATCCGCAGTACCTGACCGCCGCCGAGGGAAACGCGGCCTACTCGGTTTTGGCCCACACCCACGCGCAGGCCGATGTCACCGGGTTGGCGTCCGCGTTGTCCGGCAAAGCTACCAAACGCACGGTGATGCCCCGTACGGTCACGTCCGGCGACGTCCCGCTGAACACCGCCTCTGGGTCATGGGCCCCGTTGGCGGCCAGTCCGACCCTGGCGGTCCCGGCCGCCGTTGGGGACCTGATCTGTCTGGACCTCGGGTCGGTGATGCGAACCACCGGCTCGTCCAACAAATACCTGGACATCGCGATAGTAGTTGCTGGTTCGCTTCGGCGTCTGTTGGGCAACGGTCTGACCGGCACCCCCGTGGTGGTGCCGGCTGGGCCCCCGGACTACGAGGGCATGACGGCCTTATACCACACTAACTTCCCGTCGGCCGGTGGTTCGTTCCGGTTCGTAGCCACTGCCAACGACATCGACGGGTCCGGCAACGTTAACGTGGTGTTCGCCTGTCGGTCGATCGGATCAGACAATCCGGTATTGTGCGCCGGTGTCGGCAACCCACTGGTCTGGGCTTTGAGCAACGAAGGCACGGTGAACGTGCTATGAGGTTCGCTACTCAGGGTGCGCAGAAACTGCGCAAGTTGGTGGGCAAGGGCCACCTCAAAGGCAAGATCAAGGTCGACCAGGTATACGCGCGGTACCAGCACGAGCGGATGGATTTGCGTCACCCGCACGGTGGGCAGTCTAAGTACCTGTGGCTGACACTGGTGGTTGGCCGCAGCGAGTTTGTCAACATCCTGCGCAAGAGCGTACTTGAAACCGGCCCGACCGAGGGCATGAAACGGGTAGTGGAAAAGCAGGACAAGCTCCTGCACCGGTTCGCGCCGGTTAATTTCAACAACCTGCGCAACTCGGGGAACCCCCGGGTGTACGACAACGGTCGTAAGGTGTACGATCGGCCGGCCCGCCAACCTCGGATGAGCGAGGCCCAACTGCGGGCACAGCGCAACCGCCGTGGTGGGCACGGCGGCGGGCTGGGTGATGTAACGTGATCGGGCTACTTGGCCAGGATCATCCGGGACTCGCCGAGGGTGAACAGGTAGTTGTACCCGGGGATGCGAACCCGATACTCGGTTTCCTCGTCGGGTGCCTGGGCAACGACCCAGATCTCCACGATGGTGCCCGCCCCACAGTACTCGTGGACGATGCGATCGTTGGCTTTGAATACGGGGGTTTCGGCCGGCGGGACCGCCTTCTCGTTGCACGGCAGGGTGTGGCCCTCGCCGAGCGAGCAGCGGGGGCTGTTGCACAGGGTGTGCGGGTCGCCGGTGGGGTTGTTCATGGCGTGAGCTCCTGGTGGTCCGGGGCCCCGGCGGGGGCCGATACCAAATTTTACCATGGAGGTAAGGTGGCGCGCAAATCCGCCTCCAAGGTTTTCTCCAAACTCCACTTGGGCTTGACAGTGGTTTGGGCCTGCCTGGCGGTGCCAACGGTTATTTGGTGGTCTGAGTCGATTCTGTGGGTGGCGTTAATCAGCGTCTACGCCAACGTGGCCGCACACTGGTCCGCCTACCAGGGGTCCCGGGCTGAGGAGGCCAACGGTGATTGACGACGCCGCCTTGGCCGCCTGGCTGACTGCCGCCACTGACGACCTGGCCATCCCGTTCGTGATCGGTCCGCGTATCCCCGAATTCGGCAAGGCCGACATTTTCGGAGTGATGACCGGGGCACCCGGGTTGGGCCTGGAGCTGGAAGGCATCAACAACATTGAGGCATTCCAGCTGCGTTTGGTGGCGCGCGAGCGAGACTACCAGAGACTCAAAACCAGTGCCTACCAAGTTCACCGCGCGCTGATGTTCGCGGACTTCCCCGGACCGCTCTGGGGCACTTGGGTTACCTCGATCACCACGGCGGGTGGTGGTCCGGTGCCCGAATTGGGAGACGGAAGTGACCTGGACCGGGTTGCGTTCGTGTGTACGTACCTTGCCGAGACCGAGCTATAGTACGCTTTACATGAGGTGAGTGGAAATGGCAGACGAAAGTCCCCAGCCGGCCACGCCTGCCAGCAAAGGCAAGGCCGCAAAGAACGAAACGGTGTTGCTTCGGCTAATGTCGGCCGGAGCCAACGACACGTTCGTGATCGGCGAGAATGTCGTCACCCCCCAGGGTGTCGAGGTGTCGGCCGAGCACGCCGACGAGTTCCTCGAATTCGGCGCGCTGCACGGTGTCGCCCTGGCCTACGGCCCGGTCGAAGACAAGGAGTAGGCCATGCCCTCGTTCATTCCCATCTACGATCGTACCGAGGTGCGGGTCGGTCAGGCACAGGTGTACCTGGCGGCATTCAGCCTGACCAGCGCGGCGGTCTTGCCGGCCGACACGGTGGCGCTCGGCGGGGTCTGGCCCAGCACCCCCCAGCCGTGGGTCCCGATCGGCGCGACCGAGGAGGGTGTCAAGTTCACCTTCAAGCGGTCCACCAACGCAACCCGGGTTGAGGAACAGACCACCCCCGTCAGCGTGGAGACCACCGAAATCGACGTGACCGTCGAGGCGACGTTCGCTGAGGACAAGTTCGAGGCGATCCGGTACGCGCTCGGCGGCGGCACGGTCACCACCCAGGCGGCGTCCAGTGGCATCATCGGCAAGAAGACCCTGGTCCTGTCGACCGACCTGGAGCACTACGCCTTGGGTCTGGAGACCAAGAACAAGCAGGGGTTCTTCCGCCGGATGCTGATCCCGGACGTGATTTCGGTGGCCGACGTGACCGCCGAGTACCGGCGGGCCGCCGGCAAGCGCATGTACGCGGCCAGCTTCCAGACCTTGGTCAAGCCCGAGGACATCGTCTGGTTCGAGAAGACGGCGGACGCGCTGCCGTAACAGTTGTCCCCGGACCGACCGAAGACACGGCGGTTGGTCCGGGGTTCCCGTGTCACAACGTGAGGAGAACGCTCGTGGTGGACAACCAGCACCAACAGATCCCCGGTTACCGGGACCTGAGTCAGGAAGAGGTCGACTGCATCGCCAGCATCAAGCGCGAGGAATCGCTGCTGACGGACATGTGGTCCGACATCAAGGATTCGTTCCCGGACGCCGACCCGCGCGACTTGGCCATGGCGCGAACGCACTTCGAGGACGGGTTCATTCGTTTGGTCCGGGCCGTCGCCCGACCGGACGACCCCTGGAAGCGCGCGGTCGCTGATGCCGCCGGTCAGGGCAGGTACTGATGGTGATGTTCGATGCCGGTGACGCCGTCGAGGAGATGGCTTGGGATTTCACCAAATACGGTGGTGGGTCCGGCGTAATCCCGGAACCCAGTGATCTGGCGATTGAGAAGTTCCTGCGCAAGTTCAACGTCCTGGTCACTCAGGTCAGCAGGGCCGCAACTCGTCGAGCGGCCGAGTCGGACGCTGCGCTGTTGGAAGCCAAGGACGATGAGGGCAAGGACCGGCTGTTGACTTTGGAGGAGTCCCTGGAGGCTCTGAAGAAGATCGACCTGTCCGAGACCAACACAGCACCCGAGATCTCCGAGGCCATGTTGGTCCTGGTCTGCACCCTGACCAAGAACAACCCCTCCAAGACGCAGCTGAAGAAACTTCCGAACCGGGTCCGAGGGGCCTTCTACGGCTGGTTGGTCGGGCAGCTGACCAACCCGGAATTCTCAGCCGCCGTTACGAGGCCATCACTGTCTCTCGTGAGCGGCGGCTGACCTAC
>C688J35102_120989789_pt1 | contig 13685 bp, 16 predicted proteins | sample HopSoiMetagenom2_FD_35102 | JGI IMG/M metagenome (IMG submission 35102)
CAGAAGCCTTCGACCCGCACGCGCGTCTCGTTCGAGGTGGGGATCTACCAGCTCGGCGGGCTCGGCCTCTACCTGTCCGCGTCGGATCTGCAACTCGGCCGCGGCGAGACGATCAGGGACACCGCCGTGGTGCTCTCGCGCTACCTCGACGCGATCATGATCCGGACGTACGCGCAGTCCGACGTCGAGGGGCTCGCCGAGCACGCTTCGATCCCCGTCATCAACGGCCTCACCGACACCACCCATCCCTGTCAGGCGCTCGCCGACGTGATGACGATCCGCGAGCGCTTCGGCCGGCTCGAGGGGCTCAAGGTCGCGTATCTCGGCGACGGCAACAACGTGTGCGCGTCGCTGATGGTCGCGTGCGCGAAGCTCGGCGCCGACTTCGTCGCCGCCACCCCGCAGTCGTACGGGCCAGACCCGGAGGCGGTCGAGATGGCGCGCTCCAGCGGTCGCGACGTTCAGTTGACGGACGACCCGCGGGCCGCAGCCGAGGGCGCAGACGTGCTCTACACCGACGTGTGGACGTCGATGGGCCAGGACGCAGAGCGCGAGCGGCGGCTACGCGACCTGACCGGATACGGAATCGACGCCGACCTGCTCGCGCGCGCGGGCAGCGACGCGATCGTCCTGCACTGTCTTCCGGCGCACTACGGCGAGGAGATCACGGAGGACGTGCTCTACGGGCCGCAGTCGGCGGTCTGGGACGAGGCGGAAAACCGCCTCCACGCCCAGAAGGCGCTTATGGCGCTCGTGATCAGGTAAGGACAGCCCCGCATGATCCCGCTGAAGGACAACGTCCCGACGAGGGCGTTCCCGATCGTGACCGTCTCGATCATCCTGGTGAACACGCTCGTCTGGTTCTGGGAGGTCAGCGGCACCCCGGTGGACTACGACGTCGCCGCCGACGGCTACTACCCGTGCACCGTGTCGGGGCCGTGTGAGCCCGTCCAGGCCGGCGGCCACGTGTTCGGGCACCACCTACCGTTCTGGGAGGGTGCCTTCATGTCGATGTTCATGCACGGCAGCTGGACGCACATCATCTTCAACATGCTGTTCCTGTGGATCTTCGCCAACAACGTCGAGGACGCCCTCGGCAGGAGCCGTTTCCTCCTCTGGTTCCTCCTCGCCGGCCTCGCCGCGACCGCCGCGCAGACGTTCATCACGCTCCACTTCGGCACCACGCGCGACGCGAGCATCCCGAACATCGGGGCGAGCGGCGCGATCGCGGGGGTGCTGGGCGCGTACTTCCTGCTGCTGCCGCGGGCGCGGGTCCTCACCGTGATCTTCGTCGGGCTCATCTTCATCCGGGAGATCCCGGCCGTCTGGTTCCTGGGCGTCTGGATCGCGCTGCAGATCTGGCAGGGAGGCACGGGCCTCCTCCGCCCGGAGCAGGGCGGCGGCGTGGCGTTCTTCGCACACATCGGCGGCTTCGCCTTCGGCGTCCTCACGGTCTACCTCGTCGCCAAACGCCGGCCGCTCCGGCCCGCCTACTAGCGGTGGCCGCGTTCGAGGAGCACGTCCGCCGGGCGCTCGACTCGCTCCCGCGAGAGATCGCGGCGCACCTGGAGAACGTGGCCGTCGTGATCGAGGACGAGAACTCAGATGACCCTGACCTCCTCGGCTTGTTCGAGGTGGATGAGTACATGCCCGCCAGGATCGCCATCTACCGGCTTCCCCTCCAGGATGAGTTCGGCGACGACCCGGGCCGGCTCGAGAAGGAGATCCGCATCACGGTGCTGCACGAGCTCGCGCACTACTTCGGCATCGACGAGGACCGGCTGGACGAGCTCGGCTACGCCTGAGCCGCGTGGTCACCGTCCTCAACGCCGTCGCCGTCGGAGCCGCTGTCGTCGGTGTCCTGGTGCTGCTCCTTTTCTTTCTCGGACCCCGGGAATGAGGAACGGCGCCCGCGCGTTTTCAGGGGCATGACCCTTAACCAGATCCACACCGAGATCGAGCGGGTCAGCGAGCGCCGCACCGAGCTCTGGAACGACCTCTCACGCGGCCACAACCCCGAGGTCGTGACCGAAATCAAGCGGATCGACGCGCGTCTGGCCCAGCTCTGGGACGACCACAGGACTCTGAAAGCCGCCCTCCGGTTCGGAAACCGCGACAAGATCGTCGCGCGCGCCCGGGTCGAGGAGCGACTCGAGCGAGCGGCCTGACAAGCACGCCAAGCGGGCTCCGGGAACGGGCCTCCCTCCCCCTCCTGCCCGGAGCCCGCACAGCGGAGCGAATCGCGCTCCCGAGTCGCCGTAGCGGCCGGCCCGGGCAAAGCCCGCACCGGCGGCGCGATGTCTACACTGGCACGCGCTCGGGGCGTTAGCTCAGCTGGGAGAGCGCCGGCTTTGCAAGCCGGAGGTCACCGGTTCGATCCCGGTACGCTCCATCCCCGATTAGCAGAGGACTGGCCTAATGTTCTCGCCCGCTCATCCCGATCGGGTGGTCGCGGGCCTCGACGTAAGGGTCGCGCATCAATCTCGGTTCAGGAGCTCGAGACGAGCTGGACGTAGGCGGGAAGTCAGGTCGGCCCGCTACCGGGCCGGCCGAACGGTGACAGTGAACGACGCGTTGCTCGTATTCGCGCTCGAGTCCGTCGCCGAACACCTGACCACGGTGCGACCAACTGGAAATCGACTGCCCGAAAGGGGCTTGCAGGTGACAGGCACGACGCCGTCTTTGTCGTCGCTCGCGGTCACGTTGTAGGTCACGCGCGCACGCCTTGTGCCCGTCGCGGCGCGTACGGTCCTCGACCGGGCCCCGATCAACTTGGGCGGCGTCACATCGAGCTCAACTCCTGGGGCCGTGAGCGTTCCCGTCCACCTTTCGGCCCCGACGCCACCGCCCAGCGCGCGCACAGCGGCGCCTGCCCCGGAGGCCGACTGGTAGACACCGGTGCCCTCCGTGAAAGTGAAGTTTTGCGGCTCGTTCCGGACCGGTTCCAGGGTGACACACTGCGCTCCCGGCGCGAGCGCGAAGTGCAACTCGCCCTTGCCTGCGACGATGAGACGGCCCGACGTTGCAAGAGGTTTCGCGAGATCTGAGGGACATGTCGGCGCGCCAAGCCCGAACGACCACACATAGTCGATCGAGACGTCTCCCAGTCCCGGAACGCTGCCGGTACCGGTGCGCTTGAAGCATTCGACTACTCCAACCGACGGCGTATCCGGCGGACACGAGGTCCCCGTGGAGATCATCTTGAACCGAGCCTGAAAGTCGAGGGTCCCGGCGGCGACCGTTGGCGAGGCCGTCGCCGAGGTCGGTGCATCGCGCCCTTCGGCAACGAGCGCGATAGCGACCGAAGCGCCCGCGCTCGGCACAACACTCAACAGCGCACAAACGCACGCGACGCCCACCAGCGCCTTCAGCGTCGAGCCTACCCAGCGCACGCTCGCCCGCTCCTCCTGCGACGCGCTAGGCGAACGGCAGAACAGAAGTTGCCGCATAAGAGCCTCCCTATTGGGGACTTCCGGCCGCGCACTCGCCGAGGGCCCAAAGCCACAGATGCGTTAGCGGCCTACCTCCGCGACACACTGACTCAGCGGGCAGGGAATAACAACGTCGTTGAAACCGCTACCCACACGCTTTACGCCTTTTGACGCAATCGCGTCAGAGAAAACAGCCCCAGATCCAGGGGCCCCGCGCACGGCTCGCGAAATCGGCGGGGGTAGGGGCCGGCGTAGACGGGCTTCAGCTCGTCGACGAGCTCAGGATGCTGCGCGAGGAGGCGGCGCTTGAGCGCGTCCCGCTGCTCGCGGCTCATCCGGCTGACGTCGAGCGGGTCGTCGGCCTGAACCTCGTCGACGGGTCGCTGCAGTTGCCGGCCGTAGACGAGCTGGACATAGCTCACGGCGACAGCAGCTGCTTTGCGCGCATCCTTGTCCTCGAGGCCACGGCGCAACGCGGCCAGCACAGCCGGGAAATCGTCGTCGAGCGCTGCAGCTGCGCGCTCTCTGACTCGTACTCCGGGCCCCACGTCGAACGTCGCCGCCCGAAGAGCGCCGTGAGCACGGCTCGAGGCGACGCCAGGGTCGACCAGGCGCGAGCTTGCGCTGCCGCGTGAAGTCGCGAGGGCTTCGCCACGGGCCGGGATGGCGCGATCGGGTCATAGCGGTGGTGCTATGCGTGGTCGAAGATAGTGGTATGAAGAGTCCCAGGGGGCCCGCCGGAGCTGTAACCAGTCACGTCGATTCGCCGCCTTCGGGCAAGAGCGCCAGCGCTCCGACTCGAGAACTGGCCCAGCGATTGAGTGGGACGGACGAAGTTCGGCTGCTTTGGCACCCAGAAAGCGGTCGAGTGGAGCTTTCCGTCCGCGACCTGGCGACCAGCGACGGGTTTCGGATCGAGGTCGCGCCCGGAAGCGCGATCGACGCCTTCCACCACCCTTACGCCTACGCCTGGCGCGAGAACTCCCGCCGCGTCGCCGGAGCCGAGACGACGATCGTCGATGGCTAACGTCGAATCTCTCCAGGATGCAATCCGCATGCTTGTCACAGAGCGGCAGGCCTTGCGCGAGCACGGCGCCGGCCCGGACGAACTCGAGTCGAACCGGCTGAAGCTTGCGGGCCGGCAACGGCAGTTCTCTCATGCGCTGATCGACCGTTACCTTCGCAGCACCGAACGCGAAGCCGCTTAACCGTCCAACCCGGGGCGTGGCTCCGAGCGACGTCGAGCGTCCAGAGCGATTCCGCGTAACCATGCGTGTTCTGTCGCGCCCCGTTCGCCCTGTCGTACGTCTGCGTGGCTTACAAGCCTGAGGTCACCGGTTCGATCCCGGTACGCTCCATCGCCCGAATTTGCAGGACTTTCGCGCCGCCTAGGAGGGATTCGCGATGCCCGGACGGACGATCGCCATCATCGTGGCCGTCATCCTGGCTATGTGCTTCTCGCGGCCACCGCTGATCACGACGGCGTCGCCCTGACAGACGGTCAGGGTACGGCCCGAGCGGACGACGCGGCCACGCGCCACTAGCCGCTCCCCTGCTGCCGGGGCGAGCAGGTTGATCTTGAACTCGACGGTCAGGACTTCCGCGCCTTCCTTCATCCTCGTGAGAGCGGCGTAGCCGCAGGCACTGTCGATCGCGCCCGCGACGACGCCCGCGTGGAGGAAGCCGTCCTGCTGCACAAGCCGTTCGCTGAACGGCAACTCGATGTCCACTTCACCGTCGGCAACGTGGACGAGGTCTGCCCCAAGCGTCTCCATATACGCCTGGCGGGCGAAGCTCTGGCGAACACGCGCCTCAGCGCCGGTCCACTCGGCAAAGGCTGTCACACCGCCGTCGGCGGCGAGTCGACGCACCCCGGTAGACGGCTAGGGGGTGAGCAGCTTCCAGTCGCCTTCCGAGACGACTTCGACGGCATCGTCGACCACTTTTATCGCGGTCTCGTCGTCGATCGCGTATGCCGGCACCGGTATCCCGGCGGCCCATCTTTCGATGTTGGCCAGAGTGGTGTCCGGCATGTCCTCGCGCTCGAGGTGCGGAAACAACGAGAAGTCGACCAGCCCCAGCGCTCTGTCGCTGCCGGTGAGCGGATCACTTTCGTCGTACCTCTCTCCTCCGAAGTCGGGAGTCACGACCATGGCACCGCCGCTCGTGCCGACGTAGACCGTCTCGGGCCGGAGCGACGGCAGCAGGTCGGCCAGTCGGGATTGCCGCATCCAGTAGCACAGATACAGGGGACTTCCGCCCCAGACCAGTAGAGCGTCAGCCTCCTGGACCGCGGGGACCCAATGCTCCTCTTTGATGCTGGGCAGCGCGGTCAGCTCCAGCACCCCCAACGACTTCCAACCCAATTCGCACATGGGTCCGGGAGCTGAACCGCTGATGAACCGGTAGACGTGTGAAGGTCCGCCGGGAAAGGGTTGCACCCCGGTGGGAACGCAGAGGGCGCTGGACTCGGCAATCGGTTTGCCCAAGAGATCGACCAGCGCTCCGTGGATGGTCGTATTGGTGATGCCGGCGGAGGTGAGGAGAAGCTTCATGCTGCCTCCCTGGGTCATGACTGCAGGCCAGAACGGCCCTTACGGATCCGTTCTCGATAGAGACTGGCGGACCACCGAAAACTCATCGGCTCGGGCCGATCCAGCAGGACGTGCCGCTGCGTGGAGTGGTCGCCGAAGGCGCGTTTGCGCGGCCACGCCCTGGACAAAACGGACGGAGATGCAATCCCGAGAGGAACGAATCGCACGGAACGACTCGGTCTTCCGCGACGCGAACGAGAAGATCGCCGACTATGCCAGCGATCACGAGTTCGTCGACCAGGTGCCGTTCATCTGCGAGTGCGCGACGGAGTCGTGCCTTACGATCGTGGATCTCTCGCTCGCCGAGTACGAGGAGGTGCGGTCGTCGCCGACCCGGTTCTTCGTCGCCCGGGGCCACGAGGAAAGCGAAGGTGCCGTCAGCATGCTCGAAGATCGCGAGCGCTACCTCCTCGTCGAGAAGGATGGCCGGGCCGGAGAGATCGCGACCGACCACGACCCCCGATCGGCGGCTTGATGGCGGACGAGGACGAGGCACTCTCCGGCGTAGACGAGCGTGTCCGCCGGATCGGCCTGAACGAGGCGGTCTTTCGCCAGGTCAACGAGCGCATCGAGGAGATCGCCGACAACTTCGGACTCGCCGACAGCCTCGACCTCGTCTGTGAGTGCGGGGGTGCCAGCTGCACGAGGCGGATCGAGATCAACCGTGCGGACTACGAGCGGCTCCGCTCGGACTCGACGAAGTTCGCGATCGTGAGCGGGCATGAGATACCCGACGTCGAAGAGGTCGTCGAGCGGCACAAGAGCTACGTCGTCGTCCGCAAGACGGCCCGCGACGCGAAGGACGTCGCCGAAGCGACCGACGAGCGGTAGCCGGCGCGGCCGCGGCGCCGCATCGCGATGTCTCAGCGCAGTATCAGGCTGAAACCGTTCGCCGCATCACGCAATGGTTCTTGCCCTTGGGCCGGTCGTAGGTGAAGCCCGTCTGCTCATACAGGCTCCGCGTGGTGTTGTAGAGAAACGAGGCCCCAACCTTCTTGCCCTGCGTGTCCTGGGGGTAGCCCTCCACCACGCCACCGCCCGCCTTCGTGATCAGGTCGATGGCGCCACGGAGCGCGACACCTGCGACGCCTTTCCGTCGATAGTCCCTGTCGACGAAGATGCACGTGATGCGATAGTCGGGTAGCTCATCCGTGCGCGTCGCCTCGTATTCCTTCCGGTGATGGATGTTCGGGAGCGCGGCCGGAGAGCCGTATTGGCACCAGGCGACCGCGTCGTCGCCGTCGAAGACCAGCGCCGCATGACCGTTGCCCTCGCGAACGAGACGCTCTTTCCAAGGGCGGCCTTTTTCGCCCTCGGGCCTTCCTTCCCGCGAATGGAACCACGTGCACCAGCAGCCACCGAACCCCATGCCGTTGTGCTTCTCAGCGAGACGGGCGAACGCATCCCACGTCGAGGCATCGAGAGGCCGGATCGCATACTCGCTCATGCGCTCCTCCGTTTCATAGCTTGACCAAGCTGACGGCCGAGAGAGCGCACAGCTAGCCCGCCCGGTTCAGGTTCGGATCGACATAGCCGGGGCCGTAATCGACGCGTGACGTGTCGTTCTGCGCCAGCACGTAGATGATCACGCTCCCCAGCAGGAGCCCTGCGAAGCCGTACCACGGTGACGCGGCGAGCAATATCAGGCTCTGGACGATAAGGAGTCCACCGAATCCGTACCCGAGCACGAATCCCATCTCCTTCTTCTTCAGCAACGCGAGGCCGCCCGGAAGCGCGAGCGCCGCGATGATCAGGTCCCAGAAGCCCCAGTAGAAGAGGTGGTGCGCAAATGGGCCGTCCGCGGTGCCGCTCAGCCTGTTGCTGTCAGCGAAGTAGTAGATCGCCGAGATGATGCGAGCGCACCCGACGGCGATCATGACGACGGCGGCGAAAGTGAGCCCCGCCGGGCGCCCGCGGGTTGGTTCGGTCTGCGTAGACAAGTCCGGCCCTCCTGTTGACGTCAGACGGTCGTAGACGTCAATAGTCGAGCCCAGGCACCGATAGTTCAACCTGTCCGGAGCGCGTCGATCGTCGCGGTGGCGACGAGCTCTTCCGCCCGGGCCGCCAGTTCGGTGTCCAGCGTGACCAATGCGTCCGCCTGCAAGATCGTCAGCGCGACGTACTCGGCGTCATATGTATCCGCCCATCCGAGCTGGTCGGCGACCTCCCAGGCGCGCCGTCGGAGCACCGCGTCGCCAAGGAGGCGGATCGGCATCGCGTTGACGCGCCTGAGCCGCTCGCGGGCGGCGTCCGGCTCCACCTCGCCCTTGTGGACGGCCTCGTGGAGTGCCGAAAGCGTCTGCGAGCGAAGCAGTGTCGGCGCCAGCAGCTCGTGGTCGGCCGGGATCTCGGCACCTTCCGCGGCGAGCTGAAGCACGACCCCGCAGTCCACGACGAATCTCGCCACGTCGCCGGCGACGCTACCGCACTGCCGAGACGCGATGGGCGAGGTGCATCAGGTACTCCGCACGGTTGAGCGGATTCGGCGTCGTGCGCTTCCGGGCCGGCGGCTCCCCGGCGACCGGGCGGTAGCCGGCGAACTCGGTCTCGAGAACGCCCTCGCCGCCCGTCAGGGGCACGAGCTCTCGTCGTAGGTCATCGACGCGTGCGGCCGCGAGCTCGGATTCGATCGTTGCACGGGAACCGTCGAGGGCGGGCGCTCCCATCATGGCTTCGAGTCGCGCGAGCGCCGGAAGGACCGCGCCGACCGAGCGAACGGGAATCTCCGCTCGTAGGCGCACAACCGGCTCGCACACGAGGGTCCCGGCGTCGGCGAGTGCGCGCATGAGCACGATCGGCGTGAGCTTTCGGAAGTCAGCCGGCGAGCTCAGCGGCCCGCGGGTCGAGGGCGGGCCGTCGGGGACGCTGTAGGCACACCGGGTCATCGTCACGATGCAATCCGTCACGTGCCACCCGAAGAGGCCTTCCTGCAGCGTCTGCCGGACCCAGTGGGCCATCTGCTCGGCGAAGTTGTCCGCCCGCTTGAAGGCGTACAGGGGAATCGTGCGCGCGTCGACGTCCAGCCGGAAGTCGACGCCTGAGTCGGCCGTCGCCGGGTCGACGCGCAACCCGATCGTGGCGAGGAACGGATTCCCCTCGGCGCGGAGGATCTCCACCGCCTCGCCACGGCGCGCCGGGCGCTCGACGTAGATCGTCGTCGTCTCCCGGAAGGTGACCGCGATCCCGTAGTCGCGCGCGAGTGTCGCCTCGATGACCTCCTTCTGGACCTCGCCGTAGAGCGAGACCGAGAGCTCGCGGCCCGTGTCGTCGGAGCGGACGCCGATCAGCGGATCCTGCTCCGCGAGCTGCGCGAAGGCGGCCCGAAGCGCGGCCTCGTCGCGTGGATCGCGGGCGACCACGACCGACTCGAGGGTCGGCGGTGCGAACTGCGCGCCGCTCTCGAGAACGCGCAGCTCTCCAACCGGATCGCCGATCCTGACGTCGGCGAGGCCCCGCAGCTTGGCGATCTCGCCGGCCGCGACGGAGTCGCGCCGCACGTCCGTCCCGCTGTCGAAGACGCTGATCGCGGTGACCTTGTCCTCCAGGTCTACTCCGAATCGGACGCGGTCGCGGACACGCACGGTCCCAGACTGCATCCGCACGTACGCGACCTTTTCGCCGGACGCGCCGCGCTCGATCTTGAAGACGCCGCCGACGACTGGCCCATCGGGATCGCCGGTGCGCGCAGGCAGCAGCTCGACGATCCCGGCGGTCAGCGGCTCGACGCCCGCCCCGGTCCTCGCCGAGCCGGAGAAGACCGGGTAGACGAGCCCTGCCTTCGCCTGCTCGGCCAGGGCGCTCCGCAGCCGCCCGTGGGAGACGCCCGCATCGTTCTCGAGATAGGCGGCCAGGAGCTCGTCGTCGCGCTCGGCGAGCACCTCGACCAGGGAGGCATCGTCGGAGTGCATCCCGACGATCGCCGGCGTGAGGCGATCTGCGATCGCCTGCAGAACCCGGTCGACGTCCGCCCCGGCCCGATCCAGCTTGTTCACGAAGAGGAGCGTCGGGACGCCCAGGCGTTGCAACGCCCGCATCAGCACCGGCGTCTGCGACTGGACGCCCTCCACGGCCGAGAGTACGAGCACCGCCCCGTCGAGCACGCTCAGCACGCGTTCGACCTCGGCGATGAAGTCCGGGTGCCCCGGCGTGTCGATCAGGTTGACCTTGACGTCCCCGATCGAGAACGAGACGACCGCGGACTTGATCGTGATCCCGCGCTGGCGCTCGAGCTCGAGCGAGTCGGTCTGTGTGGTGCCGTCGTCGACGCTGCCGATCTCGTCGATGACGCCGGCGGCGTAGAGGAGCCGCTCGGTGAGAGTTGTCTTACCGGCGTCTACATGCGCCAGGATTCCAAGGTTCAGCGTTTGCTGCGACACGCGTCATACCCTCCGAACAGGTCATGAAGCCCTTTCCGATGGACATGAACGGGTCGCGCATCTCGCCTCCCTAGGTCACACGGCGCAGCTGGTCACAAGAGCATACGCAGGACGGCGAAAGCTCGCCTGCGCCCGGGCTGGGCGCGGCGACAGTCCGGCTAGCCGGACTGGTTGCCGAGGGCGAGCTCGAAGTGCGTGGCGGTGGTGACGTCGCCGTACTTCTGCCCGTCGGTGAGGTTCCCGACGTAGGGGAACGTGTAGAAGGTCGGGTTGACCCCGCCCTCGTCGGGCAGCGTGATCGTGTTGCAGATGACCGGGCCGCTGTCCATGAAGTTCTGGTGGATCAAGCAGTCGGACGTGGAGAACATGATCCCCTGGAAGCCCGACGGCAGGTGGCCGTTGTAGCAGCTGGGCGGGGAGCCCGCGCAGGTCGTACCGCCCTGGTCGTACTCGTTCGGCATCTGGGACATCAGCACCATCATGTTGGTCGACTGGTCCCAGTTCGACATGTTCGCCGAGCAGCTCGTGGCATAGGTCAGCCCGGTCGGATTGCCGCTGCCGTCAACGGCGCCGCCGGCACAGACGAGTGCGTCGATCTCGTCGTCTCGCGACGACATGATGTTCGCACGGCCGTAGTAGTGGATGATCTCCCCGTCGTCGTCGAAGCGGAAGTTTCCGTCCACGAAGATGACGCCCTTGATGTCCAGCCTGTGGTGGGTGTGATCCCACTTGAGCTCGCCCACCATCTTGCCGTTCTCCCAGACCTCGCAGTCGTAGCTGCTCGTCGGCGGCGCCATCTCGCCGTTGACGAGGATGCTCTTGTTCGGGCCGGTCGTGCTGTTGCCGTCATTGTCGAAGAAGTTTGTCGGCAGGCCGGGGTTCGGGTTCGTGCAGAAGTGCTTCGGGCCCGGCTTCGCGTTCGCCCACCAGTAGTCGAAGTCGACCTGCGGCATCACGAGCGCAGGGTTCGACGCCGCCGGCGTGCTCGTGATCGAGCTCGCGTAGACGTGATCCGTCGAGGTGCACGGGAGGTGCGAGGACTGCGCGTTGTACGTGCAGGTGCCGCCGATGTTCGCCGTTGCGATCGGCGACCCTGACGCGCCGATGCCGTTCATGTCGCCCGAGTAGGTCACGGTGATCGTGATCTGGTCGATCGACGCGGTCGCGCTGCTGGAGCCGGAGTAGTTGTGGATCCGGTAGTAGAGGCCGAAGCTGGACGAGTTGATGTCGGCCGCCGTCCACGTCTTGCCCCACAGGTCGGACGTGCTGCCGTACGAGCTCACCGTGTCGCTGGTCGAGTAGTAGCTGGAGCTCGAGCGATCCGAGCCGCAGGGGTCGGTGCAGCTTGCCTTCTTGATGTAGACGTCGTAGTCCTTGAGGGTGCTGCTCACGCTCGTGTGGCGCTCGATCGAGACGCTGATCCCCCTGATGATCGCGGTGCTCGGGATCGCGAACCCGAAGCCCGTTGCGGTGAGCGAGTTCGTCGTGCCGCCGGCCGCGACGCTGTACGTCGCGTAGGCGTTGTTGCTCGTAAAGACGCTCGTCGGGGAGGTCCAGCTCGTGCCGGCCGCGGCGGTCGGAACGCGCGAGCCGCTGCTCGTGTCCGGGCCCTCGATGTCGACGTTACCGCCGACGTCCACGATCGTGCTTGCGCCGGTGATCGCGCCCTGGTCGCGGACGCAGAGGTCACCGCGCGTGCCGACGTTCGTCACGAACGTCATGTGGTCGATCGCGAGGCATTGCGCGGCGCTGTCCTGATAGAAACGGCTCCAGGAACCGCCGTCGGCGCCGTTGTTGATGCCGTTGACGACTACGGAGCGGGTCAGGGTCTTCTGAACGATCGGGGCCAGGCCGTCCGCGCGCGTGGTGCCAGTCGACTTGAGGTACCAGACACAGACGCTGCCCGAGGGATTCCCGGCTTCGCACGGGTTGTACGCGGTCGAGCCGATCGGCACGCCGGCGCTCGTGTAGCCGGTGACGTTGGAGTACAGCGTCCCGGAGTACGTGGCGGTGCCGCCGTCGAGCGTGAGCGTCGTCGTCGGCAGGAGAGTCGAGTCGTTCGCCAGCTTCGGCGGGTTCGCGCACGCCGCGTTGTTCGGATCGGCGCTCGCGCACTGGAGGGTCGACAGCGCGTTGTTGAGACCGGCCTCGGCGAGCGACTCGGCGCTCTGCCGGGCTTTGCTCCGCGTCGACTGGTGCGAGTTGCTGACGGTGTAGTACGCGACGGAGGTACCGGCGATCGAGAGGGCAACGGTCATCCCGAGGGCCATGACGAGCGCCATTCCGCTCTCACCCCCGAGGCGCCGGAGCATGGCTGCGCCGACCTTCCCGCGTGTCGAAAGAATCCTCCTCATTGCCGCATTGGCTTCATCGGCAGAAACGGCCTTCGCCCCTCACTCGCGCGAGGGATCGAGTACCCCTTTCTGACGGAGCCTCCTCTACGCCGTTTCGGGCGGGTGAGCGGTGGGCGCGCCGCCGCATAGCGCGCCCACCGTCCGGGGGAGGGCTCTTACAAAATCCAGCGGTTGGCCGCGACGCGCGGGGTCTCGGCGACGTCGCGACGTCTGGAGGCACGGGTGGACACGCGGGCGCCGCGACCAATACGGGCCCGCGCGTCGTCATCGTCGATCGCGATTCCGCCGATCGGCATACCCGGGACGGGGATGTAGAGGCTCAGTCCCCCTGAAACCTCCGGCTTCCGCTCCGCTCCGGCGCCGCTGTTCGGTTCGAGTGCGATCTTCGTTCCTCCTTGCATCGTCAGGGGGAACGCTACGAGCACGGGCCTTCGGCGTCGTTCACGCGGGTGACGCCCGGAGTGTCACCGCCGTCACACTCCGAAACGGTGAATCAGCGCGTTCGGCGAGCGAGTTGCTCGGGGTCGACGACGATCGTCCGGCCCCGCTTCAGCTCGATCACCCCGCGCCGCTCCTCCTCGCGGAGGACGCGGTTCACGGTCGCGCGGGACGTGCCCGCGATCTCGGCGATCTCCTCCTGCGTGAGGGGGATGACCGCCGTGTTGTCCCGCTCGTAGAGCGCGGAGAGCTGCCGCAGATGGCGCCGGACGCGCGTCTCGGCGTCGACGTAGTGCGCTTCGAGCAGCCGCTCGTTCATCTCCCGGATCCGCTCGGAGAGCAGCGACACCATCACGCGGTCGACGGCGGAGTGCCGCTTGCGCAGCCGCTCGAAGTCGTCACGGAAGATCGACCGCGTCTCAGCCGACTCGAGCGCGGTCACGGTTGCCGACCGGCTGCTGGGCGGCGACACGAGCGCGAGCTCGCCGAACG
>C688J35102_120989788_pt1 | contig 13681 bp, 10 predicted proteins | sample HopSoiMetagenom2_FD_35102 | JGI IMG/M metagenome (IMG submission 35102)
GAGGTGAAAACATCGCCTGCACAACCCGTTGTGATCCCGTTCAGGGCGCCAGCGGCCGCTCCGCCGGTTGTTACGCTCGCACATGTACGAACAATACCCCTGAAAGTTGGCGCCAGGTCACCGCTGTTGCCGTTCGACACGACAAACTGGCGCGCATCTGAAGAATACAGAACGATTCGAACACGGATCCTGAAAGATCCACGTGCGCCACGCACAATTCTGATAACCAGCGCAGGCGCGGGAGATGGAAAGAGCGTTACCGCAATCAATATCGCCGGAGCGCTTTCGCTCAAGGCCGAGATGAACATTCTGCTGATGGACTGCGATTTCCGTCGCTCCAGCGTGCACCGACAACTCTCGATCGACCAGGTTCCGGGCGTTACCGATGTTCTCCTCGGCTACTCAAGCCTGCAAGACTCGCTTATTCGGGCCGAGCAGTTTCCCAACCTGTACATTCTTCCGGCCGGCTCCAGGGTCGACAATCCGAGTGATCTGCTTGAAACACCGGCCTGGACCGATATACGAGGGGACATCAGCAACCTGTTCAGGTATGTAATTGTTGATTCTCCTCCGATCGGGGCGGTCTCTGAATACGATTTGCTGGAGAGTGCCGTAGATGCCGTGATGGTTATTGTCAGACAGGATCACACTAAGCTGGATACTTTCCTAAATGCGGTGTCATCCGTGCCGGTCAGCAAGCTCCTGGGTGTCACCCTGAATTGCGTGGATGAGTGGTTTTTGTCTTCAACTGGCAAATACTACGACTATGGGGACCCGGGTAAGACCAACGCTCCGATGCAATCGGATACTTACTCACGATGATGATTCCTGGCCTCAGAACAAACCGTGTAAGCGTGTCGTCGCGATTTAGCTCGGCAGACGGCCGGCGATTAAACCTTTACGGGATCTGAACGGCAAAGGTGTAAGGTGTTACTCCCTCACTTCGTCCGAAATGCACATTTGTGGCTGCCCGGTTATCTGGTAAGTGTTGTGGAGCGGCGGTCGCTTCCGTCACCATCTGTTCTGTGGGTCACGATTGCCGATCATTATGAGCCATACTGGCGCGGCGCAGATCATGCCACGGCGCGTCAGCGGGTTCAGCAATGGTATCTGAAATGGCCGCAGATCGCAGCTCGTTATCGCGACTCGGTCGGCGCGCCGCCTAAGTATACGTGCTTCTATGCCGAGGAAGAGTATCATCCGGATCTGCTCGATCAACTGGCAGAACTGACCGAACAGGAGATCCTCGACGTCGAAATACATCTTCACCATGACAACGAGCCGGCTGACAAGATGCTGGATCGCATGGAGCAGTTTAAATACACTCTCCATCATCGTCACGGGCTGCTGCACAGGGTAAATGACCAGATCGTATTCGGATTTATACACGGCAACTGGGCGCTCGATAATTCCCGGCCTGACGGCAGGCATTGTGGTCTCAATAACGAGCTAACCCTTCTCAATCGCCTGGGCTGCTATGCGGATTTTACTCTTCCCTCCGCACCGGGTCCTGCCCAAACCAAAATAATTAACAAAATTTACTGGGCAACAGACGATCCGGACAAACCCAGGTCGCACGACCGGGGTGTGCCGGTTCGCGCGGGTGTCTGGGAACCCGCTGATCTGCTGATTGTTCCTGGGCCGCTGGGGTGGTCGTTCTCGCGCTCTCGTAAGCGGCCGCATCTGGAAACCGGAGAAATCGCCGCTCATGACCCTGTGTCAGACAATCGCGTACAAGCTTGGTTACGCCTTGCGCCGCAGATAGGAACACACTTATTCCTCAAACTGTTTACTCACGGGACGCAGGAGCCGAATTCAGAGTATCTTCTTACTAAAGGTTTAGACAACTGCCTCGAAGGATTACACCGGGAAGCCGATCGCAGGAGGATTGAGTTGCGCTTTGCATCGGCCTGGGAGATGCGGATTGCGATTGAGGCTGCGGCCACGATGCGAGAAGCGACAATTAACGGTTTGGGGGAACTCCGGACCTCCACATGAGAAAGTAGTTTTAAGCCGAATTACTGATTCCGTTGGGTGCCTCTACATAGTACGATTGAGTAATACGTACTGCATGCGTTTTTTACCCTGACGGCGAACTTATCCGCCGCGGCAGTGGTTTATGTAACTGGCACGCCTCGCGCCAGACCACAAACTAAAGTGGTGGAGCTATATAGATGAAAGTACAACAGTTCTCATGTGTTCTCGCCCTGGTTGCAGGGTTATTTATAAGTCAGGCGGCCAAAGCGCAGTTGCTGCTTGACGACTTTTCGTCATCGATAAGAAAGAATGGCGACGGCGACGACCTGTGGTTCGCCTATCTCGGTGAAGATCCGATCCAGACGTACGGTCTGGAAAACGGAATGTTGAAGGTGACTACCGGGCCCGCTCCAAACGGCGTGTATATGGATTTTCTGCCGCGAGCTGGTGGCTACCCGTTTCCGCAGGGTTATGCCCAGACTTTTCTAAAGAGCGGAACCTGGGATCCCAATGTGAATCGCCTGCGGTTTATGGTGAAGTGCTCGATGACAGTACCTCGTGATCCCGGTGGCAGTGATAATCTCCAGATCGGCACGTATATACGAGGCCACAACAATTCAGACCCGAGCTGGAAAGGTACTCATTATTATCACCTGCTCGATGGCAATTTCTATGCGGGCCAGTGGTCTAATGTCGAGATTAACCGCGTGCCGCAACACCAGGTAGGCCAGAGTGGATACACAATATGGCCCGAGGATCCTGAATGGGGCAACCAGGGTGTGCACTACTTTGATGGTCTGACGGTCTTTTACTTTGATACGCAGGGACCAGCCTGGAGTAACCAAACGTGTTATTTCGACAACTTTGAATTTGATACAGAAAGTGGCGAACCCGATTCCTATGTATCCTCTATTTCTTCCACTTACAATGGAACCGCGTATGAGGTAGCCTTTGCGGCTCCGAAGAACAGTGTTACGACTTACGAGGTCAGGTACTCGACTTCATCGATGAAAAGCACGGGGTTCAATTCTGGCAGTCCCGGAGGTACGGTTTCCAGCCCTGGCAGTGCTTATACAGGAACTTTGTGGAAATCACCGGCGATGCCACAGGTGGGCGTCATGTACGTTGCGATCCGTCCGACCAGCGGCAGCGCCTTTTCGGAAATAAAGATTCTGTCCGCGCCGGGTGTTTCACAGCCGTCCGCTTCTTCCCCGTGCGACCTGAATCGTGACGGCGCTGTCAACTCCGCGGACGTGAGCCAGAGCACCCAGGAACTTCTTGGCTCCCGAAGCTGCTCAGGCGATCTGGACGGAAATGGGCGTTGTGATGTCGTCGATCTACAGCGCATTGTGAATGCCTCGAACGGAGGCAACTGCAGGACCGGACAGTAAAATAGCACGCAGTTGTTGCCAGGAATTCGCAAATTGTGAAACTTGGCAAGGCTACCGGGGCGGACGCTCGCAGAACGGACCGCCCCATGTTGTATTTCCCGCTTAACCACCTACCAGAAGTGCGGTCGAGACCCGAACGGCCAGCTAGTTGCTTTCATACGTCCGAACGGCCGTGGGCATTCGGGAAGCGCTTCTTCTTCTTTCTGTTCCGTTAGTGTGTCTGAGCTCGCTTGTCGCGCCCAGGATCGCGCTTTATGGATATCTGTGGTATGGCCTCATGAGGCCGGACATCCTCGCATTCGTTGAATCCCAATACCCGATTTCGACGATCCTCGTTGTTTTTACTCTGATTGCCGCGCTCCGGAACTTGGATCGTTTGCCGATACTCCTGAACACCTTTGCCTGCCGGACCTTGATGATCCTGCAGATACCGCTGGCCATCTCGTTCTTCTTTGCCGTAGACCTGAAGCTGTCAGTGGATCGTTACAGCGATTACGTACGAATGATCGCAATGATCTTATGTATGCCGCTGATCATCCGAACGGAAGAGCATCTTCGTGAACTGATGCTGGTGATCATATTTTCACTGGGTGTCATCGCCCTGAAATTCGGTGGATACGGCATTCTTCACGGTGGTGTGACTTTAATCGGCGGATACGGCCACATGATGGACGACAACAACTTCCTGGCCCTGGTACTTGCAATGCTGGTCCCGCTGGCGTGGTATTACTTTTCGATTACCCAGTCACGGTGTGTAAAAGGTGCACTGATTGCAATCATTGCCACCTCAATTGCTCAGATCATTATGAGTAATTCGCGGGGAGGATCGCTGTCTCTTGGATTAGGCATTCTCCTTATAGTCTTGCGTACGCGTCACAAGCTGGCTTCAGCGGCGGTGCTGGCCGGCGGAGTTGCTGTGGCGATTTATCTGGTTCAGGACACATATTTCCAGCGGATGGACACGCTGCGATCGGTGAAGGACGAAGCTTCTGCTGCCTCGCGAATTGTACATGCGACCGCAGCGCTGAACATGTGGACGGCACATCCGGTTATCGGGGTTGGATTTGGCGGGCTGAATTATGCCGCCCTCTCGACGAAGTATCAGGAAGGGCTGGACGGGGCCCATGTCGCCCATAATACGTACCTGCAAATGCTGGTGGATTCCGGGATAATTGCATTCCTGATTTATATCTGGCTTTTGCTGGGTAGTATCAGGTATCTCGGGAAGTCCGCGGCTTGCTGGAAACGCGTCAGTGCGTCCAGGGCGGCGATACCTTACGCACTTCAGACCTCTCTGGCGGTTTTCATGCTTGGTGGCACGTTCTATTCCTGCCACAGAATGGACCTTCCGTATATCCTGCTGATCTGCGGCGCATGCTGGGAGAGTACAGAGCGTAACGTTGCGGCAGATGAAGACAGTAAGTCGTATGTAGCGGTACTACCCACAGTAACGGATGAAAATGGAACTTACAGCGAGATACAAGCGGGAAGCTGTCTTTCATGACAGGATTTTCGGCGATGGTGGCCGGAGTGCAGATCGCTTCTATGCAGCGGCGCGTGCCAGCAAGAGTTTCTACAGGCAATATCTGACGAACCATGCTGAAAAGAAGACCGTTCTTGAGTACGGATGCGGCCCTGACAGCCATTCGGCCCTGCTGGTGCCTAAGGGCGCAAAAGTAACCGGTATCGATCTTTCGATCGTCGCAGTGCAACGATACCAGCAACTGGCCGGGCAGCATCAGCTGTCGGAATGCGTGCAGGGATGCGTTATGAATGCAGAAGAGCTGGCGTTCGCTGACCGCAGCTTCGATTTGATCTGCGGACTCGGAATCCTCCACCATCTCGACCTTCAGTCAAGCCTGAGCGACGTGGCGAGAATTCTGAAGCCAAACGGTTCGGCTGTTTTTCTCGAGCCTCTGGGTCATAATCCGCTGATCAATATGTACAGGCGGCTTACACCAGGACAGCGGACCGCGGATGAACATCCTCTGCTCATGAATGATCTTGAGCTTGCCCGTTCGTACTTTGGGCGAATTGAAACCACCCATTTTCATCTCACTTCGATGTTTGCGCTCGTCCTTAGAGGCAGCAGGCTTTTTCCACATGTTCTGCGGTGGTGTGACGCTTTTGACAGGATGATGTTCATGCGTTTTAAGGCCCTCAGAAAACATTCGTGGGCGGTTGCGATTGTTATGAGTGAGCCTGTGCAAAAAGCGCAGTCGCAGACTCCGGAACCATGAACATGAGAGTCGACGACGAGTGCCGGCAATCCAAGGTGCATAACATACCAGGAGAGCATTCGGGCAGACCACGTACACAAAGAACATCTGTGGTGCGGCCGATGCGAATCGTCGAACTTATCAACACGCTGGATATTGGTGGCGCCGAGCGCATGGTCGTGGATCTTTCGACAGGCCTTCAGTACAGAAATCATGAAGTGACTGTTGTCTGCCTGCGAAACTCCGGTCCGCTACAGATCCCACTGAGTGCAGCCGGAGTGAGGGTTATTGCACTGGAGAAGGATTCGAGCTTCAGCGCCAGGACAGTACGGAAGTTGTCACAGATTTTGTCCGGACTACGGACTGAGATCGTTCATACTCATAATCCGCTGGTTCATCATTACGGAACCGCGGCCGCCCGAATGGCTGACGTTCCGCTGGTAATCGGTACGCTCCATGGGCCCGGCAATCTCAACCAGCCCCCCAGGAAGACGGAGCTGGTCTATGAATTGACATGCCTCTTCTCGGACTGCATAGTCGCCTGCTGCGGCTCAGTGCATCAGCATCTGCAGCGTGTGACTGCGATCGCCCGACGCCGATCGGTGGTAATTCCAAATGGAATTGACGTTGAGCCGTTTCTTTCCATACCGCCCGCCCACCCATCTGACTCCGATGTGATTTTTGGAGCAGTTGGCCGGCTTGCGCCTGTAAAGGATTACTCTTCGCTGCTGAAGGCGTTTGCCTCGCTTCGAAAACGGCTGGGACGTTGCCGGCTGGAATTCCTTGGGGATGGTCCGCTGCGGTCTCAACTTGAGAGAGAGGCCAGTCAGCTCGGTATTGCCAACACAGTTCGCTTCCGCGGAGCGGGCCTCGACGTACCGGGCTTTTTGCGCTCCATTGACGTCTTTGTCACGTCGTCGCTCAGCGAAGGCTTGCCGCTTACGGTACTGGAAGCGATGGCAGCGGCCCGGCCGGTAGTAGGAACCAACGTCGGGGCGATTCCCGAACTGGTCCGGGAGGGAAATTGCGGATTTCTGGCGCCCTCGGGCAATCCGGCCCAACTGGCGAATACGCTCATAGAGGCCGCTTCAGATGATCGTCTGCCTCAAAAAGGCCTAAAGGGACGTCAGCTCGTCGAGAAAATGTATTCCGTTAACGCGATGGTTGAAGGATACGAGCAACTGTTTCAAAACATGCTCGTCCGTAAGAGACCGCGATCCTGATCGTCAGGTGAAAAATCCCGTGTCGTCGCGGAATGCCATGTCATTATCCAGCATCTGAAATTCGCAGTCTGACAGTGGGGCCGGGAATTCGCGACGGCTGTAAAGGAAAATGGGCATTGTTTGCCGGATCCTGAACCCACATGCGGAAACAGCATTACGGCTGAGCGCACCGGAGCCGCGCACAACTGCTTCGAATGCATGAGGACGGTAACGAGCGATGGCCAGAACGGACTCGCACGCGGCTACCCACGAGGAGAAGGTTCCCGTTGACGTGCTTACGTCAACAAGCCTTATCTGATGCCCTGCGGTGGACACGCACACAGCAACGTCCTCATCTACGCCAATGCTGTAGTATTCGAACCTGGCACACGGGCAATCGAGAAGGTATTCGCATAATCCGAGTGGCCGGTGGAGAGACAACGTAACTGCATTTTGAGCCGAGCGTGCATATATATCGGGTTTGATCGGCCGGCATTCTCTATAGCCGGCGCGCTGGGGGAAAGCGGACCATGTAACATTGCGTACCGCTCGTGCAGCATACCGCCAGTGCAGGGCCGGCGTCAGCGCACACTGCCGCAGTGGACGGATGGGGCGAGCAGCTGTCCACATCTCCCCGACAGTGCGGAACCCAAAAGCCGGCAGAACGCGCTGTGTCGCCGCGGATCCACCAAAGCTCACGATGAAGTCAACCAGCTGGGTCAAACGCCGGACAAGGCTGACGCCTGCGCCGGGCGCAGCAGGATCGGCTGCCCAGTCGATCATATGTACGCCGGACCATTGCTGGCTTTGTCCCACAAGCCGGAGCGGCCATAAGCCGGCGTGAGAGAGGATGCACCCCTCGCGCTCCAGTACATAACTGCGCGGTGCTGAGATGTCGGACCGCGGGCGCCAGTATTTCCACATCATAAGCTCGGCATCCACTGCTGGATGCCCGATGCCCAGGCCCAGATGTCTGGACAGAAACTCAGCCAGCCGAGGCTGATCAGCCAGTGTTGTCGGACGAAAAACTGGCCTCATTATCGTTAAGGCCAGAAAATCCCGGCGACTGCGGCTGAAAGCGCCTGCAACTCAAAACGCTGACGAATGACTGGATCGACCGGACAGCGGAGTACATTAAAACGGTCAGTGCTGTTCCTGTTTACACCGCCATAGAATGAGAACCCGGCGCGGTAACCGGCGCGAGCAGCTTCCTGCATTGTTTCCGGGGAAACTGCCCCGGGTTTGCCGACCGGATAAGCAATCGTGTGCACAGGAACGCCAGTTTGTTCTTCCAGAATTCGCTTAGATGTAACGAGTTCCTCCAACTGCTCCTCCCGGCTTAAATGTCCGAGTAGCCGATGAGAATGCGTGTGCGAGCCGATCGCCATCCCGTGCCTAAGCATGTCCCGAATTTCTTCCCAGACCACAAAGAGCCGCTCCGCGGCGGCAGCAGGCCGCTCCGCCGCGCAGGCCTCTTCCAGCGACGAAAGGAACTGCTCGCCATTTACACCCGGCGACTTGTAAATGTCGAGTACAATCCGCAGCGCCGTTTTCAGCCCGAGCAAATCAAGATCAATAACCGTCGTAGCCGGATATCCCAGGTTCAGCTTGCGGCGGCGGCTTGTTTTAAGAATAAAAGCGATTGCATCCCACCAGGGAACCCGGTTCGTCTCGACGTATGCAGTTGGAATGAAGAACACCGCCTCTGCGCTGTGAGATGCCAGGATGGGCATAGCCAGCTTGTAGTTATCGATGTAGCCGTCATCAAACGTTATCAGCGTACAGGGCTCGGTAAGAGGCTGGGTTCCGTCGAGCGTAGCGAGAAGCTCGGCCACGCCGATGATGCGGAAATGCCGTTTCAGAAACGCAATTTGACGATCGAAAACATCTTCTGATGCCGAAAAAACGCCCGGATCAAACAGAGTTGCTGCTGGATCTCCGATTCGGTGATAGTTGAGAACCAGCAATGTCTGTCTTTTCGGCAACACACTTAGCGCGCGAAGAACACCCATCCTCTCCGACCAGAGCGATACTCTGTCCCGGATGCCTGGCATTAGAAGTGGGTGGCCGACGGACCCCGGATCAGCTCGGCAAGTGTACGCGCCTGCAAAGATCCATCGAACTGTTCGCGAAACCAGGCTGACGGCGGAACTGGATTCGAAGGCAATGACAGAAACCTGATGACGCGGTCATCGGTTTCATGATCCGACGCGTCCTGGTAGATGCACACGTGCGGAATACCACTTTGCTGCAGAATGCGCTCGGATGGTGATCCCGGCGTAGTAAACGCCAGAATCGGCCGTCCGATCTGGATGTATTCGAACAGCTTCCCCGGAACCTGGAGACTTGCTCTCTGTTCATTCAGGTCGAGGAGCAGCAGCGAGGCGGCTGACGCCATTGCGGCATGCGCCTCGCTCACCGGCAACATACCTTCCACACACCGGAGCCATTGCTGCGAGCACAGCTCTTCAAGCCCGCACTCAGTTACCCAGGGATGCTGCCGTTCGATGGATCCGATCAAATCGAGGCGCACCGCAGTCGGACTTATGCGCCCTGCTCTGATGAGCCGCTCCAGCGACCTGACGAGCATGCCCGGATGACGGCCGCCGTACAATGATCCGGCATGCAGCAGCACATTGCAGTCAGGACGGGACAGAGGCATGGGTCCGAGCCCGTCCTGCGAATCGTAACCGTTCCAGATAACGTGAATCTTTTCGGCAAAACGGGGATAACGTTTTCGTAGCAACTGGCCTGCGGTATCGGTATTCGCGATCACTGCATCAGCACCCTCGATGACCATACGTTCGACCGCGGCATCATACCAGTTAGCGATCAGTCCCGTCCGGAAAGGATTGTGTGAGATCGGGTCACGGATGTCGGCGATCCACCGGATCCCGTGCCGGTGTTTAAGGTACCGGGCGACAAAGTGCGAAGCGATTGGAGGGGACGTTGACAGTACGGCCGTTGCACGTGTTTGCCTGATGATCGACTCGCCCGCTCTGCACGCCGCCGGCGTCCAGTCAAGACGATCGTTATACGGAAGCACCCGCTGGACCAGCTTGCCCAAACGAGTCCAGTTATCCACTTCGGACCAGTGTCTGCCGCCAGGATCTTCGACATAAGCGGAGGAGGACCAGGCTGGAGTGGAACCGGGATCACTGGCCGTGACCACGTGTGAACGGATTCCGAGCGGCGTCAAATACCGCGCAAAACGAAATGGACGATGTGCGCCTGATTCATTCAAAGGCCGGAAGTAATAAGCAAAGATGAGCAGGTCTGTAACCTGCTGCGCCGGCTCACCGCTATGGGCAGGTACTGGTCCAGAACTATGCCTCACTTCCGATAACAAACTTTTCTCCTCTTGAAGCGGGCCCGGTAAGACCGATGTAGATTCCCAGCTACATGTCTTCAGACGCATACACGGATGTACGAAGGTTGCCGTCGGGTTATGCACGTAGTCTGCCAAATGACGTACCCCGTAGTATAGAGAGTCAGGTACGGCCCAAGTGTTTGTTCAAAAGTGCGCAAATTTTAAACAATTCGACACTATACAGGGCACCGGTCTGCTTGGCATATAAGGTGCAGCACTTGCGCGTGCACATCACATGCGTTCAACGGTTATACGCCCCTCTGCTGGAGAACAACGCTCGCCTGAAGAAATCTATGGCCACTATCTTATAGAGCGCGAACTTGCGGACCGGTTGCGTAGGTCTGCAACTGCAGAACGAGGCGAGCTCTACTCGATTGTTTACGACGAGTTGTTTACCCGCGTACCAAACCATCCACAGCTCACCCGTGTAAGCACCCCCGCGACAGTCGAGCAGGTTGTTCGGGATAAGATGAGACTCCTTTCCAACTTTCTTGCACCGGAGCTTACGTTCCTGGAACTTGGTGCCGGAGACTGCCGCCTGACACTGGAGGCATGCCGTCACGCACGCTTCGCTTATGCTCTTGATGTCTCAAAACAAGTAAGTGCAAATATCACTTCACCTGATAACTTTCGCTTTCTTATGTCCGACGGTACGAACATTCCGCTACCTCCGGAAAGCATCGATGTTGCGTACAGCTATCAGCTGATGGAGCATATTCATCCGGACGACGCTTTTGCACAGCTTCAAAACGCGTATCAGGTACTTGCGCCGGGAGGAGTGTATATCTGTATCACGCCCAATCGTTTAACCGGGCCGCACGACGTATCCAAATTCTTTGATGAGGAGGCCACGGGCTTCCATTTGAAGGAATATACGATTACGGAACTGTCCGGATTATTCCGAAGTGTGGGATTCGCTCACACATACGCATTCGCGGGCTGTCGGGGCCGATTTGCCAGGGTTCCGATCTCGTTGATAACGGCACTGGAGTTCCTGCTGGCGAGAATGCCGCGCCGTATGTGCAGAGCCCTTGCGAGCCTTCCAATTGTTTCGAATCTTGTTTTGTCCGCCGTCGTCGCTGTAAAGCAGAAGGCGTGATGCGGATTGTTTCGCTCAGTACGGTCTACCCCAATGCAGCCGAGCCAGCTCTTGGTTTGTTCGTTGAATCGAGGCTTCGGGCACTCGCGCAATTGGCCGATGTGCGGATAATCGCACCGATACCGCTGATTAACTACCGCGGCGGCCTTTCGGGAATGCGTTCAGCGCGTGCGCTGCGTCCGGAGCAGCAGGGTCCGCAAGTCCTGCATCCGCGCTGGTTCTACCCCCCTGGCGGCACCCCGATCACGCCGCTGTTTCTGTATGCGCGGCTTCTGCCCGTACTCCGGCGATTGCACCGCGTTCGGCCGTTCGATATCATCGATTCCCATTTTTGTTACCCGGAAGGAGTTGCCGCTTCCCTGCTGGCGTCGCACTTCCACGTGCCCTTCTCGGTTACGTTGCGAGGCAGCGAGCTTGCGTTTGCAGCCCATCCGTCGCGTTTGGCGGCAATGCGGTATGCACTCCGTCGTGCGTCCGCACTTATCGGAGTCTCCACCGAACTTTGGGATTTCGCGGTGCGGCAAGGCGCCGCGCCGGAAAACTCCTTAGTAATTCCCAACGGGGTCGATGCCGGGACGTTCTACCCTCGCGATCGCGATTCAATGCGCGGTAAATGGCAGGTTGCACCAGGCCGCCGCGTGATCGTGAGTGCCGGGGAGCTGATCGAAGCCAAAGGCCACCATCTCGTCATCGGGACGGCTCACCGCCTGCTCCAGGAAGGGTCCGATGTCGAAGTAATCATCGCGGGCAGGACGGGCCGGGGCGGAGTCTGCTATGAAGCGCAGCTGCGGCAGCTCGTTACCGATCTACGGCTGGCGTCGCGCGTGCGATTTGCAGGCCGGCTGGACAGGCAGGAATTAGCCGAATTACTTTCCGTCGCCGATCTCTTTTGTCTGGCTAGCTATACAGAGGGATGGCCGAATGTTGTACACGAGGCGCTGAGCTGCGGAGCGCCCGTCGTAGTCACTGATGTCGGTGGTGCACGCGCGCTGGTGCCCGACGTGCAGTATGGATTTGTCTGCGCGTCAAAAGATCCCGATGCCCTTCATGCTGCGGCGTCACAAGCCCTGCGGAAGGATTGGGATCGTTCGGGTATAGCAAAATGGGGCAGTTCGCGAAGCTGGCAGCGGGTTGCGTCCGAGGTCCTGAGTCTCTTCCGGAATGTCCTGGCCCAGCAGGACGGAAATGTGTGTGTTTCAGGGCACGAGGCTGTGAGCGCCAGATAAAGACATCATGTGTGGAATTAGCGGCCTTTTCTATCTTGACGACACTCGCCCGGTTGAGCGTTCGGTGCTGGACCGGATGCGGCGTGTTGCGGTTCACCGCGGACCAAACGATCACGGCCTGTTTACGGACGGCAGCGTCGGCCTCGCATTCAATCGCCTGAGCATCATTGACGTAGCCGGCGGTCATCAGCCGATGTGCAATGAGGACGAGACTGTCTGGGTCATTTTCAATGGCGAGATTTACAACTTTGTTGCCCTCCATGACGAGCTCGCTGCTCGCGGCCATCACTTTCGTACCAGGTCCGATACAGAAGTAATTGTCCACGCCTGGGAAGAGTACGGCGAACGCTGCGTTGAGAAATTTCGTGGCATGTTCGCGTTTGCGGTGTGGGACAGCCGCCGCCAAACATTGTTCGCTGCCCGCGATCGGTTTGGAATCAAACCTTTTTATTACTATGCAGACGGTAGGCAGTTCGCTTTTGCATCGGAGCTGAAAAGTCTGCTCGAAGTTCCGGGCGTGCCGGTTGACATAGATCCAAGTGCGATAGGGGAGTTTCTGAGGCGCAGGTATGTCATTGCGCCTAATACCATGCTTGCGGGAATTCGCAAGCTGCCGCCAGGGCACACGATCGTTGCTGACCGCCGCGGCGTTTCTGTCGCCCGCTACTGGGATCTGCCCGTGGACGGGACTGCACAGATTACCGAGGCGGACGCGATCGAGCAACTGGATCAGCTTCTGGCCGAAACGATGCGCATGCATCTGGTCTCTGATGTTCCGCTTGGGGCATTTCTTTCGGGCGGACTCGATTCCAGCTGCATCGTTGGCATGATGCACAGATGCGGAGTTTCCCGCATTAAAACGTTTTCGATTGGTTACGACAGCCCGGAAAGTGAGTTGCCGCATGCGGCTGCAGTCGCCCGGCACTTTGAGACCGATCATCATGAGCTGCGGCTCACCAGCGTGGATTTTCGGGACACGCTGCCCAGGATCGCCTGGCATATGGACGAGCCGGTGGGTGACACGGCGTGCATCCCCCTGTACTACCTCTCGCAATTTGCGGCAAAACAAGTGACTGTCGTTCTGTCGGGAGAAGGATCGGACGAGATCTTCGGCGGTTATCCCGTCTACCAGCGCATGCTGGCATATGAGAACTGGAATGCGGTGCCTTTTGCCGGAGCATTCGGGCGGGCAGTGGC
>C688J35102_120989787_pt1 | contig 13673 bp, 16 predicted proteins | sample HopSoiMetagenom2_FD_35102 | JGI IMG/M metagenome (IMG submission 35102)
ATCTATACCGACTCCGACATTTCGGTGGCTGAGGCGGGGACGCGATTGCTGGTCGACGTGCTGCAAGCGACCTACGATGAGCTACTCGCCTTGGCCTTTTCCCCCTCCATGGAGGAATTCGCGGAGACTGACTTGCTGTTGAAAAGACTGGAAGCGCTCGGCGACGCCGTCGGGGAGATCGAGATCGTTGGGAACACCGAGGAACGCCAGTCGACGGGCCTCCAGTCGGGTCACCAGATGGCGATGGGGTTGGAAGCTCCCCGCCTCGCCGCGTTCGCGAGAATTCAGGAGGGCCAACGCCTTGCCGCCGAGCGCGAGGTCGTGATGCGCGGTGTCTCCCGCCACCGAGTTCACTTCGGTTCGGTCGCCACCTCGTTGGCGAAGCTAATCCCCTCGCTTCCCGGCGGGCGACTCTGGCTGATCATGGACGAGTGGAGCCACGTTTCAATGGACCTGCAGCCACTCCTCGCGGACCTTATCCGCCACTGTCTTCTGCCGATCCCCGGGGTCACCGTGAAGTTCGCCGCCATCGAGACCCGCTCCGCTTTCAAGCTCGATCGAAACGACGGCAGCTACCTCGGAATCGAGGTCGGCGCGGATGTCACCGCAGATATCGACCTCGATGAGTTCATGGTCTTCACCTCGGGCGGCAACCGAGCGACCGAGTTCTTTGCGCAGCTCTTCCAACGCCACATCCGGGCTGCTGCCGAGGGCCGAGGCGAAGAGCTCGATCTGGCCTCGCCGGACCAGTTTGTCGGGCAGGCCTTCGCGGGCGATGGTGCCTTCCGGGAACTCGTCCGGGCGGCCGAGGGCGTGCCGCGGGATGGCATAAACGTGCTGAGCAAGGCGGCCTTGCATGCAGCCGACTCGCGGATCACCCTGCGCCATGTGCGCGACGCTGCTCGTGGTTGGTATCAGAGCGACAAGCAATCGACCTTGCGGACGAGACCAGCTGAGCGCGATCTACTGCACTGGATCATCGACCGCGTAATTGAACAGCGAGGGGTGCGAGGTTTTCTTCTGCTGCAGGGCTCTGAAAGTCATCTGATCGACTGGCTTTACGACGCGAGGCTGATCCACCTGATCAAACGCGGTATCGCTGCGAAGGACCAAGCCGGACTGCGCTACGACGTTTATGCGGTCGATTACGGCTGCTACGTCGATCTTCTGGCAACTCGGGGGGGCGGCCCGGGAGGGTTGCTCCAGGCCGACGATGATGACGACGTTTCTATGTCAGGCGACGACATGGATCGGATCCGCGGTGCCGTTCTCGATCTCGACGAATTCGCCGAGTCTGACGCAGCAGGCATTCTTGCTCGCCGCGAACCGCCCGAGGTAGCCCTGAAAGGCCACGCTCAGGAGCACTCGGTAGTCGTTGAGTCGCCTTCTGGGGTCAGCGACCACGAGTTCCCTTCTGACTGGTGCATCCTGGTTGAAGCCCAGCAGGGGATTGTCGTCGTGCCCTTGACCAAGCGGCCGATCCGCCTCGGGAGTTCAAGCCACGATCACATCCGTATCCGCGATGACTCAGTACTCCCTCGCCATGGTGGCATCGAGCTTGCCGACGAGGACGGACCCGTCCTCGTTTCAGACAAAGGGAGCGTCTACGTTAATCAACTCAAGGTCTCGACGAGACGGGTCGGCCATCGCGATCAGATCTCGATCGGCGACGCCGAGATGCTCGTAATCTCGCTCAGCAAGATGAAGGGTTCGGCTTCCAGCTGAGATCACACAGACCTCAACCGAAATTTCTGAGCCGAACCCAAGGTTGACGGCCTGGCATGTCCGGCCGGAAGTGGCAACTGCCCGCTTATTCGCTTCCGCTACCCCTCGATTACAGCGCTAGTGTCCTGCCCTCGGACATCGTGACGACGGCTGATCAGGGCCGGTCTCTCAGAGGAGCTTCAGGAACTCGGCGCGATCCAAGCCGGAGGCGTTGACGATCTGGTTGAGCGTGCCCTTGGCCAGGTCGCGGCTGTGCATCGGAACGACGACCCGATGAGCGTGATCGGGATGCCGGAAGACGTGGTGGCTCCCCTTGACCCGATCCAGCTTCCAGTCGCAGCGCTCCAGCGCGCGGACCGCTTGGCGCGGCGTGACGGCCGGGAGCCGCGGCGTCACGCGGCGACGGTGACTCGCTCGATCTCGACTGGTCCGGGAATCGGGTCGCCGTGCGCGACGAGCGATTCGATATAGCCCTCGATCGCCTCGCGGATCATCGAGAGGGCCTCTTCGCGGGTCTCGCCCTGGCTCGCGCAGCCTGGAAGGGCGGGGACGGCCACGCTGAACCCACCCTCGGCCTCAGGCGTCAGCACGACCTCGTACTCGCGGAAAGTGGACATCGGTTCAGCTTACCCGCCCGAGGCGGATTGATGGCCATTCTGCGGATTGCGGTTGGCCCGGTGTCGGGAATGAAACCGCCACCTCGAGTTTCGGGCACTTCTGCGCCGAAGTTCCCAAATCGCTGCATAGCGGCGCATATCCACACGCATTTGTGTGGGATGTGCTCAGTTTCGCCATTATGAAAGCCCTGCAAATTAGCCCAATTCTGCCCAAAAGCTCGCCGATGACCTGCCTAATTGCCATCCAGAAGGTCGAGGGTTCGAATCCCTTCAGCCGCTTTTTCAGGAATGCCCTGCACGTGGGCGGGTTGGGCTCCACGGGGAGCCCGAAACCAAATGGATGCGTGGGGTCAGCGGCGATTTCGGCCGATTCCGTCTTGCATTGGTCCCGTAGACGAGGTAGCGGGCGGGCGGCGAGGTACCCTTGCCTTATGGCCCAGGAGCGAATCACCGTCGATCCAAACCGGATGCGCGGCCTGCCCAGCATCTGCGACACCCGCGTCACCGTCAGCGCGGTGCTGGGTCAGCTTGCCGCTGGCGCCAGCGTCGACGAGCTGCTGGCCGACTACCCCTACCTGGAACGCGAGGACGTCCTCGCCGCGCTCGAATACGCAGCAGCCGCTGCGCAGGAGCGCGAGCTGACAGTTGTAGCGCCGGCAGCGTGAAGCTGCTCTTTGACGCGAACCTCTCGCCGAGGGTTGTGCGACTCCTCAAAGAGGCAGGGCACGATGCAATCCATGTCGCGGACATCGGGCTGCTGACCGCAGCCGATCCCGAGATTCTGCAGGCCGCGACGAAAGAGAAGCGCATTCTGCTTACGGCGGACTCCGACTTCGGGGCGTTGCTTTCGTTGGGATCGCTCGCCTCGCCATCGGTCCTGCTCTTGCGCTCCGTGGACCATCTGAGCCCGAACGAACAGGCGGAGCTGATTGCGGCCAACTTGCCGCAGATTGCCGAAGACCTAGAGAAGGGAGCGATCGTGAGTCACGAGAGATCGCCTGCGGGTTCGCGGGCTCCGATCCCGATAAACGGGTCGTAAGGGTCCAGGTCGAAGCAGTTGAGTTCGACAACGGACGGTCTCCTCAGAATGGATCCCTCGCCGGCTCAAGTGGGGCTACTCCTCGACCGGAACAAGGATCAGCGAGTCCAGTACGATCGAGGGCGGCTCCGGCTGTGGGCTGCGCATGAGGGGGTCTGAGTGGGGCGGGGCTGAGATCTCGCCCGGCTTCAACTCACTCATGACGTTGAGTGGCTCACGGCGTCCGTAGCAGTTCTGTCGAGGTTTGCCGCTTCCGCAGGGGCAGGGGTCACCACTGGGGCTGGAGGGGACGTCATCGAGCGGCAATGGGCAGATGCGATCGCTCACCGTTGGCTCGTCACCGGACCAGGTGATCCCGTTCAGGGTCTGTAGAAGCTCCTCGGCGATCTGGCGTACCGATGCTAAGACGACGCTATTGGCGATCGGCCGATTCGGTTCTTGGGTCATTCCCAGCGAGTTTTCGAGGCTGAGGGCACGGTATCTCTGGTCCAGTTCTGCGTCGATATGGGCGCCGCCATCCTTATTCGCTACCGCGAGTACCAGGGCGCGACGCGAGAACGTGTTGCCCTGTTGATCGGTCAGGATCGGCCGTTCCCACCAGTCGGTGAATGAGACAGGGGGATGCAATCGATCCGGAGCAGCGTTCCGGATCGACGGCTCGTAGGCAGACACTCCGATATCGAAACGATGCCGAACAACGCAAAGACCGAAGCCGATCACCTGCACGCCGGAGGGCGGCTCCGGCGGTCCACGATCGACCCACCCCAACTGGCCTTTGACGTCCATCTGTTGCAGTAGAGACGTCGACATTCGGGTGTCGTGTACGAGCGTTCGAATGGGAACGGAGAGGCGCTTGGCCTCATGTTCGACACCGGAGTCATACCCATGACCCGACCAGCGCAGGAAATCCAGCTGCTCGGCTAAGTGTTGCTGATGCGAATGCACCCAATGATTGTTGCTTGTTGGGGGGACATACCTCACGGCCATGAGGCGGAGGCGCAACTATCCTGTCGACGTGTCGAATGTCGAGTCTGCCGGGCCGTAGGTACCTCAATGCCAAAGATTTCAACGACCGTCAAGCGCACCTTTCCCGACTTCGCGGGCGAGTTCGCCAAGATTGAGAATGAGACCGGCGGATGGATCGCTCGGCTGCGCACGGCTCGAAAAGGCGTGAGGGAAGGTGAAGTGCGGGCGGAGGCCGAGCAGCAAAACAATGCTCAGTTCTTGGCAGCCATTTATCTTGGTGGAATCGCAGTAAGGGTACGGGAGCTCGCAGAGGCCGTGGTGAGCCTGGTTAACAAGGGCAATCCTCACGCTGCTGCTCCCGTTGCTCGCGCACTTTTCGAGACTTGCTGCGTTCCGATCTAACTGCGAGAACAGATGCTGCCGCGACTCCGCAAAGGGCGTGTCGAGCAGGTCTACAAGCTCATCCAATGGACCTGCCCAATGGCGACCCCCTTTTGGACGACGCCGAATAAGCCGGGGCAGCGGACCGAGCCCGAGCTGGCGCTGATCCGGGTCGAAGCGATCTGTCTCCAGTGAGTCAAGCGCCCCGGCCCTCGACTACGGTTTCGCGCGTGAATCTGCAACGAGACATCGCTGCTCGCTCGGGCGAGTTCTTGCTCTTCGCGGTAACGCCGCCGCGACTGACGACGAGCCCGCCGGAGGCCGCGGAGATCGCTCGGGTCACCCTGGAGCGACTGCGGTCGCTGGCGATCGACGGCCTCGTCCTGTACGACATCGATGACGAAAGCGACCGCAATCCCGACGAGCGCCCGTTCCCGTTCCTGCCGACGATGGACCCCGCCGACTATCTCGTCCGTGATCTTGGCCGGCTGGAGGTCCCCGCGATCGTCTACCGCGCGGTGGGCAAGTACCGAGAGGATCGTTTCCGCTCCTGGCTGGAGGAGCAGGACCCGTCTCGGGCGCTGACGGTGTTCGTCGGGTCCTCCTCGCGCGAGAAGGCGGTCCTCACCTCGCTCGCCCGGGCCTACGAGCTGCGCGACGAGGTGCAGCCGGAGCTGCCGCTCGGCGCGGTCGCAATCGCCGAGCGCCACGCGCGCCAGGGCGACGAGCACCTGCGGCTGGTCGCGAAGCAGGCCGCGGGTTGCTCCTTCTTCATCACCCAGATCGTCTACGACGTCAACGCGGCCAAGAACCTGATCTCCGACTACCACCACGAGTGCGCCGCCCAGAGCCTCGAGCCGGCGCCGATCGTGTTCAGCTTCTCAGTCTGCGGTTCGCTCAAGACCCTGGAGTTCCTCCAGTGGCTCGGCGTCACCGTCCCGCGCTGGATCGAGAACGAGCTGCGCTATGCCGACGACACCCTCGACGCCTCCTACGAGCAGGCGGTCGCGACGGCCCTGGACCTGATCGCGTTCTGCCGCAGGCTGGGGGTCCCGTTCGGGCTCAACGTCGAGAGCGTCTCGATCCGCAAGGTCGAGATCGAGGCCTCGGTGCGGCTCGCCACCCGGCTGGGAGCCGAGCTGCGCCGCTGAGCGTGCCCGTCACGCCGCCCATCGCCTTTCTCCGACGAGCCGGGTGACGGCATCCGCGAACGCGCTTCCCAACGCAGGCTGCTCTAGTCGGAGGAAAGCGGAATCAAACCGCCACCTCGGATTTCGGGCACTCACGCGCACGAGCACCCGAAACGCCGCGTATCGCCGCATGTCCGCGCGTATCCGAGATCGGCGCCTTCCGCCGCGCCAGTGCGAAGCCCCCTGCAAGTCGCCACATTCGCGGAGGGCGGCGTCTGGAGCCCGGCGTAATTCGATGCAGAAGGTCGAGGGTTCGAATCCCTTCAGCCGCTTACCGACGAAGCCACTCCAAACAGGGGCTTCGGTCATTCTGGAGGGTTTGGAACCCCGCCGAGGCCGGTCACTGGGTCTGGTACGGTGCGCGTCCTGATTAGTCAGCGATATATGGGAGGAAGCCATGTCCCACGTGAGTCAGTCCCTTACGCCGACGCGAGGCCGATTGATGGCGGTGCTGATAACGGTGGCAGCGGCTGTAGTCCTGCTGCTCTCGATCCAAGGATCGACCGCTCGGGGAGAAATCCAGGGCACTTGCGAAGGTGGAAAATTTTGCGTCTTCACCGGAGCCTTCTACACCGGAGAAGAGCTCAATTTCGGTTGTAGTGCCAAATTTCGCTACACCGGGGAACTCTATTCCGCCAAAAACCACTGCTCGGTGAACGTCCGCATTGGCTGGACCGAGGGTGGTTCCACCAACTGGAAGGCGTGCATGGGCCCGGGGGGCGAACGCCCAGAACCTGGACGATTCAATACGACTGAACCCAACGGGTGCTAGCGCAGTTCTCTCGGTGTTTGGGCAGCGGGTTCCTCTCGCTGCCCAAACCGAGTCGAACTGTGTCTAACGCAACTGAGTCGCCCCGCGGCACATCTTTCGGCGTTTGGTCCACGCTGAGTCAGGACCTCGAGCTGGGAGGCTTTTGTGGTTCTGACGCCCAAGCCAAGGAGACGCCGCTCTCCGACGGGGCAGGCTCGCGCTCTTAGACCCGGGCGCCTGGCTCGCGGCTAGGGCTCCAGTTCCAGCACCACCTCGAACTTCTCCACCGCGGCGCGCTCACCCATACTGTTGTCTCCGCCCGGAGGCGACATCGAGTTCAGCGTTTCGTCCCCTTGGCGGTAGTCCTCCTCGCTCTCAAAGAAAACGATCGCCAGCGCCTTTTTGCCCTCGGCATCGTTGAGGATCAGGAGCTTTTTGGCCGGGAGACCTGGCGGCGGCCCAGCCTGGGCCTCGTTCTGAGCGCTGATCTCGGCGGCGGCCTTTGCTCCGTCGCCGCCCGTGAATGTTGCTACTCGTGCATACATTTCGCTCTCCTTTGCTCGAGTTCTCTCCAATACGAGGATGCCACTCCTCCTCGCGTTTGGCTTCGTGGAAATCGTCGCTGAGGCTGAGCCGCGGCCCCTAGACTTGCCTCCGTGGCCTATTCGGAGGAGCTGGCCAACCGAATCCGGGGGATCATCGACTCACGACCCGGTGTCGTAGAGCGCAAGATGGTCGGCGGGGTGGCCTGGATGGTCAACGGCAACATGGCGTGCGGGGTGATCGGCGAGGACCTGATGATTCGGCTCGACCGCGATGAAGCCCGAGCAGGCACTAGCGAGGAGCATCCTCACCAAGCGGACCTGGAATGCTCACTCGGGCGGCATCCACAATCCGGCGCCCCGGTGATGTCCTACGTGAACAAGAACGGCGGCATGGTGCTCATCAAGGACTGGAAAAAGCAACTGGAGCCGCGGAGGGCGAGGGCTCAGACTGATCCGCGGGTGCTGGCCGCCTTCCCGGATGGTGACCAATGACCGCAAAGAGAAAGTGCTTCAAGTCATCGTTGTCGCTGCCGGGATCGTGATCGTGTTTCTTTTGGTGGTGATCTGGCTGGGAACCCAGATCGGAGACTGAGAACATGGAGTGCACGTTCGATTCGGTCGGTCGGGCCGCGAACGTGAAAAGCGCGCCCTGGCGGGCTTTTCGGGCTCCATCGGTCGATGCGAGCAGGCCCGACGCCGCAGCGCTCGCTGCACGGTCGCGTGGGGAACGCCGAGCTCCGTGGCGACCCCAAGCCGGTGCGCCTGTCCACCTCGCAGCAGCGATCGATGATCGGGCCTCGCTCAGAATCTTCGGGCTGTGGTGCTGGCGCGAGGAGCGATCCCGCAAGCAGCCCAGATTCTCGTCGCTGCTCCTCGCCGGCATCCAGCCAACACTTGACCCAGGCGGCCGCCAAGGAGCTTTGTCGCCTACCTGTCCTCCGGGCGAGCCCTCGGCCAGGCCAGGGCCTCCACACCCGTTACGCCGGCCTCGGCCTTGCCGATTGCTCGGTCGTGGTCCTGGCGGAGCGCTACGAAACCCGACGCCTGCTCAGTTTCGACGACCGGCATTTTCGGGCCGTTGCGCCACTCCAGGGCGGGTCATTCGAGTTGCTGCCGAAGGATTCCTAGCCGGACTCAGAGCCGGTCCTCTCGGCGAGCATCACGATGATTCCCTCCGGACCGCGGACGTAGCAGAGGCGGTAGATGTCCTGGTAGCGCACTACCTCGCCGAGGAGCTCCAGTCCCCGGTCCCGCAACCCGGCGACGGCGGCGTCGATGTCGTCGACCGAGAACGCGATGCGGCGGATGCCGAGCGTGTTCGGCGGTGCGTTCGTATCGCCCTCGCGCGCGGTCGGGCTGTGGAACCGCATCAGCTCCAACCGTCCGTGGCCGTCGGCGGTCTGCAGGATGGAGAGCTCGCAGCGGACATCCTCGAGGCCCACGACACGGTCGACCCACTCACCCGCCACCTCTGCCTCGCCAACTTGCTCCAGCCCGAGCTCGACGAAGAACGCCTTGACCGCCGCGAGGTCCTCGACGACGATGCCCACGTTCTCCAAGGATTGGATCGAGCCGCTCATCTCCGCGCGAGGATAACCGTCGAACCTTCCGGGCTCGGCCAACGCGATGCCGGCACGGATGCCGCTCCTATGCCTGGTCCGCCGCGAGCTGGACGGCGAAGGCCTCGCGGCGGAAGTCGAATATCCGCTCGAGGTCACGGCGGACGAAGAGGCGGTGGGCGAGGTCGCCGAGTGGGCCGTAGGGAACGGCGTAGCGGACGCGGTCGTGGATCGTGCAAGCGTGCTCGCCGTCGGGCTCGAAGACGTGGGTGTGCTCCCAGAGCGAGTAGGGGCCATGGGCCTGGATGTCGGTGAAGCGCAGAGGCGGCTCCCAGGTCTCTATAAGGGTCTGCCAGCGAACCGGGAAGCCGTGCAGGCGCATCCGGTAGTCGAGCAGCGTCCCCGCGCCCATCGCGATCGGCCCCGGCGTGGTCAGCCGGAAGTGGAGCCAGGGCGGGGTCATCGGCTCGAGGTTGACGGCGTCGGCATAGAAGTCGAAGGCGTGCCCGGCCGGGACAGGGACACGCTGGCTGCGTTGCAGGACGTGCTCGTGCACGGGGTCAGCTTCGCAGGCCGCCAGCCCCGGTCGGGTAGCGTGGGCCGATCCCACAGAGCACGCTGATCGCAGGTGCGACGGGTTTCGTCGGCGGCCGGCTGGCGGCGGCATTGGCCGGTCGCGGGCCGGTGCGTTGCCTGGTTCGCGAGCGCTCCCGGGCGGCAGGGCTGGAGGCGCTTGGCCTCGAGCTGCGGGTCGGCGACGTCACCGACGCCCCCAGCCTCGTCGGGGCGGGAGAGGGAGTCGACGTCGCCTACTACCTGGTCCATGCGATGGCCGGCGGCGCCGGATTCGAAGAGCGCGAGCGGGTCGCCGCCGGCAACTTCGCCCGGATGGCCAAGCGGGAGGGCGTCGGGCGCGTCGTCTACCTCGGCGGGCTGGGCCAGGAGACCGAGTCCAAGCACCTGCGCAGCCGTCACGAGAGCGCCCGCATCCTGGCCGCCGAGGGTCCGCCGCTCACTTACTTCCGAGCGGCGATGGTGGTCGGCGCCGGCAGCGAGTCCTACCGCACCCTGAGCTACCTGGTCAAGCGGCTGCCGGTGATGGTGGCACCGAGCTGGCTGCACACGCCGACCCAGCCGATCGGGATCGACGCGACGATCGAGTACCTGCTGCGGGCGCCGGCGGTGGCCGAGTCCACCGGCCGCGAGGTCCAGATCGGCGGCCCGGACGTCCTCTCCTACGCGGACATGCTCGACCGGATGGCGCTGGCGCTCGGCAAGTCTCCGCCCCGCAAGCTGTCGGTGCCGCTGATCACGCCGTGGCTGTCGGCGCTGTGGCTGGGCCTCGTCACTCCGGTCGACACCAAGGTCGCCCGCCCCCTGGTCGAGGGGCTGAGGACGGCGACCGTGGTAACGGACCCGAGCGGGGCCGAGCCCTTCGGGATCGAGCCGGAGCCCTTCGACGAGGCGTTGCGGCGGGCGCTGGCAGAGGAGGAGGGCGGGGCCGGACGGTGACGCTCGCCGCGCATCGGGCCGCGATGGCGCGGGCAGGCCTTCGAGCTCCGACGCGCCCTCGAACCTGGGCCCGACGTCGAAGCGGGCGCCTCTGCCGAGGTCGACCGCTCCTCTGATCCGGCCGCGATTCGAGCGGTCGCCGCTCTTGCCGCATGGCGCTCGAATCCCCCTGCGCTCAGGCGCGGTCGGCTGCCTGGCCGCTGTAGTGTGGCGGCATGGCCCAAACGCCACCGCAGAACGCTTCCAGGCCGAAGGCGCTGATCGTCGGCGGTGGCGTAGGGGCGGTCGAGGCGATGGTTGCTCTGCGCGACCTCTGCGGAGACGCAATCGAGATCGCGGTGCATGCGCCACGCGGCGAGTTCCTCTACCGGCCCCTGGCCGTCACCGAGCCCTTCGGCGCCGGCGGGGTGCTCAGGTTCGATCTTCGGCAGTTGACCGAGCGCTGCGGCGCTTCCTTCTATCTCGAAAGCATCGTCTCCGTGGACGCGGATGGACGGCGCGCGACGACGCACGACGGCGACGCCGTCGAATACGACTACCTCGTCGTAGCCTGCGGCGCCCGGATGCTTTGGACCGTTCCCGGCGCGGCGACGTTCTGGGGTGGCTCAGACGAAGACGCCTCCGCCGAGGTGATTCGCGAGCTGCGGGCCGGCACGCTGCGGAAGGTGATCTTCACGATGCCGGGAGGGCTCGGCTGGCCGCTGCCCATGTACGAGCTTGCGCTGCTGGCCGCGGCGAGCCGGAGCGATGGGGACGGCGCGGGCGCGGAGCTGAGAATCGTCACCCCCGAGGATGCCCCGCTCCAGCTCTTCGGAGTGGGTGCCAGCGAGCAGATGAGCCATCTGCTCGCCGAACGCGGCATCGAGATCCTCACCGGCGCCAGCCCCGTCAAGTTCGAGAACGGGCAGCTGGACATCGCGCCCGGGCCCTCCATCGAAGCCGACGCGGTGGTCAGCGCGCCACGCCTGCAGGGACGGACCGTCGAGGGCCTTCCCCGTGACGAGGACGGCTTCATCCCCGTCGACGAACACAGCCGGGTTCGGGGCCTGCAGGGCGTCTTCGCCGTAGGAGACGTGACGAGCTTTCCGGTCAAGCAGGGCGGCATCGCGACCCAGCAGGCCGACGCCGCCGCGGAGGCGATCGCGGCTCAGGTCGGCGGCGAGGCCGAGCCCCGACCATTCGAGCCGGTGCTGCGCGCGGTGCTGCTCACCGGCAGGGAGCCCAAGTATCTCTACGGGCAGCTGGGCGGCGGCCACGGAGAAACCTCGACCTTCAGCGACGATCCACCGTGGCCCGACGAAGGCAAGATCGTCGGCAAATACCTCGCTCCATTCCTGGCCTCGACCTCCGAGGCCGCGGCGCAGGCCCTTCGCTCTCCGTTGGACCGCTCCTAGCTTCTCGACGTGCCGCAGCTGGTCGTCCTGCTGCTCGCCGCCTGCGGCACGACCCTCGCCACCGGCCTCGGTGCGATCCCCGTCTTCCTGCTCGGCGATCGCGCGGCCCGGCTGGCGCCGCTGCTCCTCGGCTTCGCGGCTGGGGTGATGGGCGTCGCCTCGATCGCCGGCCTGCTGGTCCCCGCCACCGAGGAAGGCTCGACCCTGACGGTCCTCGCTGGCCTCGCGGCGGGAGCGGGGATGCTGGGCCTGGCCCGCTCGCGGCTGGGCCCCCAGGCCACCTTCATGGGGCGCTCCGGTCCCGGCGCCAGCACTTCGGCCCTGGTCTTCCTCGTCCTCTTCGTCCACAGCCTGCCCGAGGGCTTCGCGGTGGGCACGGCCTTCGCCTCCGACCGCGTCGGACTGAGCCTGTTCGTGATCCTCGCGATCGCGATCCAGAACATCCCGGAGGGCACGAGCGTCGCGATTCCGATGGCGGCGGCGGGGTTCAGCCGCACCCGTCAATTCTGGGCGGCGGTCGGAACCAGCGCTCCTCAGCCGGTCGGCGCTCTGATCGCGTTCGTCGCCGTCGAGCAGATCAACAGCCTGCTGCCGCTCTCCTTCGCCTTCGCCGCCGGGGCGATGCTGGCGCTGATCGCGGTCGAGATGCTCCCCGACGCCTATTCGGGCCGGGCTCGTGTCGGGCCGAGCCTCGGCCTGGCCTGCGGCGCCGCGCTGATGCTGACCCTGAGCCTCCTGCTCGGGGTCTGACCGCTAGAGGACGCTCAGCGCTCCGAGGGCCAGCACCGAGACGGCGATCACGGCCAGGGCGACGCCGGTCACGAGGCTGTCCCCTCGCCCCAGGGCATGGTTCCCCATCAGCTCCCGGTCGCGGCCGAGCGAGCGCATGAACGGGAGCAGGACCAGGAGCAGGACGGCGTTGAGGGCTTGGGAGAGGAAGAGGATCGGGATCAGCGGCGCGCCTGGAATCAGGACGAGGACCGCGGCGACGATGACGACGAGGCCGTAGCTGAGGTAGAAGGAGCGCGCTTCCCCGAAGGTGTCGTCCACGTCGGCTTTCCTGCCCAGGGTCTCCGACACCGAGTAGGCGGTGGAGAGCGGGACGATCGCCGCCGCGAGCAGGGCGGCGCCGAGGAAACCGAGGCCGAAGAGGGTCGCCGCCGTGTTCCCGGCCAGCGGTTCCAGGGCCCGGGCGGCGTCGCTGGCGTCGTCGATCGTGATGCCCTGGACGTGCAGCGTGGCCGCGCAGGCGACGACGACGAAGAAGCCGATCACCCCGGTCAGCACGGCGCCGGTGATCACGTCGATCCGCTCGTATCGCAGGTCCTCGACCTTGAGCTTCTTGTCGACGGCGTAGGACTGGATGAAGGCCAGCCCCCACGGAGCCAGGGTCGTGCCGACGGTCGCCACGGCGACCAGCAGGGCCTCGCGATTGAGCGGCAGGCTCGGCGCCACCAGGCCCTTGGCGGCGGCGCCCCAATCGGGATGGGCGAGCACACCGGAGATCACATAGGCGACGAAGACCGAGCTCAGGGCCAGAAGGACGTGCTCGACGTGGCGGAAGCTCGCCCGCAGGACGAGGGCTGAGACGCCGATGGCCGCGAGCGGCACGCTGAGATAGCGACTCATCCCGCCGAGGAGTTCCATCCCGGCCGCCACCCCGGCGAACTCCGCGCAGAGCGTGCCGGTGTTGGCGATGACCAGGGCAGCGAGGACGAGCGTCGCGGCCCGTCCGCCGTAGTGCTCGCGAACCAGCGTCAACAGCCCCTTTCCGGTGACGATCCCGAGCCTCACCCCAAGCTCGTGGAAAACGATCAAGGCCAGGGTCGACAAGGTGAGGACCCAGAGCAGCTCGTAGCCGTACTTGGCGCCGAGGATCGAGTACGTGGCGATCCCGGCAGGGTCGTCGTCGGAGAGGCCCGCCAGCACGCCAGGCCCGACCACGGCGAGCAGCGCGGCGACCCCGCCGGCGCGGAGCAGGAGCGGCCGACGCC
>C688J35102_120989785_pt1 | contig 13671 bp, 12 predicted proteins | sample HopSoiMetagenom2_FD_35102 | JGI IMG/M metagenome (IMG submission 35102)
ACTCATCATGCTGCCTCCTCGACACCTGCTGCCTTCGGCTGCAGGTCGTGCAGATAGGCGACGGCACGTTGCGCATGCGCGGCAGCCGAGAAGATAAAGCGCTTCTCGTTAGACAAGGCTTCCAACCACGACTTGACATAGCTTGCATGATCCGGCCGGGGTTCAAGCTCGGGAACGATACCGAGATCCGCGCAAAGGAAGCAGCTGCCGAGTTCGGCAATCAGCTCTTCGCGCGCGCGTTCGCTCCGATCCTTGGCGTAACGGCTGAGATCGCGATTGAGGCGGTGAGCGGGAGCGGTCCAGTGCACGGTCTCATGGGCTCTGACGGCGACATAGGAGGCCGTGTCGCGAAAACTTTCGATCGGCGGCATCTGAATATGATCAGACGAAGGCGCGTAAAACGCCATCGAGCCGCCGTGCCGAACGATCGCCCCGGTGTTGGCAAAAAAAGCGTCGGCGTGCGCGTTGCGCTCGATCGTTGATGCGACGGCGGGCGGACGACCGTAGTAATGCGCGGGCAAGCCATCGATTTGATCGACGCAGAAGACGGTATAAGCTTTGAGGAAGGGGATATCCCGTTCGATTTCGTCGCCGTGAGCGTCGGTCTCCGTCTTGGTGAAGCGGCTCGCATACACCACAGTGCTGCCGGTCTCACCCTTACGGACATGCGCACCAAGTTCACTGGCCTGCTTGAACGTCATCCAGATCGGCGAGCAGAAGCCGCGCGCGATGGCTTCTGACCAAAGCAGCAAGACGTTGATGCCCGTATAGGGCTGGCCGTTGTGTCGCAACGGTCGGGTGATGCGGCCCGCCATATTTTCGGCGGTCCAAGGTTGAACCCAGGGGCGCACGCCGCGTTCGAGCTCGGCGATAATGCGGTCCGTGATGCGGGTGTACAGGTCGCCTCGCGACTTTTCTCCGTTCCTGCTCATTATAATAACCTCCGTTCGGAAGGCCGCGCCCATCGCGGCTCCTCACGGGGTCCGCCACCGCCGGACACGAAGTCTGCGCACCCGAAGGGCCGAAGCAGCGCGAAGGACGGCGAAGCCGTTGCGCGGACATCGGGTCCGGCGCAGGGACCACGGACCGGGAGGGGCAGACGATGGCGCGGTTCGCGCGACTGGCTTGGGTGCAGCCGCAACACGAAGAAGGGCCGGTCTCGCGGACCGGCCCTTCAGGTGGCAGCAGTGGAAGAGGCGAGGGGCCGAGGCCCCACGCCGGCGGTCAGTCGAACGCCGATATCTGCGCCTTGGCCGCTTTCCGGCCGACGGTGTCGGCCGTGTTGTCGACGGGACGCTCGAAAGGCTTCCAGGTCTCGCCGACGACCTGTTCGTAGGCGGCGACGGCGCCTTCGGCGGCCATGCGAAGCGCGTGAGCCTGCGCGCCCATGTCGGCGGCGAATTCACGCCTGCGCTGTGCCTGGCTATCGAAGCCGACCGGACCATCGAGGTCCTCATCGCGGCTGTCGTTGGCGAGCTTGGCGGTCGCATCTCGCGCTTCGGTGACGGCTCGGGTGTAGAACTGGCCGGCGCCGAGGGCCGACCCGACATAAGCACCGACGATCCGTTGCAGGTGGATCTGCATGGCGCGTTCGCTCAGGCCATCCTTGAGTGCGTCGGCGGTCTCGATGATGAGCCGCTCGTGCAAGTCGCGGATGCCGTCGCTGTCGAGGACCGTAAGGCCGAAGCTCTCGGAGATGCGCAGTGCCTGTGCGGAGTCGGGGCAGACGAGGTGGACCATTTCGAGCGTCGTGCCGCGGCGGAGCGGGATGACACGGGCGGAGGAGCGGGGGGAGCGGGCGGTCTTGGTCATCATGAGATCCTTTCTCGGTTTCGCCTTCGGAAGCGATCGGCCCTTGGCCGTCGCTCCCTCGGGTGCGGTCGACCAGAACCGGCTTCAGCGGGCCGCTTCAGGGGGCGGCGGCCGCCAAGGCGAGCATGGGTGGGTTGCGGGCGAGCGGGCCTTCAGGCCTCGCGAAGAACGCGGCTCCCCATCGCGAGACGGCGGCCGCCGATCGCTTCGCGACTTGCCCTTGAAGCGGACCGCGGACGGTTCAGACCGCAGCACAAACCGAGGGGGTGACGGCCAAGGGTCATCCGCCGCCGAAGCCGTAGAGGTTGGGCCAAACCCGCTGAACTCCCCGCCTGGACATGAAGCGTTCGCACGCGTCGCTCGCGCTCGAATTGGTGGGTTCTTCGCCTCTCACCGCCACGCAGCGGAAACCCGATGGCGCGTCCGAAACTCGGCAATCGCCGTCTCCTGCCGATCGAGCTTGCGGGTGAGAGCGTCGATCTCGCCGCGACGGGCCAAGGCGAGCTCCGCGACATGCTGCTGAAATAGCCGCTCGTCCGCGCTCGTCCAGCTCGATGCGTTGCGGCCGCGCTGCTTTCGCTTCGTCCGGTCGGTGATCGTCAGCCGTTCGGCCCGTGACGTGATCTGGCGCTCGATGAGGCCGAGACGGCGCTGCGTCTCGGCTTGCGCGGCTTTCATGCGCGCGAGTAGGAGGCGTTGGTCTTGAGGCTCAATCATCGTTCCGTCCTCACAGGCCATGGAGGAAAGGCGGACTCGTCGAGAGTGTTGTCGTCCGGGAGGGACACCGCGGCGATGGATGAAGCGAGGTCGTCGCCATCGACGCCCCACGCCAAATCGATGCCAGCGTGCTTGCGCATGCCCGGCGTAAGGATGCCGTCGAGTGCGTAGGCGATGGCGCTCTCGATAATGGTGCACGTGCATGAGGAGATCGACGGCGACAAGGCATTCATGGCTGAATCTCCTTTCTGTCGACGTCAGCCGGGCAGGGCTTCGGCGCGTGGATGGATACGCGCACGGCGCACCTCCAAGCGTCGGTGCCGGTGAAATGCCGTCGAAGCCGCGGATGCCAGACGACGAGGACCGGCGTTTCGCCGTGCTCGTCAGTGGCCATGCGCCAGCCGAGGGCTTTGGCAATGAGGCGCCAGGGCATCGGTCACCTCCAGCCGACGAAGTCCGAGGGGCCGCCGTAGACCCGGTGGCGCGCCTCATCGATCACGAAGCCGAAGCGACCGACGTGATACTCGCCGGAGGGGACGAGGAAGCGGCGCTCCTCAGTCCCGGGCCCGCGCTTCCCGCCGAGCGTCGCAACGACCTCGACAAAGCCGCTCTCGTGCTTGGACGTGATGGCGGACACAACAATCCAGTCCCGTGCATGCGCGTGGTCGAAGGCGCGGCGATCCTTTTCGCGGGACTCGCCTGGCTGGAGGGTCGTGCCAAAGATCGTCTCCCAGGCGTCGGGCCAGCCGTCTTTGATCGTTCTCTCGGCACAACGGCGTTCGAACGCCGTGAAGAGGTGCGGAAAGGTGATCGCCACGAACGCCCATTCGGCGTCTTCCTCGTACCAGCCACCCTTCGAGCGCAGCAGGGTATGGACCCTGCGGTTGCGCTCGACGGAGAGGTGGAAGCCGCCGTGTCCCGCGGTCGAGTGGCAGACCACGCCGTCGGCGTAGAGGGTGGCGCCTTGCGAGGCGCCCCATGGTGTGTTCGCCGCGAACCGCACGTCCTTGCGACCGAGCGCACGCTTTTCGCGCTGGTGCTCAGCGTTCTCCGCGACCATCGATCGGAATGCGGCCTCGTCCGCCAGTGCGCCGGAATGGCCGTAGAAGTCCCCGCGTTGCCATTCAGCGATCGGCCGGCCGACCCGCCAGCCGATTGCGAGATAGTGCCCGCCGCGGTGCGCCGGCAGCATCGCAAAGGCGGTCTCACCCACGAGGGCTACGAGGAAGCCCTCGGCACTGCGTCCGTACTCGACCTCCGGGCTACCGGAGGTCGGTTCCTGCAAGGTTTCAAGTGGGAGAGAAGCGCTCATGCTGCCCTCCCTTCGACGGCGTCCGCGCCGACCTCGTCGGCAGTCACTTCCTGGAGCACCGCGCCCGGATAGCAGTGGCGTGTCAGCCACTCCTTCGCGTCGGCCTCGTTCGTGGCGAGATAGACGAGTTCGGCGTCATCACTGGCGCGGTCGAGCACGTGGACCGAGCGGATGGCGGGACGCTCGACGATGGTGAACCTGAGCTTCGATTCGAGCGAAAACGTCCGGTGGACGCGGACGGCGATAACGCCGCCGGCGCCATAGTCGACCTCATGCAAGGTGAAACATGCCGACAGCGAGACATTGCCGACGCCTCGTCCGCCCTGCTTTCGGATCAGGCGGCCTTTGCTGTTGCTGGACTGCCAGGCGGCGAGCTTCTTCCTGAAGCGCGCCGGCGGCTGCGGCGTTCCGTCGGACCAGGCTATGATCGAGCCAATGGGTGCATGGTCGAAGATCGTGTGCGCGGACATCGTGTCCTCCTTATTTGCGTGTGCGTGGAAACAAAGCCGCCGCCGGCTGGGCCGGCGGCGGTGGATCGTTCGGAAGAAAAGGCGCGTTCCTCTATTCGGCCGCCTCCCTGAATGCCTCGGTCTCTTCGTCAGAGAGGTCATCCCCCATGCCGGCGGCGTCCTCTTCAGCCTCGTCGGCGTCTGCCGTCGTCTCGCTCGACGACAACCATTGCGAAAGCTTCTTGGCGTCCGGCGCGAAGAGCGCTGCGGGATGGACGAAGTGGCCTTCCTTGAAATGCTCAACGAGCGCGGCGCGCGTGTCCTTCACGCGCTGGCGCGGCAGAACGGGGGTGTCCTTGCACGCGGCCTCGACCGCTGTGCGCGACAGGCAGGAGAGGAAGTCCTCCGTGCCCATATTCGGCAGGAAGGTGTCCGCGCCGATCACCGCGCCGGCGAGGCGGGCGACGATGCCGCTATTGGTAGCGTTCTCCCGGCATGAGAATACGTCGGCCAGCATGGTGCGCGCCGCGACACGAAGCGTGTCCATGTCGAAGGAGATCTTGCCGTCGCCGTCGAACAGCGCCGCCGCGTTCTTCGCCAGGCGGCTGTGGCCGTAGTAGGTTCCGCAGCTTCCCGTCGTCACCGAGACGTTCTGCCCCGCGAAGGCGAGAATGAGGAGCGCCATCAACGTGTCGTCCTCGATCGGCGCGCGGCCGAGCGCCTCGCGCAGCGCGTCGGTGCGGTAGTCGCCGATCATCTCGACGCCCTTGCGCGTCACGTCGGGACGGGGCTTCGTGACTTCGCAAACATCCTCCGGAGCATTGTCAGAATCTGCGCCGGTCTTACCCTTCGGATTTTTCGCTGCAGGCATGCGGTAGTGCATGGTCTGCACGCGGCCATCGCGATCGAGATACATTGCCGTGCAGTCGGACTTCGCCGGCTTACCGTAGACCCGCTCCGCCTTGGGGGGCAGCTTCACCTCACCATAGTTGGTGGCCTCCGCGATGATGCCCTTCTTCGGCAGGTTGTTCGTCATCCACTCCTGCTGCGCGCCGAGGAACGCCTCGACGTCTGTGGTGTAGCGGCTGTCCTCGTCAGCCGGAGCAAACAGGTCCTCGACCCACTGGATTCCGTAGGCCTTCGCGAGGTCGTCGCCGAAGCTGGCGTGACGAGCAAACATCCGGGTCTTCTGCAACGCCTGGGCGACGCTCCACCACGAGACCTGCGGATCGGCCTTCGACGGCTTGTGCTTCTTCCAGACCTCCTTCTGCTCGTCGAGCGATGCGGCAGCGATCGTGCGGAGCTGGCGCTCGTCGGGCATGTCGCCCTTGGCCATGTGGTCGAGCATCGCCGGCAGCACGTTAGCCAGCAAACGTAGTTTCCTGATCTGACGCACCGGCAGCGCGAGCGCGACGCCGATCGCCTCCTCCGTCCAAGCTAGCGCGACCAGACGCTCGATTGCGCGCCACTGGTCGACCGGGTTCAGCGCCTCGCGGGCGATATTCTCGACCATCGAGCGCATGGCGCCGTTGTCGTTCGTCGCCTCGTCGACGAGCACGTCGATCTCCTCGAGGCCGGCGGCGATCGCCTGCTTGACGCGGCGGTGGCCGGCATTGATAACGTAGCCGTTGCCGCCGCCTGTCTCAGGCGTGATGACTGGCGGCTGGACGATGCCGACGGCCTTGATCGTGGCCAGCAGTAGAGCGTCGGCCTGGGGAGTCGATTTCGTCTGGCGCATGCGGTCGGGGTTCTCATTCAGCGCGCGCGGATCGACCTTGATGAGTTGCATGGGAAGGCTCCTTTTGGGGTTGCGGACCGGCGCCGCCGGCCCTTGCTCGTCTTCTTCCCGAAGACACCCCTGGGCCCTGCGGAGCGGACGGGCCGGTGCAACTGCGGCCGAGCATCCCTGGCCGGCAGGCCCAGCGGGGCAAAGCCCTGCGCAGGACGACGGGCAGGGATGGCGCAGGCGGCGGTTGAGCGCCAGCGTCGACGGCCCGCCCGATCTGCGAGCGGCCCTTCTCCCTTCTTCTCCCCTCATTTTTTTCATGCGACCGCGGCCAGCTCGCCGGCGCTTTCGTTGTCCTCCGCCAGCGCCTTCTCTACCTCGGCCAACTGCCGTCGCTTTTCGGCAAGCTCACCGGCGAAGGCGAAGTCCCCGCCATCGCGGGATTCGTAAGACGCAAGCCGTCGGCGCGCATCGGCGAGGCGCTGGCGGTAGCGCTCGCGCTCGCCCTCGAAGTTATCGAGGGCGTGCTCGAGGCGAGCGATCGCACCGAGTGGCGTGACCGTCACCGGCAACTCGATCTCGTATTCGGCGCCGGTCCGCAGCAGCATCGTGGTGTAGCGATAGCCGTCCCGGCCGATGCGCTCTCCGCTGTACGCGACGTCGAGGCCGCCGATCGACGCGATGACGGTGTCTCCTTCCTGTTGAAGCTGCACCAGCGTCAGGATCTCCTTCATCAGCGCGCGGCCCGCGAGCTTGCGCTCGACATGAGGATCTCCCGTCACCGCCATGGTGAAGGCGTCACCGGCGGTCGGGATACGACGCTCGATGTCCCGGCCGATCTCGCCGATGCGACGGATGGAGAGCTCGATGTCGCGTTCGGCATCACGCATCAGCCGCCGCACCGCGTGCTGATCGTCAATCTGCGCAGCCCGCAGCCGTTCGAGCCGGGCGATGTCGGCTTCGAGGCCAGCTTTCTGCATCAAGCGCGGGTCGCCCGACGTGATGGCCTTTGCCATGGCGAACTGGTTGGCCTGGCTCTCTCCCATGTCCTCAAGCCGACGGATCGAGGTGTCGCCGGAAAGCGCGGCAGCGATGAAGCGGGCCTTGCGCTCGTTGTTCTGCCACATCTGCGCATCGAGGCTGCCTTCGGTCGCGTACGCGAAGATGTCTATCTCGTCGTGCTGGTTGCCCTGCCGCACGATGCGGCCCTCCCGCTGCTCGATCTGCGACGGAAGCCAGGGCACGTCGAGGTGGTGCAATGCCTTCAGCCGAAGCTGCGCGTTGACGCCGGTGCCCATCGTATCGGAGGAGCCGATCAGGAAGCGGACCTTGCCGGCGCGCACGTCGCCGAACAGGCGCTGCTTCGCCTCCGACTTCTTGTAGTCCTGCATGAAGGCGATCTCGCCCGGTGGCACGCCGAGACGGACCAGTTCGTCGCGGATCCAGCGGTAAGCGGAGAAGCCGCGGCTCTTCTCGACGCTGATGGTGCCGAGATCGGAGAAGATCATCTGCGCGGCGCCGGACAACTCGAAGGGTTTGCCATCCGTGCGCGTGTAGCTGCTCTCGGCCGTCTCGTTCCAGATGCGAAATGCGTTGCCGACAAGCAGGTTCAGCTTGTTGTCGGCCTCGTTATCGCTATCCGGATCAACCAGACGCAGGTCAATTGCAGCGTGACGGCCGTCGGTGATGACTGACAGCAGGATGTCGTCGCCGGGCTCCGGCGCGCGGTCGCGCTCCTCGATCGCCTTGATGCGCTCGCCGAGCAGGCTCTGGTAGCGCTTGAACGCCGGCGACGGCTTTGCGGTGAGGATCTGCCGTTTGCCGGTCGAGACCGCCGGCACCTTCACGTACTGACGCAGATCCTTCGGCATCACCACGTCCGCGAAGGAGCGGAACATGGCGATGAGCTCCGGCACATTCACGAAGGTAGCGAAGCGCGTCACCGGCTTGTATTTGCCGGAGGGCTGCAGCTCGAGTTCGGTCGTGACATCGCCGAATGTACTCGCCCAGGCGTCGAACTCGTGCAGCCCGCGTTCGAGGAGCGCCGCGTAGCCGAGGTAGCGCTGGACCGAGAACATCTCGCCGAGCGTGTTGGTGATCGGCGTGCCGGAGGCGAGCACGAGCGCACGGCCTGGGTTCTTCGTCTCGATGAAGCGCGACTTGACGTAGAGGTCCCATGCGCGCTGCGAACCGTTCGGGTCGACGCCCTTCAAGGTCGACATGTTGGTCGCGAAGGAGAGTTTTCTGAACTCCTGGGCCTCATCGACGATGATCTGGTCGACGCCGATCTCGGAGATCGTCAGCAGGTCGTCCTTGCGGGTCGAAAGCGACTCCAGTCGCTCCTTCAGGCCTTCCTTCAACCATTCGAGCCGTTTGCGCGAGACCCGGTCATCGCTCTCGACCCTGGTCAGCAGGGTTTCGTAGAGCTCCAGCTCGTCCTGGATCATCCGCTGCTCGAAGGCTGAGGGCACGGCGATGAAGCGGAACGCGCTGTGCGTGATGATGATCGCGTCCCAGGTCGCGGTCGCAGCGCGCGACAGGAAGCGGTGCCGCTTGGCTAAAGTGAAGTTGGTCTCGTCGGCGACGAGGATGCGGGCGTTCGGGTAGAGCGCGAGAAACTCGCGGGCCGCCTGCGCCAGGCAGTGGCCGGGCACGACCAGCATCGCCTTGGCGACGAGGCCGAGCCGGCGCTGCTCCATGACGGCGGCGGCCATCGTCATGGTCTTGCCGGCGCCCACCGCGTGCGCCAGGTAGGTCGAGCCGGCCGAGACGATGCGCCAGATGCCGCGCTTCTGGTGCCCATAAAGAACGAAGGCGCCAGAGGCGCCCGGAAGCTTCAGGTGTGAGCCGTCGAAGGCTCTCGGCGCAATGTTGTTGAAGCGGTCATTGTAGACGCGCGCAAGTCGGTCGGTGCGATCAGGGTCGGACCAGATCCAGTGCTGGAACGCGTCCTTGATCTTTTGCAGCTTGGTCTTGGCGGCTTCGGTGTCGACGATATTGAGGACGCGGCGCTCGCTGTCGCCGTCCCTGACCGTGTCGAAGATCTGCGGGACGCGGCTGTTCAGCGCGTCGGCGAGCAGCTCGCCGGCGTGCCGGCGGTCGGTGCCCCACTCCGATGTGCCGGCCGCCATCCAGCCGAGCTGACGTGCCTCCACAGTCCAGGAGGCGAGTTCGGGCACGTGATGGATCTTGATGTCGGCATCCATCGGCGCCTTGACGAAGGCGACGACGTCGACTGCCGGAATCCAGGGCGCGCCCAGACGCGCGGTGATGTCGGAGGGCTTGAGGTCTGCGGGCTGCACGGCTTGCAGCGCCGTGACGTTGCGCTCGTAGGAGGGGTCGAGCGCGGCCGCCGCCTCCGCCGCCCTCAGCTTGTCGCGGACGTGGCCGGAGAGATAGGAGTCGGCGGTCTGCCACGAGCCGTCCGCGGGATCGCGGAAGATCGCACTGCCGAGTTCGGTGACGACGTCGTCGCGGTCCCGGTGCAGCAGCTCGGCGATGTGGTCGATGTCGACGCGCCCGCGCTCATTGAGCACCACGGCGAGCGCGTCTGCCGCGCTGCTGATCACCGGCGCCGCCGGCGGTGCGATCACCCGCTCGGTGAAGATCGGCCCGGGCTTCGCGGTGTTGGCCTCGAGGTCGTAGTCCTCGACCGAGGCGACGAGCCAGCAGTCGGGGTCGTCAAGGAAGGGCTGAATGTTCGGCCGGCGATGGGTCTCGCGCACCTCGCCGCTCTCTTCGTCCTCCGTCATGGAGACGGTCGTGAAGTTGATCGGGCCGAAGTCGCGGACGAAGTTCGACCAGGCGATGCGCAGCCTGACCTGCGCGTCCCTCCACGGCCGGTCGAGCTCCTGCGCCTTCAAGACCTCGCGCACGGCGTCGCGGACCGGAATCAGCTTCCTGATGATGCGCACATGCTTTTCCGGGATGCCGTCGGCGCTGCGGCCCTTGCGCGCTTTCACCGCGACCGGGTCGCCGTCGAGGACCTGCATCAAGCCGTGGGCCTTGTCGAAGAAGTAGCTGCCCTCGCGCACGTGACGATCGGCAAGCCAATCGACGTCAGATGGATCGCCGGCTTCCTCCAGGTCAGGATCGATCACCTCCGGCTCGCCGTCGTAGAGGGCTTCGGGAAGAAGACCGATCGCGGCTTTGAGCGTTACTTCGAGATCCTCGTCCTCGCGTGGCAGGCAGGTGTAGGCCTCGCCGAAGGGACCAAAAGCGAGCCCATGCGTGCCGAGCACGAAATCCGGGCGCTGCGCGAACCATCGGTTCACGCGGATCGCGCTCTCGTCTTCCGCCGCCGGCCCAACCTCGTCGAGGTCGAGCCACGACAGGTCGCCTTCCGCGTCGCCGACCTTGCGCTTGCGGAAGAACAGGATGTCTACGACGACATCGGTGCCGGCGCTGGCGCGGAAGCTGCCCTCGGGCAAGCGAATGGCTGCGATCAGGTCCGCCGACTTCGCGATGTGCTGACGCGCCGAGGCGTCCGCCTTGTCCATCGTGCCGGAGCTCGTGACGAAGGCGGCGAGGGCGCCGGGCTTCAGGAGGTCGATTGCCCTGGCGATGAAATAGTCGTGCAGCCGAAGGCCCATCGACCTGTACGCGCGATCCGAGCGCACGGTCCGGTCCGAGAACGGCGGATTGCCGACGGCGAGGTCAAAGCTCGCCGGCAGCTCGGCGCGCGCGAAATCGCCTGTGACGATCCGCGCCCGCGGCTGCAGCAGCCGGGCGATGCGTGCGGTGACGGGGTCGAGCTCGACGCCTGTGACATGGCAGGTCTCGCGTAGTTCGTCCGGCATCAGCGCCGGAAACAGCCCGGTCCCGATGCCGGGCTCGAGCACGCGGCCGCCGCGCCAGCCGAGGCGCTGCAGGCCTGACCAGATCGCACGGACAATGAACTCGGGCGTGAAGTGGGCGTACTGGGTGCACCGCGCAAGCGAGGCGTAGCCGGCGTCGTCGACCGCGTCCTCGAGGTCGGCGCCGATCTCCTCCCAGCCCGTCGCGAACTCGGATTCGCCCGGCCTGCGGAAGACGCCATTGGCGAGCTCGGAGGCGCCGAAGCCCGTGAAGCGCATCAACTGCCGCTGTTCGTCCAGCGAGGCGGGCCGCTGCTCCGGTTCGATCCGCGCGGCAAGTCGAATGGCCACGACGCTGTCGCGGGCGCGCTGCTTCCAGCCCTTTGCCAGGCCGCGGTCGCCGGCGAGGTGAAAGTTGTCGCCGCGCGTGCGAGTCTGCGGCACTAAAGGCCGCACGGGGGCGAGCGCGGGCGCGACAGGGGCTGGGGCCGACGGCGGTGGGTCGCCGTCGTGGTCATCGCCATCCAAGTCGGCGGCGAAGGCGGTGATGCCTAGCCCGAGACCCGACGAGAGGGCTGTGTTGCCAAAAAGATCGATCGTGAAGGGGTCCTCCTGAGCCATTGGAAATGTCCTTCTGCTGGGCGCGTGCGACCGCGCGCCCGAGCGGGCTGTGGCGGACGGCACGGCGTTCGGGGTTGAGGGGAGGACCGGCGGGAAGTCGGGTGCCGAATTGCGAAGCCCGGCGCATGGCCGGGCTGCTTGCAGGTCAAGGAGGGCGCGCGGCCCGCTAGGCCGCGACCGCCTCCGGCAAGTGGCGGAGTTGCACCGGCAGTTTCGCTGCGATCTCCACTTCGGTGAGGTCGTCCAGCAGCTTCAGCGCAGTGCCATGCTGGCCGGCGTAGACGAGCACGGTGCGGCGGCCGCGCACGGCGGAGGGCCAGCGCTCGCCGGCATAGCCGCGGTAGTCGTCGTGCATGCTCGACCAGATGTGCTCGAGCCGCTCTTCGCGCGTCATCGCGCGGACAGGACGAGACTCGCGCTCGATGATCGCGGCCTTCATCCGCTCCGGCGACGCTCTGTCCGACAGGTCGCAGTAGCCGTGGAACCAGCGCCTCTGGCCGTCAATCGACAGCGACAGGAAAACGCTAGTCACGCTTGACGACACGAATTCGCGCATTGCGAACATGTCGCCTCGCATCCACAGTGGCGGCAGGATCTCAAGCATGTAGTCGTGCTCGCGCTCGGCGAGCTCGAACCATTCGCCAACGAAGAGGTGGGCGGCGTCCCCTTGGGCCATCGCCGGATCGCCGCGATGGCGGTTGAACATGCGGTACATCACGGGGCGCGTCGCGACGCCTTCGAAGATTTTGCGAACGGTGGGAGAGGTGTGCATCGGCGGCTCCTTTCGGCCTGGCCGGACTGAAGCGCGAGCGATCCGCCTGATCTCTTCCTCACTTCAGTCCTTCATCACACCTCCTCGGCGGCCGCCTCTCCGGTCCGGCGGGTCAAGGGCCGCGGAACGCGGGCGAAGCTTCACCCTTGACGCGCTGGCCGGGCATGCGGCAGCGCTTCATTCCCATTTCATTTTCCCTCCCTCATGCGATATCCTTCCCCTGCCGCTCACCGGCAGCATCAGATCCGCACCCATGCCGCGATCCTGACTACGCTCGCGGCCCGCGCGTCACGTTCGCGGGCCGCATCAAGAGGTCGCCATCAGGGCCTTCAGATCCTCATTCCAATCGCCGGCGCACGGTCGCAATCGCGCATACTCCGCACGGGCCTCCGCGGCGATGGTACGAATGCGATCGGCGTAGACGTCACCCTGTCGATTGTTGTCGGTTGCTGCCACAAGCCGGGCGTTGGCGCGCTTGGCCAAGCTGCCGATGGCTTCCTCGGTCGCCGGCGACCAGCCGCCTCCGGTGCTGACATAAAGGGTGTCCGAGCGGTCGACCTCAATGGCGGCGAGGCTCATGGCATCGATGGCCGCCTCAGTGATGCAAATCCGCTCGGATCTTGCCGGTCCGAAGCGAAACAGATCCTTTGCACCGTCGCTGGCGAAGCCGCGCCATGCCGGCCCACGCTCCTCCCAGCCCGTGAGGGCTCCAGCAGAATCGCAATGTGCCGCCCACATGCTGCCCTTTGGCCCCTCTCGCAACCCACCGCAGGCGATCGCCTGCTTCACGATGTCGGCCGGCAGCCCGCGTCCATCGGTGAGATAGCGTCAGGCTCGCGAGCCCGGGCGCGGCTTGGCACGATGTGCCCACCGCTCAGCAATTGACCCAAGCGCCTTCGGCCTTGTCGGACGCTGCCACGCCGGTGTGCTGGGGATGAAGCCAACCGTATCCGCAACACGGTCGCATGCGCCTGAGAAACCGACAGATCCAAGATGTTCGGCGAGCGAAAACACGTCCCCTTTCGCCGGCGACAAGGGATCGAACCAGCCGCGGCCTTCGTGGATGACGATGATGATATTGCTGTCGCGGCGATACTTGATCGCGCGTCGGGTGCTTTCCTTGACGTCAACCTTCCAGCCGTCTTTCTCCAGCAGGGCCGCGCAGCCGACCTTTTGGCGCAGCTCTTCGATTTCTCTTTTGTCCATTTGTCTGCACCGGACTCGCGCAGGCGTCCGCCCCTTCTTCTGTTGATCTCTCTTGCTCCTAGCCTTGCGGAACATCCCCGACCGGCCGCGAAGCCTGCCGAATGCAAGGGCGCGCTGACCAACGGTCAGTCATCGCATCTCAGGCGCGGCGAAGCCTCCCTTGCAGCCGGCATGGCGCCAGCGGCAGCCGGTCACCCGGCTCAATGAGCCGGGCTCCAGGGGTCGTACTCATGAACGATAGCGTCTTGATCGCCGTCGTA
>C688J35102_120989786_pt1 | contig 13671 bp, 8 predicted proteins | sample HopSoiMetagenom2_FD_35102 | JGI IMG/M metagenome (IMG submission 35102)
TCGTAAGCCAGTTCGCAGTGTCGACATGGCGTGGATCGTGCGCGATGAGCGAGGCCGAGATTTCATGGCAGGTTCGGTGCCGGCGTCCATGCGTATCGGTCCGGTCGAAACCGCCGTTGCGAGCGAAACCGGCACGCTCCGCTTTTCGAACGCCTCCGGCCAGCCGCTCGCGATAGGCGCTCTGATGGCACTTGTCAGCAGTGTCGAGTTTGCAGACGGCAATCTGTGGATTCCGAGCCGAGCGGATATCCAAGGAGCAACATCGGACCCGGCACTCCGGAAGGCGCTATCGAGTTCTCCGGAACATCAGCGCTTGGCAGAGGTCTTTCGGCGCAAGGGGATTCGAGGACTAGTCGAGGAATTAAAGCGGCCGGAATGATCCTGCGGACGCTGCGGCAGATGTTGCTAAACTGGTGAAGCACGGGGCGTGGCTCAGCCTGGCTAGAGCGCCTGGTTCGGGACCAGGAGGTCGGAGGTTCGAATCCTCTCGCCCCGACCAATTTCTTCCTTCAAACGAACAGCTCAAGCGTTCCGATAGGGGCACTTGTCGGCCGAGCCTCAAAAACTCAGACCTCCTCCCTGGACGACAGCGCGTCCGCGCTATAGCCCAGCCCGGACTTTTTGGGCCGGTGACTCACACATCCCTTTGTCGCTGCAAACCGCTGTTGCCAGATAGCGGGAGAGTGTATAGGCCATATCCGCCGCAGGTGTGCGAGTAATCCCTTTGCAAACCGGCCAAGCAGTTGAGCGCTGCGCGGTCAGCATGGATACGCGCGCTGACCGTACTCCTTCGCACGGATTAGAACTCCCCTTGAGCTCCGAAGAGAAACAGAACGCCGTGCTCGCATCTCTACTGTAGAAGCCTCCGGTAAACTTAGCTTCTACAAACCCTTACATTGTCTGAGACCATAGAGAAAGAAAAGCAAAAGCCGTTCTTTTCGGCTTGGCGCGAACGCCTGCAAGCGCTGAAAAACGTCCCTCCTGTCCTGCGCATTGTGTGGGACTCGGGGCCTTGGGTCGTGGCGCTCGGGCTGGTCTTCCGCATCCTTATCTCCCTCGTCGCGGCAGCAGCGCCCAAAGTCGCCGGCTGGATCATCGATAACATCGCCGGCACCGTTCAGCACAAGCAGCCGGCTTCGTCCCAGCTTTGGTGGCTGGTCGCCCTTGAGTTCGGCTTGGTAATGGCCTCCAATATCTTTGGCCGGGTGATCGATTACTACGACCGAGTCCTTGCTGATCGCTACACGCGCCACGTCAGCATCCAGGTCATGGAGCACGCTTCCGCCCTTGATCTGCAGGCGTATGAAAACCCGGTCTTTTACGACCGGCTCGAACGCGCCCGGGTGCAGGCGACGGATCGCCTCGGCATGATCCAATCCATTGGGCGGCTTTTCCAGCAGGTAGTGACCACTGCCACACTCTCGATCGCGATCCTCTGGTATTCGCCTTGGGTACTGCTTCTTCTCGTCGTCTGTTTAATCCCCGCATTTCTGGGTGAAAGCCACTTCGCATTTTTGAACTACGCCCTCAACTTCCGTCAGACACCCGTCAAGCGGGAACTCGACTACCTGCGCCAAGTGGGCGGCAGTAAAGAAGCGGCCAAAGAGCTAAAGCTATTCGGTCTGAACACGTTTCTGACGAACCGGTTCACCAAGCTCTCCAATCAGATATTGGACGAGAACCTTAGCCTCTCTCGAAAGCGCCTGATTGCGGCAACACTGCTTTCCTTTTTAAGCACTGCCGGCTATTACGGCGCCTATGTCTGGATCATCTACAAGACGGTAACGGGCGTTCTGAGCTATGGCGACCTGGTGTTTTTGACGCAGATCATCATGAACGCGTCCAATAACATCTCTCAGATCTTCTCGACGCTCTCGAGCATTGCGGACCAAGCCTTATTTCTGACCGATCTCCTCGCCTTTTTCCAGATGGAACCCTCGGTGGTTTCTAAGCCGAACGCCTTGCCGGCGCCCCGTCCAATCTCCAAGGGCTTTGAATTCATCGATGTTTCGTTCCAATATCCGGGGACGGAGCGGCTGGTCCTCGACCACCTGAATTTCCGTCTGGAACCTGGCGAACGCATCGCGCTCATTGGGCAAAATGGGCAGGGGAAGACTACTATCGTCAAGCTCATCACCAGGCTGTACGATCCGACCGAAGGACGGATTCTACTGGATGGTAGGGATCTCCGTGACTACGACGTCGCGGATCTCTGCAAGGAAATCGGCGTAATCTTTCAGGATTTCATGCGGTACGAGATGACGGCCCGTGAAAACATTGCCGTCGGCCGCATTGAATACCTTTCCGATCTCAATCGTATCCGTGACTCGGCAGAGAAAAGCCTTGCCGACGGCGTCATCAGCCGATTGCCAAAAACCTATGAGCAGATGTTGGGAAGAAGGTTTGAGGGTGGGGTCGACTTGTCTGGAGGAGAATGGCAGAAGCTGGCTCTTGCGCGGGCTTACTTGCGTGAGGCACAGGTTTTGATCCTCGACGAACCGACGGCTGCTCTCGATGCTCGCGCCGAATTCGAAGTTTTCCAGCGATTTAACGAACTCACGAAAGGAAAGATGGCCCTGTTTATTTCGCACCGTTTCTCTACGGTCCGCATGGCGGAGCGTATCATTGTGCTGGAAAACGGTGCCATTGCAGAAGAAGGAAACCACGACAGCCTGATTGCCCTGGGAGGGCGGTACGCTGAAATGTTCGACCTCCAAGCGTCGAGCTATCGGTAACCGATTCAGCTAAGATGCCTCAGCAAGAAACGCTCGAGTTAAAAGCGCCTGAGTTCGACTGGTCCAGCGTTAGCGAGCTGGAACGCCGAGATCTGCGTGACGCTGCATCGAGATCAGCGCGATCCGGTGGATGGGTTTCGAGTTCCGGGCGTTCCACGAAGCCGCGAGAGATTTTCAAGCAAAGCTCGCGCGACTTCTTTCGCCTGGAGCGCGAACTGTATGCGCTGCGCTCCGGTGAGCCCCCTTTTGACCTACGAACGATCTACGACCATTTACGTTTGATCCGCGCTTCCGTCGCTGACCTGGAAGACGCAATGAAGTTTCTCTCGAAGCTTCCTCAAGTTCGTACCAGCGAAGAGCAAGCCGTTCCGCGTTCGATCGCGCTGGCCCGGGCGTTGATGACTGCCTCGAAAGGTCGGTTAACGGTCCCCGCTTTCTCCTATTTCCTCGAAGCCGTCCAGGAACTTGAGCCGCTTGGGTTGGCGGAACTGTGGGGAATGCTGCCGGCGCTGAAACTGGTGCTCTTAACAAGCGTGACCCAGGTGGGGTTCAAGGCGCTCAGTGATTTCCGTGCCGGCGTTGCGATTCAGACGAATTACGGCGCGGATGACTTGATCAAGTCCATGCGCTTGATCACAGATCTCGATTGGAAACGAACCATCGAAGATCTTTCTCTGGTGCATCGCATTCTTTGCCTCGATCCAGCGGGCGTTTATCCCCGGATGGATTTTGACAGCCGCGAGATGTACCGCCAGGCAATCGAGAAGATCGCGCCTCATTCGGATGTGGGCGAGATCGAGTTTGCCCGGCGGCTGTTGCAGCATACGCGCGACGTGAAGATTCCTCCCGGGACTTCCGAGGCGCTCCGAAATCGGCTTTGCCACCTCGGACATTACCTTGTGGACGAGACGGGCGGCCGCGAGTTTTTACCCTTGATCGGCTACCGCCCGGCGCTTGGAAGCCGAATTCAGGTTCTGTTCCACCGCTTTCCGGACGAGGTTTACATCATTGGCATCGAGATCATCACATTGATCACGGTGGTCACTCTCATCATGAGCCTGGTGCAGAATCAGGATGCATTCGGACTCATCGTCGGAGCCCTTCTCCTGATAATTCCTGCGACGCAAGCTGCGGTCGAATTGATGAATTATTTCGTCACGGCGGTTCTTACGCCACGGCCTCTCGCCAAATTGGATTTCAGCGAAGGTGTCGATCCCGGATGCGCCACCATGGTGGCAATCCCAACGTTGTTGATTAACGAAAAGCAGATCCGGCAACTCGTCGATGATCTGGAGGTTCGTTACCTCGTGAACCGGGACCCGGGCATCTCCTTCGCGTTGCTTACGGACCTGCCCGATACGGCTGAACCCTCCGGCGAACAGGATATTCGGGTGGATCTCGCGGTCAGTCTCATTGAGGGACTGAATGAAAAGTACGCTGGAGAGCCCACCGGCGGCTTTTATCTTTTCCATCGCCACCGTGTTTACAATCCACGCGAACGAGCTTGGATGGGATGGGAGAGGAAGCGGGGCAAGCTTCTCGATCTCAACCAAATGCTTCGCAAGGTCAACGATCCGTTTCCGGTGAAAGCTGGTGACCTCTCGAATCTTCCGCATATCCAATTTGTTTTAACGCTTGATTCGGATACGCAATTGCCTCGTGGATCCGCCCAGCGTCTGATCGGGACCATTGCTCACCCGTTGAACCGGGCGCTCATCGACCCCGAATTGAACATCGTAAACATGGGGTACGGCATTCTTCAGCCCCGAGTTGGTATCAGTGTTCACTCCGCGACACGGTCGCGCTTAGCAGCAATTTATTCGGGTCAAACCGGATTTGATATTTACTCTCGGGCAGTTTCCGACGTCTACCAGGACCTCTACGGCGAAGGCATTTTCACGGGCAAGGGAATCTATGACGTCGATGCCTTGCGGCAGGTTCTCGAGCGGCGATTCCCACGTAACGCTCTATTGAGCCACGACCTTATTGAGGGCGCCTATGCACGCGCCGGTCTCGTGTCCGATATCGAGGTAATTGACGATTACCCATCGCACTATAGCGCCTACAATCGCCGCAGGCATCGCTGGTTGAGAGGCGATTGGCAGATTTTCCGGTGGATTTTCGGGAAGGTTCCGGACGAGTCGGGTCGGCTGGTAACCAACCCTATCTCATTGATCTCGAAATGGAAGATACTCGACAACCTCCGGAGAAGTCTGGTCGAGCCCGCCACGGCTCTGCTGTTGATTGCCGGATGGTTTTACCTGCCTGGTTCGCCCCGGTTCTGGACCCTGGTCACGGTTGCGCTGCTGTTCCTACCCATCTACTTCCGGCTTGTCTTTAGTTTGTTAAGCGCCGCCGTGAAGAAGAAATGGGATCTCGCCCGTGAATCGTTCTCTGATTTCCTGACTTCCCATGTAAGCATCTTCCTGAATATTGCGTTCCTTGCCCACCAGGCACTCGTGTCCCTGGATGCAATCGTTCGCACGATCATACGGAGCACGATCACGCATTCGCGGCTTTTGGAATGGGAGACGGCGACAGAAGCGGAACTTGGTCTGAAGAAGCGGACTCCCGTTGATACCTACCTCGATTGGATTCCGCTGATTGCAATACCGTTAGGGTTCGGCCTGTACAAAAAGCCGGAGGCGATTCCCTACGCGCTTCCATTCATCCTGTTGTGGTGCTTCTCCAAGCTGATTTCGAACTGGCTGAATAGCTCGCCGCATCCGGAGGACTCCGAACTGGCGCCGAAAGAACGCAAATTTTTACGCGAAGTTGCCTTGCGGACCTGGCATTACTTCAGCAAATTCAGCAACGAAAGTAACAACTGGCTCATTCCCGATAACGTCCAGGAGGAGCCTTACCGCCTGGCCGAGAGACTATCGCCCACCAATCTCGGCTTCCTGATCAACGCTCGTCAGGCGGCGGTCGAATTTGGCTTTCTGACCGTCTCTGAGTTCCTGGCTCTGACGGAGAATACCCTCAACTCGGCCCTTTTGCTGCCTCGCCACATGGGCCATTTTCTGAACTGGTACGACAACATCTCCAGGCAACCTCTTGGAGATCCTTTCGTTTCCAGTGTTGACAGCGGTAATCTGATCGCCTCGCTGTGGAGCTTGAAACAAGGCTGTCTCGAGCTGATGCGAGAGCCCGTTCTGCCTCGGTCCACGTTGCGAGGATTAGAGGACCATCTTGCCCTTGCGGGATGTCCGTCCCGCGGTCCGATCCAGAAAGCGGTATGTTGGCCGACCTTGGATGAGGGGCTGGCGAAACTGTTCCTGATCCCGGATCCGCTTTCAGTCATGTCGGGCTCCGACCCGAACTGGACAGAGGAGTTGCGAGGGCGCTACCAAGCGATCGAGCGCGAGGTGCGAGATTTCGCCCCATGGCTGCTGCCCGAATATGAGCCACTCCGAAAACTCGGCAAGGCGAAACTGGATCTGCCCGCTACGTCGCCGGCTCCCGGCAAGGCCGCCATCATATACGGCAACTTAGACCGTAAGCTCAACGACCTGGTTGCACAATCGGATTCGCCCGCGGCTGTGGTCGATCTTTGCCTGAAGCTTCAGAAAGAAATAGTTGCTTCCCGGCCCAAACTCGAAACGCTGAACGCGAGGCTGAAAGCCATCGTGTCACTCTGCGAACAACTGGGGCGGGACATGAGTTTTGAGCCCCTCGTCGACGAAGGGCGGCGATTGCTTTCGATCGGCTATGACGTGAAGAAGGGCGAGCTGAACAAGTCCTGCTACGATCTCCTCGCGTCGGAGTCGAGAACGGCGACATTCATTGCGGTTGCCAAAGGCGAAACTCAACAGGAAAGCTGGTTCCGCCTCGGGCGACAGCATACGGCGTGTGAGGGCGAGAATGTACTGATCTCCTGGACTGGCACGATGTTCGAGTACCTGATGCCAGTCATCTGGGAGAAGTCTCATCCCGAGACCTTGCTGGACCGTTCCGTTCGTGGTGCAGTCAGAGTCCAGCAGGCGTACGCGAAAGCTCGCCACATACCTTGGGGAATTTCGGAGGCCGCGTACAGCAAGACTGACAAGGACGGGAATTACCAATATTCCGCCTTTGGCGTGCCTGGCTTGGCGCTGAGCGTATCGCGCGAGAGTTCGTTAGTGGTCTCGCCCTATTCCAGTTGCCTTGCCCTTCTGGTCGATCCCGCCAGCGCAGTCGAGAATCTTCTCGGGATGGCGAAGCGAAAGTGGCTCGTTGACTACGGGTTCTACGAATCAATCGATTACAGCTTGGAAGCAAAATTCCTGGGGCGGCGCAACCATGAGGTGATCCGTTGCTGGATGGCCCATCACCAGGGCATGAGCCTAGCCGCCATTTGCAATCTTTTGCACGAAGCTTCGTTTCAGCGTTGGTTCCATGCTGAGCCTCTCGTCCAGGCAAGCGATCTGATCCTCCAGGAACGCCCGCTCCGGGTTCGCGCGATTTCGGACAAGCAGCCAAGGCGTGTCCTTTCGTTTGCGCGTTCGGCGTTCCGTATGGCCGGTGTGAGGTCTAAGGCTTCGGCCTGAGCCGGCTTCAGCTTAGAGTCTCGAGCACTTGCCGCGCCGCACGGTGGCCGGTGGCTCTTGCTCCGTGTACGGTTCCGCCGTGTCCGTTGAGCTCGGTGGCTTCGCCCGCGAAGAACAGCGTATTCTCTACCGGCAGCTCCAGTGGAGCCCGCTTTGGAAGCCCGCCCGGGCGTACATAGCTGTAAGCTCCGCGCGAGAAAGGGTCCGCGTGCCAGTCATGGAAATGTACGGCCTCGAGCCGCCGCTCCAAGTGGCTGCGCTCCAAACGAGAAATTCTGGATAGGTCCTCGAGAGCACGGGAGATGATAACGGACTTCGATTTTCCGAGAAGTTCGTCCGTGTGAGGTCCCGCGCTCCACCCCGTGAGCAGGGGTGTCCGCATCGGAAGCGTAGTCCACCATGTCGGAAAAAAGCTTTCGTCCGAAAGCCAGAATCCAGCATCCGACAAGTCCTGGTCATCTTCCCACCATGCGTCGTTGAAGCGGAAGACCAGCCGGGTGACATCACCGACCTCCAGAGCTTCGAATGCGGTGAAGATTTCTCCCGGAAGCGGGTCGAACCGGATGCCATCCCTAGCCAGATCTTGGGCCCGTAGCACGCCCAATGGGACCGTGACAATCACGTGCCGTGTCTTGAACTCCAGAGCATTGTTTGTCAGCGTTGATCGAGCCTCTACGCGAGCGTGACCCGGTCGCCACTGTATGGCCGTCACGATGGTATTCAGGAGTAATCGGGCATCGTCCTGCTGACTATTGCGAATTGAGAAATCCGCAACCCTTTTGTAGCCGTCCACGATACGGAAGTTCCGATCGCCGTCGATCTTCTCTGCCGCTTCCGCATCCTGCGCTAGAGAGGCAACGCTAATTCTCTCCTTGTGTGCCGCGTTGAATCCTTCCACGTAGGAGATGGCCAATTGCTTGACATCTTGGGGTTGAGCGACGTGCTGGATGAAATCGGAGAAACTTCGATCCGTTCCGGTTTGGGCCACCCGCTTCATTTCTTCGGTTATTTGGTCGATCTGTTCCCAGGCGTCACTTTGACCATCCGCTTTCCCGTTCCGGATGTGAACCGAATTCTCCTCGCAATCGTAAACGGCAAGCTTTGCTTTCTTTACCACTTCCCAGGTTTCTGGCGGGCGGCCATGAATGAATTCGGGTCCCAACTCGATGGGCAACGGCGAATCGGGATCATCAATAGTAAGTATTCGTCCGCCGATCCGGTCGCGGGCTTCAAGACACAACACACGCACGCCCTGTCGGGCAAGATCGCTGAACGCAGTGAGCCCGGCGATGCCCGCTCCGACGATTAGTACGTCACAATCGAGCTTCTTCGTCGCGCTCATTCAGCCCGCCGTTTCCTCGAAGAATCCGTTTTCCCGGTTCTTGCGTACACGCCCGGCGCGGAAGCAGTAGCCGTTCATGGCAACATAGACCCCGTCCGTCAACGTTTGACTGAAAGCGAGAGCACTCCCCAAATTGAACAGCCCGTCCGAACTGCCGAACTTGTAGGGAATCATGGCGCCCGTCAGCACGATCACTTTGTCGAGAGCCGCCCGCTCAATCGCCCGGGCCGTCATTTCCATGGTGTCGGTGCCGTGCGTAATAACGATGCGCTTTTCAGGGGCGGTGCGGCAGCGTTCGACGATCAGTTCCCGATCGGCGTCCGACATATCGAGGCTGTCGACCATCATCAGCGTTTCGAACTGGAGTGCCAGCCTGCAGCGGGCCAGGGTCAACATCTCTCGTACATGAGAGTTCTTGAAAAACAGGCGGCCGTTGATCTCGTCGTATTCTTTATCGAAGGTTCCGCCGGTAGCGAAGACACGAATACCCGGTTCCGATAGTAAGCTCACACCGCCATTCTGAAACAAAGAGTTTTACAGATAGCTCAGGCGCCCGAAGAGAGGTCAGCCTGCGAGGTTCCGATATGCAATCAGGCACCGATCGGCCGTTTCCAGTTCCGGATACTGGTTGCCTTCCTGCTCAATCAGGTAATACTCGACACCGCCTTTATTCTCGGCAGCGGAGAGTATTTTCTTCCAAGGCGCAACGCCCTCGCCAAACAAGGCCTGGAATTCTTTTTCCTTCGACCAGTCCTTCAAATGTAGTGAACGCGTCCGGCCCGGATGATTATTGATCCAGGCTACCGGGTCTCCTCCGCCCGACAGACAATGCCCTACATCAAGCTGCAGCATGATGCTTTTGTCTGTGTTCTCGGCGAGGATCTCCATAGGAACTTTGCCGTCCACCGGAGCCCATTCGGCAATGTGATTGTGGTAGCCGGCTCGGAGACCGGCACGCCGCATCTCTCCGTTGCCTTTGTTCAGCGTGTCTGCCACACCCTTCCAGTCGTCCAGTGTAGTTACCTTCCCGGGGCTGGCCAGAACCATATAACGAGAACCCAGAATTTTATTTAGATCGACAGCACGTTTCAGGTCATCTCCAGCGAACGCCTTCCTGCTGTTGTGTGTCGAGTAGCACTTCAGTTTCAGGGCGTCCAGCTTCGAACGAATCTGCTTGGCGTGTTCCGGGGTCCAATCCGCGTAGACACCGTGGAACTCCAGGCACTCATACCCCATCGCAGATACTGCCTGGAGAGTGCTCAATTCGTCCTTTTTGAATTCCTCGCGGACGGAATAAATCTCCAGCCCAATGGGGACTCGCTTCGCCGCCTGTGCCCTCCTCAATGTGAGGGACGAGGCTGTCAGAATCGATAGTGCTGTCCGGCGGCTCACTTGGAGGTTGTACATCGTTGAACCGCACGATATCATAGCCCGAATGCACATAACAGGTACCGGGGATCATGCAACGATAGTACGGATTCCCATGCATGTGCCGACAGAAAGCAACTCCGAGTACAAACGACGCCTGATCACTGCCATGCTCGAAAACCCCGTTTTGAGCGAGACTCCCCAGCCTGCTCCGAAGTTGATGCCAGGCTGGTCCCCGACGCTGGTTGCTGCGGCAATCGGGATCGCTTTACTCTCCGCCTTGGGAGTGTTCTTGTTTCTGTATCACCACGACGCATCTGCCAGTTCATCTGCTGCTGCGACCGCGCTTAGGGGAGGGAATGGAGCAGCGAGACCGTTGAGCCAGGGAACTCCGGTTGCGGGCGTAAAGGCCGCCGCTTTACCAACCAATGCGACGGGTTCTATGGACCGCGACATCTCTGGCCTGGTCCCCATTGAGTTCAAGTTGAAACGGTCGCGGACCTATCAGAAGATAGGCCCCATCGGATTACGACTGGTCCGGGTGAATACAAAACGACGGACCTGCGACCTCAGTATGCAGCTAAGTCACCGGCGAGTAATACAGAAGCGCCTTGTTCTAAACAAACCGCTGCAGCTTAACCCACCCACGTCCAGCGAGCCTTTGCAGCTTTCCATCTCAGAACTCGGAAGGGATTCGGTCGCTGGCGCATTCTCCACCTTTGCTTCCTCTTCCGACCCTACTAAACAGCCTTTCGTTCAGTAGCGGCTTTCCCCCGGCCGGGCTGTTTTTAGAACCGCAGTGCGCGGCCAACGAGAAGATGTTCGGTCCGGATTAAGGGCGAGTCATCCATTTCTCGAATTCGCGTGTGTGCCGCGACGAGAGAGGGACTTCGTGCCCGGCGATGAACATCCGCTTGATGTTAGTCTTCGCCTCCAGGGGATCTCCGTCCGTGAGGATCAGGTCGGCAAATTTACCCTTTTCTACGGAGCCGATCTGATCGCCAACGCCTAAGATTTCCGCGCTGTTGATCGTGATCGCTTTCAGCGCTTCTTCCCGCGGTAACCCGAAAGCAGAAGCTTGCGCCGCCTGGAAAGGTACGTTGCGCGCAAATTGTACGTCGAAGGTGCCAAAACAGAACTTCACGCCCGCCTTATAGAAGTCGTTTGGCAGCGTGTACGGCGCATCGTAAGGGTCATCGTCCCGCATGGGCAAAGTCAGCGTCTCGCTAAGAACAACGGGTATGTTCTTGTCTTTCAGGAGGGCACCAGTGGAACCGATCTCTTTCGCGTCTCCAATGATGACTTTGATCTTTTCCTTGCCTGCAAAATCCACGGCGTCCTTGATCATCCGCTCTCGTTCGGCACGAATCAACACCGGCATCTTGCTGTCGATCACGGGGATCATTGCCTCCAGGCGGATGTCCGGACGAAAGCCGGGAGCCCCGACCGACTTCGTTCTTTGGTAGCGTCGCGCTTCCTCGAAGAACTCGTGCAGGTGCTCCAGTTCGAGCTTGTATTGCTTCTCTTCTTCGGCAAAAGTGCGAACAGGCGTGCTTGCCGCTGCCGCAAACTGGGCAGGCACAGTTTGGATTTGAGGGAACAGCATGTCAAGCATCGCGCCGCGCTTTACGGCCATCTCTTCCCACGTCCACCCGTCCAGGTGCATGATGGCTCCTTGTCCGGTGATCAAAGTGCCGCCTCCTGCGCCCCGGCGTCCACCCCTGCTACCGCTTCCGGGCAGCGTGACGATAGAGGTGATGCCCGACGCTCTGGTTACCTCGACGTGTTCGCTGGAAGGGTTGAACGCAACTTCAGCACGCAGCTCCGGATTGTAAAGTCCGATCTCATCGAGGTCGACCGTATCTCTGACCGCGGAGATTTCGGACAATCCAACGTTCGTGGCGGCGTTGATGAGTCCGGGGTATAGATTCAGGCCGTGTCCGTCGATAACACGTGCGCCGGCTCGCGCCCCTACTTTCGTCCCGACTTCAGCGATCTTTCCGTCGACGACCAGGACTGCCCCGTTCGCAATATCCGCAGAGGTGACCGGGTGGATGGTGACATTCCGAATCAGAAGCGAATTCGTTTCAGCCGCGACGCAGGGAAAGAAAAGAAGCAAGCTTACCCCGAACGTCCGAAGCAAGGTTTGGAGCTTCATCGGTTTGACTCCTCCCCGGCGCTCACCGGACCGGCTGTGGGCCGAGTTCTATTGTGAGTTCCGTTCGGATCTTGAGAGTTCTCCTTGTCAAGCAGTTTCTTTTTCTCGTCCTGGAACTTAGGCCTCGTCTCTAAGTCTTTGTCACGGTCGAAATATTCATGGCCGTCGATCCATACCTTGAGAGCCTTGGAGTAGTTCGAGAGGGGGTGCTGATCGAACAACACGAGATCTGCCGACTTCCCGACTTCTATGGACCCGACCTTATCATCTACGCCCAGCTGTTTAGCCGGGTTGATGGTGACCATGGCGAGAGCTTCTGTTTCGCTGAGACCGCCGTACCGCATCATTTTGGCTGCTTCAAGGTTCAAGTGCCGCTGCAACTCGTCCGAATCCGAATTCAGTGAAACCGTAACACCTTTGCGAGTCATAATAGCTGCGTTATAGGGAGTGGCATCGAAGGCTTCAGCCTTGTAAGACCACCAATCGCTGAACGTGGAAGCGCCCGTTCCGTGTGCTGCAATCTCCTTCGCAACTTTGTAGCCTTCCAGGACGTGTTGAAGCGTTCTGATTTTGAAGCCCATTTCATCGCCCACACGAAGCAGCATCAGGATTTCGTCAGCCCGGTAGCAGTGGGCGTGTACGTAGCGCTTATTTTCAAGCACCTCAACCAGCGGCTCCAGGCGAAGATCCTTCCGCGGCGGGATCGGATGTTCGCCGCGCGCGACTTTCGCTTCATATTCCTTCCACGTGGCCTGATAGTTCTTGGCTTCGGTAAACGATTGGCGGATCACTTCCTCTACTCCCAATCGAGTGCCCGGATACCGCCTGTCTTGGGCTACGCCCTGATTGAACAAGCCTGGCTGAGGTTCCCCCTGACGTTTGGGGTTCTCTCCAAGGGCGAACTTGATGCCCGGCTTCGCTCCTTCGAAAGCCATCTCTTTTGCCCGTTTGCCCCACCGGAGTTTTATCACTTCGGTTTGTCCGCCTATCGCGTTAGCGCTTCCATGAAGAACGTTCGACACGGTCAACCCGCCGGCTAGACCACGATAGATGTTGATGTCCGTCGGATCGATCACATCTTGGACATCGACCATCGACGAATCCGAGACCGTTCCTTCGTTTACGCCACCCTCGATCGCAGTGTGAGAGTGGCAATCGATGATGCCTGGCATCAGATACTTGCCTGTCGCATCGACGACCGTAGCGTCGGACGGGCCGCTGATATTCTTCCCGATTGCAGCTACCTTTCCGTCCTGAATCAAAACACTGCCGTTCTGGACGGTGCCCTTGGTGACCGTGAGAACGGTCGCGTTCCGGATGAGAATGGACTCGGCCCTTGCCGCCAAACCCGCAGCGGCAAACGCGGCAGCACCGAAGAGTGCTCTCCGTAGGGTCATTTGCTTTCTCCTGATTCCTCACTGTCAACCGAAGTTGGTCTGCGTGCTCCTGGTCCGCCGGGCGGCGGCGCTTCCTGCAATTCCTTCGAGGGCCGGAACTGCTTTCCGTCGATGAATACGTATTCGATCGTCGATTTCTCCT
>C688J35102_120989784_pt1 | contig 13669 bp, 7 predicted proteins | sample HopSoiMetagenom2_FD_35102 | JGI IMG/M metagenome (IMG submission 35102)
CGCCTGCTCGTCGGCTTCGTCGGCGAGCGAGCGGAAGCGGGCGGCGACCTTTCGGCTGCCGCGGCTCTCCATCCGCTCGGCGGTGCGGCGGGAGAGGGCCGCGCGCTCGTTCAGCACCTGCAGCGCGGTCCAGAGCGCCCGCTCCACCTTCTTCCCCTGCTCGGCCAGCAGGGTGTCGTTGCCGAAGGCGTGCCCCACCCGGCAGCGGTAGCGCACCAGCTCCCCGTCGTGGATCTCGTAGAGAGAGCCGTTGCACTCGGGGCAGGTGAGCCCCGCCGGCGCCCCCGCGGGCTCCGTGGGAAAGATGGCCCCTTCGCGCATGTCGGCGATGGCGGCCTCGAAGTCGTCGAGCGGTTGATCCACGGCTGACTCGCCTGCTACGGGTGTCTGCGCCAGCCGCACCAGCAGCGGCGGGATCTCGCCGACGGGGACCACGTGGTCCACCACGCCGGCCTCGATGGCCGTGCGCGGCATCCCGGCGTAGAGCGCGTCGTCGGGGTGCTGCGCCACGGTCACGCCGCCGCGCCGGCGCACCACCGAGAGCCCCGCAGTACCGTCGTCGAGGGTGCCGGAGAGCACCACGGCCACCACGCGCGGCCCCGCCGCCAGCGCGGCGCTGCGGAAGAGCGCGTCGGCCGCGGGGCGGTGGTTGTTCTCGCGGGGGCCCCGGCTCAGCCGCAGCCGGCCGCCGTCCACCAGCAGGTGCCGGTCGGGAGGGGCCACGTAGATGGTCGCCGGCCGGATCTCGGCGCCGTCTTCGGCGTGCACCGCCGGGAGTGGGCCGCGCCGCCCCAGGATCAGCGGGAGCATGCTGGTGCCGTCGGCGGGGAAGTGCAGCACCACCAGCACCGCGGCGGGAAAGTCGGCCGGGAGCCCGCGGACCAGCTCGCTAAGCGCCTCGACCCCGCCCGCCGACGCGCCTACCACCACCAGGTCGTGTCCGGCCACTCGCTCTCCATTTCATCGTCGCAGCGGCGCCGACACTCGCGGTCGCAGCCGCAAACAATTGTAGTAACGCGAGCTTGACAGCGCCCGCGCGGCAAGGGATATTGCCCCTGTCGACCCCTGTCGACCCCTGTCGACCCCTGTCGACCCCCCCCTGTCGGCACCTGTCGAGCGCACACGGGAACCCCGCGCCAACCGGGAAGGAGGGGAGCCCCGATGCAGCTCCCCTTGGAGCACGTCCCGCGCCACGTCGTTGCCATGGTGGCTTCGCTCGGCGGGATCGCGGCGTTGCGGCAGGTGCTTTCCGCGCTCCCACCCGGCTTCCCTGCCGCCGTCCTGGTGATCCAGCACCAGCAGCGAGGCCGCGCGAGCGGCCTGGCGGCCGTGCTGGCGCAGAGCTGCGCCCTTCCGGTGCGCGAGGCGCGCGCCGGCGACCGGATGCAGGAGGGGACGGTGTACGTCGCCCCCCCTGACCATCACCTGCTGGCGTCGGCGGGCGGCACGCTGGCGCTCTCGGACGCTCCCCTCGAGCACTTCTCCCGTCCCTCGGCCGACCCGCTCTTCCGCTCGGTGGCGCTGCACTTCGGCGCGCGCGCGGTGGCGGTGGTGCTCACCGGGCTGCAGTCCGACGGGAGCGGCGGGGTGCGGGCGGTGCACGAAGCGGGCGGCACGGTGCTCGCACAGGATCCGGCCACCGCCCAGGCCGCGTCGATGCCCCGGAGCAGCATCGACAGCGGGTACGTGGACCGCGTGCTCGCGCTGGGGGAGATCGCCCCGGCCCTGGTGGACCTCGTTCGCGCTGCCCCATGACCACGACTGCGGATCCGGAGTTCGAGGCGCTGCTGGAGCACGTCAGGCGCAGCCGGGGCTCGGACTTCGGCGGCTACAAGCGTTCCACGCTGGTCCGCCGCTTCCGCAAGCGGATGGGCGACGTGGGCGTGGAGAGCTACGCCGACTACGCGGCCTACCTCGACGGCCACGCCGACGAGTTCACCGCGCTCTTCAACACCATCCTCATCAACGTCACCGGCTTCTTCCGCGACCCCGAGGCGTGGGAGGCGCTCTCGCGCGAGGTGCTGGCGCCGCTGGCCGCGCGCAAGTCGGCCGGCCAGCCGATCCGGGTGTGGACCGCCGGGTGCGCCTCGGGCGAGGAGAGCTACACGGTGGTGATGGCGCTCGTCGAGGCGCTGGGGGAAGACGCCTTCCGCGAGCGGGTGAAGGTGTACGCCACCGACATGGACGACGAGGCGCTGGCCCACGCGCGCGGCGCCGTGTACCCGGCGGCCGCGGTGGAGGCGGTGCCCGAGCCGCTGCGCGCCAGGTACTTCGAGGCGCAGGGCGGCCAGTGCACCTTCCGCCCCGACCTGCGCCGGCTGGTGATCTTCGGGCGGCACGACCTGGTGAAGGATGCGCCGATCTCGCACCTGGACCTGCTGGTGTCGCGCAACACCCTGATGTACTTCAACCGCGACGTGCAGGACCGCATCCTCAACCGCTTCCACTTCGCGCTCGACGACGACGGCGTGCTCTTCCTGGGGAAGGCGGAGATGATGCGCACCCGGGGCGCGCTCTTCGCCCCGCTCGACCTGAAGGCGCGCCTCTTCTCGCGGGTGCACCGCACCCCGCTGCGTGACCGCCTGCTCACCGCGCGCCCGCCCGACGCCGCGGGAGAGGGCCAGGCGGCGCAGGCGCAGGCGCGGGCGCGCGAGGAGCTGCGGCTGCGCCAGGCCGCGCTCGACGCGGAGCCCTCGGCGCAGGTGGTGGTCTCGCCCGCAGGCACGGTGCTGCTGGCCAACGCCCCGGCGCGCACGCTCTTCGGCCTGGCCCCGGGCGACGTGGGCCGGCCGCTGCAGGACCTGACCCTCTCCTACCGCCCGGTGGAGCTGCGGGCGAAGGTGGAGCAGGTGATGCACGAGCGCAGGGCGCTGCGGGTGGAGCACGCGCAGCACGCGCCCCCCGGGGGCGACCTGCGCGCCTACGAGGTGCAGATGGCGCCGCTGCTGGAGGGGAAGGTGCTGCTCGGGGTGAGCATCGTCTTCGTCGACGTGACGGCCGCCGACCGCCTGCAGGCCGAGGTGCAGGAGGCCCGGCAGGAGATGGAGACCGCGTACGAGGAGCTGCAGAGCACCAACGAGGAGCTGGAGACCACCAACGAGGAGCTGCAGAGCACCAACGAGGAGCTCGAGACCACCAACGAGGAGCTGCAGAGCACCAACGAGGAGCTCGAGACCATGAACGAGGAGCTCCAGAGCACCAACGAGGAGCTCGAGACCATGAACGACGAGCTCGCCCGGCGCGGCGCCGACCTGGACGTGCTGAACGCCTATCTGGGCGCGGTGCTCTCCTCGGTGCGGGTGGCGGTGGTGGTGGTCGACGCCCAGTCCGACATCCGCGTCTGGAGCCGGCGCGCCGAGGACCTGTGGGGGGTGCGGGAAGAGGAGGCGGTGGGGCAGGCGCTGCAGAACCTGGACATCGGGCTCCCGGTGGAGCGGCTGAAGGCGGCCGTGCGCGCCTGCATCGAGGGGCGCTCGGAGGTGGAGGAGGCGGTGCTCGAGGCGGTGAACCGCCGCGGACGCGCCGTCGGCTGCCGGGTGTCGGTGGCGCCGCTGCGCAACGGCGGCCGCAACGTCTCCGGCGCGGTGCTGGTGATGGAGGAGCTGCCCGCCGAGGAGGGCGCGGGGTGACCTACCACGAGCAGGTCCACAGCCACGTGCAGGCCGCCCGCCGCCGGGTGGACGCGCTGCTGCGCGCCTACCCGCCCGGCGGCGAGGGCGGGCCCGCGCCGGGGGTGGTGGAGGAGCTGCTGGCCGCGCTCGAGGAGCTGCAGGTCAGCGAAGAGGAGCTGCGCCAGCAGAACGAGTCGCTGGCGGCGTCGGAGCTGCTGCTGGAGGAGGAGCGCCGGCGCTATGCCGAGCTCTTCCACCTGGCCCCCGGGCCGTACCTGGTCACCACCGCCGAGGGCGCCATCCACGAGGCGAACCAGGCCGCCGCCAGGCTGCTGGGCGTGGACGCCGCGCGGCTGCAGGGAAAGCCGCTGGCGGTGTTCGTGGCGCCTGCCGAGCGGCGCGCCTTCCTGCTGCGGCTCGCCCGCTTCCAGGAGAGGGAGGACGACTGGGAGCTCACCCTCCACCCGCGCACGCGCGAGCCGGTGGCGGTGAGCTGCGCCGTCTCGCGCTCGGCCCCGTCGCCGGGGGGCGAGGCGCGGCTCAGCTGGCTCCTGCACGACGTGACGGAGCGGCGGCGCGCGGACGAGCGGGAGCGCCGCTTGGCGGCCGAGCGCGCCGAGCGCGCCGAGGCCGAGGCGGCGCACGAGCGGCTCTCGGCCGTGCTGGAGGGGACCACCGACGCCTTCTTCTCCGTCGACCGGCAGTGGCGGCTGACCTACGTGAACCGCCGCGCCGAGGCGCTGGTGGGGCGCCCGCGCGCCGAGCTGCTGCGGCACGTGCTCTGGGACTGCTTTCCCGCCGCCGCCTCGAGCGCGGCGCGCGCGGCGCTGGAGGGCGCGATGGAGACGGGGGAAGCGATCGAGCTGGAGACGAGCCCCGTTCCCGGCCGCTGGGTGGAGATCCACGGCCATCCCTCGCCCGAGGGGCTCTCCATCTACTTCCGCGACGTGACCGCGCGGCGGGCGCGCGAGGAGGGCGGCCGGCTGCTCACCCGCGCCGGCGCGGTGCTGGCGGGCTCGCTCGACCCCGAGCTCCTCCCCCGCGAGGTGGCGGCGCTGATGGTGGAGACGCTGGCCGACTGGTGCGTGGTGCACGTGGAGACGGAGCACGGCCTGCGCGCCGCCGGCATCGCCCACGCGGACCCGGAGCGGGTGGGCCGCCTGCGCGATCTGCTGCGCGCGTACACGGCGCCGGAGACGCACCCGCTCACCGTGGCGCTGCGCACCGGCCAGCCGCAGCTCGTCCCCACCTTTGCCCCGGGGGTGCTGGAGGGGCTGATCCCCGACGCCGAGATGCTGCGGGCGGTGCGGGAGATGGGGATCGCGTCGGTGATCGTGGTGCCGATGCGGGCGCGCGGGCGCACGGTGGGGTCGATCTCGCTGGTGCGCGGCCACGGCGCGGCGTACGGCGAGGCGGAGCTGGAGGTGGCGGTGGAGCTGGCGCGGCGCGCGGCGCTGGCGCTGGACAACGCCGCGCTCTACGAGCAGGCGCGCGCCGCCACCCGCTCGCGCGAGGAGGTGCTGGCGGTGGTCTCGCACGACCTGCGCAACCCGCTGAACGCGGTGCTGCTGGCGGCGGTGATCCTGGACGAGTACACCGAGCCGGAGCGCTGGAGCGAGCGCGAGCGGCTGCAGCTGCGCACCATCCGCCACTCCGCCGAGCAGATGACCACGCTCATCCACGACCTGGTGGAGGTGGTGGCGCTCGAGGCGGGAACGCGCGTGCTGCACCTGGAGCCCATCGACGTGGGCGCCCTGCTGCGCTCGGCGGCGGAGATGTACGCCGGGCTCGCGGCCGAGCAGGAGGTGGCGCTCTGGGTCGACGCGCCCCCCGAGGTCCCCGACGTGCGCGCCGACCGGGCGCGGCTGCTGCAGGTGCTCTCCAACCTGGTGGGCAACGCGCTCAAGTTCACGCCGGCGGGGGGCACGGTGCGGGTGGGCGCCGAGGCCGCGGGCGAGGCGGTGCGCTTCTGGGTGAGCGACACCGGCCGCGGCATCGACCCCGACCACCTGCCGCGCCTCTTCGAGCGCTTCTGGCAGGCGCGGCGGGGCGACCGGCAGGGGCTGGGGCTGGGGCTCAGCATCGCCAAGGCCATCGTCGACGCGCACGGCGGCCGCATCTGGGCCGAGAGCACGCCGGGCGCCGGGAGCACCTTCTCCTTCACCCTTCCCATCGACTCCCGCGAGGGCTGAGCTTTACGGTCGATTGTGCATTCGACCCGCAATCCAAACAGAATCTCTCCCAGAGTTCACAGGGGGCACGGAGGAAAACCGGCGTAGTTCCTCCATGTCCCCTGCGACCTCTGTGAGAGCCATTCAGTTTCGGTAACCGACGAATGCACCTTCAGCTGGAGAAACGGTAGGAGCGGGGCTTTTCTCTGCTTGCGCCGGGCGCCCGGCGCGTCGATGTTTGCCCGATGCAGTCCGCCCTCGCCGCCGCCATCCGCTCGGCACCGCTCTTCGCGGGGCTCGACGAGGCCACGCTCGACGCGCTGGCCTCGAACGCCGTGGCCGCGACCCTCGCCGACGCCGAAGACGCCTTCGCCGAGGGGACCCCCGACGGGGTGCTGCTGGTGCTGGAGGGGAGCGTGGACGCGGTGGAAGACGGGGGCCAGGCGCTGCGCTGGATGGGGCCCGGCGAGCTCTTCGACCACCAGCTCACCCTGGCCGGGGTCGCGCGCCGCGTGCTGGTGCGCGGGGCCGGCGCCGCCACCGTGGCCCGCATCCCCTGCGAGGTGGCCGACGCCCTCGAGGCGCTCGACCCCGCCTTCGCCGCGGCCACCTCGCGGATGCACGCCCGGCAGCTCCTCTGCCGGCTCGCGCCCGTGCTGGGGACGCTCGACGCGCGCCTCCTCGACGAGCTGGAGCGCGCCGCCGACTGGGTGTACCTGGCGCGCGGCGAGGTGCTCTTCGAGCAGGGGGCGCCCGCCACCGGGCTCTACTTCGTGGTGAGCGGGCGGCTGCTGGTGCAGCGGGTGGAGCGCGACGGCGAAGTGCGCACCATCGGCGAGGCGGGGCGGGGGCAGAGCCTGGGCGAGATGGCCTTCTTCTCCGGCGCGCCGCGCTCCGCCCGCGCCAGCGCGCTGCGCGACACGGTGCTGGTGGAGTTCACCAACGCCGAGTTCGACGCGCTGGTGGCCACCCGTCCCCAGCTCATGCGCTACGTGGCCGCGGGGCTGGTGGAGCGGCTGAACCGCGCCAACACCAGCGCGTCGTCCGCGCAGGTGACCAACCTGGCCGTGCTGGCCGCCAGCCCCGGCGCCCCGGTGGCCGACTTCTGCGAGCGGCTGGCCGAGGCGCTCGCGCGCATGGGCCCGGTGCTGCGCCTCTCCGCCGCCGCCGTCGACGCCTACCTGGACGAGCCGGGGATCGCCCAGGCCGCCGAAGACTCGCCCGACAGCGCGCGGCTGCTCGCCTGGATCGAGGCGCGCGAGGCCTCGCACCGCTTCGTGGTGCTCGAGGCGGACGCCGGGACCACGCCGTGGACGCGCCGCTGCCTGCACCAGGCCGACCGCGTGCTCCTGCTCGCCCGCGCCGACGAGGACCCCGCGCCCACCGGGGCCGAGCGCGAGCTGCTGAACCACGCGCGCAGCGCCACCGACGCGCGGCAGGCGCTGGTGCTGGTGCACCCCGGAGAGGCGCACCGGCTCCCGGAGGGCACCCGCCTCTGGCTGGAGCCGCGCGCGGTCGACGCGCACCACCACCTGCGCTGGGGGAACGGCGACGACATGGGGCGGCTGGCGCGGCACCTGGCCGGCCGCGCGGTGGGGCTGGTGCTGGGGGGCGGCGGCGCGCGCGGCTTCGCGCACATCGGGATGGTGCGGGCGCTGCGCGAGGCGGGGGTGCCCATCGACCTGATCGGCGGCACCAGCATGGGCGCGTCGATCGCGGCGCAGGTGGCCATGGGGTGGCGGCCGGAGCACATCGCCAACGTGAACCGCCGCGTCTGGGTGAAGATCCGGCCGCACAAGGAATATACCCTCCCCCTGATCTCCATCATCGGCACCCGCGGTTCCGACAAGGTGGGGAAGATGCTGTACGGCGACACGCAGGTGGAGGACCTGTGGACGCCCTTCTTCTGCGTCTCCAGCAACCTGAGCACGGCGGAGATGATGGTGCACCGGCGCGGCTCGCTGGTCGGGGCCGCGACCGCCAGCGCCTCGCTCCCCGGGGCGGCGCAGCCGGTGCTGATGGACGGGCAGCTCCTCTGCGACGGCGCGCTGCTCAACAACCTCCCCACCGACGTGGCGCGCCGGCTGGGGTGCGGCACCGTGATCGCCGCCGAGGTGAGCGTGGAGGAAGACGCGCAGTTCTGCTGCGACCGCATCCCCCGCGTGGGCGAGCTGCTGCGCGACCGGCTGCTCGGCCGCCGGAAGATCCGCTTCCCCTCGCTGATGGAGCTCGCGCTGCGCGCCTCGCTGCTGCACAGCGCCTCCAGCGAGCGCGCGGCGCTCGGCAGCGCCGACTTCCGCCTGCGCCCCCCCATCGACGGCTTCGGGCTGATGGACTTCGGCGGCCTCGAGACGCTGGTGGAGGTGGGGTACCACCACGCCCGCGAAGAGGCGGCGAAGTGGATCGCGAGCGGCGCGCTCGACCACCTCGCGGTCGATTTCGCGGCCGCTCCGGGCTGAACTGAAAAAGACGATCCCACGCAGCGACGCGGAGACGCGGAGGGAGCCACGGCGGCTCTCTTCGCGTCTCCGCGTTTCTGAAATTGGGCGCTGGTCGAAGGCTTGATCCGGCTACGAAAACACGCGACAAAATGTCGGTTGTGGAACAGTTGTTTGGGCCTAGCTTGCATCCCCCCACCATCGCCTCCCCGGGTCCCTCCCTGGAGGCGATTCGTCTCTCCGTCGCTCTCGACCTCGTCCGGCCAGGATGGCCGGTCCCACCGACGTCAATCACGCCTCATGACGCGGCTCCGTGCCGCGCGCGCGTTCTAACGGGTCAGCGCAAGGACGGCCGCATCGACCGATGCGGATGATGTCACCTTCGAACCCGGAGGCTCTCATGAAGCGAAGTCCCAGGCTGGCGGTGCCCCTGCTGGCGGCGGGGCTGGGCGCCTGCATGGACGCGCCCACCGCGCCGGTGAAGCCACCCAGCCCGGAGCACGACGCGAGCCCGTCCGCCGCCGCGTTCGACCTGAAGGCCGGCCTCGCGGACGCCGCCGACGACGCGCTCGTCCGGGTGATCCCCACGCTGGGCGACTCGCACGCGGCCCCCGCGGTGGCGGCGGCGTTCCGCTCGCTCGCCGCGGCGGCCCGCTCCGGCGACGCGGGCGCGGTGCGCGACGCCATCGACCAGTGCAACGGGTCGCTCAACGCGCTGGTCCGCTCGGCGCCGGGCACCGACCCGATCGAGGTGGCGGCGCTGCGGCTGGTGGTGCTGAACGCGCAGCTGCTCTATCCGGCAACCTGACGCGAGGAAGGCTGGCTCTCGATCCCCCCACTCCTGGAGGCACGATGCACAACCGGTCTCTCGTCTCCATCCTCGCCGCCGGTGCCGTTCTCGCCGCCGCCCTGCCGGCCGCGGCCCAGACCGACTCGATCCGCGCCTGCTACGTTCCCACCACGGGGAACGTCTACCGGATCGGCACCCCCGACACGCACCCGGACTGCGTGGCCCCCAGCCACGTGCGCTTCGCCTGGGCCACCCCAGACCTGGGCATCGGCGGCGGCTACCTGCTGCGCCTGCGCTCCGGCGCCCCGCCCACCGACCGCTTCCGCGTGGACAGCGCCGGCGGCGTGGCCGCGCTGGGCCAGTTCGGCAGCGGCACCGTCCCCGCCAGCGGGGCGGGCACCCGGATGACGTGGTTCCCGGGGCGGGGGGCGTTCCGCGTCGGGTCCGTCGACGGCACCCAGTGGGACGACGGCAACACCGGCGACTACTCCTTCGCCGGCGGGAACAACAACACCGCCTCGCAGTACGGCGCCTTCGCGTACGGCGACGGGAACAGCGTGAGCAGCCTGCTCGGCGCCGCCTTCGGCAACAACAACGTGGTGAGCGGAACCGTCGGCTTCGCCGCGGGAGGGAGCAACCGCTGCACCGGCCTCGGCTGCACGGCCATCGGCTTCTCCAACAACGCGGGAGGCCAGGGCTCGGTGGCGCTCGGCTACCACGTGACGGCCGACGCCGACTTCTCCACCGCGATCGGGTACCGCGCCAGCGTCCGCGGGCACAGCGGCGCGATGGTGTTCGGCGACAAGAGCACCTTCGACTCGGTGCAGGCGGTGACCAACAACGAGTTCGTGGTGCGGGCCGCCGGCGGCTTCCGCTTCCGCACCAGCCCCACGCTCACCACCGGGTGCGACCTGCCGGCGGGCTCGGGCGTGTTCGCCTGCTCCTCCAGCCGCTCGCTGAAGGAGCACTTCGCGGGGGTGGACGGCGAGGAGCTGCTGGCCCGCATCCGCGGGGTGCCGGTGAGCCGCTGGAGCTACATCGCCGAAGGGGGGCAGGTGCGGCACCTCGGCCCCTTCGCCGAGGACTTCCGCGCCGCGTTCGGCCTGGGCACGGACGACCGCTCGATCGGGCTGCTCGACATCGCCGGCGTGAACTTCGCGGCGGTGAAGGCGCTGGAGGCGCGCACCGACGAGCTGCGCGCCCGCACGGCCGAGGTGGAGCGGCTCCGCGCCGAGGTCGCCGCCCTGAACGAACGGCAGGCCGCCACCGACGCGCGCCTCGCCGAGCTCGAGGGGCTCGTCCGGCAGAGCGCCAAGCACTGATGCCGGTTCGGCCGATTGACAGTGCATTCGACGAGCATGGCCAGACCGAATCTCTCATGTCGGTAGACGAAGCGAGACCGGTCGCACGCGCGGCCGGTCTCGTGCTTCTTCGTACGGTAATCGCGTCGGCCGATCGATCTCTTGCGAAGGAGGCACGGTTGATTTCGTGGACGATTGCCGGTAGCTTTTCGCCCCTGCGCGCGGGCTAAGTCGTTTCGGCGAGGCCACGTGCGCGGCTGGTGCCCCCTGGTGTAATGGCAGCACAGAGGTCTTTGGAACCTCTGGTGGAGGTTCGAATCCTCCGGGGGCAATCGCCGTAAGTCGTTTTTGGATACGAATTTAGTTGCGGTGCCGATCGGTTCGGAGGCATCTTTGGTCCGAGATTGGTCCGAGATTCACCATTTGTTTCCTGGTTGGGCTCCCCTTTCGGAACTGACGCTTCTGCACGTACCGGAATGAACTAGCCAGGCGGCGCGAGCGGGTACCGCCGCTTCCCGGCCGCGATCCAACAAATAAATGATGTGACGTTAAACGGTTCGCGCCTCCGCATCGTGCGGAAGCGCGAACCGTTTTTGGGGGTGGTCGCCGGCCAGGGGGGCGCGGAACATCGGTGTGTTCCCCACGGCTTCTGAACGTGAAAAGGTGCGAAGAGCTGCGCTCTTCGCACCCGGGAAGCGGCTTGTCTGGTCTCACGCACCTTGCGGAGTTTCGTTCTTATACCAAATCCGGGGTGAAGCGTGGTGCTTCGGAAGCTTGGGTCCGAGGGCCGGCTATAGATCCTTCGGCCTGTAAAGTACCTCACAGTCGAATGTCGCAGCGTGACCGGCCTCAGGATGACGTATTTGGGATGGTCGCGGAACAACGACTGTTCACGAGGATGTGGTATTATGGTGCGTGAAACGGCCGTTATTCGTACCTGAGCGCCACGACCGGGTCCATGCGCGCGGCCTTGGCGGCCGGGTAGATGCCGGCGGCGATGCCGGTGAGCACCGCCATGCCGAGCGCCACCGCCACGGACATCAAGGGGACCGTCGCGGGCACCGGCGTCAGCTTCGACAGCAGCAGCGCGCCCCCTCCGCCGAACATCAGGCCGAACACCCCGCCGATGGAGGTCAAGGTGATGGCCTCGACCATGAACTGCCAGAGGATCTCGCCGCGGCGCGCGCCCAGCGCCTTGCGCACCCCGATCTCGCGGGTGCGCTCCGTCACCGAGATCAGCATGATGCCGACCACGCCCACGCCGCCCACCATCAGGCCGATGGAGGAGAGCACCATCATCACCAGCCGGATGGCGCCGGTGATGTTGCCGATCAGGTCGGCGAAGGCCTCCTGCCGGATCAGCGCGAAGTTGTTGTCCTGGTTCGGCTTCAGCCGGCGCATCACCCGCATGGCCGCCGTCACCTCGTCCATCGCCTGCGCCTGGGTGTAGCCGGGCGCGGGGACGACCCAGAACTCCAGGAAATCGTCGTCGGCGTGGAGATACTTGAGCGCCGAGGTGGTGGGCACCGCCACCCAGGTGGGCGTCCCCCCCTGGAAGAAGTTGGGCTTGGGGCGGTAGACCCCCAGCACGGTGAAGAGGTCGCCGTCGAGCCGCAGCTGCCGCCCCACCGCCGGGCGCCCCTCGCCGAAGGCGCGCCGCGCCAGCTCCTCGGTGATCACCGCCACCGGCGCCGCCCGCTGCATGTCGGAGGGGAGGTAGTTGCGCCCCTCCACGAAGTCGCCCAGGGTGTAGCCGGTCCACTCGTGCCCCATCGCCTGCACGCTGATCCCCGTCAGCTCGCGCGACCCCGCGCGCGCGGTGACGGTGGCGAAGGTGGCCGGGGTCACGCTGGCGACCGAGGGAAGCTCGGCGAGCTGGGCCACCTCCGACATCTTCATCTTTGGCGTCCCCCGCCAGGCCGGCCCGTGGCTCAGCAGCGTGACCTTCGTCCGGTCGAAGCGCGTCACCACGAAGTTCCGGGGGCCGATCGCCTCCAGGTCGGCGTTGATCCCACCCTGCACGCCGTTCATGATGGCCCCCATCCCGGTCACGGTGGCCACGCCGATCCCGATCCCCAGGATGGTGAGGAAGGCGCGCACCTTGTCCGCGCGCAGGGAGTCGATCGCGATCTGCACCCCCTCGAAGCTCGCCTGCAGGTTCATGGCGTCACTCCGAGCGCAGGGCCACGATGGGGTCCAGCCGCGACGCGCGCCACGCGGGGTAGACCCCCGACGCCACGCCCACGCCCACGCCGAGCCCAATCGCCAGCGCGATCGACCACCCGGCCACGCTGGCGGGGAGCGGGGTCGACGCCTGCACCGCCTTGGCCAGCAGGATCCCCATCCCGATCCCGAAGAGCGCCCCCAGCCCCGAGAGGGTGGAGGCCTCGAAGAGGAACTGCAGCAGGATGTCGGAGCGGCGCGCGCCCATCGACTTGCGGATGCCGATCTCGCGGGTGCGCTCGCTGACCGAGACCAGCATGATGTTCATGATCACCACCGCGCCCACCACGAGCGAGATCCCCACCAGCAGCGGGAGCGCCAGCAGCAGGATGGTGCGGATCTTGTCCCAGAAGCCCAGCGACTCCTCGGCCGTCTCCAGCTCGAAGTCGTCGCCCTCGCCGGGGCGCAGCCGGTGGCGGATGCGCATCCAGCTCTCCAGCTCGGCCTTGGCCTGCGCCACCTGCCCGTCGTGGTCCACCCGGAAGCTGATCTCGTCGACGGTGTTCTTCCACCCGTTGTTCACGAACCCGTTCAGGTTCGAGCGGATGGGGGCGATGGCCACGTTGTCGAGGGAGAGCCCGAAGAGCTTCCCCTGCTTCGAGATCACCCCGATCACCCGGTAGGGAAAGTTGCGCAGCCGGATGGTCTCGCCGACCGGGCTGCGCCCGGGGAAGAGGGCCGCGGCCACGTCCTGCCCGATCACCACCACCGGGAGCCCGCGGTCCGCCTCGTTGCGCGAGAAAGGGCGGCCGTCGGCCATGGCCATCTCGCGCACCTGGAAGTAGCTGGCGGTGGCGCCGGTGATGAACACGTTCTCCACCTCGCGCCCGCGCGGCCCCAGCGCCTTCCCCACCTTGTGGGCCGAGAGCGAGAGCACCCCGGCCATCTCGATCCGCTCCTCCAGCCACTGCGCGTCGTCGAAGGTGAGCCGCGGCCGGCGCTGCCAGATGCGCCGCTGCGCCTCGTCGCCCTCCGTGATCGACGGGCTGCGGCGCAGGTTGACCGTGTTCACCCCGTAGACCGCGCCCTTGAACTCCTTCTGCACGTACTGGTTCATCCCCTCGATCAGGGTGATCACCGCGATCAGGAAGGTGACCCCGAACACGGTGCCCAGCACGGTGAAGAAGCCGCGCAG
>C688J35102_120989783_pt1 | contig 13658 bp, 12 predicted proteins | sample HopSoiMetagenom2_FD_35102 | JGI IMG/M metagenome (IMG submission 35102)
CGTCGAGGAGGAGCAGAGCCGGGTCGTGCAGGAGCACCCGGCAGAGAGCGAGCCGCTGTTGCATCCCGCGCGAGAACGAGCCGACGCGCTGGTGCCGCGCCTCCCAGAGCCCGAAGCGCTCGAGCAGCGCGCCGATCGTCTCTCGCCGCTCCCGCACGTGGTACAGGCGCCCGTAGAGGTCGAGGTTCTCGAGCGCGGTCAGCTCGCGGTAGACGAGCGGCTCATGCGCGAGGTAGCCGATCCGCCCGCGCGGCAAGTCGACGTCGAGCGTGCCCTCCGTCGGAGCGAGGAGGCCCGCGAGGAGCGCGAGGAGCGTCGACTTTCCCGACCCGTTCGGCCCGGTCACGAGCAGGAAGCCACCCTCTTCCACCTCGAGGTCGAGGTCGCGCAACACCCGCTTCATTCCAAAGCGCCGCCCGAGTCCGTGCGCCCGGATCACAGCAGCACGTCCACGAGGACGAACGCGAAGAACGTCACACTGATGACGCCGTTCATGGTGAAGAAGGCCATGTCGAGACGCTTCCAGTCGCCGGGTGAGACGAGCGAGTGCTCGTAGAAGAGGAGGGCCGCCACCGTTGCCACTCCGGTCCAGTAGAAGGGCCCGACCGAGAGACCTAGCCCCGTGAGCACGAGCAGCAGGACGGTTACGGCATGGCACGCTCTCGCGCAGTGGAAGGCGGCGGGCACTCCGAAGCGCGCCGGCACCGAGTGCAGCCCCTGCGCCCGGTCGAAGTCGAGGTCGAAGAGGGCGTACAGGAGATCGAAGCCGGCCACCCAGAGCGCGACGGCGCCCCCCAGGGCCCACGCCTCCCACGGAAGCGAGTTCGTGATTGCAGCCCACGCGCCGAGCGGCGCCAGGCCGTCCACCGCGCCGAGCCAGAAGTGCGAGAGGGAGCTCCAGCGCTTCAGGTACGGATAGAGGACGAAGCCGGCGACTGGGATGGGCCAGAGCCAGTGGACGATCGGCGCGAGCTGGAACACCGCGACGAGGAACACGACCAGTGACAGCGCGCAGAACACGACGACCTGCGTCGCGCTCAGGGCGCCCCGCGGAAGCTCGCGCGCGGCGGTCCGCGGGTTGCGCGCGTCGATGCCGGCGTCGATCAGCCGGTTGAGCGCCATCGCGAGGCTCCGCGCGCCGATCATCGCGACCGTGATCCAGAGGAGGTCGTGGGCGCTCGGAATGCCGTCCACGGCCAGAAACGCGCCGATGTAGGCGAAGGGGAGCGCGAAGACCGTGTGCTCGATCTTCACGAGCGAGGCGAAAAGACGCGGGTAGCGGAGGGCGGTGTCGGTCACGTCTGCTCGTGGTGCGTTGTCGCTTTTGTCAACAGCTCGACCGCGTGCCCGACCGCGGGGGAAAGAACTGTCCATCCGTCGCGGCAGGCCCCCGGCGACCCCGGGAGGTTGACGACGAGCGAGGATCCGACCACTCCCGCGAGCCCCCGGGAGAGCATCCCGTGCGGGGTCCTCGCGGTCGCATCCGCCCGGACCGCTTCGGCGATTCCCGGGGCCGGCCGGTCGACCACCCTGCCGGTCGCCTCGGGCGTCACGTCGCGGGGACCGAAGCCCGTGCCCCCGGTCGTGAGGACGAGTCCGGCACGCTTCGCAAGGTCGGTGATCGCCGCTTCGATCGCCTGCTGATCGTCCGGGACGAGGCGCCGCTCGACCTCCCACCCCTCCGCGGCGAGTGCGGCTGCGAGGATGTCCCCGCTCGCGTCCTCGCGCTCCCCAGCAGAGACGCCGTCGGAGACGGTGAGCACCGCGGCTCTCAACCCTTCGTCTTCTCGAGCAGGCGGACGTCGTCGACGACCATGCCCTTGTCGAGCGCCTTCGCCATGTCGTAGACGGTCAGGGCGGCCACGCTGACGGCGGCCAGGGCTTCCATCTCGACCCCGGTCTGCGCGGTGGTCTCGACAGCCGCCATGATCTCGACTCCGTCTGCCTCCACGTTGAGAGTGACCTCGACGCTCGTGAGCGGCAGTGGGTGGCAGAGCGGGATGAGCTCCGAGGTCCGCTTGGCCGCCATGATCCCGGCGAGCTGCGCGGTGGTGAGCGCGTCGCCCTTGGGCAGCGAGCGCAGAGCGCCAGCCGTTTCGGCGCTCATGCGGACGCGACCCGAGGCAACCGCCCGGCGGCGCTCGGAAGGCTTGCCGCCGACGTCGACCATGCGTACGCCCCCGTGCTCGTCCAGGTGGCTGAAACCGCCATTTCCAGGCATTTCAGACAGAGAGTCTAGTGCCGGCCGACCGCTCGACGGCGTCGAGGTCGGCAAGTTGCGCCTCGATCCATGCGCCGATGTCGTGCCGGGTCACCTGGGCCTTGATCGCCTCGCCCCTGCGCTGGCGCTCATCGGCGCTCATCGTCAGCGCCGCGTACAGGGCATCGGCTTGGCCCGAGAGGTCGAAGGGATTCACCGTGAGAGCCCACTCGCCGAGCTCGTCGTGGGCGCCGGCGTTCTCCGAGAGGACGAGCACGCCCCCGCGCTCGTTCACGAGCGGGGCCTCCTTGGCGACGAGGTTCATCCCGTCGAAGATCGCGTTCACGAGCAGCACGTCGAACTGCTTGTAGGCGGCCACCGCCTGCAGGAAGTTGTCCTCGATCCGGACGTCCAGCGGCAGCCAACCTTCGCTTCGAAACCGGTCGTTCACCACGCGCGCGGCGCGCTGGATCGCGCCCATGTACTCGGAGTACTCGGGAATGTCCTGGCGAGACGGGTCGAGGAGCGCGAGCATCCCAACGCGCCCGTGCAGCTCCGGATGGTCCTCGAGAAAGAGCTCGTAGGCGCGGAAGCCGCGGACGATGTTCTTCGATGGATCGGTGCGGTCGACCCGCAGGATCAGGTGCTCGGGCCGCACGGCCTCCAGCTCACGCTCCTGGGTGAGCACGGTCTCGCTCTTGGCCAGCTCGGCGAACTCCGCGGGGTCGACCGAGATCGGCCGGGCATTCACCTCGACGGAGCGCTCACCGTAGGCCACGCGGCCCTCGCCGAAATCGCTCTTCGCCGCCAGCACGTCCTCGCAGCTTCGCAGGAAGTTCCGGCCCCAGCGCTCCGTGTGGAAGCTGACGAGGTCGTTCGCCAGGATCCCCTCGTGGAGCTCGCGGCGGATCCCCTCGGGGAGCACGCGCCAGTAGTCGGGCTGCGGCCATGGAATGTGCACGAAGTGGCTCAGGACGGCGTGTGGAACACGGTCCCGGACATAACCTGGCGCGAGATACAGGTGGTAGTCGTGGAAGAAGACGGCCGCATCGGGGTCGCGTTCGAGCTCTGCGACCACGGTCTCGGCGAACGCCCGGTTGACCGTCACGTAGCCGTCGGCCCAGGCGTGATGGAGCCCGTTGTCGATGTTTGGCGCGTCGACCAGTCCCCAGAGATAGTGCTGGGCGAACCAGAGCACAGGGTTCGAGACGACGTTGTAATAGAGGTCGTAGGCCTGCGGGTCGTGGACGACGAAGCGGAGCTTGTACGGCGAGCCGTCTTGCATGGTCTCCTCGACGCGCTCGCCGTCCGCCTCGTTCGCCACTTCCTCGTCCTCGGAGGTCATCGCGCTCGCCACCCAGGTGACGTCGTGGTGGGTCACGAGGCTCCGCAGTGCGGTGACGAGGCCGCCGCCGCCTCTCTTCGCGCTACGAGTGCCGTCCGTTTCACGTGAAAACGACACCGGCGCGCGGTTCGAGACCACGATCAGCTTGCGGCGCCCCGACATGCAGGACACCCTACCCCCGACCCCGAGCGCTAGACCGTCGTCGAAGCCGTGACGAGGTCGGCCCCGCCCAGATCGTTGCCGTCTAGGCGGTTGAAAAGCGCGAGCCAGTCCCGCAGAAGACGCGGCGTCAAGAAGTTCCGCCGCACGAACTCCTTGCCCGCAAGCGCCATCTGCCTGGCACGGGCCGGGTCGTCCATGATCGTCTGCAGGGCCTGGGCGCAGCCCTCGACCGAGTCGACGAGAAAGCCGGTCTCCCCGTCCTGGATCTGGTCGACGATGCCACCCGCGCGCCCTGCGACCATCGGGCGAGCCTTCCAAAGGGCCTCGGTGACGGTCAGGCCGAATCCTTCGCGGATCGACTTCTGGATGAGCGCGTCCGAGTGCACCTGGAACGCGTTCACCTCGACCGACCCCACGTTGTTCAGATTCGAGAGGATGAAGATGTCGGGGTCGCCCTGGGCTGCCGCAACGGTCTGGTTGTAGTAGTCCCAGCCCTCGGGGTCGTCGTGCGCCATGGAGCCGACGAGGGCGAGCTGCGTCTGCGGATGGCCCTCGCGCACCAGGCGCCAGGCCTCGATGACGCCGACCGGGTCCTTCCAGGGATCGAAGCGCGAGACCTGCGTGACGAGCGGCCGGTGCACGTCGATTCCGAACTGGTCGACGATGTAGGTCGCGTCCTCGTTGGAGAGCGCCATGTTCTTCGGCGTCAGCGGGTCGATCGCCGGAGGCCAGATGTAGGCCGGCGGCAGGCCCTCGTGACGCGGCACGTACTCGTCCCGGTGGAAGACCATCGAGTCGTAGGAAGCGAGCCACGGGAGCAGGAACTCGAGGACGTCCTCGTTCGGCGTCGAGAGATCGATGTGGCAGCGCCAGATCCAGTGGTTCCCGAACGAGCGGGCGTGCTCGACGACGCCCGCGGGTTGAGGGTCGTGGACGATGACGTAGTCGAAGTGGTCGGTGAGGGCCTCGCCGTTCCCGAGGTTGTAGCGGCGGAACGTCTCCTTCTCGTCCTCGGTCAGGGAGCGCGGAGCCCCTTGCAGCGCGTTGTGAATGGCCTTCGTGACGTCGAAGAACTCGTCCTGGCCGTAGATCACGCGCCACTCGGTTTCGAGCCCGGCATCCCGCATGAGCGGGACGAGGGTGTAGAGGATCTCCGCCACGCCTCCCCCGAACGCAGTCGCGGAGAGGTGCAGGACGCGCTTACCCGCGAGCGGCTCCGCCAGGGCCTTGAGCTGCTCCATCAGCCCACGGCTGACGATCGTCGCGTAGTCCGCGAGCGCCTTCGAGCCGACGTTTACCTGCTGCAGTTGCAAGCGGCGGAGAATATCGGCGCGCGCGGCCGATCAGTTGAGGTATTTCGAGAAGCGCAGGCGCGACCCGGCGCCACGAGGATTCGGGCCGATCTCGAGCTCGTCGGTCACGGCCCGGATGATGGCGATCCCGAGACCCCCTTCGTCGAGCTCTTCCTGGGCGCGCTCGAGGACTCCGGGGTCGAAGCCTGCGCCGTCATCGGCGACCTCGACCTCCATTCGCTCCTCGTCGAGCCGGTACGAGACCTGGACGACCCCGTCCCGGCCCTCGTCGTAGGCATGGCGCACGGAATTGGAGCACGCCTCGGTGAGCGCGAGCTTGAGGTCGGCGACGATCTCCGCCTGGAGCGCCCTCGTTCGCGCGATCCCCGTCAGTGCGAGCCGGCAGAGCGCGATGTACTCCGCGCGGGCAGGAATCGTGAGCGCCACGACGCCGCCCGTTGTGGAACCGGAGCCCATGGCCTCGGAGTGTAGTTCCCCGCGCACTAAACCTGCCTCAAGCTCCTCGAGTCTCCCTCGACGCCCCGCCTGGGTTCTCCTACCCCGATTCCACTCACGCCCAAACGGGCGAGGCGCTCGCGGGCGACCACGGCCGCCTCCGGGCTCGAGTCGACGAGCACGTAGCGGCGCCCGAGCGCCGCCGCCACGGCCCCGAGCGTCCCGCTGCCGGCGAACGGGTCGAGACACCAGTCCCCGGGCCGGCTCGAAGCCTGGACGATGCGCCGGAGAACGCCCTCGGGCTTCTGCGTCGGATAGCCCGTCTTCTCGCGCCCGGTCGGCGAGACGATCGTGTGCCACCAGACGTCGGTCGGGAGCTTCCCTCGCGCGGCCTTCTCCGCCGTGACGAGCCCGGGGGCCATGTACGGCTCGCGGTCGACCGCCTCGGAGTCGAAGTAGTAGCGCTCGGTGTCCTTCGCGTAGACGAGGATCGTGTCGTGCTTCGCGGGCCAGCGGCGGCGCGCCTTTCCGCCGTAGTCATAGGCCCAGATGATCTCGTTCAGGAAGCACTCCCGGCCGAAGAGTCCGTCGAGCATCACCTTGGCGTAGTGAGCCTCGCGGTAGTCGAGATGCAGGTAGAGCGTGCCGCTCGCCGCGAGGAGCCGGCGGAGCTCGCGGAGCCTCGGCTCGAGGAACCCGAGGTAGTCGTCGAACCGGTCCTGGAAGGACGCCTCGCCGACGACGTGACCGGCGTAGCGCCGCCCCTGGAAGCCGGTGCGATCTCCGCTTTCGTCCCGCACGACCTCGAGCGTTTGCCGCCGTACCGTCTGCCCGGTGTTGAAGGGCGGGTCGGCGTACACGAGCTGGAAGGACTCGTCGGCGAAGTGCGGCAGGACTTCGAGATTGTCGCCGACGAGGACGGCGTCGGAGGTCGGCCGCTCCACCCGGCCCACTGTAGAGGGGCTAGCGGCCGCCGGGGGTGGCCGGGCGCTCCCCGAGCACGACGTCGACGTCGACCTTCTTCGCGCCGCGGAGAAGCGTCAGGTGCGCGTTCTCGCCGGGCAACAGGCGCTCGGTCACGGCGCGCACCACGTCCTCGGCCGTCTTCACGGGCAGTCCGTCGATCGCGACGATCAGGTCACCGCCCGGCCTGAAGCGAATCCCCGTGTAGAGCTGCTCTGCATCGCCGCCCTGGACGCCGGCTTTCGCGGCCGGGCTTCCGTCGACGACGGTCTGAACCGCCGCACCCTCCGTCTGCGGGTACCCGAAGTGCTCCGCGAGGTGGCGGGTCAGGGTCTGCGTCGAGACACCGAGCCACGCGTACTTGACCGAGCCCGTCTTGATCAGCTGGGCCATCGACCGCCGGGCCGAGTTGATCGGAACCGCGAATCCCACACCTTCGGCATTGCCGGACTCGCTGCGGATCTGGGCGTTGATCCCGATCACCCGGCCGCGCGCGTCGAACATCGGGCCGCCGGAGTTGCCGCGGTTGATCGGAGCATCGGTCTGGATTGCATCGACGAGGTCGTAGCTCGAGGTCAGCGAGGCGATCGAGCGCTCCGTGGCGGACACGACGCCGACGCTCAACGAGCTCTCGTTGCCGAAAGGGCTCCCGATCGCGGCTACCGGCTCGCCGACGCGGGCGGTCGCCGAGTCTCCGAGGGGTACGGGGGTCAGCTCGTGCTCCTTCGGGCTCACCTTCACCAGCCCGACATCGTCGTAGATGTCCCAACCCACGACCTTCGCCCGCACGCGCTCCCCGTCCCGGAACTCGACGAAGACCGTGGTCGCAGGCTCGGCAACCTGGGTTGCATCACCGTCGCCCGCCGTCGTGATCACGTGGGAATTCGTGAGGATGTAGCCGTCCGGCGAGACGACGAACCCGGATCCCTGGGCGCTCTCGGGCACGGTCGCGGACTCCGTCGGCCCGAAGATGGAGATGAGAGTCACGACGCCGGCCGCGCGCTCGCGGTAGATCCGGGCGGGGTCGAAGCCGTTGCCGGCTAGCGGCTTCGCGTCAGAGCCTTCGTCGACGCGATTCGCCGCGGGAGTCGCAGCGCCCTCCGCGCTGACCAGAACGGTCTGCGTCTCGCCGTCGTCGACCCACCCGAGCGCCTTGCCCAGCACGAGCGAGCCGACGCCGCCGAGAAGGGCGCAGACGACCGCGACGACGGCTAGGGGTCCTGGGCGCACCGCGGTCTCATAGTAGTGACCGGGCGCTCAGCGAACGTCGGCGGGGGCATCCGGGCGTAAGACGGTTCCCGCTCGTGGCAAAAGCAACGTGAACGTGGTCGAGCCCGGCTCGGACTGAAGCTCGATCGACCCCCCCATCCGCTCGGCAAGCTCACGTGCAATGGCGAGGCCGAGACCACTGCCGGACGCCTGTCCGCCCCCAGCGCGATAGAAGCGCTCGAAGAGATGCTCGCGGTCGGGCTCGGGCACGCCCGGGCCGTCATCGGCCACCGAAAGGGCGACGGACCCGTTCCTGTCGCCCGCCGAGACGACGATGCTCGTTCCGGCCGGAGTGTGGCGCGTCGCGTTCTCCACGAGGATGCGCGCGACCTGGAGCACCCGCTGTTCGTCGGCGAGTGCGACTGCGGGCCCGTTCACGTCGGCGGCGAGGGCGTGGGCCTCGGCCTCCGCGACCGGCCCGAACTCCTCGCAGACCGTGCGCGCGCTTTCGGCGACGTCGACCTCGGTCTGCTCGACGGAGAGCTGGCCCGCGTCGAGGCGCGTCAGGTCGAGCAGGTCGGTCGCGAGCTTCGTCAATCTCGTCACCTGCGAGCTCATCTCCTCGACGAACTCCTTGCGATCGGCCGGGTCGACCTCCTCGTCGGCCATCAGCTCCAGGAAGCCGCCGAGCGAGAAAAGCGGCGTCCGCAGCTCGTGCGAGGCGTTTCCGATGAACTCGCGCCGAGCGCGGTCGAGATGGGCCAGGCGCCGCCGCATCCGGTCGAAGGCCACTGCCAGCTCGCCCAGCTCGTCCTCGACCGGGTCGACGATCTGCTCGTCGAAGTCGCCGGCCGCGATGCGACCTGCCGCGACCTCGAGCCGGCGGATCCGGGACGTGAGCCGCAGAGCCGCGAGTGAGCCCGCGAACCACGCGATCAGGAGCGCGACCAGGCCCGACAGGAGCAGCGTGCGCTTGACCAGCCGTACGCTCGAAGGCGTATCACTGAGCGACGCCGAGAGGAGAAGTACCGTGTCCTCCTTGATCGGGATGGCGACCTCGGCGCGCTCGCCGTCCCGCTCGACCGTGCCGGTGCGCGTCTCGTGAGCCTCGAGCGCCGCGCGCGCAATCGGGTCGTTCGGAAGATTGCCGGTCTTGAGCTCGTTCGAGTCCACCACGACGGAGGTCGAGCCGTGTCCGAAAGTCTGGATCAGGGCAACCCGCGCGCCCAGCGCTTGCTGAAAATGGCGCGCAATGGGCGCGGCGTTGTACGTATCGATGGTCCGGAACCTCTTGACCGCCGGTTGGGCGCTCCGTTCGAGCTGGTGCACGCGGTCGGACACGAGCCGGTTCTCGAGCCGGGGGACGACTGCGGCGTAGACGATCCCCAGCGCGCCGGCCACTGTCGCCAAGAGAACGAGCCCGAGCTTCACCGAGAGCCGCGGGTGCAGGAGCGCGTTCATGCCGCCTCGCGGAACCGGTAGCCGACCCCGCGGACCGTGAAGAGGTAGTGCGGCTCGCTCGGGTCGGGCTCGATCTTCTCCCGCAGATGGCGAACGTGCACGTCGATCGTCCGCGGGTCACGGTAGTCCGAGCCACCCCAGAGGGCTTCGAGCAGTGCCTGCCGCGAGTAGACACGCCCCGGATTGGCGGCAAGAGTGCGCAGGAGCTCGAATTCCAGATAGGTGAGCTGGACCGCCTCGCCCTCGACCTCGACGGAGCGCCTGGAGAGATCGATGCGGACGCCCTCGACATGGATCGAGTCGCTGCGCGCTGCGGCCGGAGGAAGCTGCGCGCGGCGCAGTGCGGCGCGCACTCGGCTGCGGAATTCGCGGATGGAGAAGGGCTTCGTGATGTAGTCGTCGGCTCCGAGCTCCAGCCCGACTACCTTGTCGAGCTCGTCGTCACGCGCGGTCAGCATCAGGATCGGGACCGCGCTTCGGGCTCGCAGGCGCCGGCAGACCTCGAGCCCGTCGAGTTTCGGGAGCATGATGTCGAGGATCACCAGGTCGACGGGCTGCTCGTCGAAGCGGGCGAGCGCCTCTTCGCCGTCCCGTGCCTGTACGACCTGAAACCCCTCGTGTTCCAGGGGATACGTGAGCAGCTTCTGGATCGAGTCCTCGTCGTCGACGAGCAGGATGGTCACCGTTTCGGGCATCCCTCGAAGGATAGGCCGCAGGGCACCGGACTAGACTGGCACGGGCGTCATGGCCCTTCCATCAGAACGTCGGCGACCCCGCCGCGGCTCGCTCGAGCGCCCGATCTCGGGCCGGATCTACCGGGCTGCCTGGATCGTCGTCGCCGTACCTCTCCTCGTCGCAGCATTCAGCGTCGGCCAGCCCGTGGCGCTCCAACAACCGCGCCTGCCCCCCTCCTTCGATCGCACGACAGCGGTGCAGTTCACCACCGAGTTCGCGCGGAACTACCCGGACCGCAGGCCGGGCACGAGCGGGGCGCAGCAGGCGACCGAATGGGTTGCGGCGCGCTTCCGTGACTACAACTTCACCGTCCAGCGCCAGGAGTTCGACGCGGACGTTCCCGGGCTGGGGACGGAGCACTTCGTCAACCTGATCGCCACAGCTCCGCCGACGTCCGCAGCCAACGTGCCCCGCTCGCAGCAAGCCATCGTGGTCGTTGCCCACCGTGACAACCTCGGTGGCTCCCCGGGTGCCGACTACAACGCCTCGAGCACTGGGGCGCTGCTCGAGTTGGCTCGGGACACGAGCAGCGCAGCGCTTTCGCACACGCTCATCCTCGTCTCCACCGACGGCGACGTGTTCGGTTCCCTGGGCTCGGCCGAGTTCGCGTCGGAGCCGGGAGTGACCGACGGGATCGCGGCGGTCATCGATCTCGACGCGATCGGCGGTCCCGGCCCGCCTCGCCTCCACTTCACCGGTGACACGCCACGAACGCCGGCCTCTTCCCTCGTCGCGACGGCTGACGCGAGCATCCAGGCGCAAGCCCAGACGACGCCGGAGCGCCCGAACGCGGTCTCCCAGCTGATCGACCTGGCGTTTCCGTTCAGCCTCTACGGCCAGGCGCCCTTCATCGGGCACGAGACCCCGGCGGTGACGCTCTCGACCTCGGGCCCCCGGCCGCCCGCCGCGGAAGGGGACACCGTGGCCGCCCTCGACGAGGAGCACCTGGACCAGCTGGGGCGCTCGGCGCAGGCTCTCCTCGGATCGCTCGATGCCGCAGCCGAGGTCGCGAGTGGCACCGACTCGTACGTATGGACGGGAACGCGGCTGATCAGCGGCTGGACGATCCAGTTCGTGCTGCTCGGCTGCCTCCTGCCGTTCCTCGCCGCGACGGTCGACTTCTTCGCCCGTTGCCGCCGCCGGCACATCGCGCTCCGGCCGGCACTCCGCAGCCTTGCAAGCCGGCTCGGAGTGTGGCTGTGGGCCGGAATCCTTCTCGCCTTCTTCTCCTTCAGCGGGATCTTCCCCAACGGCGAGCCCCGCCCGATCTCCCCGGAGTCACCGGTGGCCGGCGACTGGCCCGTGATCGCGATCGGCGTGCTCGCCGCCCTGATCGGCCTCGGCTGGCTGGTCGTCCGCCCGCGGCTCGTGCCGACGGGACCGGTGGAGCGACGCGAAGAGCTCGGAGGACATCTCGCCGCCATGCTTCTCCTCGGCATCGTCGCGCTCGTGGTCGCCGCGCAGAACCCCTTCGCCCTCATCTTCATCCTGCCTTCACTGCACGCCTGGCTCTGGCTGCCGCACGCCTCCGAGCGAGGCCGGCCGGCCGCCATCGGCGTCTTCTGCCTCGGGCTGGTCGGCCCGCTCCTTCTGCTCGGCTCCCTCGCATTTCGCTACGAGCTCGGGCTGGACGCCGTCTGGTATCTCATCGCTCTGACCTCGGTCGGGTTCGTGCCCGTGGCCCTCGTCCTCGCCTTTCTCGCCTGGGGCGCCACGGCGGCGCAGGTGGGCGCGGTCGCCGTGGGCCGGTACACGCCTTACCCGGCAGCCGACGAGCGGCCGCCGCGCGGGCCCATCCGCGAGTCGATCCGGCAGGCGGTCCTGTACAGCCGCAGGCTTCGAACATCGCGCCGGGAGGACGCGGGGCTCGACGTCGACGAAGTCACCTAGAGCCCCAGGTACCGCACTGGGGTGCCGGTCTCGAACACGCCCTCGCCCGCCTCGACAGCGATGAGAGCATCGGCGCGCCCGGCGCGCGCGATCATGTGCGACTCCTGACCGTCCAGGGGCTCGAGGAAGATCTTCCCGTCCTCGCGCCTCGAGCGGGCGCGGACGAACTCGTCGCGCTCTGCATTTCGCCGAACCGTCCCCGTGAGGACGCCTTCCCGATAGTCGGGAAGCGGCTCGGGAAGGCCGAGGAGCGCATTCACCGCGGGACGCACGAAGAGCTCGAAGGTGACGAGAACCGAGACCGGGTTCCCCGGGAGGCTGAAGACCAGATGGTCGCGGCGCATCCCGAAGGCGACCGGCTTCCCGGGCTTCACCGCCACGCCCCAGAAGACCTCCTCGACCCGGAAACCGGCAAGCGTCTCGCGCACGAGGTCATACGGACCCACGGAGGCTCCTCCGGAGGTGATCAGCATGTCGAAGCCGAGCAGCGCCCTCTCCATCACACGCTCGAGCTCGTCCACGTCGTCACCCACGACGCCGAGTTGCGCGGGCACGGCGCCAGCTAGCTGGAGAGCGGTGGCGAGCAGGAGTCCGTTCGACTCGTAGATCTCCCCGGGGGCCAGAGGCTGGCCGGGCTGGCGGAGCTCCGAGCCGGTGACGAGGATCCCGACGCGCGGCCTCTTCGCGCACTGGACCTCGTGCACGCCGGCTGCTGCAAGTGCACCGACCTGGGCAGGGCCGAGGCGAACACCCGGCTCGAGCACCGCCTCACCAGCCCGCACATCGCTGCCACGGGCACGGACGTTCGCGCCGGGCTCGACTGCAGCGCGTACCTCGATCGCCTCGATCGAGTCCTCGACGAGCTCGAGTGGAACGACGGCATCCGCGCCCTCGGGCACGGCCCCGCCGGTCGAGATCCCCATCGCCTCGCCGGAGCGAAGCGACGCCCCCGCCGGTGCGCCTGCGGCGATTCGCGCGGTGACGGAAAGCCTGTGGCCCTGCTGCGCCTCGGCTGCGCGCACCGCGAACCCGTCCATCGCGGAGCTGGGAAAGGGCGGCAGGTCGGTGACGGCCGCAACCGGCTCCGCAAGCACGCGGCCCGCCGCTCGCTCGACCGGGACCCGCTCCGGATCGAGCCGCCGCGCGCGCTCGAGAACGAGCGCCTGGGCCTCCGAGACCGAGATCAGCTTCGTCGCGGCGCTCACCGGCGAAAGGCTATAGGGGCACCGCGTTCCGGAGCAGGTACGCACTGAGGCCGAGCGCCAGGAGCTGGGCCGTTCGGTCCTCCTCGAAAGCGGCTAGCGGAACCGCCCAGATCGCATACCAGGCGGTCAACCAGGGGGTGGCCACGAGCAGAAGCCCGGCGCAGAGCCCGAGCCGCGCGCGGCCTCGCCAGGCTTCACGCACGAGCCAGGCGTAGGCGAGAACGAAGAGCGCGGCGAAGAGCGCGACTGCCGCGTCGTGCGGGACGCCGAGTTGCGAGAGGCGCGACGGCACGCTGTAGTGGGCGCCCTCGCGCAGGTTCTTCGCGAGCGGCCCGAAGGCCTCCAGCCAGGCGAACCCGTAGCGCCAGACGGCGATTGCTCCGAGCGCGACCGCTGCGCCGGCGAACCCGAGATGGCCGACGCGGCGGCCCTGCGCACGCGCCTCGAGAGCGCGAAGAGGGAGGAAGACGACCGCCACCCACTTGACGGCGATCGCGGCAACCCACGCTGCCCCCGCCCACTGCCGCCGCCCGGCCGCCCCGAGCGCGACCGCGGCGACGACGAAGGCCATCATCCACGCATCGTTGTGACCGCCCCCGGCGAAGTGCACCGCGAGCAGCGGATTCCAGCCGACGAAGGCGGCGGCAAAGGCTTGCTCGCGGGCCAGACCGGCTGCGAGCGCGCTCAACGCGACGACCGCCAGAGCAGCGAGGCCCTTGTAGAGCCACGAGGCGGCTGCA
>C688J35102_120989782_pt1 | contig 13656 bp, 14 predicted proteins | sample HopSoiMetagenom2_FD_35102 | JGI IMG/M metagenome (IMG submission 35102)
GAGTATGCCTATAACCACTTTCAGATTAGCACGATTCGCTCGTGAAGGCAATTCACCGGATTTCCTGTTCGCCGGCCCGCGCGCAGGTCGGCTCGGAGACCGGTTTTTCTGGGACTCGTGAGCGTCCCCATCAACCCATGGAGCGCCGTTGCAGCTACTGCACGACAGCATGACCCGGGCCGTGATCGCCGCCCGACTGGAGGACGCTGACCAGCGTCGTGTCGGTCGTCGCCTGGTCCGTTCCCAACGCATGAACCGCAAGGCCGCCCGCGCTGCGGCCCGAGCCCAACGCCTGAGCCAGCTGGCGGCTCAGGCGGAACGGCGAGTACGCGTCGCCCACACCCGCACCACCTGACACAGAGGGCGGCCCTCACCGAGGTGAGGGCCGCCCGGCGTCACCAGCTCGGGCCCGTGCCTCCCGATCACTCGACCCCCTGCAGTATCACTGCGGCGGCGTCCTCCAGGTGGTCGGCCAGCCGCTCATAGGTGAACAGCCCGATGCCCGCCTGCAGCAGGGCTCCACTGACCGCGAAGAAGAGGGTCATCAACACCTTCGGGTCAACCTGTGCATCCGTCCCGATCGCGTCCTGGAAGCGCGTCACCCACAACGCCCCGATCGCCCTCCGCAGCCGCTCTACCTCGGGGTCCCCGCTGAGCAGGCTCTTGTTCACCGCGGCAGCGAGGGCCGGCGAGCCCGCGATCAGCTCCGCGAGGTGGCGAAGCAGCTGCTGGAGGCGCGTGACGGGGGTCTTGCCCGTCAGCTCGGTCCCTTCGTCCGCCTCGACCAGTCGCCAGAACAGCTCGGCGAACAGGTGGTCCTTCGAGGCGAAGTAGGTGTACGCGGTGGCGGGCGACACGCCGGCACGCTGCGCCACCATGCGGATCGTCAGCTGGTCGTGGCCCACCTCGTCCAGCAGCTTCGACGCCTCGGCGAACAAGCGCTCGACCGTCTCCACCTGTCGCGCATTGAGGCTTTGGCGGGGCAGTGTGGACACCTGACCAGACATGTGTTCAGAGTATGCCCGCGTCCGCTACCGGGGCAATGGTCCCTGACACGGTCGGTCTCAGGCCGGGAACAACGGAAGCGACCGACGGGGCTCGAACTCGAAAGTCGCGCCCTTGCTGAAGCGGGTGACCGCCACCTCGTCCGGCTCGGTCGCCGGGGTCTCGCGTTCGACGATCTCGAGGCGCCACCCGCCGGCATCCGCTGCGATCTCCGCGTCGAGGTTCGGGGACACCCCCCACACCAGGGACCGTAGAGCGTCGGGGTGTTCGGGGCCGCACAGGGTGACCCAGGCGCGGTCCGCGTCCGCGGGTCCCGGCCGCACCACGACCGCCGAGCCGGTGAAGGTCGCGTCGACGTACGCCGCGGGGTTCAGGAGTGGGTGAAGCTCCAGGACGCGGAGCGCACCAGCTGCGTCGCGGGTGACTCCAAGAGCCTGGCCGATCCGCTCGGCGGAGATGCCGGAGATGCCGGTGAGCTGCTTGCGGCAGATCTCGTCGGCGTCGTCCGTCGTGGCGCAGCGCGCCCGGACCGCCATCGTGAAACCGATGTGGAGAAGGTGCATCTGGAGGCAGACCTCGTCAGCAATCCGGACAAGTGCCGAGTGGGAGAACGCACCGAAGTCCAGGTCGCTGAGCAGAGGGCCGCGGTAGTCCGCCAGGCCTTCGTCGGACGAGTCCACCGGTCCGAGTTCCAGCGTCGCCGCCCGGCTGGTCATGGCCTCCAGGCACTGAGGGATGAACGCGACCTCCGGATGGGACTCGTCGATGATCGTCGTCCACCGGCAGTGCGGACGCTGGTCGGCCTCGACGGCCGCCGAGCTCCGAGGTGGCCGGTGCACCGGCCTGACCTGGGCCCGCGGGTTGGTGGCCACCGCGGTGGCGTCGAAGGTCGGGTCCTCGATGCTGTGGCACATGGAGCGGACGTAGTCCGGTCCCAGTGGCTCGACGTCCATCAGGGCGCCGCAGTGGTCGAGCCAGAACTCGCCGTGCCACGGATCGGTGATCCCGAAGCGGAAGTCCATGAACTGGGGCGGCGCCCCGATGTCGAGCTGGAGTCCCTTGAAGATGGTGACGACGTCCCCGGCGCCGGCCACCTCCGGCGCGTAGCCCAGGGCCCGCTGCATGCGCCGGGTGTAGATCGGGGAGGCCGTCATCCACTCCTCGATCGCCACCTCGGTCATGCCCTCACGACCGAAGGCCGAGATGCACCACGGCATACCGGCGCGGTCCATCATCTGGCCCATCAGCAGCAGCTCAGGCACCAGGACCGCGAGCTCTCTGCGCGTCAGCGACGCGTAGCGGCTGCTCACGACCTGGCTCAGTGCCACGGCCTAGACCCTGCCGTTCATCTCGGCCACCAGCTTCTCGGTCACGAACAGGAGGTTGGTGCCATGGCCCCAGCCGGCGTAGTGGTGCAGGTGGTGCGCCAGCTCGCGGAGCTGGGCTGCGGTCAGCTCGCCGTTTGTCACCGCGCCGCGCAGCTGGGTCTCGAGAAGGTCCTGACGGCCGAGCATCGTGGTCGCACCCAGCACCAGCAGCCGTCGGTCGCGCAGCGTGAGGTAGGGACGGGCCCACACCTGCGGGAAGAGGTAGTCGATGGTTCCGCTCACCGAGGCCACAATGTCTGCCTGCTCGTCGGTGACGAACTGGTTGTAGCCCGGACCGTAGGTACGGTCCATCATCGCCCGGCCGCGGAGCCGGTTGTCCACGGGCAAGGGCTGGTCGAGCTCGGCGCCGTAGACCTTCCTCATCCGGGGTCGTACGACGTCGGTGAGCGGCACCTCGACGCCCACCTCGGCGGCCAGCTCCTGGGCGGCGTCCAGGTCCTTGTCGGCCAGCCCCACCGCCCAGCTCGCCTGCTCCTCAGCGATCTTGTAGTCGGCCACCATGAGCTCGAGGTGCAGGGTCGGCTTCACGCTGTCATCGGCGGTCTGCATGACCTCCAGCAGCTTCGCGGGTTCCACACCCGCCGCGGCGGCGAGCGACGTCGCCTCGCGCACCGCGGCCCACATGGCGTAGGTGATGGCGTTGCGGGCCAGCTTGGTCGCCATGCCGGCACCCAGCGCGCCGCAGTGCACGACGTTCTTCGAAAAGGCCTGCAGGACCGGTAGCGCACGCTGCACGGCCTCGTCAGGACCGCCCACCATGGTCACCAAGCCGTTCTTCGAGGCCATGGTCCCACCCGTCACGCCTGCGTCCAGAAGGATGACTGCTTGCTCCTCGCACAGTGTGGCGAGCGTGCGCACTGCGTCGACGGAGACGGTCGACAGGAGGACGACGATCGTCCCGGCCTCCGCCGCGGACAGCAGTCCGCGTTCGCCCGCCAGGACCTCGTCCGCCTGCTCGGCCGTGTTCACCGCAACCAGCACGACGTCCGAGGCCGCGGCGACTGCGGCCGGCGAGCCCACGGGAGCGGGCACCCCGTCGAGGCCGTGCGCGGCCTCGGGGCGGACGTCGTAGACCGCCGACGCCGGGCGGCCGCTGTTGGCGAGGCTGACCGCGACGCCCCCTCCGATCATGCCGAGGCCGATCACCCCCGGACGAAGCCCGTCGTGTCCCATCAGTGCTGTCCCTTCATGGAGTCGGCTCAGTGCCGGAACGTCTGGCCGCCGTCGACGGCGATGATCTGGCCCGTCACCCAGGCGGCCTCGTCGGAGAGCAGGAACAGGCAGGCGCCGACCATGTCCTCCGGCTGCCCCATCCGCTTCAGGGCGAGCCCCTTCACCAGGTCCTTGGCCGCGTCTCCGGCCTGGGTCCGGGTCGCTGCGGTGTCGGTCGGCCCCGGGGCGATGGCGTTCACGCGGACACCCATGCCTCCGAGCTCGTGGGCCAGCTGGTGGGTGAGCCCGTTGATCCCGACCTTGGCCAGCCCGTAGAAGCCGGAGTAGAGGTACGCCGCGGTGGAGCTCTGGTTGACGATCGAGCCCCTGCGCTTCTGGAGCTCGGGATAGACCGCGCGCGTCATCACGAGCGCGCCGTCCATGTTCACCGACATGAACTTCTTGTAGTAGTCCCAGTCGACGGTGATCAGGAGGTCGAAGGCCATGTCGCCGTAGATGGCCGCGTTGTTGACCAGCCCGTCGATACCGCCGTACGCCGCGACCGTGGCCTCGACCATCGCAGCCGCCGACTCCGCGGACGAGACGTCGGTGCGGACGAAGATCGCCTTACCCCCATCGGCCTCGATCTCCTTGGCGACCTGCTGGCCGGCATCCTCGTTGAGGTCGGCCACCACGACGGAGGCGCCCTCGGCAGCCAGCGCCCTGGCGTAGGCCTCGCCGATGCCCCGGGCCGCGCCGGTGACGACGATGACCTTGTCCTCGAACCTCATGGTGCTCCTCACGCGGGTTCCGCAATGGTCTTGGTCTCGAGGTACTCCTCGAAACCGGCCACACCCATCTCGCGGCCGATGCCGGACTGCTTGTAGCCGCCGAAGGGCGCGTCCGGACTGAACCAGACACCGCCGTTCACGGCGACCGTGCCGGTGCGGATCCGGGCCGCGACGGCCCTGGCGCGCTCGAGGTCTCCGGACTCGACCGAGCCGGAGAGGCCGTACGGCGAGTCGTTGGCGATGCGGACCGCGTCGTCGTCCCCGTCGTGGGGGATCACCACCAGGACCGGCCCGAAGATCTCCTCCTGCGCGAGCCGGCTGGAGTTGTCGAGGCCCGCGACCACGGTCGGCTCGATCCAGAAGCCGTCCCGGTCGATCACGTGGCCGCCGGTGGCGAAGGTGCCGCCCTCCTCCTCCGCCAGTCGCAGATAGGCCTCGACCCGGTCCCGCTGGGCCTGCGAGATCACCGGACCACAGATCGCCCCGGGGTCGGCGGGGTCCTTCGCGCCGATCGACTCCATCGTCGCGGCGGCGACCTGCACCGCCTCGTCGTACCGCTCCCGCGGGACGAGCAGCCGGGTCGTGATGGCGCAGCCCTGGCCGGCGTGGATCATCGCGGTGAACGCCGTGGCGGCGGCCGCCGAGGCGACATCGGCGTCGTCGAGCACGATCGCGGCCGACTTGCCCCCGAGCTCGAGGAACACCTTCTTCAACGTCGGCGCCGCCGCAGCCATGATCGCCCTACCCACCTGTGTCGACCCGGTGAACGAGACCATGTCGACGCGCGGGTCGGTGGTCAGCAGTGCGGCGACCTCGTTGGACTGCGGCGTCACCACGTTGAAGACACCCGCCGGGACGTCGGTGCGCTCGGCCACGAGGCGGCCGAGCTCCGCGGCCACCCACGGGGTGTCGGGGGCAGGCTTGAGGACGACCGTGCAGCCGGCAGCGAGCGCCGGCCCGATCTTGGCCAGGTTGATCTGGGTCGGCACGTTCCAAGGCGAGATCGCTGCGACGACGCCCACCGGCTCCCGGCGCACCGTGCGACGCGACGGGATGCCCATCGGTTTCGCGACCCCGAGGTCGGTCTCGAACTCGTAGCCCTCCAGCAGGTCGGTGACCCACTTGAGCGCCTCGACCGGCACGTCGAACCCGGCCGCGGTCTGCAGGAACGCCGGCATCCCGACCTCGGCCGTGGTCAGCACCTTGAACGGCTCTGCGTCGTCGAGCAGCGCCTGGTGCAGCTGACGCAGGCAGCGCACCCGCAGCTCGACGTCCGTCGACCAGTCCGTCTCGTCGAACGCGCGCCGGGCTGCGCCGATGGCGGCGTCCACGTCCGCGGCGGTGCCGTCCGGGGCCGTGCCGATCTGCTGGCCGCTGGCGGGGTTGATGATCGGGTAGGTCGCGTCGTCGGAGGAGCCGACGAGCTTGCCGTCGACCAGCTGCTGGGGCGCCGGGGGCAGAGTGGTCACGGGATCGGTCACCGGTTGGGCTCCTGGGTGATGAAGTCTCCGCGCTCGACCGGCGGAGGCCAGACGCTCGAGGGGATCTCGGCGTAGTGGTAGTGGCCCGGCACGCCGTGGCCGGCCACCTCCATGCGCCTGAGCAGGGTGTCTGGTGCCTTGCCGGCCTTGATGATCTCGACGAAGGTGTGCGCGGTCGACGGCATGTCGAACCAGTCACGCTGCCACGCGAACTTGAGGAGTCCGTCGTCCGCGCCCCCGACCTGGCGCTCGACGCCGAACCACGAGCCACCGATGCCGAGGATCTCGTACTCCTGGCCCGTCTCGTCGTTCGTGATCCCCGACCGCTGCTTCCAGAAGCCCAGCACCATGCTCTTCTGCTCGTCGATCATCGTGACCTGGTAGTCGTAGTGCCAGCCGTCGAGGCCGTCCATCTCGATGCCGATCGCGTAGTCCCGGATCTCGTCGCGGCCCATCGCCATGAAGTGCTCGTCGACGGAGTACATCCAGCCGTACGTCGCATCCACGGCGTACCACTCGGCCATCACGCGCCAGTCGCCGCTGCGCTCGGCCTCACGGTTGATCTCGAGCCAGGAGTCCCAGAACTCCTCGATCTCGGCCCTGCTCAGATCGGACATCAGCTCTCCTCGATGCTCAGCGCCATGGCGGGGCAGTAACGAACGGCGGACTGCACCTGCGGCCGTAGCGCTCCGTCGGGATGTTCCTGCAGGAGGACCACGCGGTCTGCGTCCTCGTCGAACGCGAAGACCTCGGGGGCCTCGAGCTGACACATCTGGTGGCCCTGGCACACGTCGAGGTCCGCGATCACCTTCATGGCATCGCCTCGGAGGCTTCGAGGCTTCCTTCGAGGCTCGCAAGCTCGCACCTCAGGACTGGCGTCGCTGGCGCTCCTCGCACCTCAGCCACCGTGGCAACACGGTGGTGGAGGCGCGAGCGCAGCGAGCCCCGAAACCGCCACACCACGGGCCGATAGCCGAACCCGGTCATCGCGATCGCCTCCGATAGCGCACCCGGCACGGCTGCTCGAGCTGGATCACCATCTTCGACGTGTCGTCGCGGTAGGCCGCTGACGGCTGGGCCATCTCGAACTCGTAGTCGCGCAGGATCACCGAGAAGATCGCCTTCATCTGCATCATGGCGAACGCGTTGCCGACGCACCGGTGCTTGCCGGCGCCGAACGGGATCCACGTCCAGCGGTTCTGCAGGTCCTCCTGGCGCGGGTCGAGGTAGCGATCCGGGTCGAACGACTCAGGGCTCGGGAAGTCCTGGGCGAGCCGGTTCGACACCCGCGGCGAGGCGGCCACAACGGTTCCGGGCGCGATGCAGTGACCGGCCAGCTCGATCTCCTCCGCGACCACGCGCATCAGGATGATCAACGGCGGGTGCAGCCGCAGCGTCTCCTTGAGGGCGGACTCCAGGACCGGGATGGACCTCAGGGCCTGGAACGAGATCTCTGACCCGTCCGCGTAGAGGTTGTCGAGCTCGGCCACGACGGCCTCCATCGTGTCGGGATGGCGCATCAGCTCGATCAGTGCCCACGACGCCGTGCCCGACGAGGTGTGGTGGCCCGCGAACATCATCGAGATGAAGATCCCGGTTATGTGGTCGGCGCTCATCTCGATGGAGATGAGCACGTCGAGCAGGTCGCGGTCCCCGCGGGCGACCTCGCCGCGCCCCTTGCGCTTGTCGATGATCCCCTGGACCAGCCCGACCAGCTTCTCGCGGGCGGCGTCGCGGATGCGGAACGACTCGATGTCGGCGTACGGGTCGACGTACGCAATCGCGTCGGTGCCGCGCTCGAGCTCGTGGTAGTGCTGGGCGAACGTCGAGTCCAGCTCCTCACGGAACGGTTTGCCGATCAGGCAGGCGGAGGTCGTGTAGATCGTCAGCTCGGCGAACCAGTCGAGCAGGTCGACCTCCCCCTCGTCGCCCCAGGGGGCGACCATCCGCCTGATCTCGTTCTCGATGGTCTGCGCGTGGCCGCGCATCATGTCGCCGCGCAGCGCCTGGTTCTTCAGCATCTGCTGGCGCTCCTCGGGCGAGGCGTCGAACACCACCCCCTTGCCGAAGATCGGCGTCATGAACGGGTACGCCGCCGCCTGGTCGAGCGTCGAGTCCGGCGCCCGGAAGAACTGCTCGTTGGCCCCGGCTCCGGAGACCAGCACTACGTCGCGGTCGGCCAGCCGGAACCGGCCGATCTCGCCGCACTCCGCACGCAGCCGTTCGAACAGGCCGATCGGGTCGACCCGCATCTCCGCGAGGTGGCCGTACCCGTCGTCCGGTACGGCGTAGGAGACCTCGCGCACGTCCGCGGCGGTCCTGGTGGTGGTCATCGTTCCTCCACGGGCGCTTCGGGGTTGACCTCGACGAGGCTCAAGTGGGTGCCCCGCGGGGCGCTGACGACCATCGCGATGGCATCGGCGATCGCTCTGGGCTTGAGGAAGTGGCCGTGGCGGGCGTGGCCCCACTTGACCCACTCGTTGAGCACGAAGGCACCGGCATCGGGATCCCAGTCGCTGCCCATCTCGCTCCAGGTCGAGCCGGGCCGCACGACGCTCGCCCGCACGCCGCTCCCCTCGAGCTCCATCTGGATCGAGGAGACGAGCCCCTCGAGCCCCCACTTGCTGGCCGTGTAGGCGCCCATGAACGGTCGGGCTCGCACGGCCACGTCCGAGGACACGAAGACCACGTCTCCGCGCCGACGTTCGACCATGCCGGGGACGAACGCTCGGACCAGCCGATGCGCACCGACGACGGCCACGTCCAGCTCGCGGGCCACGCGATCCGGGTCGATCTCCACGAGGCTGCCGGGTGACACCGACCCGGCGTTGCTGACCAGCACCTCGATCGCACCGAGCACGCGCTGCACGGTCTCCGCGAAGGCCTTGACACTGTCCCCGTCCGCCACGTCCAGGCGCGCGACGACGGCCTCGCCACCGGCGGACCGGATCCGGTCCGCGACCTCCTCGAGCTTCTCCGTCCGCCGCGCCCCGAGGGCGACCGGGAAACCCGCGGCGGCGAGGACCTGGGCAGTCGCCGCCCCGATCCCGGCCGACGCGCCGGTGACCACCGCCGGCCGGCGGTCCGGCTGGTCGTACTTGCTCATGGTCAGCGGCCCTTCACCGTCATCGGCACCGAGGCGAATCCCCGGACGCTCACCGAGTGCACCCGCCGACAGCCGTCGTGGTCGACGTCGAGCGTCCGCACGCGGCGTACCAGCTCCGTGAGGGCGACCCGCGCCTCGAGCCGGGCGAGGTTGGCGCCCAGGCAGAAGTGCCGGCCCCCGCCGAAGCTCAGCAGTCGAGACAGCTCGTCACGGTCCCGGAGGAGGTCGTACTCGTCCGGCCTGCCGAACACCCGCTCGTCGCGGTTCGCGGACCCGAGGCACAGCAGGACCTTCGAGCCCCGCGGGGCCACCTTGCCGTGCAGCTCGACGTCCTCGAGCAGGTATCGCGCCAGCATCTGGCTGCTGGTGTCGTAGCGGAGGGTCTCCTCGATCCAGGGCACGACCAGCTGCTCCTCGGGTCCGGCGAAGACCTGGTCCTGCTGCTCGGGATGGCGGCTCAGGTGGAAGACCGCGTGCCCCAGCAGCTTGGTGGTCGTCTCGTTGCCCGCGACGACCATGAGGAACAGGAAGCTGATGATCTCCTCGTCGCTCAGCTTGTCGCCGTCGGCGTCGGCGGCGACCAACGCGCTGGTGAGGTCGTCCTGCGGGACGCGGCGACGAGCGGCGACCATCTCCTCGTAGTAGGCGACCAGCCGGAGTGCGGCCTCCATGCCCGCCACCGGTACGTCGAAGACGCCCTCCTCGCGGTGGACGACGATGTCGGCCTGGCGGCGAACCTCCGCCCGGTCCTCCTCGGGCACCCCCATCATCTCGGAGATGACGTCCATCGGGAGCCTCCCGGCGAAGTCGGCGATCCAGTCGAAGGTGCCCATCTCGAGGCACTCGCCGAGGTAGCGGTCGGTGAGCTGCTGGATGCGCGGGAGCAGCTCGTGCACCCTGCGCGGCGTGAACCCCTTGGAGACCAGAGAGCGCAACCGCAGCTGACGCGGCGGGTCCATGCCCAGGAACGACATGACCTTGTGCGCGTCCGGGCCCCACGCAGAGTCCTCGATGGAGACTCCCCACGAGTTCGAGTAGACGCCCTCGGAGCGGACGGCCTCCTGGATGTCGGCGTGCCGGGTCAGCGCCCACAGGTTGCGCACCTCGCTGTAGTGCAGCGGGTCCTCGGCACGCAGGCGGGCGTACGTCGGGTACGGATCGTCCTGGAACCCGTAGTCGAACGGGTCGAAGGCGATGGGCTCGGTCGTCACGGTCATGAGTCAGCCTGCACCTGGCCTGAACGGCTGACTGAGCAACTGATTGGACACCTGTTCAGGCTAGGTGCACGCGCCATCGGGCCGCAAGGGTCTGACCCCCTTCAGCGACGACCGATGGCTCGGGGTCTGGGCACGTCAGGCCCGATGCCAGCTCGGCTTTGTCAGACCGATCTCACACCTACGCCTCCTCTCTGGTCGGCCGGTCCGACCAGGAGTCCGCGGCCTGCTGGATGTACTCGCGCTGCGACCTGGGTGCGCGCCGACACCACTAGGACCCGGCCAGGTCGAGGTACTGGGATGGCCTGAGACCCAACCTCTCGGCGCGCTGCACGCACTGGACCGCCTGCGCCTGGTCGATGGCTGAGCGGAGGAAGGTGATGTGCTGCTTGGTCAGGTCGAAGATGTTGATCTCGTCCTGCTCGAGCCATGCGAGGCCGCCGAACTCGCTCGAGATCGAGCCTGTGTACCCGTGCTCCACGAGAAGCGTCACCAACGCCCGGTGCGGGACCATGACCTGCGCCTCAGCGTCCTCCCAGTCCCAGAACTTCGCGTGAGCATGCCGCACCCACGGGAGAACATGGCTCCAGCTCGCGAGGTCACCGGGCCCGAAGCGGATGAACGCAGTCACGAACTGGTCGCGAAGGGCTTCCGGAACCGGTGCCCCGTCGATGGCCGCAAGTAGGCGTCCGAGGCGTTGGAAGGGTGGTCCGTCAGATCGCCACGCCAGATCCAGCTGTTCCTCCATGCGCGCGGTCATGCCCAGCTGCCGAAGGACACGGCGGTAGCTGACCGGGAGGTCGGGCATAGCGACCGAGTTGTCGAACGTGAGACCAACCGGCGCTCCCGAGTTGGCTCGTAACCAGTCCACGAGCGCGACGACGTCAGGGGCGTCCGGGGTGTGGTTGCCCTGGATCTCGAAGGTCAGCACCAGGTCCTCGTCGTCGAGAACTGGAACGAGGCGGTCGAGGACCTCGGTGTCCATCCCGAGCGGGGCGCGCGCCGAACGAAAGCCAAGACGTCGAGCGGTCCAGAGCTGGTCCGAAAGCTGGGCGAGGCTCTCCTCCACCGACAGCCAGCAACCGGAGCGTCGGGCCCGGTCCACGTAGACACCGAACGCGGTGGGACGCAGGTCGAGCCGCTCGACGTCCCTGCGGAAGTCGTCGACCTCGACTGCGGTCGGCGAGGGCAACCCTCGAAAGGACTGGTAGCCGACCAACTCCAAGTCTGGGCCGAGACCGAGTGCGGCCACCCACTGAAGCAGCTGCGTCAAGGTGACTCTGCCCGTCCGCCACACGTCGGTGAAGGAGAAGAGCGTGGTGCCGACTGTGGGTCTCATCTGACCGCCAACGGGTTGACGGGAGCTCCAACGGCCCCGGTGACCGGGATGGGCCCGGCGGTGAGCCAGCAGTCGTAGCGCCCGTCGGCTACGCAGCAGGCGCTCAGTCGCTCGAGGTCCCACATCTCGCCAAGGAAGAGCCCGATGTGCGGTATCACGACCTGGTGCAGGGGCTGGAAGGCTTCGTGGAACTCGTTGGGGCGGACCTCGAACCCCCAGGTGTCCGTGGCGATGGCGGCGATCTCGGTGGCATGCAGCCAATCCACGGTCGTGAACGACAGGCCGGGGGCCGGCCCTCCGGCGTAGTCTCCCCATCCGTTCCGGCGGGCGCGCTGCAGCTGGCCGGTGCGCACCAGGACGATGTCTCCACGACCGACTGTGGCGCTTGGTCCTTGTGCAGCGATGGTCTGATGGAGGTGATCTTCGGTGATCGCGAATCCGTCGGGCAGCTCCCCGTCAGCCCCGAGGGCGCGACCGACGTCGAGGAGGACGGCGCGGCCGGCGATGACGTCCTTGACGGTTTCGATGCCGGTGACAGAGTCGCCGAGGCTCGTCACGACCTGGTCCGCGGGTCGGCCGTTCCAGGTTCGTCCGTGGTCGAAGATGTGCCCGAGGCCGTCCCACTGTGTGGAGCACTGCAGAGGCATGACCACCATGTCGTCCGCGCCGCCGAGGCCGTGTGGGAAGCCCTGGACGCCAGCTACGGCGTCGGTGCCGGTGTCGAGCATGGTGTGGACGGGGTTGGTACGGCGCCGCCAGCCCTTTTGGGGGCCGTCCATGTCGAACGCCTGGGAGAGGGAGACTGCCTGCCCGGTCTGGATCAGCGCGGCCGCGGAAGCCCTCTTGGCGTCGTCGAGGAAGTTCATCGTGCCGTGTACGTCGTCGTCGCCCCATCGTCCCCAGTTGGAGACCCGTGCGGCCGCGGCCGCGATGGCTCCTTCCGGGTCGGCGGGGTCGACCTCGTCGATCCTCATGTGAGTTCGGCGAAGGCGTCGGCGACCCAGTCCGCGATGCAGGTGGAGACGTGCGAGAGGCGGTCGGGGCCGATGTGCTCGGCGGCGCCCTCCTCGGCCGTGGAGACGGGTTTGCACTCGAACATCGTTGGTCCTTGGTCAGGCGTCGCTGTGGCGTCGCCGCACGGCGGGCAGTGCCGGAGCAGATGCGGCCGTGGCGACGGTGCTGTGGATGCTTCCGATGTGTTCGACGGTGATCTCGACGATGTCACCGTCGCGCAGGGGCGGCGGGTCGTGGCGTCCGTTACGCCCCCAGAGCTCGGCGAGGCAGCCGCCGCCTCCGGTGGTCCCCGAGCCGAGGACGTCTCCTGAGCGCACCCAGCTGTCTCGTGAGGCGTAGGCGATGAGGGTGTTGAAGCCCCACCCCATGTGGGTGAGCCGGTCTCGACCCACCTCGTGCCCGTTGACGCTGACCGAGGCCTCGAGGTCGAGGAACCCGTCGGGGTCGAGGTGTTCGGCGAGCTCGTCGACGGTGACGATCCAGGGCCCGAGGGTCGTTGCGAAGTCCTTGCCCTTGGCCGGCCCGAGCCCGACCTTCATCTCGGCGCTCTGGATGTCTCGTGCGGACCAGTCGTTCATGAGCATGAACCCGAAGATGTGGTTGCTGGCCTGTTGTGCGGTGAGTGACTGGCCGGCCTTGCTGACGACGACGGCGACTTCGAGCTCGAAGTCTCGGGCGACACTGGTGGCTGGGAAGGGCACAGGCTGTCCGGTTGCGATCACCGTGTGCGGGTTGGTGAAGTAGAAGGTCGGTGCGTCGTACCAGGCGTCGGGGACGCCGGTTGCGCCGTCGACGCTGCGGCGCACGCCCTCGACGTGCTCCTCGAACGCGACGAAGTCTCGGACCGCGGCCGGCTCGAGAGGAACCCTCAGCTCAGCGTTGGCCAGGGAGACTGAGGCGCCACTGCGGGCTTGGCGCGCGAGGTGCCGCGCCTGCTCGAGACCGCCGTCGATCACCTGCCGCATCGTCATCCCCTGAGGGAACGGATAGACCGAGTCGTCTTCCACCAGCGCGACGCGGTCACCTGCGCCGTTGAGCGCGACGGTTGCGAGCTTCATGCCAGCGTGAAGGTCTTCGTGTCGCGCCCACCGCCGGGCACGGGCATGTAGGAGATGCGCAGTCGTACGGCCGCGCTCACGACAAGTTCTCCGGGCTCCATGGGTTCA
>C688J35102_120989781_pt1 | contig 13647 bp, 12 predicted proteins | sample HopSoiMetagenom2_FD_35102 | JGI IMG/M metagenome (IMG submission 35102)
CGGCGCTCTCGGCGATCTCCACCTTGGCGGCCCCCGCCTGCTCCGCCGCCATGTCGTGCGGCACGGCCATCCCGAGCACCAGGGCGGCGCCGGCCAGGAACGCCAGGGCCGCGCGGCGCCACGAGGGCTGGAGGGTGGGGGCGTGGGAGGTCGTCATCCGGTGCGGTCCTCAGACCTGGGTCCTATGGTATCAACAGATACAGGCTCCGGCGCAAGGGAACATCGGAAGGAAGTACGAGATTTCCTTCCCTGGGTTTCCTCCGGAATGGCGGCTCGCCGTTTCCTGGTGGGACGCCGGGCCCGCCACACGCGTATGAATACACGGTCTTGGGCGAGGCCCACGCCGTCTCCGGAGAGCCGGGGAGCCCGTGTCTTCGAGCCTCTGAGCTCGGGTCTCAGGCCTCAGAGGATGTCTCGAAAGCCGCCTCCCCCGCCCGGCGATGAATCGCCGGGCTAGAAACAGCGCGGAGTTTCTTGCCTTTTTGCGGCGCCTTCAAGAGGAGGGGTGGCGGGTGGGGTTCCAGGAGATGGGGGCGGAGGGGGCTGATACGCGAGGTGGATCTCCACGTCCTCCTTGCCCACGACCACCTGCTCGACAATGGTCTCGATGATCTCCCGCTTCTCTCCGAAGCCGAGGTCTCCCCACCGGCTGTAGAGGCTCTGGGCTTCGGAGAGGATCTCCGCGCTTCCGAGCCGCCGTATTGTGAGGAAGTCGATCTCCCCTGCGAGGCGGGGAATCTCCCGGTCCAATTGCTCCCGCCGCATGGCAAGCGGGTGGTTGCGCTCCCCGAACTCCTTGCCGGTGATGTTGCCGTCCAGGTACAGGCGGTAGAGTTTGTCGGCTTCTGAGGTGAGCTTCTCGTGCTCGTGCTTTAGGCTCTCCAGGAGGGCTGTCCTCTTGGCGATCTCCGTATCGACTGAGGCGAGTTGCCCCGCGATCGAGTCTGGCGAGAAGATCATCCTCTTGAGTTCCTCCACGAACACCGCCTCAAGGTCGTCGGTCGAGATCCTCGTCCGGCACTTCTGGCAGACGTACTTGGGGCTGTCCGAGACCACGTACATCTTCTTGCCGCAGGCGCAGTACGTGAAGCCGGAGAAGAGGTGCATGCCCCGCCTGCCCGGCTTTACGCCCTCCTTCCGCTTGGCGAGGTAGGCGGTGCATTCGTGCCACAGCTCCTCGGAGACGATGGCGGGCACGGAGTGGTAGACCCACTCGTGCTCGGGCTTCAGGGTCCTCTTTCCGTTTCGGATCGTGGTGTAGTTCATCCGGAAGAGGCCCTTGGCCGTGGAGTCGAAGAGGAGCTGGTAGATGGTGGTGCCGGTAAAGAGATTGCCCTTGCGGGTGCGGTAGCCGCGTTCGTTCAAGAGCCTTGCCACGGTGCGGATGCGCTTGGTATCTCGGAAGAGGTCATACATGAGCTTCCGGACAGGTGCTTCCTGCTCGTCTGGGACGAGCTTGCCGTCCTTCCAGGTATACCCGAAGGGAGCGGCGCCGGCGATCTTCTTGCCGAGCTTGGCCCGGATGGGCACGGATGCCGCGACCCGATCCGCGATCTCCTCCCGCTCCCACTGCGCCATGGCGGCGATGATCGTGTAGAAGAGGCGGCCGGCCGGCGTCGAGGTGTCGATCGACTCCTGAAGGGAGATGAGGTCGGCATTGTGCTCCCGGAAGTACTCGGAGAACTCCAGAAGTTCCTTGGTGCTCCGGGCAAGGCGGGCGAGTTTGGAGAAGATGAGGCCGGTAATGGCCCCGCTCTCCACGTCGGCTCTCATGCGCTTGGTTTCCGGATGCCATGAGACCGCTTTGCCCGAGACGCCTTCCAGGTGGTAGACCGTGACCACGGTCCAGCCCTTGCTCTCGGCATACATCCGCCCCCGGGCCTCGTGGTGCTCGGGGCTTTCGCCGCGGGCCTGGTCTTCGGTCGAGACCCGAATCCAGATGCCGACACGCTTTCCTTCGCTGGTAGAAGGTGTGCCTCTGGTATGCATCATCCTTGTCTCCAAAGAGATCCGCTCGTGCGGAGGGTTGAAGATGTGAGGGAACACTCTTCGCCCACCGTATGCGCTCCGATGGTAGCCGGGAAGACGCTAAAATCTGCCTCCGAGGAAATACCTCTTTGGCCCTGGCCGGTTTTATTGGACTGAGAAGTACAGGAGTGCATAACTAGAAAGGAGATTGCAAGTGGCGATCAACCCGAATCCGTATGGCCCTGGACCTCAGGACATCCGCCGGCCCGTTATCGAGCCACTCTCGCCGCGTATTCCTCCGCTTGACCGCTGGAAGGAGGCAGACAGAATCAAGCGAGAGGAGGCTATCCGGCCTAAGGGAAACCCTCTAATTCCTTGAAGTAAAAGTTCCTCTGCCTACGTTACTAAGAGGAGAGAGGATTCCATAGGGTCGATTTCCTCTCTCCGCCTACACACCTAATCCTCTCTGTTGAGCCCGCTCATGCTCCTCGCCAGGATCTCGGCGACCCGCTTGTGCCGCTCGTCTCCTGGATTCCGGTAGCGGACCTTTACCTTGTACCCTCGCACCGTCCCGACCTCCTCAAGGACCGGCTGCCCTTCAAGCCATGCCAAAAGCTCCTCCGTGGTGAAGAGGTGGACCTTCGCCCGTCTCTCGGCAGGGATAGCCTCATCAAGGAGCTTCCCAAGCTTCGCGAGACGGCTCTTCTTCAGGGACACGACCGCGACCGTCCCGAATCCTGCCGCAAGGCACTTCTCGACGTTCCCGACTTCGTACTCCAGGGGGGTCGTGACCGACACCTCGCAGGCAACCTTGAGGTCGCCCCGGTAGAGGGCAATGTCTATGCTTTCCCTGCCGCCCGGGATCTGCTCCTCGACCACCGCCCGGAAGCCCTTCTCCTCTCCCCACCGCTTGATGAGTTCCTGGAGGTACGTGTGCTCCGGGCCTCCTTTTCCTGGGCGGCGCGGTTCGGCTGTGGGTGGCTCGGGAGCTCTCGCTTCGGAGGGTGGGACGGGAGGAGCCAGAGGCGGGGCTGTCTCGCGTTTCGGTGTGACCGGCTCCGGCGATACTTCGACTTGAGGAGGCGGGGGCGGTACCTCCACCCTTGGCGGTGCTTCTCTCTGTGGCGCCTCGGTAGGTGTGGGAGCTGGCGATGGCGACTCCACAGCTCGCGGCGAGCCCCACCGTGTGAGCGACCGCTTCCGGATGTCACGGCGCCTCGCCCCATGCGCTTCCGGGTCCCCGTGCTCCATCGCCACGACGGAGAGGTTGAAGTCGTGCTCCTTTCTGCCCACCCGGCAGATCGCTTTGCCGGTGTCGAGGTTTCCGAGGTCGTCCGCCGTGAAGAAGGAGAAACCCTGCGAGAGAGTTTTGGCGTCCTCGTCGCCCAAGCGGAAGCAGATGCGGGTGTGTGCGTTCCCCAGGACGGCCCGCTCGACTTCGGGAACGGAGGCGCGGAGCTGATAGAGGTCCTGGTGGGCGACGGTCACCCCGAGGCGGTACTTGCGCGCTCCGGAGAAGAGCGTCGCCATGGAGGGCGTCGCGAGGTTGTGGAACTCGTCGAGGTAGAGGAAGAAGGGGCGGCGCGCCCCCTCGGCCTGATCCTGCCGCAGGAGGCACACTTGGTGGATCTTCGAGACGAGAAGCGACCCCAGGAGGGCCGCGTTCTCCTCCCCGATGGCGCCCTGGGAGAGCTTGGCAAGGAAGATCCTCCGGTCGTCCACTACTCCCCGGAAGTCGAGCGGCTTGTCCCTGGCCGTCACCACCCCGCGCACGAGCTTGCCCCGGAGAAGCGTATCGAGCCGGGTCACGATCGATGCCTGGGGCGAGCCCTTGAGGATCGGGAACTCCCTCGTCCAGAAGTCCCGGGCATACTCGTCGCGGACAGTTGGGAGGAACTCCCGCCGAAAGCTCTGATCCACGAGGAAGCGCCGCAGATCGAGGAGCGTGCCGCCCCGGTCCGATTCCAGGAAGGCGAGGATCGCTCCCGCAAGGACCGCCGTCATCTGGTCGCCCCAAGAGGTCGAAAGCCGCCGGAAGACCGCAACGAGGTCCGAGGAGAGCATGTCCTTCTCGGCCTCGGAGTGCGCGGAGAGCATGTTCCAGCCGACGACATGCTCCGGGTCCGCCGGGTCGAAGAGGATCACGTCCGCCGCCCGGTTCTCGGGCATCCCGCCGAGCACGTGGTCGATGAGATCGCCGTGCGGGTCGATGACGCCGACCCCGTGCCCGGCGGAAATGTCCTGGAGGATCATGGACACCAAGAGCGTTGACTTGCCGGTGCCCGATGCCCCGACGACATGCACGTGGCGAAGGCGCGCGTCCGTCGAGAGTCGCGCCTCGCGCGTCTTTCCCGCATGGACGTTGTACCCGAGGAAGAGTCCGCCCGTCTGTGCTTCTTCCGGCAGGAGCTTGGTGTGGCCGGTGTCCCGGGCGATTCCGGGGATAGCGGGCGATGGCAGGTGGACCAAGGGCAAGAGTTCTGGAAGCGAGAGGAGCATGCCGCTCCGGTGCGTCTGGCGGAGGATCACATCCGCCAAGACCTCGCCGCTGTCATCGGTTCCCAAGGGTACGAGCACGTTCTCGCCTCGCGTTGAGCCGACGAGCGCGCCAAGCAAGCCCGAGAGAAGCGTCCACAGCCGCTCCTCGCCTGCGGCCCGGGCAACCACGCGGACGGCGACGGCGAAGAGGGGTGCGGATACTTTCTCGCGGGCAAGCTTGGTGACCTCGGGGGCGTCGGCAAAGAACGCCTCGCCGGAGGGCGTGAGGACCGAACGCACGATGTTTTCCGCCCACGGCGCCAAGACTCCCTGAAAGAGCACCTGGGCTACGGCGACCTCTCCGGGCGCCATCTCGGCGAGCGCTCCCACGATTGCGGTCAAGGGATCGGGGGTGAAGCTCCGGGGACGGCCGAGGGGCAGCATGAACAGGCGAGAGAGGCCAAGCTCGACGGCGCGAAACACTCCCTCGTCTCCCGATTCCCAAGCATTGAGGAGGAGGTCTTCTTCCTCCTCCAGGCGGACCTCGGGAAAGAAGGCCCGGAGTTGCGAGGAGAGGATCGGCACGGCCGCCCTGCGGCCGGTGAGCGCGACTGATACCTCTCCGCCTGCGCCGACCAGCTCTAGGGACAGGGGTGTATGGACGGTGGCAAGGCTCTTGAGGAAGCCTTCGGAGAGCGGCGCCGTAACGGAAAGCTCCTCGGGCAGGAGGACTCGCAGCTCGACGGGATCGTCCTCGTCCCCGGGTTCAACTTCGGGCTCTTCGATCTCAGGCTCGGGAGGGGGCGCCTCCGGCTTTCCGGAGAGCCGTTCGAGGAGGGCGGACAAGAAGGTGTGATGCCTGCCGTCATCGACGACAGGCGCGGCTTGCCTCATGAACCAGAAGGGGGCGAAGGGCGGCTCAAGGGAGACGGGAGACGAGAAGCTCCGCCGCCCGCGGCCCCTCCGCTCCCACCGGAAGAAATGGCGGGTGCGCTCCTCAACCCGGCTCGCCATACCCGGCTACGCCGTGGCCTCTCCCTCGTCGGCGTCGGGACGGAATTCCTCGTCCCCGAGGAGCCGCAGGCCCTTCTCCTCCCGCAGGTCGTTTATGACCTCGTTCACGGCCGAGCGTATGGAGTCGCGGAACATCATGGCCGTGTCGAGACGGAAGTATGAGACGGGGTTGAAGACGACGTAGTACAGGTATCCGACCCAGGGGATGGAGAGGACCCACTCCTCGTCCCCGATGAGCCCCCGCTCCACTCCGACTCCGAGGATGAGAAACCCGGCGGGGATGCCGACGAAAAAGCTAAGAGCGGAAATGGCGATGCCCGAGCACCCATACCCGAAGATCTGAAGGACAATGCCCTCGAAGAGGAACCACCCGAAAAGGAAGCCGAGGAGGAGGGCCATGACGACGAAGAGCCCGTACTTGGCCGGGACCTTGGCAAGCCACCAGGAGAAGAAGTGCCCCTTGCCGTATGGCGCGGAGCAGATGTCGAAGACGATCCGCTGGCGCTCGATGCGGAGGTATTCGCGCTTGGCCGAGCCTACGCCTCCTTCGCTGAAGTAGACGCGGGAGATCCTCACGTCGGGGAGGTTCCGGCGGTCTACCGCCTCCTCGACGGCGCGATAGAAGTCCTGGGTCGAGGTCGAGAATTCCTCGAAGAGGGTATGCCAGTTGGACAGCACTACTCCGTCAGAGTGTCGGGGCATGCGGTTCTCCCGTGCTTCAGTGTTATCGCCTGAAGGCTAGCAGCGCTGGACGGGAGAGTGCAAATAGCGTGATTTACATTCTGAAAAATACAGATTTGACTTCCGGTTGCACCCCTGCCATTCTCTTAATCAAGCTCTGGAAAACCCTAGAGGAGCGCGCCGTGGTATCGAAACAACCCCAACATCCTTCTAGCAGCCAAAGCAATCAGCAAGACAGAACCGCACTACTTCAGGTTCATCTTGCGGAGTACCAAGCGATCACAACACGCAACACCTACTGGCTTACCCTCCAGTATGCCTTGTTTCCCATCCTTGGTGCCGCAATCGCGGTTCTCGCTCAACTCTGGAATCAGTTTGGCAATGATCCGTCGTTTGGGAGCCTGCCGCACAGGATCATCGTTTGGCTTGTCATCGTCCTTTCCAACACGATCATGATTGCCCACACGGAGGTAGGGTGGGAATCGTATGACAATGTGGTCTATCTGGAGAGAGTGCTTCGTCCTAAAATAATTACGCTGACAGGCAGTTCGACCGCAAACAAAGATGCACCTCTCGAATATGAAGCTTACAAAGGGAACCTTCGAGGAAGGGGACCTAAGTTTTGGGAGGTGCCCGCACCGATCGTAAGCGTTGGACTGTTAATGGCTGTTCTATTTATTTTCTGTGTTTTGCATCATTGGACATGGACCGATGTAGGAGCGGCTCTCATTAATACGGCCCTCTCTTGGCGTCTTACGCAGGTGACTCTGAAGATGATCCGCCGACGGCAAGATATTATCAAGCAGGCACCCGGCAAGGAATACTAAATGCGGCAGGTAGAGCCCGAAAGCATCAGGAGATAATAAACGTGCGTGAGTTCGATTTCTTCACATTTATGTTCCAGGATCGGAGATATCGGTTCCCTGTTGCTCTTAACCATGAAAATACAGCTCTAGAGCCTATCGATAACGATGTCGCTGAAGATCAACAGTTAGCCCATAAGAAGATTGTGCAGTCTCAGGCTAAGCATAGTGCCCTACGTAAAGCTGTAGTAAAGGCTTTCCTCGATAATCACTTCGACCTGCCAAGCTTTGATGGGTATAGCTCTCTCGAAGAGGTAATAACAAGATTGCCCGACCTAGTTAAGGCCCGACCAGTAAATTTAAATTTACTCAGTCGTTCCTTGGATCATATCAACTCGTTTCAGATCATAGTCTATGAGCAAGCCAGACAGACTGCGTTTGGTAGTGAACTGCCCATTTTACATTTGCCTAGCGAGCTTGCACTGGATTTTTATAACGAGAAAGAGATAAGGATACCAGAGTTCTGTATGTCAAGCTCTCTCAAGAAGAACAAAGAGGAACGTGTCTAGTAACTCGCATTAGCATCAGTCCTGTTGCCTTCGGTCAGGAGTGTGGCCTCGAAGTGCGAAGAAAGTTATTGATGAAGCTCCCAAAACGAAGACAGGAGACCATAGGCCATAGCTGACCCCAAGGAGAGAAAGTCCGGCGAGAGCTAAGCCTAAGCAAATCAGCCCGATTACTCCTCCGATAACAAGACTGGCTATTCCGGCCCTTGCATCAGTTGGCCGTGCCTTACCCAGAAGGCCGTAGACGACACTTGGGGTTAGTGCCGCTTGAATGCCGAAAATCACGAATAAGAGATCGAGGAGGCTTGGCAATGTTTTCAGGAAAAGATATCCAAGCAGAACGCTTCCGAAACCCAGGACCACCACTCCGACTTCTGCGGTTCGCAACATCGAACGTTGCTCGCTCTGCGGCAAATCTTCAGGCCGATATCCTACCCTTTCCAGCCGCTCAGCCCATGTCCAGTCAACAAGTATTGTTTGAACCGAGGCGATGAGGTAATTGTCTGCTGTTGTAAGAAGGGCGGCGAATAGACCCGCCAATAGAAAGATGAAGACAAGGGAGTCGCTAAAGAAAGCCAGGATTGCTTGTGCAGTCGTGTATCCTGCCGGCGGAAGAAGGAATCCCCCGAATGCAATTCCGATAAAGACAATTACAGCAAGGTATGGAAGGAGGGTCAGAGCGAAGGTGCCTAGCCCCCGAGTTACCTCTCGCTCGCTTTCTGCCGCTCCTACCCTTTGCCAGACCGACATGTCGGTAATGAGAAGTGGAAGGTTCAGTGCGATCATGCTGAGGAGCGTGATCCACGAAGCGGAAGTAGATGGGAAAAAGGTCGTGCTAATGCTGTGCTGGATGAGCTTAACGGCCGATGCCCCTCCTTGGTCAAAGAGACCGATTGCGGCAAGGAACAGACCAAATACGATGAGGCGGTACTTGATGTGGTCTGTAATCATAATCGCAGGCAGGCCGCCTATCACGGAGTATCCGATGAAAACTGCGCCTGCGACCGCGCAAAGAATCCATAGCGGGACATTCGGCCCTACGAAGATCTGAAGCACCGACAAACCAACATAGACTTCGGCTACCACCTGTAGCAAAAACACGAGCGACGTAATAATAGAGGCTAGCCGCTTCAGTTGCGGACTGCTGTATTTCTCCTGCAAAAATCCGTGGAGTGTCCACGCATTCCGACTCTCTCGAAATATTTGGTGACGAAGAAGATATAGAAGGAGGGCTCCCCCGGCCCAGGTTATCGGCGACCAGAGGACAAATGCTCCGTCAGTCGCGGCCCAATTCAGGTATACATAGACGGAGCTTGCAAGAGAGAAGGCGCTGCCCATGAGGCTCGCCTGGAGCAGCGGCGCGGAAAGTGGCGGCACTCCACCAGGATCGTCGGTCCTATATCGCAGAAAGGCATCTGGGGAGGTGTTCCCCAGAAAAACACGCCGAGTTCGCAGGGCTACCCAGAAATACCAGAGCACGGTTGCTGCCACAAACAGCAGTGCCAATGTATGTATAATATCCTGCGAGAAGCGCTCCATTTGAGTTTCCTCTGCCTTTCGTTGAACGGGGTTAGCGCTTCACAGTAACAACCAAGGTGTTCCCATCGCCGAGGTCGAGACTAGCGAGCGTTCGTCCAAAATGAGGCGCGTGGGCAAGAACCTTGTAGGGAGTGTGCTCTGGAACATCCATTATGCCGCCATCCGGAGAGTAGGTAACGGCATTGCTGGCTATCTCTACGGCCTGATGCTTGTTTTTATCGAGTGCGAGTATCACATCTGAACCATCCCGAACGAGGGCCATCGAGCCCTCCATTGGATGGACATAGACTTTATATGCTACGGGCTGCTTCGCTCCGTGCAGATCCTGGAGGAATACTTGGGCTTGCGGAATGAGATTTAATAAACCCCCACTACCGATAGCAAAGAGCTTCGTCACAAAACACAAAAATGCGAGGAGTGCTAACGAGGTCGATACCATCGTTCTTAGTTTCATGAGACCTTTCCTTATATTCATGGGAGTATGGGCTCCGGAGCGGTTTCGGATGATTCGGCGTTCGGCGAACGATCCTGTTTAAAACGTTTGAATTCGTCTATCAAAACGATCACGAGACCAAATGCCGCTGCACAAGCTTGAGATGAGAGTATGCCGGCGACAAAAGGCTCCGGGCTCTCCTTGGGAACGAATGAGGCACCTACAAACAAGAGCAAGAATGTCAGCGCCACCGGCAAATCAATCCTAGCAAGATATTCCTTAGCTCTCTTTACCAACTGATCCGCCTTACCTCCCTCAGGTCTCTCCTTTGTTGGCTTAGCCAAAATGATGATGAGATCCCAGAATACAAAGAGCGATAGATACGTCAACGTGGCCAAGGAGTGAACCAGAAGCTTTTGAACAGTAAGGGAAGCAACAACCACCGCTAACACTTGCGCAGTCGGTATCACAGAGGCGATCAAAACGACCCAAGGGTCTCGTATGTGGAGTGCCCTGTAATCGTCGGGAGAGTAGAAGTTAATCGCCATTGCAACGAAAATGGAGAGAAGAAGCGACCCAAATGCGAACTTCTGCCAAGCATTGTTTGGAATAGCCACTTCCGTCCAAGAGGCATGGGGTTTTTGATTCGACGGAGGTGGATCGACACAATTAGATTCTCCAAGTTTGCATGGCTTTGCATTATCTCTAGCCAATGCACACAATCCGCCGTCTTCACAAAGTGACATTACCTCCAGCCGGAGGCCGAGGTGTCCCATGCAGATAATCCCCGCAAACAGAAGAGGCCATGTTCTGACCAATAGAAAGGGTCGGAAGTCACGCCATAGGAACTTTAAACATCGAAGGATACATCTCCCCAAAAACCTTCCTACACGTTGCAGAAAACGCCAGGCCGTGGTAAGGTAAGAAAGGAAAAATTTGCCCATTTTAGATAAGCTTAGAAGGTCAACGAAGTTGATCTAAGGGAGGAAATCGCTATGGATACTACGCCACAGAAAGATTCCGCCTGGACTAGGCGAGCTTTCGGAGTCGTAGGAATCGTTTTCTTTCTCAGTCTGGTAGCAGCAGGTTTCGACATAGTCTACACGCACCCGGTTATAAAGTTCATCGTTTTCTCGTTACTCAAACTTTCTGCTCTGGCCGTAGCGGTTCTTGTTCTTGCCACCTCGCGCCCTACCTATAGTTAATCTCTCAACTGAGCCAGCCTAAATCCCCCATCCGATGGGGGACATTTTTTAAATAAAGTGCATACATACTCACGTCTCAGATCTTCAACTCGCAAAGAGTGTGCCACCTCATCGTCTTTTAGTTCCAGACATTTACAGCATGCAGGATGCTAGATGACATCCTTGGAGGAGTCAACCGTCCTCACTAGAGGACGCTAAGTCCTCTCCAGCTCTCTCGGTCCATGCGCTAAAGGGCCTGCTCGGCTCCCCCCGGATCATGAGCCGCAGGTAGACCGAGAAGTTCGGGAGGGACAGCAGATCCTCCGCCTCAAACTTCGGCGCCAGCTCCCGGGCCACGGTCGGCGCATCCAAGGCTCCCACCCGGAAGGCGATGAAGGTCCCTGCGTTCCCGAAGACGGCATCCCGCACCTCCGTCTCAAGCTGCGAGAGATACTGATGGGCCAGGATGAGGTTCAACCGATACTTCCGCAGCTCGGAGAGCATGGTCGCCAGGGTGAGCGTCGCGAAAGTGTGGAACTCGTCGAGGTAGAGGTAGAAGTCCCGCCGCGCCTCCTGCGGCCGGTCTGCCCGCTCCATGGCGGCGAGAGAGAGGTGCGATACCAGGAGCGCCCCGAGGAGCGCGGCCGGTCCCTCCCCGAGCTTCCCCTTGGCGAGATTGACGACGAGGATCTTCCCCTCGTCCATGATCCGGCGCAGATCGAAGGAGCTGTGCTCGCCGGTCAGGATCGAGTGTAGGAGAGGATCGGTGAGGAACGCCCCGAGCTTGTTCTGGAGGGGTGCCGTCACCACGGCACGGAAGGCGGGCGAGTACCCGGCATACTCCTTTTCCCAGAACTCCCGGACCATCCCGTTCGTTACTCGCCGCACCATGACGCTCCTGAAGTCCTTCTCGGAAAGGAGCCGGGGCACGTCGCCCAGGTTGCCGCCAGCCGCGAGGAGCGTGAAGACCACGTTCCGGAGAAGGTGCTCCAGGCGCGGCCCCCATTCGTCGGGCCAGAGCTTCTTGAACACTTCGACCATGCCCGCCACCGCAAGGGCGTGCTTCTCTTCTGGAATGCCGGCGAACGGATTGAAGTGCCAGGAGAAGGAGCGATCCGGGACGTCCAGGTAGATAAGGTCGCCCTGGCGGGAGGGAGGAACCAGGGACGCTACCTCGGCCGCGAGGTCGCCGTGCGGGTCGAAGAGGGCGAGCCCTTCGCCGTGCTCAATGTCCTGGAGCACGAGAGTCTTCAGGAGTGTTGACTTGCCCGTGCCGGTCTTCCCGATGACATACATATGATTCCGGCGATCGGCTCTTCGGATACCAAAAGGCGTCCCCTTGTTGCGGTGATTGATGCGAGCGAAATAGGTGATGTCGTTATCGGATTGCATCCGCGTATCTTGCCCGTCTCATCAGTTCTTCTAAAGACGCACGTATCTGTCGGGAACGCCAAAGCTCCCCGGTGGGTTACCCGAGGAACCTTGTTTCGTGTCCTCTCCGTAAAGACACGATGCTGATTTACCTACCGCAAGCTACTTTTCTACTCTTTTGCCGTTCTGCGCAGGAAGGTCAAGGCGAAGGAGGCAGCGGTGAATATCGTCATGCGCCGATCCTCGCTCTCCCAGATCCGCCGCTTCTTCGGAAGGCTCGGGGCGAGCTCCGGGAAGAAGCGCGAGATCGCAAGGCCGACCTCCCATCTCGTCTTTCCCGACGTGGCAAAATGCTCTGACACCTCTCGACGGCCGACGCGCTCCACGCGTATGCCGCGTTTCGCGGCGCACATCTGTGCAAGCCGCGCCCAGGCGATTGCCCTCTTGCCTCGCCGCGACTCGTGCATGTCCTCAAGGACGAGTACTTGCGGCGCTACGCGGTCAAGGAGCTTTTCGATCCGCTTCTGGAAGAGAGCATTCTCGGGCTTTTCTAGTCGCCCAAGGCCCCAATCAACCAGGCGCTCGCTCCCTTCGAGGACCACAAAGCCGAAGCCGGACGTAGTTGGGTCTATAGCAAGCGTTCTCATGATGTTTTCGCGAGCCGCTCGGATAGGCTTCGGAGAAAGGCAAGCTTCTCTCTGCATTCGCCTCTTTCCTCGACTCCCCGGATTAGCTCGGGTAAACGCTCTCTGATAATCGTTTCGACCTTGTGCGCCTCGCTTGCGAAGAGTTCGCGCAAGGGAACGCCGAAAAGAACTTCATAGCCAAGCGCCGTCTCCATCTTCGGAATCCGGTTAGCTCCCTCATGGCGCGTGACCCGTGTTCCGGTCTTTGCGCCCAAAAGGAAAGCAACCTCGTCCTGCGAGAGGAAACTGCGCCTGCGGTAGGTACGGAGATAGTTTTGTAAGGGTATGAATGTCATACCACGTCAAAACATACTTGACGCATTGTCAAAATCAAGACGCAATAACCTGCCGTTTCCGGCAGGTTTTCCATGAGGTATACCAGGACGTTGGGGATATTGGGGACGTTCTACAGAGACACGGAGCCCGAGGACTCTTCTCCTTCCGTGCTTGTGCCGTCGCGCTCCTCTCCCGGTCGAACATCCCCAATGTCCCCGATGTCCTGGCGCCCCACGCTGTATTTCTCGAAAAGGCGGGCGAGCTTCGGATACTCGGATGCAGGAATGGTGAAGGTGCCCCCGCGCTTCTGGGGATTTAGCATGAGCTTGCGCCGCAGAATCGAGCCGATCCACCGGGGCGTCACCGCGTGCTCATACTCGGCGGCGTGGCGCTTCGCGAATCTCTGGGCGATCTCTTGGACCGTGAGCGGGGCCTTCTCCTCCCGCAGCTCGTAGAGAATGGCGAGGACCTCGGCCTCCATCGCCATCGCCCGCTCGGTCGAGATTGCCTCGCCTGATCGCCTCGCGAGGGACAGGAGGCGCTGTCGCGTCTCCTCGGTGGGCGCTGTCGAGAGAAGCGGCAAGAGGATCTGCGAGAGTCGCGGCTCAAGTCCCGGGGGCGCAGCGGCAAGAGGCCGGCGGCTCCCTC
>C688J35102_120989780_pt1 | contig 13641 bp, 17 predicted proteins | sample HopSoiMetagenom2_FD_35102 | JGI IMG/M metagenome (IMG submission 35102)
CGCTCAGGCTTCGAGGCTTGCCTCAACGATCCATTTGCCGGCGGGCATGTGATCGAGCGCCACGCCGCGCCCGCGCGCGGGGTCCATGCCCTGCAAATCGAGCTCGACCGCCGCTGCTACCTCGGTGGGACGTTGAAGTCGCCGGGACCCGGGTTTGACCGCGCCGCCGCACTGATCGAAGCGCTCGCAGTCGGCCTCGGCGAAGCCCTGTTAGGCCGGCAGTTCGCGACGGCGGCCGAGTAATTTAGACCAAAGCGTCCGCTGATTGAGGAACCTGCGCCGGGGCTTTGCCCTGCTGCATCTGGCGGGCGAACACATCGCGCATCTGCGACAGTGAGAAGAGGTGCGCGTAGATGATCGGCAGCATGCCGCTCTGATTCATCTTGCGCAGTTCGTCGCCGCGAAGCTCGCGCAATTTCTCCTCGTCGACCATGCGGAAACCGCGATAGACGAACGGCTGCTCGAAACCCTCCGGCTGGATCGCGACTTCGCCGTCCATCAGCAGGTCGCTTTTCTTCAGATCCTCCATGAAGGCCGAGGTGCGCTGACCCGCCGCTTCGAATTGCTCGCAGAATTGGAGAACCGCGGCGGTCGCCTCGCTCGGGCTTTCACCGTTGAACAAGGGCTCGCCTTCGCTGAAGTCGCCGACCGCGTCGGCTGCCGGATCGAAGCACAAGGACAATTCGTCACTGTCGGAACGAAGGCGGGCAAGAAGGAACGGATAGCGGCGGATGTAGGCGGGGATGTAGATTGCCGGATCGGTCGGGCGGCCGTCGTCGGTGAGGAAGACGTTGACGCCTTCATTGAGGCCCATGAGCGCCATCGGGATGGGGTTCTCGCCGATGGAGAAGACGATCGGATAATGACGCTGCACAAGCGTGAATTCGTCGACCGTCAGCGGAATCGCGTGGCTCTGGCCGACATCGCCCATATTGACGACGGTGCGCACGTGCATTTTGCCGTGCTGCGACACGTTCAGCGGTTCGATCCCGCGATAGAAAAGCGGCAGGTTCTGAGTGGGGGCGGCAGTCGCCATTCGTGAGTGTCTCCTGGGGAGCGGGCAGAAAGGCCCCGCTTGAGGCGAAGCTGCCGGCTAGCAATTTCGAGGGCGCATCTATTGGCCTTGGCGCCATTAGGCAAGCGCGGCCAACGTCCGCCGATCCTGCAAGCGCGCCTAGTTCATTGATCATTCAAGGCTTCGCTGCGAAGCCGCCGTTTCCGCATTGGGGGCTGATCGGTGACTGGCAGTTGGTGACTCCGGGGACAATCATCAGTTTTATCCCGCTGCTGCTCGGCCTTTTCGCCGCGCAGCCGGCGGCAATGCAGCAGACCGTCACGCGACTGGTCATCCAGGACGAAGTGATCCTGCGCGTGCCGGTCGAGCCGCGTCGGCTCGGGCCGCAGATCGACTGGATCGAGCACAAGGCACCCAAATGCATGCCAATTGCCGCGATTCGCGCAGCCTTGCTTTCGGGCCAAAGCCAGGTCGATTTCATCCTCGCGGGCGGGACGCGAGTGCGCGCGAAGTTCGACGAAGATTGCCCGGCGCTCGATTTCTACGGCGGCTTCTACCTCCAGCCGCAGGACGACAGGCTGTGCGCCGGGCGCGACGCAGTGCACTCGCGCATCGGCGGGAGCTGCACGATCGACCATTTCAAGCAGCTGATCCCGAAGCTTCGCCGCTGAGCGGGCGCGACACTTCCTTGACACTCAGGCAGCGGCGGCATAGCCGCTTCCGGGCTAGCCGCACCGGCCCTTAGAAGCCGCGAGCTCACCCTTTTTTCCGGATATTTGAATGTCTTTTGCCGATCTCGGCCTATCAGAAGAATTGCTCAAGGCCATTGCCGACAGCGGCTATGATGAACCGACGCCGATCCAGAGCGCGGTGATCCCGTCGGTGCTGATGGGCAAGGACATCATCGGCATCGCCCAGACCGGCACCGGCAAGACCGCGGGCTTCGTCCTGCCCATGCTCGACATCCTGCACCAGGGCCGGAGCCGGGCGCGAATGCCGCGCTCGATGATCCTCGAGCCGACGCGCGAGCTGGCGATGCAGGTCGCCGACAATTTCACCAAGTACGGCAAGTACCATCCGCTCTCGATGGCGCTGCTGATCGGCGGCGTGCAGATGGGTGACCAGGTGAAGGCGTTGGAGAAGGGCGTCGACGTGCTGATCGCGACGCCGGGCCGGCTGATGGATTTGTTCGGCCGCGGCAAGATCATGCTCAACGACTGCAACCTGCTGGTGATCGACGAAGCCGACCGGATGCTCGACATGGGCTTCATCCCAGACATCGAGGAGATCTGCACCAAGCTGCCGAAGCAGCGGCAGACTTTGCTGTTCTCGGCGACCATGCCGCCGCCGATCCAGAAGCTGTCGCAGAAATTCCTCAACGATCCGAAGCGCGTCGAAGTCGCTCGGCCGGCAACCGCGAACGTCAATATCGAGCAAAGGCTGGTCCAGACCCGCGGCGACAAGAAGCGCGATGCGCTCAAAGACATCCTGCGCCACGAAGAGTTCCGCAACGCGATCGTCTTCTGCAACCGCAAGACCACTGTCCGCGAGCTCGCCAGCAGCCTCAAGCGCTCAGGCTTCTCCGTCGGCCAGATCCAGGGCGACATGGAACAAGCCGCCCGAATCGCCGAGTTCGACCGCTTCAAGGCCGGCGACATCAAGATTCTGGTCGCATCGGATGTCGCGGCACGCGGCCTGGACGTCAAAGACGTCAGCCACGTCATCAACTTCGACGTTCCGTGGCAGCCCGACGATTACATCCACCGTATCGGCCGCACCGGGCGCGCAGGGGCGACAGGCATCGCAATCAGCCTTGCCACGCGCGAGGATGCGGAGCTGATCGACCGCATTGAGAAACTGACCGGCCACAAAATCCCCCGCGTCGGCAAGGTTGAGCACGTCGAAGCAGAGGCGAAGCCCCAACGACAGCCGAAGCCGGATCGCGAGGCAAAGAAAGCGGAGACGCGCAAACCCAGAGCCGCCAAGGCGGAGCGCGCAGAGGAGCCGAAGCGGGCTCAGCGTGGACCCAAGCCCGAGACCAAGCCGGAACCGACGCCCGAGCGGGTGCCCGAGCCGTCATCCGCGGTTGAAGACATCAAGAGCGAGTGGAACGGACCGGTGCCGTCGTTCCTCTCGTTCGGCGCCGATTAGGGGTTCGCCACGATACCCTGGGTCTGCAGCACCGTCGGATTGCTCCCAAGGTTGTAGAGATAAACCCGCCGTTCCTCCGAACCGAACTTCAGCTTCCGTAGCCGGTGCCGCTGGTCGTCGGTCAGACGGAATTTCGAATAGCCACGGTTGGAGAGGCATTGTCCCGTCCGGTCGACCAACCTCTGCTTGATGCTATGAAAACGCTCCTCCGGCCGAACGCTCTCGACGATGTGCTGCTGCTGGTTCGCATATTGTATCATCTGGTCCATCGAATCCGTAGAGGCTGCTCCGGTGGAGCTGGCGCCGGTGGTGTTCGGGGCCGAAGCGCCACTCGTGACGGTGTCGAGCTGCCGCGAGGCTTTCACGAAGGCCTTTGCGTCATCGGTTTGTGAGATGTCGAGATAGTGGCCCTTGAGCGCGCAATCGAGAGCGTCCTGCCGGTACTGGGCCAGCGACACTCCGGCTTTCCCCCAGCTCTCCACTGGAGCCGGCGCGGAATTCGCCGATGCGGGAAGCACCAGCGCCAACAGCGGAATTGCGAACACCCGACGCATTGGCCGACTCCCTCCTAAACAATGGTAACGCTAACAGGTCGCGCGGCGGCATCAAGCCACCGCTGCGATTAACGGCGCCAGGCGCAGGCGAGATACTTGTTGCAGAAGCCGTCGACGACTGTCGAATACGCGCGCTTCATCGCGGCGAGCGGATGCGTCGCGTAATAACCGAGAAGGTTCTGGCGCATGTCCTCCAGCCGCGTCTCCTTACCTGAGACGATCTTCAGCGGCTGATATGGTTGGCACTGCAAGAATGAATCGAGTTCTCTGAACCCACGCTTTTCGAACATCCGGCGGAACGAGGATTGGGTGAAATCGTGCAAATGATATGGATTCACGTCGACCGACGGGGTCACCGGCACCGACGCGACCAAGACTCCGCCCGGCTTGAGCAGCCTGACGAAATTATCAATCAGCGCTTCCGGATCGGGCACGTGTTCGATCGTTTCGAATGAGGCAATCGTGTCAAACGGCTCGCTGTCGAACTGCGTCCCGTCCGCGCAGAAGAACTGGAGGCGGTCGCCGTCATAATGCGCTTTGGCGTAGTCGACGGCAGCAGGATCGATGTCCACACCCACCACCAGCTGAGTGCCGGTACCCGCCAGCGCCAGCCGCTTGCTGCCGTACCCGACGCCGCACGCGCAATCGAGCACCCGCCCGCCCTTCACGAATTTAGCGGCAAAATCGTAGCGCTCCACGTGCAGCCGATAGGTTTCGCCGCCCGTGATGTCGGAGGCGTCGAGTTCATCGGGGATCAGGCGCTCGAGCGAGGACGCGCTTGCAATGGCACGGTTACTCAATTTGATGTCCTCCGGCTTCCGAGGCGGGCAGCTATGCACGCCGCTTAGCTGTTTATCAGTAAATTACCGCTAAACGCGACGCTCGCATGGCCTGGGACTGACGAATTCGGGCCGAAAAACGAGGGAAACGGCGCTTTGAAGCGGGACAATGCTTGTCGGCAACTCGCCGTCGATCCGCCGGTGTTGAAGCGGTCGTCTGCGGCCCCGTCGGGTGGTCGGTACCCCTCCGCTGGCGACAGACGGAAATCGCAAAACCCGTCGGTGTGGATTGTTATTCCCGGTTTCAATGAAGCGCGGATCATCAGCAACACGCTGGCGAGCGTTGGCGCCTGGCTTCCCAATGTGATCGTCGTCGACGACGGCTCGTCCGACGACACTGCAGGGCAGGCGGCGCGAGCCGGAGCCCATGTGCTGCGCCACCCGATCAATCTGGGCCAAGGAGCGGCGCTCGGGACCGGCATCCGCTACGCCCTTCTTCAGCAGGCTGAGTTCATCGTCACCTTCGATGCCGACGGGCAGCATCGGCCGGAGGACATCACCGTCCTTCTCGAGGCCGCGCAGGAACAAGGTGCTGACGTTGTCCTCGGAAGCCGGTTTCTAGGGCGAGCGTCCAACCTGCCAACTAGCCGGCGATTGTTGCTGAAGCTTGCTACGGCTTATACGCGATTGACGACGGGGCTGAGCCTCACCGATGCGCACAACGGCTTGCGCCTGTTCACCAGGAAAGCTGCGGAACAATTGCAGTTCCGGCAGAACCGCATGGCGCATGCCTCCGAGATGCTCGAGTGGCTCGGTTCCTCGGGGCTGCGCATTTTCGAGGCGCCCGTAAATATCGTTTACACGGAATATTCGCTGGCGAAGGGCCAAACGGTGTTTTCGTCCTTCAACATTCTGTGGGATCTGTGGTTGGGGAGGCTCTACCAATGATCAAGCTTCCGCTGATCGCCTTGTTGGTTTTTTGTGCGCTCTACGGCTGGCGCCAGCGCTCATTGTCGCCGATTGTCGGCTTTGTGACGCCGTTGACGTGCGTGGTGGGCATAGTGCTGGTGGTACGGCCCGACTGGTCGTCCGACGCAGCGAGGCTCCTCGGAGTTGGCCGTGGCGCCGATCTCGTTCTCTATATCTGGACTGCGATCACCATATTGGTGCTGGCCAATGTCCACTTTCGGCTGCGGGCGCAGCACGCGATGATCACGCTGCTCACTCGGCAGATCACGATCATCGAGGCTCGCCGGCCTCCCACAGACGCCTGACCATGAACCTGCACTTCGTCGTGCGGCCGTCATAGCATGGCGACCTTGGCTAAGAACTTCGAGGCCCGCGGCCACCAGGCCGTCCCCGGCAAGATGTGGCGGCTCAGTCCGTCCCTCATCTTTTGGGCCGCAGGGCTGATCGTCTATGGCGCCGCCGCGGCCTGCGCTGCGACGGGCTACTTTCCCAACCAGCCCGAGCGAGACATCTGGCCGCATCTCGCGGCTCTGCGCGCGTTGATCGAGAATCCCTGGCACCCGATCAATCCATTCGTCCCCACGTACGATCCTTCGCGCCTGTTCCAGCCTTATTGGCTGACCATGGCGCTGATCGCACGGTCGTTCGGCTGGAATGAGTGGCAGGCACTAGCGCTCGCCGGGTTCGTGAATGCCGGCGTGCTGCTGTTCGGGATCTTCGCCTTCGCGCGCGCCTTCTACCGCGATCCGTGGGGGCCACCCGCCTTGCTCGCGGCGATGGTGCTCGGCTGGATCATGCCGATTGGTCACACTGGATATCATTCGATCACGACACTGATGGAGGGATTCGCCTACCCCGCGGTGCTGCTCATCGGACTGTCGTTCATTCTATGGGCGCTGGTGATCCGCGCGCTGGAACGGCCGCGACTGCTGCCGCTGATCCTGCCGCTCACCGCACTCATGTTTGCGACGCACGAGCTCGGCGCCGGGATCGGCTTCGTCACCGCAGGCTGCCTGATCCTGTTTTGGCCGACCGGCACCCTGAAGAGCCGCACCATCGCGACTGGCGCGATCGGCGCCGGCATTCTTGTCTCGACACTGTGGCCTTACCTCAATCCGATCGAAGCCGTGCTGCGCACCGGCAACGTCCGTTGGACCGGTGGCCTCGATTATTACTCCTGGGCCTTTCTGTTTGCGGGACTCATTCCGCAGGCCGCTGGATTGATCGGCCTGTGCCTATCGGAATTCCGGCGCGCCGGCAGGCCAATCCTGGCGGCATTCGCCATTTTCATCGGCTTGTTCCCCCTCGGGCTTGCCGGAGTGATGATCGCGACCCGCTTCCTGATGCCCGCCGTGCTGATGCTGCACATCGGGATTGGAGCGCTGCTGCTCCACATTGGGCGGCATTGGAACGCGTACAGCAAGCCCGGGCAGCTTGGCCTCTTCGGCGCCGGTTTCGCCGTGGTGACGACGTACGTCGCACTCACCGTCGCTTATGTGGATTTTGAAGCCGCGGGCTGGCGCGAGAACGGCAGCGCTTATAGCCAGGCCCTGGCACTCACTCGCGACATTCCCGACATGCAACCCGTCGCCGCTTACGACGGCGCCGCCTGGCCGGTCGTTGCCACCGGTCAGCGGGCGCTATCCGAACCGTGGCCGGAACCCGGAATCGCCCACCTTGCCGATCGCCAAGCGGCAGCCGAACAGCTGTTCGATCCGTCGCTCTCCCGCTCACAGCGCGTCGTGCTGGCGAAAAGCTGGGGCGTGCGCACGCTGATCATGCACGACCAGGGGCCAATGCGGCGGCTGCAGCCGCCGCACCAGGTGGAGACGCTTGCGCAGCAATCGATCCGTCACGAGCGCGCCGGGCGTTATCTCCGCTTCGACCTTTATTGAGCCGCTATCTCGCGCCCCGCGCGCCGATACCTGTCCAAGAAATCGGCAGCAAAACGGGCCAGTGCTTGGCCGGTGATCGCAGCGCGCAGATCCTGCATCAGCCGCTGATAGAACCAGAGGTTGTGCTGGGTCATCAGCATTGCGCCGAGAATCTCGCCCGACTTCACGAGATGATGGACGTAGGCGCGCCCGAAACGGGTACAGGCAGGGCACGGGCACCCGGGCTCGATCGGGTCGCTGTCCTCGGCGAAGCGGGCGTTGCGCAAGTTCAGCGGCCCGTCGGCGGTGAATGCCTGGCCGGTGCGGCCCGAGCGCGTCGGGAGCACGCAATCGAACATGTCGATCCCGCGCCTGACGGCTTCCACCAGGTCGTCGGGCTTGCCGACGCCCATCAGGTAACGTGGTTTGTCAGCCGGGAGCATATCGACGGCGAAATCGAGGCAGCCGAGCATCGCTTCCTGCCCCTCCCCGACCGCGAGGCCGCCCACCGCATAGCCATCAAAGCTGATATCGATCAGCGCCTCGGCCGAGCGTCCGCGCAGATCCGTGTCGAGCGCGCCCTGCTGGATTCCGAACAACGCCGCTCTGGTCGAATGCTCGCTGCCGCGGTCGAATTCTTCGCGCGAGCGCCTCGCCCACCGCATCGACCGCTCCATCGCCTCGCGCTGCTCCTCGAACGTCGAGGTGGTCGGAACGAGCTGGTCGAATGCCATAACGATATCTGAGCCCAACAGCCGCTGCACCTCGATCGAGCGTTCGGGCGAAAGCATGTGCCGGCTGCCGTCGAGGTGACTGGCGAAGGCGACGCCCTCCTCTGTCACCTTGGTCAGTTTGGAAAGGCTCATGACCTGGTAGCCGCCGCTGTCGGTGAGGATCGGCCGGTCCCAGGCCATGAACCGGTGCAACCCGCCTAGACGAGCGATCCGCTCGGTGCCCGGGCGGAGCATCAGATGATAGGTGTTGCCGAGGATGATGTCGGCGCTCGACGCGCGCACCTCTTCCGGGCGCATTGCCTTCACCGTCGCCGCGGTTCCGACCGGCATGAAGGCCGGCGTCCGGATGTCGCCGCGCTCCATCGCGATCGTTCCGGCGCGCGCGGCGCCGTCGGTGGCGCCGATTGAAAACGAAAGGCGGGTCACGAGCGGCGCCGTAGCGAACAGAATCGCGCATCGATAGCGGTTGTCGCCACCGATCATCTGCAATAATCTGCCCCAATGCGAGGGTTCGGGGCAGTCACTCTTTGTGCTGCGTTATGCGTGAGTTCGGCGGCGGCGGCCGACAAAGCGCCGTGCCCGAAGCGCGAAGCCGGCGCGGCCTATCCGTGGCAGAACTTCGGGGAGATGATGAAGGGCGATCACTATGCTTGGGTGATCGTCGACGTAGACCGAACGGGCCGCGCGATCCGCTGCAGCATCGGCAACAACGACATTTCCGATCCGGAAACGCGGTTCCGTATGTGCCTGGCGTACAAGGATGACTGGCGCACGTCGCCTGCCGCACCGGGCGATCCGGACATCCGCACGATCAAGCGCCGCACCACGATGATCGGCTACGAGCACGAGATAGCCGACCAGAAAGCGCGTAAGGCCTGGTTCAAGGCGCACCCGGAGGAACGTTCGGATTGCTATCCGGACTAGGCTAAGTCCTGCTGACCGGCTGGCAGACAGGCGAATTGCTGTTTGGAAACGACGCTCAACTTCGGTTGGAGAGACGAACATATTCGTTCTCGCCGAAAGCGCGGCTGCGGCGTCAGGTAACCGTTAAACGGCCGGTTGAACGGCTGCGCTCAATCTTCGGGTAACCAAGCTCGTGCACCCGATGCTCATCCGCGGGCGGCCAAAATCGTCGGACTGGCTAAGGATCGACCCATTATGGCCGCCACCGCGAAAAAGGCTCCGCCCCGAGAAATCGCGCGCAAGCGCGTTCTGTTGCGCGGCACTTTGTTCACGCCGCACGGCGCGCAGACCATATGGATTCGCGACATCTCCCCAGCAGGCGCGCAGGTCACGAGCGAAGACCGCTTGCCCGCGGGTTGCGACGTCATCCTGAAGCGCGGGGGAATTTTCGCCGCGGCGCGCGTCATTCGATCGAACGAGGGCGGCGCCGAGGTTACGTTCTACCGCCATCTCGACGAGCGCGACATCGCCTCGGCCGTTCAGCCGGGTGTTGGCCGGGACTGAGCGCCTCTAACGCGGCAGCAACAGGCTCGCGTCGCCGTAGCTGTAGAAGCGGTAACCGCCGTCGATCGCATGCGCGTAGGCGGACTTCATGACGTCCAGCCCCATCAGCGCGGTGACCAGCATGAACAGGGTCGATCTGGGCAGATGGAAGTTGGTGATCAGGCCGCCGATGGCCCTGAAGCGATAGCCCGGCGTGATGAAGATGGCTGTGTCGCCTGCGAACGGATGGATCGTGCCGTCCGCGTCCGCGGCGCTTTCGAGCAGGCGAAGGCTCGTTGTGCCCACCGCGATCAGCCGCCCGCCTGCGGCGCGTGCAGCGTTCAGGCGGTCGGCGGTGGCGGCATCGATGCGGCCCCATTCAGCGTGCATCTTGTGCTCCGCGGTGTCCTCCGCCTTCACTGGAAGGAAGGTGCCGGCGCCGACGTGGAGCGTCAGCGTCTCGCGGCTGATCCCGCGGGCATCGAGAGCTTCGAGCAGCCGCGGCGTGAAGTGCAGCGCAGCCGTTGGCGCGGCGACCGCGCCTTCCTCGCGCGCGAACATCGTCTGATAGTCGGAGCGGTCCGCCTCGTCGGTCTCACGGCGTGAGGCGATATAGGGGGGGAGCGGCATCCGCCCGGCGCGTTCGATCAGGAGCTCGACGGGTTCGTCCCCAAGGAAGCGCAGCAGCGCCGAGCCGTCATCCGACTTTTCGACCACCGTCGCGCTGACATCCCTTCCGAAGTCGATGGTGTCGCCGGGCCGCGCGCGCTTGGCATTGCGCAGGAACGCCACCCATTCGCGCGGGCCCTCACGCTTGTGCAGGGTCGCGCCGATGCTCGCCTGCCCGCGCTTGCCCTCGAGCTGTGCGGGAATCACCTTCGTGTCGTTGAACACCAGCACGTCGCCGGGTTCGAGCAGTCGCGGCAGATCAAGTACCTCGTGGTCCGAGATCTCGTTGCCGCGCACGACCAGCAACCGCGCGCTATCGCGCGGCCGCACCGGCCGCAGCGCAATGCGATCCGGCGAAAGGTCGAAATCGAAGTCGGCGACGCGCATTGCGCCGGCGCTTAGCCGCCGAGCGTGGCCCTAACAATTTTCGTGGGTTCGGGCGGGGGTTCGCCCGGAGCGATCTTGTCGACCGTGTCCATGCCCGAAATCACCCGGCCGAAGACGGTGTACTGGCCATTCATCCCGGCGTTGGGAATGAACATGATGAAGAACTGGCTGTTCGCGCTGTCCACATTGTCACCGGTTCGGGCGGCGCCAACGGTCCCCCGCAGGAAGGGCACAGCGGTGAACTCGGCCTTGAGGTCGGGAAGCGTGGATCCGCCCTCCCCCGTGCCCTTGGGATCGCCGCCCTGCGCCATGAAGCCGGGGATCACCCGGTGGAAACTGAGGCCGTTGTAGAAGCCCTGGCGCACAAGCGCCTGGATGCGCTCCACATGCCTGGGCGCGAGGTCGGGTCGAAGCTGAATCACAACCGTGCCGCCGTTCGAAAGTTCGAGCGTCAGCTTGTTGGCTGGATTGGCGGCAACGTCCGCGGGCGCGGCGATGCTCGGCAGTGCTGGCTCGGTCGCGGGCGGCGGCGCTTTCGCTGCGATCAAAGCGAACGCGAACGGCAGTACGAACAAGGCTTTCGTGAACATAATCCTCCCCGGGGAATTGCGCGCGTCCTACTGCGGCGCGAGTGCTGACGCTACCGTGAACCGCCATTCAGATGACGGCGGACATCCTCCGCCACGGCCGGCGTGACAAACTTTTCGATCGACCCGCCATAGCGCGCGATCTCCTTCACCAGCTTGGACGCGATCGGCTGCAACGACACGTCGGCCATCAGGAAGACCGTCTCAATATTGTCGTTCAATTGCTGGTTCATCCCAGCCATCTGAAACTCATATTCGAAGTCCGCGACCGCGCGCAGCCCGCGCAGGATCATCGTCGCCCCCTGCGCTTCGGCGAAATCCATCAGCAGTGAATCGAACTCGACCGTCTCGACATTGCCGCGAACGTCGGCGACCTCGCGGCGAACCATCTTCATCCGCTCGGCGACTGAGAACATCGGCTCCTTCGACGGATTGGTCGTCACCCCGATCACCAATTTGTCGACAAGGTGCGCGCCGCGGCGAATGATATCGAGATGCCCGAGCGTGATGGGGTCGAACGTCCCCGGATAAACTGCGACTTTCACCCCCATCCCTCCCCCTAGTGGTCCCGCTCGACCGCGAAACGCGCGATCGCGCGGAGCAGGTCGGCTTCGACGCCGTGGCCCGACAGATGCTCGATCGCCTGATTGACGAGGAAGCCCGCCTGCTGGCGCGCCCTTTCCTCGCCGAGCAAAGACACGAACGTGGCCTTGCCGGCATGCGCGTCCTTGCCGGTGCGTTTGCCCGCAGCCGCTTCATCGCCGCTGAAGTCGATGAGGTCGTCGGCGATCTGGAAAGCGAGGCCGATATTGCGCGCGTAGCCACGGTACGGCGTCCGCGCCTCGTTCGGCAGCTTGGTCATGATGCACGCCGCTTCGACCGCATATTCGATCAGCGCGCCGGTCTTGAGCTGCTGCAGCCGGGTGATCGCTGGAATATCGAGGGACTGCCCTTCAGCCACCAGGTCCATCATCTGCCCGCCGGCCATTCCGCCTGGCCCGGCGGCGCGGGCAAGTTCGAGCACCAGTTCGCACCGCACCCATGGATCTTCGTGCGTCGCAGGATGCGCGAGAATGTCGAAGGCGAGCGCGTGCAGGCTGTCGCCGGCAAGCACCGCCTCCGCCTCGCCGAACGCTTTGTGGACGGTCAGCTTGCCGCGCCGCAGGTCCGCGTCGTCCATGCACGGCAAATCGTCGTGGATCAGCGAATAAACGTGGATGGCCTCGATCGCGCAGCCGACGCGCAGCGCGCGTTGCGGATCGATCGCGAACAGGCGCGACGCGGCGATGGTCAGCATCGGGCGGAGCCTCTTGCCGCCGCCGATGGCCGCGTGGCGCATCGCCTCGAACAGCCGCTCGCGACCGTCACCGGTCGGTGCCAGCAGACGGGCGAAGAAATTGTCGACGTCGGCGCGGACCCGCGCCGCCTCAGCCTTCAGCTCGGCGGCCGAGCGGTCGATCGTTTCAACCGGCATCGAACGGCTTGAGGCCGGCCGGCTTGCCATCGCTGCCGAACGCAATCTGCTCGATCCGCGCCTGCGCATCCTTCAGACGCGCTTCGCAGTGGCGCTTCAGCCGATCGCCCTCCTGGTACAGCTCGATCGATCGGTCGAGCGGCGCCTCGCCTTTCTCCAGCGTGCGCACGATCTCCTCGAGCCGCGCAAGCGCAGCCTCGAAGCTCAGCTGACTGACGTCCTCAACAGTGGCCATGATCAGGCGTTGTGAGCCTCAGCGCATGCCGAATCAAGGCAGCGGCGTGTTCTTGAAGGGGTCGCGGATGCCGGGGACGATTTCATCACGCAGCGCCTCGTCGTCCGCGCCCGCGAGCGCCGCTTCGGCCTCGCGCACGTGCCGCTCACGCTCGTCGCGAAGCTCCTCGATCAGGGCCGCGCGGTCGCTGTCGAAGCGCGTATCTGTCGGCGCGGGGATCCCCGCAGCCTTGGCCGCCTTGGCGACCGCGGCATCGAGCTCGCGCTGGGTGGTGAGACCGAGCGTCACCGGATCTTTGGTGGTGATATTCGCCATGTTCCAGTGCGTCCGGTCGCGAATTGCGGCGATCGTGGTGCGCGTGGTGCCGATCAGCTTGCTGATCTGGCCATCGGTGACGTCGGGGTGGTTCTTGATGATCCAGTAAATGCCGTCCGGCTTGTCCTGCCGCTTGGAAACGGGCGTGTAGCGCGGCCCGCGGGTGCGGCGCACCGCTTCGGGCGGGCGGTGCATCTGGAGCGAGTAATCGGGATCTTTCTGGCCCTTCTCGATCTCCTCGTGCGTCAGCTCGCCGGCGCGGATCGGGTCGCGGCCGGTGAGCTTGGTCGCGGCCGTGTCATCGGCGATCGCCTGCACCTCGAGGATATGCAGGCCGCAGAACTGCGCGATCTGCTCGAATGTGAGCGAGGTGTTCTCGACCAGCCAGGCGGCGGTCGCGTGGGGCATCAGAGGCTGGGCCACTGGAAGTCTCCGTGTCTTAGAAATGAATA
>C688J35102_120989779_pt1 | contig 13639 bp, 12 predicted proteins | sample HopSoiMetagenom2_FD_35102 | JGI IMG/M metagenome (IMG submission 35102)
GCCGAACCGGATCATCGCCCCGACGCGTCCAGTGGCGGCGCGGGCCTTACCGACCCGCGAGCCACCGCCGTGGTGGCCGACGACGGTGTGCTCGATGCCGTGCAGCTCGAGCAGCTGAAGCGTCTGCGCGAACGCCCGCGCGGTCACCTCCACGTCCCAGCCCCGCGCGCGCATGCGCCGGATCAGCGGCGCGAAGATGACGACATGCGGCGAGTTGGTGAGGTCGACCCAGACCCGCATCCGGGCCGGCCTAGGCGGCTGCCTGCGCGGCGGCTGCCTTGACCGCCTCCACTACCTCGCGCTGCTGCGACTCGGTGATGGTGGGGAACATCGGCAGGGCGAGGCCCTCGCGCGCCGCGGCCTCGGTCACCGGGAGCGCACCGTCCGGGTATCCCAGAGCCTGGAACACCGGCTGCCGGTGAAGCGGCATCGAGTAGTAGACCGCGGACTCCACGCCCGCCTCCTTCAGCCGCCGCTGCACCGCGTCGCGCTGTGACGTCCGCACGACATAGAGGTGATGGATGGACGTACGGCCGGGCACCTCCGCGGGCAGGGAAACGACCTCGCCCAGCCCGAGCCGGCGGTAGCGCTCGGCAGCCTCGGCGCGGGCGGCGTTCCAGGCCGGCACCTCGGGCAGGAACCGTCGCAGGATGGCGGCCTGGATCTCGTCCAGCCGGGAGTTGACCCCGACGTACTCGAAGACCCTCTTGTCGCGAGAGCCGTGGAAGCGAAGCATCCGCAGCCGCTCGGCGACGTCCTCGCTGGCGGCAACGGCCATGCCGGCATCGCCCATGGCCGGAAAGTTCTTGGTGGGGAAGAAGGAGAAGGTCGCGACATCCCCGTAGGCACCCGCCTGGTACCCCTCGAACGTGGCGCCGAACGCCTGGGCGGCGTCCTCGATCAGGGCGATGCCGTGGCGGTCGGCAAGGGCGCGGAAGGCATCGAGGTCGGCCGGCATGCCGAAGATGTGCACCGGCATGATCGCCCTCGTCCGCTCGGTGATCGCCGCCTCCGCGGCCGCGCAGTCCAGACACAGCGTGTCGGGGTCGATGTCGGCGAACACCGGCGTCGCACCGGTCCGCGCGATCGCCTCGGCGGTGGCGTAAAAGGTGTAGGCCGTCGTCACCACCTCATCGCCGGGGCCGATGCCGAGCGCGTTCAGCCCCAGCTCCAGCGCATCGGTGCCGTTGGCGACCGCGACGGCGTGCCCGTAGCCGATGGTCTCGGCAACCTCCTCCTCCAGCGCCCGGACGTTGGGGCCGAGGATGAAGCGACCCGAGTCGATGACTCCGCACACGATCTGCTTGATCTCGGGCAGGAGCTCCTCGTACTGCCCGCGGATATCCATCAGGGGAACCGCCACGGTGGCCGAGTCTAGCTAGCCGTCGCGCGCCTTCGTCGCAGTAGCCACCAGGCTGCGCCGCCTGCCAGAAGGGCGATGATCGGATAGTCCAGGAGGTGCAGCCTCTCCTGCCAGCTCTCCCAGTTGCTCCCCGCCGTATCGCCGATCCAGACCAGCAGGATGCACCAGGGGATGCAGCCGGCGAACGTGAGCACCGAGAACCGCCCGAAGGGCATCCGGGCGATGCCGGCGGGCAGCGAGATGAAGGTGCGGACGACCGGCAGCATGCGGGAGAAGAACACCACCGGGGTGCCGTGGCGCTCGAACCATCGGTGCGCCGTGTCGATGTGGCGCTGTGCGTGGCCGGTGCGAAGCCACGCCGCGTCCACGCCGTACGCGCCCGCCCCCCAGGCGATCCACGACCCGACGAGGTTGGCGAACGATCCCACGAGCACGGCCGCCCAGAAGTTCATCTCGCCCTGCGACACCAGGTAGCCGGCGAAGATCATCGTCACCTCGCTGGGGATCGGGATGCATGCGCTCTCCAGCACCATCAGCACGAAGACGGCCCAGAGGCCATGAGCCGCGACGGTGTCCTGCACCCACTGGCTGAGGCTGTGCAGGAGGTCGCTCACGCCAGGTCGCGCTCGATCTCGTGCGCGGCATTCTCGCCCGGCCCGCCCGTGATGCCGCCGCCGGGATGCGCGCCCGGGCCGCACAGATAGAGGCCGCGCACGGGCAGCCGGTAGCGGGCCATTCCCAGCACGGGGCGCCAGGCGAAGAACTGGTCGAGGGCCGGCTCGGCATGGAGCAGGTGTCCCCCCGCCACGCCGTACTCCTCCTCCAGCGTCGCCGGCGTATGCGCCCAGCGGTCGGTGACCAGGCCACCGATCCCCGGCGCGTGGCGCTCGAGCTCGGCCATCAGCATGCCGGCGACGTCATCCGGGCCGGCGGCCGGCGACACCCACTGCACGATCGCAAGCATCCGGTGGCCCGACGAGGCGGCGGGATCGGAAACGGTGGGGATGACCGCCTCGATCTGCGGCCGCTCGCTCGAGCCGCCGTACTTGGAGGCGTCGAACGCCCGCTCGAGCTCGTCGATGCCCCGGGCGGCAACGATACGGCCCTCGAGCAGCGAGGGGTCGTCGACACCGCGAAACTCCGGCAGGGCCGAGAGCTGGAGGCCCACGACCGCAGCGTGCCCCCTCGCCCGGATGTTGCCGGCCCGCCAGCGCAGCCGCGGGCCCGCCACCATCGGGTCGAGCAGACGAAGCAGCGTCGTCCGCGGGTCGAGCGACGACGCGACGGCCCCGGCCTCGATCCGCTCGCCCGAGGCAAGCTCGACTCCGTCTACGGCGCCGTCGGCGGTGGTGATCGAGGCCACCTCCGACCCGGTGCGGACCTCGGCCCCCGCCGCTTCCGCGGCGGCCCGCAGGGCCTGGGCGAGCGCGGGCGCGCCTCCGCGCACCAGCACGGTCTCGCCGGGCGCGCCGCCGTCCCCCTCCGCCATGTCGTTCAGCAGCACCAGGGCCGAGCCGGCCGACCACGGGCCCATCTCGGTCAGCAGCGTCCCGCGGGCGGCCAGCGCGCCGCAGACAGCGTCGTCGGTGAACCAGTCGCGCACGAAGTCGGCCGCCGCCATCGGCAGCGCCCGGGTCAGCTCGCGGGCGCGGCGGGGGCCGAGGTCGCGGAACGCCTTGCCCAGCCTCAGGCCGCCGAGCACGTCACCGGCCGCCGGCCGGTCGAGCCGGGGCGGCGTCATCCCGTTGATGCGGCGGAGGAATCCCGAGAGGGAGCGCACGTGCGCGTCGTAGTCCACGTAGCTGTTGCCGTCGGCGCCCAGCCCCGCCGCCGTGCGCTCGGCGTCAGCATGGAAGACAAGCGGCGCGGCGCCGTCACGCAGCGCGATCATCCGCACGGACGGCCGGATCAGCTCGAGGCCATGCTCGCGGAGGCGCAAGGCCTCGATCACGGACTCGCGCAGCCGTCCGGCCGTGGGGAAGAGCTCCGCCAGGCCCCCCACCCGATCTCGGCGCTCCAGCACGACCACCCGCCGCCCGCCCTTCGCCAGCAGTCCGGCAGCGACCAGGCCGTTGTGCCCGCCGCCGACGATGATGACGTCGTGCCTGCTCACCGCCGCCACCGCGCCTTGCCGCGCTCCTTGAGCAGCTCGTGTGCGGCGATCCTGCCCGGCGCGCCCATCAGCCCGCCGCCGGGATGTGCAGCCGACCCGCAGACCCACAGGCCGCGCACCGGCGTGCGGAAGCGCGCCCAGCCCGGCACCGGCCGGTTGAAGAAGAGCTGCTCCAGCGACAGCTCGCCCTGGAAGATGTTGCCCTCGGAGAGCCCGATGCGCCGCTCGATGTCGAGCGGCGTGAGCACCTGCTTGCCGACGATCAGGCTGCGGATGTTCGGCGCCCGCTCCTCGATCGTGTCCAGCACCGTCTCGCCGAACGCGTCGCGGGCCGCGTCGTCCCACTGGGCGCCGTCCGCGAGGTGGTACGGCGCGTACTGGACGAAGCAGCTCATGGTGTGGTGGCCGGGCGGCGCCATCGCCGGGTCGACCAGGGTGGGGATGATCATGTCGATGTAGGGGCGCCGGCTGGGCCGGCCGTACTTGGCGTCGTCGTAGGCGCGCTCCATGTACTCGATCGACGGGCTGAAGCTGATCGCGCCGCGCAGATGGTCTCCCCTGCCCGGCAGGCAGGTGAAGTCGGGCAGCCCGCTCAGTGCCAGGTTGACCTTGCCCGAGGAGCCGCGGAACTTGAAGCGGCGGACGTCCGCCATGAACTCGTCGTCGAGCACGCCCGGCTCGACCAGCCGCTCGAAGGTCACCCGCGAATCGGCACTCGAAAGGACGTTGTCCGCGAGGATCTCGTCGCCCGACTCGAGCGTGACGCCCACCGCCCTGCCGCCACGGACGTCGATCCGCGCGACCGGCGCCTCGGTGCGGATCTCGGCTCCCAGCGAGCGCGCCGCCGAGGCGATCGCCAGGCTGACGCCGCCGGTGCCGCCGCGGGGGATGCCCCATGCGCGGTACGCGCCGTCGATCTCGCCCATGTAGTGATGAAGCAGCACGTAGGCGGTGCCCGGGGAGCGAACACCCTGGAACGTGCCGATGATCCCCGACGCCGACATGGTCGCCTTGAGCGGGTCGGTCTCGAACCACTGGTCCAGGAAGTCCGCTGCGCTCATCGTCATCACCTGGATGAACGTGTCGCGCAGCCGGCGGGGAAGATCGGAGAAGCGCCGCGCGAGCGGCCCCAGCGAGAGCCACTCCAGCGGATGGAGCCTGCCCTGGTCGGGCGGGACGACGGACAGGATCGGCTTGATGAAGCGCGCCATATGCACCATCAGGCGGCCGTACTCCTCATATGCCTCGGCGTCGGACAGCGACCAGCGGCGCAGCTCGCGGATGGTGCGGCTGTGGTCGTTCACACGCCAGAGGTGGTCGTTCTCGAGCGGCGTGAGCGTCCCGTCCAGGGGCAGGATCTCCAGCCCGTGGCGGCCGAGGTCGAGCTCGCGGATGATCTCCGGCCGAAGCAGCGACACGACGTAGGAGGCGACGCTGAACCGGAAGCCGGGGACGATCTCCTCGGTGACCGCGGCGCCCCCCAGCACGTGCCGGCGCTCCAGGCAGACGACCTTCATGCCGGCGCGGGCCAGGTACGCCGCCGTGACGAGTCCGTTGTGGCCGCCGCCAATGATCACGGCGTCGTAGCGCTCAGCCATTGGGGCGCCATGCTACCCTCACGCGACTTCATGAGCGTCGGCAGCCCGTTCTTCTCCCGCACCGCCGAGCTGAACCGCAGCCTCGCCTGGGGCGACTGGGGTGGCTACCACGCCGCGGCCGTCTACGCCGATGCACACGACATCGAGTACAACGCCGTCCGCCACGCGACCGCGGTCTTCGACGTCTCGCCGCTCTACAAGTACACCGTCGCGGGGCCGGACGCGGTGCGCCTGGTCGACCGCGTCATCACGCGCGACGCGACCAGGCTCGCCGTTGGCCAGGTTGCATACACCCCCTGGTGCGACGAGCGGGGCAAGATCATCGACGACGGCACGGTCACCCGCATCGGCGAGTCGGAGTTCCGGTGGACGGCCGCCGACGCGTGCTACCGCTGGCTGCGGATGAACGACGGCGGGCTCGACGTGGAGGTGCAGGACGTCAGCGAGACCCTCGGCGCCCTCGCGCTGCAGGGGCCGACGAGCCGCGCCGTGCTCGAGGCGGTCACGGGCGAGGATTGGGCGGACGTCGGCTACTTCCGCGGCCGCAGCACCGAGATCGACGGCGTGCCGGTCGACGTCACCCGGACCGGCTACACGGGCGACCTCGGCTACGAGCTGTGGATCCCGGCCGAGTCGGCCGAGACGGTGTGGGACTCGGTCTTCGACCGCGGCGCGGCGTACGGCGTCCGGGCGGCGGGCATCGCCGCGCTCGACGTGGCACGTGTCGAGGCGGGGCTGATCCTGCTCGAGGTCGACTACACCAGCGCGCTTCACGCCATCACGGCCGAGCACGAGTACTCACCGTTCGAGCTGGGCTTGGGGCGCCTCGTCAACTTCGACAAGGCCGACTTCGTCGGCCGCCGCGCCCTCCTCGCCGAGCAGCGGGCGGGCGGCCCGCCCCGACGGCTGGTCGGGCTCGAGCTCGACTGGGCGGACATCGAGAGGGCGTTCGCCGAGCACGACCTCCCGCCGGCCGTCTCTCCCGCCGTGATCCGGGAGGAGATCCCCCTCCACAAGCGCAGTCGCCAGGTCGGCCGGGCCACCTCGACCGCCTGGTCACCGATCCTGAAGCGGATGGTCGCGCTTGCCTCGGTGGAGGCGGACTCCGAGGAGCCGGGAACCGACCTCCAGGTCGAATGGACGGTCGAAGGCACACGCTCGCGCGTCGGCGCGCGCGTCGTCGACCTTCCGTTCCTCGACCTGCCGCGCAAGCGGGGGTGAGCTAGACGGAAGCGCTCAGCCGGTCGATGTTGGCCAGCTGCTCAGTGAGCGCCCGTTCGACCGGGCCCTTGGCCATCCCGGACAGCAGTCGTGGGAGATCGACGTCGCTGGTCAGCGTGACGAGGCTGCCGCCGCCGTCCGGCTCGACCTCGAAGACCGTCTGACCGCGCCTGCCGCCGTCGACGCGCTCCTCCACCAACCGCGACGGCGGGTCGGCCTCCACGATGCGCACCACCATCCGCTCGTTGGCCCCCATGGCGCTGACGACGCATGCCACGTCGCCGTTCTCGAGAATCGAGACGTCGCGGATCGAGGCCGGCAGCGTCTGCACGTGCTTCTCCTGCTCGGCCAGCCACGGCCATACGGCTTCCGGCGATGCCTGCATCCGCCGCGCGACGGTGACCCTCAACCTAGTGGTCCTTGACGATCCGGTACAGCGTGTCGCGCTGCGATGCGCGGAAGCCGGCGTTTCGGATCGTGTGGAGAAAGTCATCGACGCCGGCCCGGTGGGTGGTGCCCGCGGCCGACACGACGTTCTCCTCGATCATGATCGAGCCCAGGTCGTCGGCGCCGTAGAAGAGCGCAACCTGGCCGATCTTCATCCCCTGTGTGACCCAGGACGACTGGATGTGGTCGACGTTGTCGAGGTAGATCCTGCTGACCGCCTGCATGAGCAGGTAGTCGAAGCTGGTGGGGAACCACTTCACCTGGGCTGCCAGCTCGGTGTTGTCGGGCTGGAACGTCCAGGAGATGAAGGCGCGAAAGCCGTGCATCTCGTCCTGCAGCTCGCGGATCAGGCGCAGGTGCTCGACCCGCTCGTCGAGCGTCTCGACGTGGCCCCACATCATCGTCGCGGTGGTGCTCATCCCCAGCCGGTGCGCGGCCCGCATGACGCCCAGCCACTCCTGCGACTTCGTCTTCTTGGGCGAGATGATCCGGCGCACGCGGTCGGCGAGGATCTCGGCGCCGCCGCCGGGCAGGGAGTCGAGCCCCGCGTCGCGCAGCCGTGACAGCGTGTCGGAGACCGTCAGCTTCTCCTTGCGCGCGATGTGCTGAACCTCGCTCGGCGACAGCGCGTGCAGATGGATCGGGTAGCGCGCCTTGATCGAGCGGAACAGGTCGTCGTACCACTCGAGCCCGAGGTCGGGGTTGTGGCCGCCCTGCATGAGCAGGGCCGTGCCGCCCAGCTCGAGGGTCTCCTCGATCTTCTTGAAGATCACCGGCTTGGGGAGCGTGTACCCCTCGCGGGTGTCGCCCGGCTTGCGATAGAAGGCGCAGAAGTTGCAATCGGTGTAGCAGACGTTCGAGTAGTTCAGGTTGCGGTCGATCACGAACGTCACCCGATCGGGTGGGTTCTTGCGGTTCCGGATCTCGTGCGCCACCTTGCCGACTCGCACGAGCTCACGGGAGCGCAGGAGCACCTTGGCGTCCTCGTCTGAGATCCGCTCGCCGGACAGGGCCCGTTCCAGCACGTCGGTCACCGTGGACTGCTCGTAGCTGACGGTTGCCATGCCTGCCCTACGCCACCTTCTCGAACTCGGCGAAGCGCAGGTCGGGCACGGCGTCGAGCTCTCCCGCCAGATGAGCCAGCTCGAAGAACCGCACCAGCCCCTGCCGCTCGCGGGGGCCGAAGTGGTAGCGCAGCTTCTCGAAGTACCGGGCGAGGAACCCGGCCGGCCAGCCGTAATCGGCTGCCGCTCGCAATGCCAGCGCCTCGGGCTCCGACCGTGCGACCGCAAGCGAACGAAGGTGCGCGCGTTGGAGCTGTTCGAGCCCGGCCGGCTCGACGCCCTCCCGGCAGGCCCAGACGGCGTAGACCATGGGCAGGCCCGTGCGGTCCTGCCACAGCCGCCCCAGGTCGTGGTGCGGCGTGGGATCCTCGAACGCGCTGCGAAGCGCCGCGTCGCCGATCAGCATGCGGGCGTCGGCCGGCTCCCCGAGCGGCACCAGCTCGACGTCGCCGAGCAGCACCTTCGTCAGCACCACCGACGTGGCCGACTCGGGCGTGACCGCCACGCTTCGAACCTGCTCCAGCGGCTTCCGCGTGATCAGCTGGATCGAGTCGACGGCGCCTTCGGTGGCAACGCACAGCTGGGGAAGCAGCCGCAGCCGGTCGGCATTGCGTGCGTACTCGATGGACGAGATCGGCGCGACGTCGATCTCGCCCTCCAGGAGCATCCGGTTGAGCGCGGTCGGCACCCCGGCCACCTGCTCGAACGTGCCGTCCTCGAGGTCGTAGAACACCGGCGCCATGTTTGCGTAGGAGATTCGGCCGAGGCGGATCATCAGTCGAACCGCCGCACCGAGTTGTAGAGGGTGTCGCGCTGAACCGGCACCCGGCCGGCATCACGTATCAGCGCCACCAGGTCCTGGATCTTCTCCTCCTGCGGCGTCACCGCGCCGGCGGCGTGAGCGATCTTCTCCTCCATCACCGTGCCCTGGATGTCGTTGGCGCCGTAGTGCAGGGCGACCTGCGCGAGCGGCGTCGAGATCATGATCCAGTACGCCTTGATGTTCGCGAAGTTGTCGAGCATCAGCCGTGAGACGGCCTGCATCTTGAGGTCGTCGAAGCCAGTCGAGAATCGCCAGCCCCGCCGTTCGAACACGGTGTTCTGCGGATGGAACGGCAGCGGGATGAAGGCCAGGAAGCCACCGGTCTCGTCCTGCAGGTCGCGGAGGCGAAGCAGGTGGTCGATCCGCTCCTCGTAGTTTTCGACGTGCCCGTAGAGCATCGTGCAGTGCGTGGGCATGCCCAGGGCATGGGCCGCCCGGTGGGTGGCAAGCCACTCCTCCGGATGCTCCTTGCCCGGGGCGATCAGCCGCCTGACCCGGTCGGCAAAGACCTCCGCACCGCCGCCCGGCAACGAGCCCAGCCCAACATCCTTGAGCTCTGCCAGGATCTCCGGCTTGGGCTTGCCGGACAGCTTGTGCATGTGATGCACCTCGGATGCCGTGAACAGTTTCAGGTGCACGCCGGGCAGCGCGTCGTGCAGCGCCCGGGTGAGATCGACGTAGTAGCGGTAGTCCAGGTGCGGGCTCTCGCCCCCCACCATGTGGATCTCGGTGTAGCTCTCGCGGCCGTACACGTCCACCGCATGGGCGACGAGCTCGTCGATGTCCCAGGTATAGGCCCCCGGCTGCTTGCCGGTCATGGCGAAGGCGCAGAACTTGCACTTGACCCGGCACACGTTCGTGTGGTTCAGGTACAGGTTGTTGACGAAGTAGACCTCGTCGGTGCCACCGCGCATCCGCCGGGCCGTGTCGGCCAGCTCGCCGAGACCGGTCAGGTCGTCTGACTCCAGCAGCGTGACGCCGTCGTCGAAGCCGAGCCTCTCACCTGCCAGCACCTTGTCCCTGAGGGGAGCCAGGGTGTCCAGACGCGCCACGGTCGCCATCGTGGTCGAGAGTCTAGTGGCGGTCCCTGTAGGGTGCCGCCGCATGGACGTCCACCCCTCGGTCACCGAGCGGATCGCCCGGTTCGCCGACCGGATGATCGCCGCGCACGCCACGCCGGGCGTGGCAGTCGCGCTGACCGACCGCGACCGGCTGCTCGCGGTCGTCCTCCGCGGTCATGCCGATCCCGCGGCCGGCCGGCCGGTCACCGAGGACACGCGCTTCGAGATCGGATCGATCTCGAAGTCGTTCACCGCCATCTGCCTGCTTCGCGAGGTGGAGGAGGGCCGCCTCTCGCTGGACGACCGGGTCGCCGAGCACCTGCCGTGGTTCCCGCTGGGAGACCGAACCGTCCGGCAGCTTCTCACCCACACCGGCGGGCTCGTGATGGGCCTCGACGCTCTGCCCGCGTCGCCGCAGACGGTGCTCGACCTGCGTGACGCACCACGGGTCGAGCCGGGCCGCTTCTGGTACTCGAACGTCGGCTACCAGTCGCTCGGCTACCTGCTCGAGCAGATCACCGGCGAACCGTTCGGCGAGACCTACCGGCGGCGGATCATGGAGCCGCTCGGCATGCGCTCGACCAGCCCGGTGATCACCGATGCCCTGCGAGGATCCCTCGCCGTCGGACATGTGCCGGGCAAGGAGCCATGGCGTCCGGGTGAGGCGCTGGTCACCGCTCCCTGGGTCGAGTACGGCAGCGCCGACGGCAGCGTCGCGTCCACGGCAGGCGACCTGGCGGCGTACCTTCGGATGTTCCTCAATCGCGGTGCCGGGGTGCTGGACGAGGCGTCGTTCGACGAGCTGACCCGCGACGCGGTGGACGACGGCGAGGGCGGCGCCTACGCGCTCGGCGTGGAGGCCCGCGAGGTGGACGGCAGGCCATGGATCGGTCACAGCGGCGGCATGGTCGGATACCACAGCAGGATGTGGGGTGCCGCCGAGGAGAGGCTCGGCTGCGTGGCCTTCATCAACGGCCGCGCGGGACCGAGCACGATCGCCGAGTACGGCCTGCGGCTGCTCCTCGATCCCGATACGCCGGAGCCCGCGATCGACGACCTCGCTGACCCGGCGGCGGGGATCGAGCTCGACCGCTATCCGCCGGCGGCGTGGGCGGGTCGGACGGGGACGTACCGCTCCTTCAGCCCCTGGCTGGCGTCGGTCCGCGTTACCACCGCCGGCGGAGCGCCGCTGCTCATCCTGGAGGGCCAGGTCTTCAAGCTGGTCGAACTCGAAGACGGGACGTACCGCATCGGCGAGGAGCAGCACAGCCCCGAGCGGCTCCGCTTCGACCAGCCACTCGGTGATCGCACACACCGGCTGTGGTACTCGACCGCGCCGTACGTGCGGACGTTTACCGGCTGACCCGCCGGGTAGCATCCGGCCGTGCGTCAGAGTGGGACCACCCCGCACAGCCGACAGGTGCGCGCTCAAGTGCGACGGCCGCTCGACCGAACAGAAGGGCCGTGGACCACCGTCCCCTGATCTGCGCGCACCGGGGCGCGAGCGCTGCGTTTCCGGAGAACACCATGCCGGCGTTCACGGCGGCGGTCGAGATGGGCGCGGACATGATCGAGACCGACGTCCGCCGGCGCCGGGACGGCAGGCTCGTCCTGCACCACGACGACCTCGGTGACGATCCACGGGAGCTGGCCCACCTCCACGAGCTCGCCGAGTTCGCGGCCGGGCGGATCGCCCTGGACATCGAGCTGAAGGAGGCGGGTTACGAGGAGGAGGTCGTCGCGGAGCTCGACGGGTGCCGTGACGGGCTGATCGTCACCTCGTTCCTGCCGGAGGCGGTGGCCGCCGTCGGCGTGATCGACCCATCCATCGAAACCGGGCTGATCGTCCCCTCGCGGTTCCCCGACGACCCGCTGCGGGCGGCCTTCACCTGCGGGGCCCGGCTGCTGGTGCTCCACTCCACGGCCATGGAGGCCGTCATCCACCACCGCGCCAGACGTGCCGGTATCGGCCTGTTCGTCTGGACGGTCAACGAGGCGGAGGAGCTGCGGCCGCTGATGGCGGACGAGTCCCTCGCCGGCGTGATCACCGACGTGCCCGACCTCGCCGCCCAGCTGCGCGCCGCCTGAAGCGCTTCCTACGGCTCCTCGATCGGCAGCTCGCCCCGCGGCCGCAGCTGCCATGGCCGCGGATGCGCGGCGGCCTCGCCGCGGACGAACTGAAGCGACGCATCGGTGAGGGGCTGAAAGTCCCAGGGGGTGAAGGCGCCGGTGGCGAGCGCTCGGGCGACGACCCGCCGGCGCCGCTGGCTCTCCAGCACCCGTTCGCGCAGCGTCGGCAGATCCCATCTGGCCTCGACCACCCCGCGCAGCTCGTCGAGCGTCGATGCGCGATGGGGATCGCCGGCCAGGTTCGCCAGCTCCTGCGGGTCGGCGCCGAGGTCGTACAGCTGCTCCGGGTCGTCGCTGCACGCCACGTACTTGAACCGGCCACGGCGCACCATCACCTGCGGGGAGCGCACGCCCTCGGCGAGGTACTCGCCCAGCACCGTGCCAGACGGTGAGCCCTCGCCCCGAAGCACCGGCACCAGGCTGGCACCCTCGAGCTCGGCGTCCGTCGGCGAGGACGAGGCCACGTCCGCGATGGTCGCCGATACGTCGAGCAGCGAGACGGGAGCGGCTTGCCGCCCGGGCCGTACGCCGGGGCCGGCCGCGATCAGCGGCACGCGAGCGGAACCCTCGAAGAAGGACATCTTGTACCAGAGCCCTCGCTCTCCCAGCATCTCGCCGTGGTCGGCCGTCATCAGCACGAGGGTGTCCTCGGCGGCGCCCGTTTCGTCGAGCGCGTCGAGCACCTCGCCCACCCGCTCGTCCACGTAGCTGATCGCCGCGTAGTAGGCCCGCCGGGCAACGCGCATCTCGTCGTCGGTCAGCGGCCGCTCGTCGCTCCCGTACATGGCTCGCAGCCGCATGCTGTGCGGGTCCGCCTCTTCGCGGGGGATGGTCGGCACGACCGGAGCGCCCACGTCGACGCCCTCGTACAGGTCCCAGTGGCGGCGGCGCACCTCCCAGGGGTCGTGCGGGTTCGTGAACGAGACGGTGAGGAAGAACGGCCGCCGGTCGCCGCCCCGCAGTCGATCACGCAGCCACTGGACGGCGCGGAAAGCCACCTCGTCGTCGTAGTCGGTCTGCATCGCGGCCTCGACCACGGCGGAGTCTCTGATGCTCGCCATGTTGTGGTACCACGGCACCGGCTCGTACACGGGCCGGCGCCAGTCGGGCGTCCAGTCGAACGTGGCCGGATACACGTCCGTCGTCAGCCGCTGCTCGAAGCCGTGCAGCTGGTCGGGGCCGACGAAGTGCATCTTGCCGGCCAGGCAGGTGGCGTACCCGGCGGCTCGGGCCATGTGGGCCACCGTCGGCGTCGAGGCGGGCAGCTCGGCAGCGTTGTCGTAGACGCCGATCTGCGATGGCCGCCGGCCGGTCATGAGCGCCGACCGCGACGGCGCGCACAGAGGGGACGGACAGTAGGCGCTCTCGAACACCATCCCCCGCTCGGCCAGCCGCATGAGGCGAGGCGCATGCACCGAACCGTTGCCGTAGGCCGGCAGCGCCGTGGCCGCCAGCTGATCGGCCATCAGCAGGAGGATGTTCGTCACGACGCGGCCACCGCACGGTGCAGCGCGGCGAGCAGCCGCGCGGCGCGGTCGTCCTGCGCCAGCGTGTGCATCTCGGCGGTGAGAAACGAGAATCCGGTCCGAAGCGAGGGCCAGGCACCATGTGACGAGCCGCCTGCACCGGTGTGCCCGAGCGCGTCGGCGGGTGGGCCCAGCTCGCTGGTCGTGCCCGCAAGCTCGAAGCCGGTCGGGCCGAACCGAAGCGGGAAGCCGGTGATCGGGTCGTCCCCCTCCGTCTCGGGCGCCCCGGCGCGGGCGAGCGCCCGCGCCGACACGAGCCCCTCCAGCAGGGCGCCGTAGAGCCGCGCCATGGC
>C688J35102_120989778_pt1 | contig 13613 bp, 12 predicted proteins | sample HopSoiMetagenom2_FD_35102 | JGI IMG/M metagenome (IMG submission 35102)
TCGACTTTACCAGCCAGGCGCTCAGCCGTTTCTGGGGCCGGCCGGCCCCCCTGCGCGGGTGGGTGGTGATCCCGCCGGACTACGCGGCCCATCCCGGCCAGCGCTATCCGACGGTTTACTACACGCAGGGCTTCGGCGGCTCGTTGCGCTCCCTCCACGACGTCGCCGTCGCCCGGTGGAATGAGATGAAGACTGGCAAGGCGCCGCCGATGATCTGGGTGGGAATGGACCAGTCTAGCCCAACCGGCACGAGCGAGTTCGTCAACAGCGTCAACAATGGACCTTGGGGCCAAGCGTTGACGGCCGAGCTGATCCCCGACCTGGAACGGCAATATCGCATGGACGCCAAGCCAGCGGGACGCCTGCTGACCGGACACTCCTCCGGCGGCTGGGCGGCGTTATGGCTGCAAGTGACGTATCCCAAACTGTTCGGCGGCGCTTGGCCCACCTCGCCCGATCCCAGCGATTTCCATAACTTCTTGGGCATTAACCTCTATTCCCCAAATGCCAACGTCTATCGCAAGCCCGATGGGACGCGTTGGCCGCTGGCGCGCGACAAGGGCGAAATGCTGGTGACCGTCGAGGACTTCACGCGCCGGGAAGTCGTGGTCGGTGAGTATGGGGGCGAGATGGCCTCGTTCGAATGGGTCTTCTCGCCGCGGGGCGCCGGCGGACTCCCGGTCCCTATGTTCGACCGCACGACGGGCGCGGTGGACTCGGCCGTAATTGCATATTGGAAGGAGCACTACGACCTAGCCGAGCGCCTGCGACGCCACTGGCCGGAGTTGAGGCGTGATCTCGACGGCAAGATTCACCTGACCGTCGGTTCGGCCGATACGTTCTATCTTGACGGCCCGGCGCACCTGCTCGAGGCAACGATGAAGGGGCTCGGGGCCAAGACCGACTTCCGCTACGTCGAAGGGCGCAGCCATTTCGACCTCTACACGGTGGGGGACGACCGCTCGGGCCTGTACAAGGCCTTCGCTTGGGAGATGTACGCGCTCGCCAGGCCGGGATCGAAGCCGCCGCCGATCAGCGCCCCTCGGCTCCCAGTTCCGGTCCGCTGAGCGCGCCCGGGTTGGCCGCGCTCCCCTAATTGTCGTGAACCTTCGCGTCGATCTGATCGTGCTCTTCTTCAAGCGCGGAGCGATAGCGCTCTTCATGCTCACTGAGGAACTGGGTGTCGCGGCTGATGAGGTGCCGTCGCCCTGGAACACCGTGCAGTCGACTTGTCGGAAGTGGATTGCTTCGATCGCTCGCGCTGCTCAGCAAACAGCACGCGATCGGCACCACGCTGACTTGTTTTCTCAACTCATCAATAGGCCGTTACACGCGAGTATTCGTAAAGAGGACCACTCACATTTACCAGCCAGTGCGTTTGATCAAACCGCCTACAAGAGGACGCTACGCGGCATTCGTCGTCTTGGTTTGTGAGCGGCGATGGGCGCTCGATCAGTGCAGGTTGGCAATCTCTGCGCGAAGTCGTGTCGACGAAGGAGGGCAGACACAGACGCCCAACGTGTTTGGCTTGAGGAGATGGCGGACGGTCTGCGTATGAAGTGGCATCGACAATTGTCGTTGCAGTTGATCTGCTTCAGGGACGAGCTTGACGAATGTTCGCGGATTCGCACGGCGCGCAAGCTCCGGTCTACGTTCGTCGTGTGGTCCGAACGTGACCAGATCGGCGAGCGTGCCGCACCACACATGACCGTTCGCGCGAAGATTGCTCACTAATCCGTTTCGAGATTGACGAAATCTATGCAACGCGGGCGGTAGAGAAAAAATGCAAAGCATGTCTAAGAACGCATGCAACTGAATCTTGACGGAAACCAACTAGCTCGCAGGCTGATCAGCTTTCGCAAGAACGCCTTCATATGCATTGCCAGTGCTGGCACTATGCGGTTGGTTGAGCACGCTCTCGTACGCAGATAAGAGTGTTCTGTCCGATTCCTAACCGTCAAGGGACGACACGTAGCGCTGTCCCACTTCTCTGTGAACGGACTTCGGCCATACCGCTTCGGACGCTTGCCAAGCCGGTTCAGAACAAATTGCTGGAGCGCGACCATCCACGTGGCTATAGTCCGACTATGAAGTATCTCGATTTACGGCGAACACTCATCAGCTCTCGCATATCAGCGCGGCTTGTGAAGGCAGTCCCTGTCTGCGTGTTACTGGCAAGTGCTATCGCTCCAGTGACTGCACAGCAACTCTTTGTCAACGCTGCGTCCGGTGTGGACACGAACCTTGGGACGCGGGAACGCCCCTTGCGGTCGCTTACGGAAGCCGCGCGGCGAATCAACGCCGACATCACGACCAAGTCGTCAGAAGTCATTGTGGCCCCCGGCGTGTATGTCCTTTCCCAAACGGCACTGTTCCAGAACAGTAAGGCTTACACGGCAGCGGACCGATTAGTCATTCGTGCCGAGATCCTGCCGGACGACCCTTCGTGGCGTCCCCAGCAGATGCCGACCGTGGTGACTGCTGTACCCTTGGTGGCTGACCAGGGAGGTGAGGCGGGCAACGGCATCCAAATTGAAGTGAGTCACGCAACGATTCAGGGTTTGCGGTTCACGGGCGGCCTGGACTTCTACTACAAGAGTCCGACACAGACGCGCAGGACGTATCCGATCTGGCGTGGGGGCAAGAACCTTGATGACCTTCTGGTAAAGCAGTGCGTATTCGTGGGTGACGACCAGGCAATGCCACTTCACGTAGGAGTGATCGCGAATGGGCACGGTCTCGTGCTAGAACACGACCTCTTTTACAACGTCAGAAATGCTGTAGTCTTCTGGACTGCGGAGGGCGGCACCAGCCACCGGAACGCTATGCGCAACTGCTTGATTTACGGAGCCAGCGTGAGTGGCATTTGGACGGTACAAACCGACGGCGATGACTTTGATTTTCGCAACAACGTCATTGCGAACAGTCGAGTCGCCTGGATTCGTGAGAAAGGCGGAACACGGCGATACAAAGCAGTCGGTTCCGTTTTCGCAGACAACACCAATATGGCTGGTTATGGAGTGGCCGCTGGTTTGTTCACTCTGACGGACTCCAGTTTCCTCGCATTGCAAGAGATGCCACTCGCGGGAAAAGTGGAACTCGTTACGAATTCTAGTGAACGAGACTATCTGCACATTCGCAAGGGTTCTGCCGGCTCCGAGATAAAAGCCGGCCTCTTCACGAGAGACTGAACGCTTTTCAAACCGCGCAAATACCGGAACCCGATTGGGAACCCTTTCCAACTTGTTTATCGATTCCGCTCGGGCGCGCCTGGGTATCGGAGTGGACGAAGAACCGACATGAACTCTACGAAATATCCACAAGTTAAGGTTCAGAAAGCCATATCCTGAACTCATTATGCGCGGAGCGTTTGTAGTTCAGCTTAGGATTGCGCGTCGAGACATGGCAGCCCGGATGGAAGGCTCCGTCGAGGAGGTAGACACCGGAAGGCAGGCCCATTTTCATTCAGAACACGAACTGATCGCATTCCTGCGGGAGCGCTTCGCCGAGAGCTGCCACAGCGCGCCACCAAAAGAAAGGACAGAAAACTAGTGACGATCGCCCCCGAACAGACAGCTTCGGTATCCGCAGTCGTGTCTATCGTCCACGACCTGCGAAACCCGTTGGCGACAATCCAGGGCAGTGCGGAGATGCTCGCCGGTTCGAGACTTTCGAGGCCGCAGGTTCACCGCATCGGCCGGAATATGTACTGCGCCTCGATTCGTATGCGCGAGTTGCTCGAGGAGTTTTTAGAAGGCAGCAAAGTTGCCGAGAACGAAAGGGAGCCCTGCGATGTACGTGAGTTAGTAACAAGCGCAGTGGAGAAGATCGCGATCAGTGCCGAGTTTCAATCCGTGAACATCGTCCAGGTTGTACCCGAAGGTCTGGTCGTTGTTTTAGACCGCCGGTTGATGCGTCGTGTGCTGGTCAATTTGCTCGTGAACGCGCTGGAGATCATGCCCAGAGGGGGAACTATCCGGATATCGGCGATTGTCGACCGCTCCTCAATATTGATCCGGGTTCGCGATACCGGGCCAGGAATCACTCCCGAGATTCGGGGCCGGTTGTTTCAACCGTTCGCAACCGCGGGGAAGGCGAGTGGCATCGGGCTTGGCCTTGCTTTTTCACTGCAGGCTGTGACCCATCATGGCGGCAAGATCTGGGCAAAATCGACGAAGCGGGGAGCCTGCTTTGCATTTCGTTTGCCGAGAACAGTCCCACAAACATCGAGCGACAGCTCAAAGACGAAGATGTGACGTATCGGTTGCGTTTCGGTCTTGTTTCGGTGAGGCTTTTTCGCGCTGCAGACCGCGAGCCTCAGCTCCAGGCTTCGACGCTGCGTCTACTCGCATCCTGGCCTGCCTGAGATCGGCCGTTTCGAATCCTTCACTGAAGGAAGAATAACTCTCGACAAGTTGCGAGTGGATTGGTTGTCCTTGCCCCTGCGTGAAACGATCCATACTTAGGTGAACTCTCAGCTCCCAGGATCTCGCCTGCTGTCCTTTGGCAATGATTAGGGCTTTAGCGAAGCAAGCTTGTGCCTGAATCAGCGCATGCGAGAGTCTATCGGAGTTTGCAGCAGAATCATTGTGAAGATCATTCACCCGCGCACGTTCTACGCTCTTGAGGATCAATCCGCCCTCGATCCGTTGTAACTCGGGCATGGCATACGCATCATTGTTTAACTCGGCTACCGTACAGGCTTTCCCGATGGCTGCGAGGGCTTGTTCAACGCGTCCAGCCTTCGCTAAGGCGTCAGCAAACAGACCGAGAAAGTATGGAACCCAGAGTTTGGCTCCGGTTGCCTCGTATTCTGCCAGCCCCTGCTCCATTTGCTCGATTCCTTGTTGTGCATTCCCGAGTTCGGCGTCAGCCGATCCGAGATCGATTTTGCCGATCGAAACCCAAAGCTCCAGGCCGTATTCCTCCGCCACTTGGATTACTTCTCTCGCTCGCTCTCGGGCCTGCAGTGCCTCGCCTCTCAGCTGATGAAGCTCCGCGGCGAAGTGAGCGGCGCCCGCCCGGCTCTGCGGCTGAGAAAGCTCCCTTGCGAATGCCAGCCCGCCCTGCATTCGCTCCAGAGCGGCGTCAGGAAAGCCGAGGGCCCACAATGCCCGTCCTATTGAGCATTCACTGAGCGCTTTACAGTCATGACCAATTGTCAAAGTGTAGGCGCGATGCCGGTTTGCAGAGTAAAGATGCGAAGCGCGCTCCAGGTGCTCAAGTGCCTCAGTGTATCTGCCCAATTCCAGCAGTGTGTGCCCCACGGCACGGTTCGCTTCCATCTCCAGTATCGGATCTTCGAGGCGCTTTGCAAGCTCCATCAGTCGATTCGTAACGTCCACGGTAGGTCTGATTTTTCCAGCGAAAATGTAAATCAAACCGAGCAGATAGAGCATATTGAACAACTGCGGTGACGGCTCGCTCAGCCGCAACAGTTCCTCTCCCTCGGCGTAAACCTCCTCCACTTCAGCGGATGCAAAGCCCTTGACTGCCATCAGTGAAACACTTAGAATCATGCGCAGCGTGATCTCTTGCTGATCCCGTTCGGTCGACTTGTGCAGCAGCTTCAGTACCGCTAATCCGCGTTTGGCTAGCTCTGCGGCATCATAATGGGCGGACTTGTAAGTGGCGTTCTGGGCTGCCTGGATAAGATATTGCAAAGCGCGCGGCCAATCCCGGCTTTGCTCAAAGTGCATGGCCAACTCTGCCGCAATCTCGCAAGCTCGACTACCATAGATCGCCAATCGGTGCTCTGCGATGCGTTGGTGAAGAAGCGAGCGGCGCAGGGGCGATATCAACTTGTAGGGCACGTCCTTGTAGAGAATGTGAATAAAACGATGCTGAGTAGTGATGGTTCCGTTCGGCAGTTCTACGACCCAGGCCGGGGAGAAGAACTGATGCCGCTGCGATAATTCCTCGCAGTGCTTTTCGACCGGTTCAACGGGCATGTCGAGGGCAGCGACGATCGCCACCAACGAACACTCCATTCCCGCTACGCTCGCCGCCTCCAAGACGATGCGCTCCTCAGAACTTAAGCGCTCGATTTGCGTTTCGATCAGCTGTCGCAGGTTTGCCGGAATTCCCTGTTCGACGTCCAGCAACCCGGCCTGTAACTTCCATGCCCCTTGCTCTTCGATGATGATCTTCTGATGGATGAGATACTCCACGAGGTTGACCATGAAGAGCGGGTTGCCCTCCGTACGCCGGTAAATGGTCCGTCGGAGCAGAGCTGGAAGATGAGGTTCGGGAAATCTAGATTGGAGATATTCCGCAACCGTTTTCTCGTCGAGGCATTCCAGCGGCAGTTCGTGGCACAAGCCGTGTGCTTGCAACTCGCGTTTCACACGTTTCAGCGGATGGTCAGCCAGAATTACCTCAACCGGACGATAGGTGCCGATGAGCATCAAGCGCGCAGAATCCCGCCGCCGCCCCAAGTACGAGACCAGTTCAAGTGTGGAGTAATCACTCCAGTGCAAGTCTTCCAAAATCAGCAGCAAAGGGGAGCGGGACGTGAGGGACTCGATGGCCTCCGCCATTTCGCGAAGCATACGCTCGCGCGTTGAGCCGAAAGCCTGAAGACGCAGACTTTCTATTTCGGATTGCAGCACCACGGAAGGCATTTGCGCCAGCCATGCCGGAGCCTGTTGACGCAGCAAGTCGAGCGCCTGGGTTCCGTCCGGTGACCGGCAAAGCCGGGAGAGTCCATCGAGCACGGGCAGATATGCTTCACCCGCGCCATAGTGCTCCAGCGATTGTCCCTGCGCTATACGCAACTCGGGAACGAGAGCCGCTTGCTTGAGGAAATTCTGGACAACGGTCGTCTTCCCGATTCCCGGTTCCCCGGTGACGAACACGATTTGGCGTTCTCCAGCGAGCGCTCGGCTCAGCCAAGCTCGCATTTTGGCCAACTCCGGTTCACGCCCCAGAAATACACTTACAGGTTCTGAAGAGGTGAGCGCAGCGACATCGGCAGCCGGCCGGGGCCAGGGCGATTGTGTTACCTTCTCGGGATCCTCGTTGGCCACCTTCGCGATGAATTTATAGCCCCGTTTTGGTAGCGTCTCAATAAATAACGGTGGTCGGCGCTGGTCGCCCAATACCTTCCTGATTTCCAGGATGTATTTCCGGATGCCTTCCGGGTTGACATAGGTTTCGGACCATAGCGCCTCTAAAAGTTCTTCCTGGCTGACCAGCCGGTCTGAACGTTCGACGAGATAGCGCAGTACATCGAACGCCTTCGGAGTAAGAGGCATGCGCGCTTTCGCACGCCACAGACAATGGTTCGCGGTGTCGAGCTGGAAAGGTCCGAATGACTTCACCCTTAGAGAACCTCGCAGTCCGCACTGCCGTGTGCCACTCAATTGTAGCCGTCTGGGAAGCCCTGGCGCTCGGCCCCACGTAATCGTGATCTGGTTACGGTTCGAATGTGCGCACCGACAAAAATCGGACCAAAACGTCTCAAGAACATCACAATTCCGCGCCTTAGTTGCCCGTACTCTGAGGCTGAGCTGGTTGAACGCTACATCACAACCCGCTTCAGATTACAGAACAACGAGGAAACGACTCTCATGAAACAGCTTTTCTTGACACTATCTCTGGCGCTCACTGCCGGTTCGGCATTCGCCCAGAACACTTCAGTCGTGCGCTGGAACCAGATCGTAGGCGTAATCACTGCTCCCGGTATAGATAACCCAGTGGGCGGCACGACCGATGCCAGCGGCAACAAAATCAACCAAATCCATGGCGGAGCCGGCCCGTGGACAGCCCGGGGAGGCAGCGCCCGCGTAAACCTCTCGACCGGCGAGGGCTCCTTCGACGTCGATGGACTCGTGTTGAATGGCGGAAACGCTAGCGGTACGCCCGGTCCGATCAACAGTGTAGTTGGGACGCTCGTATGCAACGCCGGTACGGCAGCACAAGCGATTCTCGACACACCGGCGACAGATCTGAGCCCCAAGGGCAACGCCGATCTGTCGTTCCGCCTTAACGTTCCTGGGGAGTGTGCCAACCCTCTATTCCTGATTCGAATTCCTCAGGCGGGGCTTCGTTGGATCGCCACTGGAACAGTGCCCGTGACCGCTAACTCATCTGGCTATTAACTTTCGTAGATAAAAAAAGGACAACTATGGTTCGTTTACGTTACTACATCACGGCAGGAGCTATTGCTATGGCCGTTTCCGGCATCGCCTCTGCTCAATACACGGCTGAAGACAAAAAGGACGAGATCACCTTCAATCGGTTACCGGTCCCAACGACTTCTACCACCATTACGCCCCCAGAGGGGAACGCTGCATTTTTGGAAGGCCACGCGGTCGGTACGCAAGGCTATGTTTGTCTGCCCTCAGGCTCAGGCGCCTCCTGGACCGTCAACAATGCTCGACCTGAAGCCACACTTTTCACGAACGTCTTCGGGGTGCCATTCCAGATCATCACCCATTTCCTCAGTCCCGTCGAGAACCCTAACGACGTCGGCCCGAAGCCGTCGCGCTTCGGTGACGCAACGTGGCAGAGCTCCCTTGATAGCAGCAGAGTGTGGGCACAAAAGGCAAATTTCGTCCCAGCCGGCTCGGAAGCGAGCTGCCCCAATGCTGGTGCGATTGACTGTCTGTTGCTCCAGACAATCGGGTCGGAACAGGGGCCAACGGGCGGTAAAACTTTGGCCAAGCCACGTTCGTACAGCGCTTAAACACGAAGGGAGGATCTGCTCCAGCCGCTGGCTGCTCCGTGTTCGCCGATGTCGGCAAGCAAGTGCTGGTGCCGTATTCTGCCGATTATTTCTTCTTTCGCGCCGACCAGTAAGCATTCGTTGGCGTCGGAGAATCTGGGTTGTGCACGCGGCGTCGCGATAGTTTCATGCGTCGCGTGCATTTCCCGCCGCTCATTGTCTTTCGCCGCCTGTTTCTTCCGTTTCTGTTAGGAGATGAACGCCCGGCTCCATCTGGCTCGTCGCGCTCTGGACCGACTTCGCGCACGACTTTAGAGCTGATTCCCGAAATGGCGCCATAATTTCCATGCTTTCCTGCCGAATCAAACGTTGAGGTTTTGGGAACTCCACCGCAAGCCAACCCGCAATAGCCAGAACCGCTTTGCAACAGTCCTGTCCGTCTCGTCACGTTTCGCTCGTCATCTTGCGGTTTACTACCTAGGCTGGAGGAATGAAGAAGCTTAGTCGCAACAATTCGATTTGTGCCAGTCGCATCCTTAAGAATGAGAATCAGATTGACTCCGTCGCACGAGATGCAGAGGCGGGCAAAGCACCTACCGAAGGCTTCGGCGGACGCGTGCAGTCTATGCGTCTCAGACCAACTCGAATTTGGCGTCTGTTCAATTTCCGTGCTCTCACGGTAGCTATCCTAGCCGGGTCCTTCATCTCTGTGTTGCCAGCTCAACACGTTCCGATTGAGATGTCACAGGAGAGTTTCGACATCTCCAGGACGGGCTCTTCCGGGAGCGCGGCCCAATTCGGGACGTTCGTTGGACGTCGCGCCGTCTATCTTCCCTCCGGGCTGTTAAAGGTGAAAGGCAAACCGTTCCGCGACGGTACGGTGGATGTGGATGTGGCAAGCAAGCCACACGGCTTGTTTATAGGAATTGCTTTCAGGATCGAATCGGAAGCAAACATGGAGGTCCTCTATCTGAGGCCTTTGGCTTCAGACACCGTCGAAGCCGTTCAGTACACGCCTCGGCTCAATGGCGATGCTATTTGGCAACTGCTGAATTCGAACCACGACAAAGCCAGTGCGCATATCCCGGCAGGCCAGTGGGTTCACATGAAGATCGTGGTGCGCGGCCGAACTTGCACGCTCTTTCTAAACGCAAGCAACGTTCCCACGCTAACCGTCACCAATTTACGCAGGGGAGATTCCGAGGGAGGAATCGGCTTGTGGTCTCTGGGCGGGGGCGGCTACTTCAGCAATCTAAGCTACAAGCCTTTTCCCGGTCGCAGGCCATTGCCAGACCCACCGCCATTACAGCGGCCCGGCTTACTATCCGATTGGGAGCTTTCGCCTGCCTTTGATGCGGGTGACGTCGACCCTGGCACCTATCCGGCCGCCATCAGTCAATGGGAAAAAGTCCATGCGGAGGAGCCTGGATTTGTTCTTATTAACCGATACCGAACGAGTCCTGCCATTTTCCCTATGCCGTCTCGCGAAAAGATGCGAAGCGGACGCGTCAAAGGCGCTAAAGTCGTGTTTGCTCGGACCCATGTCTTCTCCCCAGAGGGGCACGAGAGAATCCTCAAAATTGGTTACAGCGACGACATAGTCGTCTACCTGAATCGAAAGCCAATTTTCTCTGGGAAGAATGCACTGTCGTATCGCAGTGACGATTCATTCGGTGTATTCGGGCTTAACGACGAGACCGATGTCCATCTCAACCGAGGCAACAACGAACTACTCGCGGCTGTCACAGAATACAACGGCGGCTGGGCATTCGAGTGTGCGTTATCTTCTATCCGATCCCAATAGCTGCCCGAGGCCTAGCATAGTTTAAGACGACGATAACTTCAGATAGTAAGCAGCCGATGCTCATTCGAGAATGGCACATTCACGTTACCTCTGGAACCCGACGATAATGAGGTCACGGTTGCAACCGCGAACAACTTTTTCGGATGAGGTTTGATGCTGCGCCTATCTGATCCGGAAGGAGTTCCTCTGGCCGCAAGTGACAAACCCATGGCAGGCAAACAGTGGATCACGACCCGCTCGGGCCACGTTGCCCTTTCGGCTCTGGGGTGGACGATTCTCGGCTGCGTGTTTGCCTTGCCGGAACTCTCTGCTGGTACCAACTGGCGCCACGCTCTGCTTTTTTCGCTTACACTCTGGTGGGCCTGGGGTATGGTCACACCGCTCATTCTTTGGACCGACCGGCAGATTCCCGTTTCCAGCAAACAACCCGCGCGCCGCATTCTGGCGCATTTCCTTCCGAGCCTTCTCGTAACGTCCATATACGTTTATGTTTTGGGGGTGATTCGCGCAGCATTCGGGATTGCTGAATGGAATGGCGTGCTTAGTATCAGGTTCCTCTTCGACGCGCTGAGAGGCCTGTTCCTGTGGAACTGGCTCATTTATTGGCTGATCCTGGCTGCCTGGCAGGCATATCGCTACTACGATCACTACATCGCCAGTGAGTTGCGCCTGGAGCGTCTGGAAAAAAGCTTCTCCCAGGCTCGTCTGAACGCGCTTCGGATGCAATTGGATCCTCACTTCCTGTTTAATGCACTGAACACGATCTCATCTCAGGTGGAACGTGAGCCGAAGCTTGCGCGAAGGATGATCGAGCATTTGGGCGACCTTCTCCGCTTGTCGTTGGCATCGAAAGACCGGCACGAAGTTCCGCTAGCGGAGGAAATAGCTTTTCTGGAACACTACCTCGCGATTCAGAAGATCCGCTTTGGGGACCACTTGCGGATCGAAACGCAAATCGCGCCAGAGGTGAAATATGCGTCCGTACCCTGCCTGTTCGTTCAGCCATTGGTGGAAAATGCAATCCGCCACGGAATTTCAACACGTGCTTCGGGCGGAACGGTAATCGTTTCGGCACAGCGGGACGGCAATCGGCTAGACATTCGTGTGCTCGATGACGGCGTGGGACTTCCGACGGGTTGGACGCTTGAGAACTCCGGCGGCGTAGGGCTTTCCGTGACACGGCAACGTGTGGCATCGCTTTATCCCGATGGAGAAACCGGTTTTGCCGTGAACCGGCGTGCCACGGGGGGAACCGAAGTTGAAATATCGCTGCCTCTGCGATGGACGAGAAAGGATGCCCATGCCGCTGTCCGTGTCTGAACGCCTCTGCGTTTTGGTCGCGGACGATGAATCGCCGGCGAGACAACGGATCCTGGATCTGTTACGGGGCGATTCTCGGGTGGCTGCAATTGCAGAGGCGTCCGACGGACTCTCCGCGGTGGACATCATTCAGAACCGAAAGCCCGATCTGGTGTTTCTTGACGTGCAGATGCCGGAACTGAGTGGACTTCAGGTTATCGCTGAAGTGGGACCCGAATGTATGCCGCTGACCGTCTTCGTCACCGCTTACGACGAACACGCAATTCGTGCTTTCGAAGCAAATGCGCTTGACTATCTCCTGAAGCCGTTCAGTGACGAACGCTTCGAATTAACCATGGCTCGCGTCGCCACTCGGATGGATGAACGCAGCGTCCGGGAGTTTGGAAGGCGCATACTTCGCATGGTCTCCGCAGCACCCACGAAAGATGTGCCGTTGGACCGTCTTGTTGTTAAATGCGGAGGTTCGACTCGCTTTATACGGGCGGCTGATATCGACTGGATCGAAGCCGCCGGCGTTTATGCAAACCTGCACATCGGCGGAAAGGAACTGTTGTACCGGGCCGCACTGAACGAGCTTGCCCAGAGACTCGATCCGGTTCGTTTTGTCCGCGTTCACCGTTCGACTATCGTCAATATCGAAAGCATCCTACACCTGGAGCCGATCTCCCACGGCGAATTCGAAGTGATCCTTAAAGACGGTTCGCGATCGAAGATCAGCAGAATCTATCGCAGCCAGTTGGAGAAGAGATTGGGTCAATCCTTGTAGGCTCCTCCGCCATGCGGGACTAGGGAGACTCAGCCACGGCTTCATCACCTGGATGGTCGTGAGAAAAAAGTAGGTGAACGCACGCAGACGGTAATCGAAGCGCAGCGGGTCCGAGTCGTTCGCCGGTAGTCAGTGCGTCGGCTGGTTAGCGGCACAATGTAGCCTAAACCCAACAGGAAGAACACGCGCTAATACGACCAGTGCGGCCGTAATCACACCGATCGGGTACAAAAGCTGGGTGCTTTGGCCAGAATTGATTGTTCGCGAGTTGCACGTACAGAATCCATCGACATTGCTGCAGGTATGGAATTCGTCGAGCAATGCCCGTAAGGCCAAGAAATTCGAACCCGTTTGAAACTAAAAGGTTCGGGAGTTCCATCACAGCAGGGTTAAGACCTGACGTTAAGGACTAATCTACTTGCCTGATAACGTGGCGTAACGTCCGTTTTTCTACGTTTTCTGAGTTCGCGCCGCACGCGCAAGCACTTGGAATAAAAGCCGTTCCGATATTTTGGCCTTACGAGGAATGGAAAACATCTGGATGCAAGACGGACACCCGAGCGGGATTGCGCACAGTCACGGGAAGAAGCGTTCTCTTCGGCGGCTATGTTGGCGCCGATTATGCGCGTCACTGGTCGTTGGACTCTGCGGGTTGCAAGCCACTCTTCTTGATAGCCGCATACGCCGCAGGTGAAGCAAGCCACTGAATGAAAGCCTTTGCGGCTGCGGGATCCTTTGCTGTCGCAGGAATGCCTGCAGCGGCCTTGGTAATCCGTTGAGCCCCGGGCGGCAGTTCTCCCACGATCTCGATCCCGTCGAGAGGAAGGAGCTCGCTGAGCTGTTGAAAGCCCATTTCAACGTCTCCCTTCGCCACCACTCCGCCTACGGGCTCCGCCTGAATTTTCCTACTCTTGCTCTTCATCTGGTCGGCAATCCCGAGCCGCGGAAACAACTCGGTCGCGAGGTATACGCCGCTGTCGCTATCCGAATAGGCGATTGATTTCGCTCCCAGCAGGGTTCGTTTCAACGCATCGACGGTGCTGATGTCCGGTTTC
>C688J35102_120989777_pt1 | contig 13608 bp, 9 predicted proteins | sample HopSoiMetagenom2_FD_35102 | JGI IMG/M metagenome (IMG submission 35102)
AACGCCTACCCCGACTCCAACAGCCACGCCGACTGCTACGCCGACACCTACGGGCACACCCACACCGACCGCAACCGCGAGTCCGAGCGCCAGTGTGGTCCCGCTAACGAACGCGAATTTCGAGACCGGCCCGTTCCAGACTAACTCGGTCTTCGGTTGGACTGTGACCGGTAAGGTTGCCGACAATCCCGAAGGAGCAACCAGCGGCACTCATTCGGCCGCTCTTTCGGCCGGAGGTGATTCTACCGGTGACACTTTATCTCAAGATTTCACTACCATCCCCGGTCGCAATTACATCGTGGATTTTGACGCTGCCATCTTCGGGAAACGTTCCGGCAGCCCGCTGCGAGTCCAAGTCCAAATAATTGGAAACGCGACGCTCTCTGACCAAACATTGACACCGCCTGACGCGGGAAGCTGGACCGTGTCAGCAATCATCTTTCAACATTACCAAGTCGCTTTCACTGCCAACAGCACAACCACCACCTTGAAATTCATCAGTGTTGGCACGGGCAACGCCAGCGCGGATCAGGTCATCGATTCGGTGCAAATTGGCCTTATCCCTCTCTCGAGTCCTACGCCTACGGCCACGCCAACACCAACCGCAACACCAACGCCAAGTGCCACACCGAGCGCGACTCCAACTGCAACACCGACGCCGACACCGACCGCAACTCCAACTGCGACACCAACGGCGACTCCAACTCCGACGGCCACCCCGACAGCAACTCCAAACACAACACCGGTGCCAGTAAGTTTGCTGAACAATAGCTTCGAACAATCACCTCTTGAGACCGTTGGAACGGTGACCGGTTGGACCGTTGGCAATGGTGGTCATGTAGCCGCCCGAACGGCCGAAGGCGCGACGGCCGGCAACGGAGCCGCCGTGTTTAGCGTTGGCGGCGATTTTCAAGGCGACACCCTTTCTCAAACCTTCCCTACCGCAATCGGTCAGGCTTACACCATCGACTTTGATTCCGGCATTTTCGGAGTGCCCGACCAGGGCGCTCTTTTGCAGTTACGCATCCAGATTTTCGGAACGGTGCAGCTTCGAGACAACACCATCGCTCCACCAGTGAACAACGGGCCCAGCCCGTTTGACCCAACTAAAATGGTGTTCAACCACTATCAATACAGCTTTGTTGCGGACAGCAGCCTAACGACTCTGCAGTTTATCAACGTCGGCGGTGGCAACAAGAACGCCGACCAGGTAGTCGATAACGTTGTCGTCGGGACCCCCGGAGCGACTCCGGCGCCCGGTGCGTTCACCAATGGCGGCTTTGAATCTGGCTTTTCGGGCTGGACGGCAGCGGGAAACCTTGCCATCTACACTGCCACGTTGACCCCCATTCCGTTGACCGTGACCGATGGCGTGAAGGCCGTGCAGTTTAACGATGCCCAGCGTGCCCCTAACGGCACTTTAAGCCAGACGTTTGCTACCAGCCCTGGTGCGAGCTACACGGTGAACTTCAATGTCGGGGCTTCCGGCTGGCAAACCACCCTGGAAATGCGCATGCAGGTAAATGTCCAGGGCAATAACGTCACTCTCGGCTCGCAAACGATCTCCGTTTTCGGCCAGGGCACCGGAACGTGGTGGACCAGCCGCAGTCTCACCTTCACCGCCAACAGCAGTTCCACCACGATCACCTTTACCGACATGTCTCCGAATACCATTAACACCGACCTGTTGTTGGACAGTGTCAGTGTCGTTGGTAATTAGTTAGGCGAGGAATCGGCTCGGCGGGCTCGGAGCGGCAGCCCTACTTCAATCATACGCGGGTCGAGAGTGCGTTGCCTGTCCGCACCTGGCCGAGCTTCATGCGATGTCGCTGCAGATTGTGCCATCGGCGGCTCGCCGATGATCCTTCGAGTTTTTTGTAACGAACTGAAGTAACGGCGTTTGCGCATGTCGCCTGGGAAAAGTGCGCCGAGTCGGTTGTGTTTTACGACATCCATTCTGCGCTGTTAACGCGAAGAGTGTAGGAAACCAAATCAAACAACAGGGAAAATATTAGAATGAAGTCATTATTGATTACTATTGCGTGCGTAACTCTTGCCAGCGGAGCGTTTGCGCAGCACCAATCCAGCAACACCGTCTCAGGTCCCACCACACAGAATCGGGATCAAATGACCTCACCGGGCGCGATCGGCACACTGGACACGCTAATCCCCGGAAGAAGTGTCACGATTGTCGCTTCGGCTTTCAGTCATCCGGTTAAATACGTCATGGCAAAAGACGCGAAAATCGAGACCGATGCGGGTCAGCCGATGCAGCCGGAGTCAGTTCGCGCCGGTACTCGCGTGCGACTGGAGTTCAGCGGCAACCAGGTTGACCGGGTGGTCGTTGTTCAGGCCGCACGGTAACGGGGGCTTCTTCCGTCTGCGAAAACGGGGGCTCGACGTCTAATCATTGTTAGGCCGATCACAGCCTCATTGGAAAAAATCATAGGAGCGTGCTGCCGCCTTCCGTAACCGGGGGCGGCAGCCGTGCTTTCGCGGGAATTGCAAAGCCAGATACTGGGCGCGCACAGATTCTGGCATTGGTTAGGACCGCGGATTGCCCGGATAACACTGATGGATCGCGATGAGATTCATCCATCGGGTTTTAAAATTCGCGGTTGTTTCGCGACAGGGCGGTTTTACTCCGCCTTTGCGGGCTCGCGCGAGCTGGCCTCTCCGTTGGGGATGTTGAGAAAATAACCGTGGGACCTTTCCGTTCCGCTACGTTGGCTGTTCGTTCTTGGACACACCGCGGATGTTGATGAAGGCCAGCGCGAACTGAAGCGCGATCAGCGCATACGCGTGGTCGTGCCATCCCCAGATTACCCACAGCACGTTGCTCAACAGGAAAACCCAGAAGCCCCATCTCCGCCGATGTTTCTTCTGCGAGCCGACCAGCCACGACGCCAGAATCGTCGACACCATCGCGGGCCATTGAATCAATCCGACAGGATCCATGACAAACAATCGTGCGGCAGCGTCCAGTAGCGTGGCTTTCAGTCCCATCCCTGCGGCTGTCGGGGAACGAAGTACCCGTGCACCATGGCCAACAAGCGAGCCGCATTTTTCCCGTCGTTGTTCGGTTTGTTTAAACAAACCGTCACCGAATGGATCGACGACAAGGCTCCTCAACTGGGGGCTGCTCTCGCCTATTACACGGTCTTCTCGCTTGCGCCGCTAATCCTCATTCTGCTGGCAATCGTTGGACTCATTTTTCGACATGATCCAACCGGAGCCTGGAATCGCATGGTGGAGCAGATGAGTTACTTCCTGGATCAAAGTGCGATCCAGGTGGTTCGGGATATCGCTCAGAACGCGTCTCACCCATCCAAAGGGATTCTCGCGACGGTGATTGGGATTGCTCTGGCGCTGTTCGGCGCCAGCGGCGTGTTCGGCCAGTTGCAGGACGCTCTAAACACGATCTGGGGAGTTAAACCAAAACCGGGCGCGGGTATCCGTGAATTTCTGCGCGCGCGGTTTTTATCGTTCGCCATGGTTGCCGGCGTTTGCTTCCTCCTTTTGGTCTCGCTCGTAGTGGAGGCCGTGCTCAAAGCGCTAAGTCACAGCGTTGCTAGCAGTGTTCCGGGAGGAGCGGGCATCGCGCTTACGATCTATTTCCTGTTCGATTTGATCGTGGTCGGTTTGTTGTTCTCGATGATTTTCAAATTTTTACCGGACGTGAAGATTCAATGGCGGGATGTCTGGGTTGGTGGCGCGTTGACTGCGGTTTTCTTTTTGATCGGCAAATGGGCGCTCGGGCTTTATTTGGGGAGCGGCGCAGCGGCTTCTGCTTACGGAGCGGCCAGTTCTCTGATCACGCTGCTGCTGTGGATTTACTATTCGGCGCAGATTCTTTTGTTCGGCGCGGAGTTCACTCAGGTCTACGCGGACAGATACGGTTCGCACGTGGAACCGGCCGAATATGCGGTGCGCGTTAAGCGCGCAGAGATTGAACAATAGTGTGTGGCATTGCGAGTGCTTAGCACTCATTCGTAAGCGAGGACACAACTACTATATAATTGACTTTCCTCAGCTTGGGCGGCGCGATCTTTATTGCTCGCGCCGCTATTTTTTTAGGCGCGCGCACCTGCACTGAAAGAATCGCTGCGCACATCGTGATCTCGCCTGCCACGGGGTAGCCTGCCGGAAGGTGGGAGCGACGCGGGCGGTTATTGCGCTCAGCTCGTTGCGGCCACGAATTGTTAGCCACAGATCAACACAGATTGGACCGGCGTTAGAGAACCGTCGGATCCGTGATCGATGACTTAAGCCTGCACTCGAGCAGGTTTTTTTTCGGGAAACCTGCAGTTCTCTCACGTTGCGTCCGCAGTGGCGCCGCCGCGCGAAATCTAAGTAGACGACGATGGGAAATGAGTATACATGTTCACATGAACATCAAGAACCGGCTTCGGGAACTGAGGCGGACCCTGGCCCAGCATAGCGAGGATCGGAATGCCACTCGCCGATCGGCAGCCAAGCCACAGCAGCTCGAATTTTCGTTGCCGCTGGTCCAGCGAAGCCGCGCACTAAGATTAAGTCCAAGCGCAAGCCGCTGAGTTGTAGCCGGGGTCGCTGACCCTGGTTTCTTGATCGGGCGCTTTAAAGAGCCGGGGTCACCGCCCCCGGCTACAGCTACGCTGCTCCAGTCGTTAAGCTTCAGGTACAAGTGCGTCCCGCCTACAAGTTGGGCGCCGGCAGATAAATTGCGGCGCGATCATTCTTCGTTCGCGTCATTTCGCGTGTTTCGCGGAGACTCTGCACGGCTGGTCCCTGATTGCGCTTAAGCCGAAGTCACGCCCCCGGCTACAGCCACCCCGATCGTTAGGCGGCTGGTCAGTTGTCTTGTGGTCGGTTGTCCGTCGTCGAGTCACCGCAGAGCGTCAGCCCTGTTTCCAACCGTTGCCGTTGCCATTTCCATCGGCGGCGCCAGCTGTGGCATAGGTCGGGACCAATCGGCCATCACCGGTTGGGACGTCTTCCGAGTCACCGATCATTTCCTTATGGTGATCCTTGGCGATCAGCAGATAGAGCGACGGCACAATGAAAAGGGTGAACAAGGTGCCAATTGTCATTCCGCCGACTAGAACCAGACCAATGGAACGTCTGGCTTCGGCACCCGCCCCGGTAACGAGTGTCAGTGGGAAGTGACCTGCAACAGTCGCGACGCTGGTCATCATGATCGGGCGGAGACGAGTCCGGGCCGCTTCAGCAACTGCTTCCAATTTCTTCGCGCCGGACCGTTGCAGTTGATTCGCGAACTGCACGATTAGAATTCCGTTCTTCGAAACAAGCCCAACCAGTGTGACCAGACCAACTTGAGAATAAATGTTGAAAGACGTGGTCCAGCGGTCAGTGAAGAACGCGCCGAAGGGCATCTTCAGGAACATAAAGATTGCGGCTCCGAACAGGGCGAGCGGAACCGAGCCGAACAGAATGATCAACGGATCGCGGAAGCTGTTAAACTGCGCCGCCAAGACCAGGAAAATGAGCACGATGGCGAGCATGAACACTGCGAAGAACTTGCTTCCTTCGATCCGCAGCTGTCTCGATCCACCGGTGTAATCAATGACGTAACCGCTGGGCAGAATCTTGTGCGCTTCGTCTTCCAGGAATTTTAGCGCGGTATCGACCGATGCCGCCGGAACTCCACTGATCGTTACCGCGTTGAGCTGCTGCATTCGATTCAGCGAGCGGGCGACAGTTTTGGGTTTGATTGTGGCGATTGTGCTCAGCGGGATCAGCTTATTCTCGGGACCGGTTACGTAGATGTTTTGCAATTGCTCCGGGTTCAATCGATCGACGCGCTTGATCTGCGGAATAACTTTGTAGCTCAAGCCTTCCATGTTGAAGCGATTCACGAAATTGCCACCGATGGACGCGGAGAGATCGGCGCCTACCTTTTGCATATCGAGCCCCATGGCCGAGGTCTTGTCGTGGTCGAAAACGATCTCAGCCTGCGGTTGATCGATCTTCGTATCGATATCCCCGAACTGGAAAATGTGAGCCGCCATCGCCTTCTGAAAGATTTGCTGCGCTAGATCCAGAATTCGCTCGTGGCTGGCGGTCGATGCGATGATGAAGCTCACCGGAAAATTATCGGAACCAGGTAACGCTTCCGGCATGATCGGGAACATCTGGATGCCGGGTATACCGCCAAGCTTCTGCTGCACGGTCGGCAGATAATCCTTGGTTGGAACCGTTCGCGTGCCCCACGGCTTCAACACCATTCCGCCAAAGCCCTGCGATGGACTGGTAATCTGAAAAGTGAATCGCGTATCGGGAATGCTGTGAAACACCTTCCCGGCGGCATCGGCATAACGAATCGTGTCGTCGATCGTTGCGTTGGCCGGTGCGGTGATAATCCCAAAAATCACCCCTTGGTCTTCCTTGGGAGCCAATTCTTTCGTCGCCATTTTCGGCATCGCCACAAACATCAGCGCGGCCAGCATCGTGACACCGGCCCATATGATATAGACAGCGGGGCGGGCTTTCAGAGTCCGATCGAGATGAGCGCCATACCAGTCGCGGAACCGGTCGAATGTGCGATTAACGATTCCAGCGAACCCGTGATCCGCATGGCCGGTCTGTAGGAGATGCGCGCACATCATCGGCGATAAGACGAGGGCAACGACACCCGAGATGAAGACCGCGCCGGCCAAAGTAAGCGCAAATTCCCGGAATAACGCGCCGGTTAGGCCGCCCTGCAGTGCGATCGGGGTGTAAACAGCAGCCAGCGTCACGGTCATCGCGATGATCGGACCAATCAGTTCACGCGCACCTTTCAGCGATGCCTGCATGCGGTTCAGACCCTCACGCATGTGTCGCTCGATATTTTCGACGACAACAATTGCGTCATCTACAACCAATCCGACCGAGAGCACAATCGCCAGGAGGGTGAGAAGATTGAGGGTGAACCCGAACACCTGCATCAGGAACAGCGCGCCAATCAGCGAAATCGGAATCGCGACAATCGGAACCAGGACCGATCGGAATGAGCCGAGGAAGAGGAAAATGACGAGCATCACGATTAGAAGTGTGTCGATTAGCGTCTTCACCACCTCGTGAATGGCATCGTTGATGTAGGCGGTAGCGTCGTAAGCCATTTCCGCCTTCATTCCGCTGGGGAGCTCTTTCTTGATCTCTTCCAACTCGGTGCGCACGCGTTTGATCACGTCGACTGAGTTCGCGTTCGGCAATACCCAGATACCCATGAACACCGCCTTCTGTCCGGAGAAGCGGACTTCGGTGTTGTAATCCTCCGCGCCCAGAACCACATCGGCGATATCCCCTAACCGGATCAGTGTGCCCTTATTCTGACGGACAACGAGCTGTTTGAACTGGTCGGCGGTATGCAAATCGGTGTTCGCCGTCAGATTGACCTGGAGCAGCGAGCCCTTGGTGCTGCCGACCGCTGCGAGATAGTTGTTTCGAGACAATGCGCTGCGCACGTCCGCCGGCGTAATGTTCAGCGCGGCCATTCGCTCCGGTTTCATCCAAATCCGCATCGCGAACGTTCTGCCGCCGAGAATATCGGCTTTCTGAACGCCTCCCACCGCCGTGAGCCGCGGCTGAATCAGCCGAACGAGATAATCCGTGACTTCGTTAGGCTGGAGAATATCGGACGTAAAACTGAGATAGGCCGACGCGAATTGTGAGTCAGCGGCCTGGATGGCAATGACGGGAATCTCGGCCTCCGGCGGCAGATCCCGCCGAATGGCGTCTACTTTCGAGCTGATATCGGACAACGCTTTGTTAGCGTCGTAGTTCAGCTTGAGCCGGGCCGTGATTGTGGAAACGGTCTGCTGACTCTGCGACTGGACGTAATCGATCCCGTCGGCCGCAGCAATCGCGCGTTCGAGCGGTGTGGTGATGAATCCGCGTACGAGCTCGGCATCGGCGCCGACGTACACCGTCGTTACTGTGATCGCGGCGATGTCGCTGCGCGGATACTGGCGGACGTTGATCGTCTTCATCGCCGCCAGACCGGCGATCAGGATGACGAAGCTAACGACCAGTGCGAGCACCGGGCGTTTGATGAAAAGATCGGTGAAACCGCTCACGTTTACGAGTCGACCGGCGTCGGATTCAGCTGCGGCTTGGGCGCGAGATCGTTGTTGATGGTGACCGCCATTCCATTGCGGAGTTTGAACACTCCGGTGCTGACGATGGTTTCCCCCGGCTTCAGACCTTCAGTAACGGAAACGAAATCGCCGCGCGCTTCGCCTATCCGAACCACCTGTTGACGGATGGTCTGCGACTCCTTGCCGCTCTTCGGATCCTTCTTCTTCTCGATCACATAGACGGAGTCACCATACGGCGCGTAGGAAACGGCGGACCCGGGAATTACCAAAGTCTTTTTCGTTTCCGGAAGTACCACCTCCACTTTGGCAAACATCCCGGGTCGGAGAGCACGATCGCGGTTCTCCAGCGTCGCCTGCAACGGAATGTTGCGGGTTACAGCGTCGACCATGGAATTGATTGCCGTCAGTTTGCCTTTGAATATCCGGCCGGGCACCGCATCGGTTTGCACCTGCACCTCGAGTTCGTTCGACAGTTTTGAAAGTTCCTGCTGTGGAAGTGCGAAGTCCACATACACCGGATCCAGTGACGTCAAAGCGACTACCTGTTGTCCGGCCGGGATCATCTGCCCCACATTCACCTGGCGGATGCCCAGCTGGCCGTCGAAGGGCGCGTGCACTTCCTTCTTGCCGATAAACGCACGCATGTTTTCGACCATCCCCTGCTTCTGCTTGAACGCCGAGTCCGCGGCGTCGAGCTCAGATTTCGATACTACTTTGCGAGCTGAAAGTTCGCGCGCTCGATCCAGGTTAGCTCGCGCTAATTCCAGGTCGGCTTCTGCTGATCGCAACTGCGCTCCTTCGGATCCCGTGTCCAGTTTGATCAGGACATCACCCTTCTTTGCTTCGCCACCGTTTTGAAATGCAACCTCGCTAACGACCCCTCCAAGCTCGGCCGCGACAACAGCGCCTTGTACTGGCGAAATAGAGCCGACTGCAGCAAGCCTAGGAGACCAATCCTCTTCTTTTACCACTGCACTCGAAACCGCAGTAGGAGGCATGGCAAATGGAGTCGACATCATCTTGCCGATCTGACTGATCTTGATGCCCGCGAGCACGCAGAATACACAGAGCACTGCCCAGAGCGCTCCGCGGACGGTCGCCCCCTGCCGAAATCGTCGATAGGAAAACACCGCCGAAGCAATTGCGACGGCCACAACAACGATCGACAGCATTCGAGAGATTGCGACTCCCGCTACCAGAAGGCCGGCAATGAGCCCGACCAGCAGAACGATCGGAAGCAGGATCGAAACAACCCGTCTCACGAACGAGCGTTGCTGCACTGTTGGAGGTGCGGGTTTGGCTACATCATGCATAGGTGGGTTCATCTTGCGGATTGAATAGCAGGCGCCACAAACGTCGAGTCACCTCAAGCTGGCGCGACCGGCGTTCGGCGGCGGTCATCTCCTGCGGTTGCAGCACGTCCCGCATCAACATACCGCGGGCAACGGCGAAAATAAGTTCAGAAAGTTCCTCGGGAGTCAGGCGGTGAGCCGCTCGATTCGCTTCCGGCGAGCGAGCGATCAGGTCGGTGACCCCGTCCATGGCGGCCTGCAGAACATCACGGACCATGTCGGCAACGGGCGGGTTTCGGGAAGCCTCCGCGTAAAGGTCGACCACGAAAGCCGATTGCACCTTCGGCGAATTCTCACAGCAATGAGCCGTAAACAGAATCTCCATCGACTCAAGGAGCGTTGGCGCCTGAGCAGCGCGTTCCAGCAATTCCTGGATCTCCTTTTTGTGCTGATCGGCCATGGCGGCGATGACCGCCTCCTTATTCTGAAAGTAGCGATAGATCAGGCCGACGCTGATGCCGGCTTCAGCACTGATATCGTGCATGCTGGTGAGATGAAAGCCCTTCCGCGCGAAACAAATGATCGCCGCCTCGAGAATCTGGGATTTTCGATCAAGGACTGGATCTGTTTGAAGGACACTCATCGGGCAGGAAGATGAATGAACGTTCATTCATTGTCAAATGCGGTGTTTTCAGAAGCATACAGGGGGTCGGAAACAAGCTTCCGACTTACCCCTGATGCGGAGGGGACGCCTCCCGCGCCGTAGCCTGGTGCGAAGGCGGAAACTACCGCTAGCCGGAATCCGGCGGCGTCGCGGGAGCTCTCCCTCCGTCATTCGCCGCGGTGCCCTTCGTCCTCTCCTATATCAGGAAAGAGGATTAAGGTGAGGGGAGTCCCCTATCCAAATCGCACCAAGACATTCCGGCTTTGAATGCCGTACCGGTGACGCGAATATGCCCGCGTGCGTGAATCGGCAGATCTAATCCCGGCTGATGACCTGCTGCGCGATTATCCACCGAGTCGCCGGTATTTGGTCGCCGTTTCGGGCGGTCGGGATTCGGTCGCTCTCCTCGACCGGCTCGTGCGGTTCGGATTCCACCGGCTGATCGTTTGCCACTTGAATCATCAACTGCGCAGGCGATCGAGCGATGCCGATGCCCGGTTCGTTGAGAAGCTTGCGAATAATTACGGCCTCGAGTTCGCCGGACAATCGACGGATGTCCGGGCACGTGCCGCCCGCACCAAATCGTCCATCGAAGCGGCGGGCCGTGATGCGCGGTATTCTTTTTTCGCGCAGACCGCCAGAAAGACGCGCTGCCGAACCATTTTTCTCGCTCATCACGCCGATGATCTGGTCGAAACGTTCTGCCTGAACTTATTCCGCGGCGCGGGAACATCGGGATTAGCGAGTATGCGCCAGGTATCGGAGCGCCGCGTGGACGGAGTCGCTTTGACGATCGTTAGACCGCTTCTCACCGTTTGGCGTAACGACGTTGATCGCTACGTCCGCAAGCATCGTTTGCGATTCCGTGAGGACGCTTCCAACCGTTCCCTCGAACCGTTGCGTAACCGGATTCGCCACCGGATAATTCCTTACCTGGAAAAGACGTTAGGCAAAGATGTTCGGCGCAATATTTTTCGAACTGCCACCATTATCGTCGATGAGGAGAAATTTTTACAGGAATCCATTCGTGGAGTTCGCATTGGTCGCGAACTGGAGCTGAAATCGATCCGCGATTTACCGACTGCGCTCCAGCGGCGTACTCTCCATCGTTGGCTACGCGAGGCGAATGTCAGCGACATCAGCTTCGATGTGGTGGAACGGGTCCGCCGGTTACTGGACGTGACTGCTGCCGCAAAGACGAATCTGCCCGGAAATCGGCATGTCCGGCGGCGCGCGGGAAAGCTGTTCCTGCAGTAGCGCGGGTGCTGTAGATCTGGGGTTTATCTGTGCCCATCCATGGCTAAGTTTCCGACCCCATGACCGAGGTTCGTGTTCGCTTTGCTCCGTCGCCCACAGGTTATCTCCACATCGGTGGTGCCCGTACTGCCCTGTTTAACTGGCTCTTTTCGCGCCATCACGAGGGCCGGCTGATTCTTCGAGTTGAAGATACGGATCGGGCGCGGAACACCGAAGAAGCAGCTGCGGCGATCTATGAAGGTCTGCGGTGGCTTGACCTGAACTGGGATGAGGGCCCCGAAGTGGGCGGCAATTACGGCCCCTATTTTCAAAGCCAGCGGAGCGATATCTACGAACGTTACCTGAAGAGGCTGCAGGACGGCGGGCACATTTTCGACGATCAGGGCGCGCTGCGGTTTCGGTCGCCGCGCGAGCACGTGATGGTGGACGATCTGGTTTGCGGGAAAATCGACTTTGATTTGACCAATCCGGGCACACATCCTGACATGACCGTGCGTCGCCCGGACGGTTCATGGATTTTTCATTTCGTGAACGTCGTAGACGACATTGAGATGCGAATCTCGCATGTGATCCGTGGCGAGGATCATCTCTCCAACACGCCCAAACACATCGAGCTGTATCGTGCACTCGGTGCTACTCCGCCCCGCTTCGCCCATATTCCGCTGATCCTGAATCGCGACGGCTCGAAGATGAGCAAGCGCGACGAAGGCGCGCGGTTAGGCACTTACATGGAGCAGGGTTACGCTCCGGAAGCCGTCCGCAACTATCTGTGTCTGCTGGGTTGGTCGCCGAAAGACAACCGCGAAAAGCTGGAGATCGACGAGGTTATCCGGTTGTTCGAGCTCGAGAAGATCAACCGTCGTAACGCGGCGTTCGACCTGAACAAGTGTTTTTGGCTGAACGGGCAGTATATCGCGCAGATGTCGCTGGAGCGTTTTGCCGAGTTGTCGCGGCCGTTCCTGGCCAAGGCGAATGTTACCGTCACCGATGAGGGGTATCTGCGGCAGGTGCTCGCGATCGTGAAAGAGAAAATCAAACTGTTTCGGGATGTGCCGGAGTGGACCAGTTACTTCTTCACCGAGGAATATCCTATCGATCCGGCGGCATTTGAGAAGGTGTTCGGAAAACCTGAAGCAGCCAGCCGCCTAACCGCGTTACGTCACGAATATGCGCAGCTCTTGAGTTGGGACGCGCCGGCGCTGGAGGCGGCATTGAAAGCATTGGCGGAGAAGCTTGGATGTAAGACTGGCGATCTGGTGCATCCGGCCCGCGTTGCCGTAAGTGGCCGATCAGTCGGCCCAAGTCTTTATCACATGCTTGAGGTGATGGGTCATGACCGGGTGCTGATCCGGTTCGACCGGATCACAGCTAAACTTCTCGAGCAAGCGGGCGCGCCGTCGTGATGCGCAAACGCTAGGCTGGCAGGTGTGGAGGCACCGATGAAGAAGCAAGCCTCACCGGAAATTTTCGGCATTGCTGATCTTCGCAGCTGGAGTGAATCAGCGGCTAAGCAGCCAGTTCGATTCGGAGTCGTGGGCGATCCGGTCGAACATTCCTTATCTCCGTTGATCCAGAATGCGGCACTGCGGGAATGCGGAATCAAAATGAGCTACGCCGCTTTCAAGATTCAATCGTCTGAGCTTGAAGAAGCGATCAGCCTTTTCCGTGCTAACGGTTTTCTTGGTTTTAACGTTACTCTTCCTCACAAGGCTGCTGCGGCTGAATTCATGGACGAGTTGGATGGCGACGCCCCGGCAATCGGCGCGATCAACACCGTCACCGTCCGAAACCAGAAGACCATCGGCTCCAATACCGATGGCATCGGCTTTGCCCGCGCCATTCGCGATGATTTTTCAGTCGATCTGCGAGATCTGCGGATTCTGCTGATCGGAGCAGGCGGGGCGGCACATGGGATTGCCTACGAATGCGCCCGCGAAAATTGTGAACGCCTCGTGATCGCCAACCGGACCAAATCTTCAGCGGAACGGCTGGCCAAGAAGTTACATCATTTCTTTTCTGGCCCGCGCGTACTCGGGCCGGTGCCCCGGTTGCACGCGATGGGTTTGACGGAATCGGAACTGCGAGCGCAAATCGGCAACATCGATTTGATCGTGAACGCGACGCCAGTCGGACTCGGTCCTTCAGATCAGGCCATTCTGCCTGCTCACATTCTGGAGCCGCACCTGATGGTTTACGATACCACCTACGGCAGCGAGCGAACGCCATTGCTACGCGCCGCTAGCGCGACTGGGGCTCGTGGCGCGAACGGCGTATCGATGCTGTTGCACCAGGGCGTGCGAGCATTCGAAATCTG
>C688J35102_120989776_pt1 | contig 13604 bp, 13 predicted proteins | sample HopSoiMetagenom2_FD_35102 | JGI IMG/M metagenome (IMG submission 35102)
GTCTCGATGCGCTTGTTCACCTGCATCGTGTTTTGGCCTGACATCAGAAGGATCGGTACTTTGATGGCCTTCACCGCCGCTCGATCGAGCATCGGAAACGCGTCGGAAGAGGTGGTGAGAGCCTGCCACTCGAGGGCGTTCTGCATGATGAAGGTGCGGATCTCTGCCGGCAGCGCGTCGAACCGCGCCGGTTTTCCGTCGATCAGGTAACCGTTCCTGGCAAACCAGTCGATCGTCAGCCGCATCGCCCCGTCCGGATTTCCTCGGCGAAATTCGCGGCCCGCCGGATTCCACATGCCGTTCATGAAATCGTCATAGAGCCGCTGCCCGCCGGGGAGGCCCGGCAGCCAGCGAAGCAGCGGCGGCTCGGCGAGGACGACGCTGCGCACCAACTCGGGATGCTTCATCGCCAGGATCAGCGCGGTGTACGCGCCATAGGAGTGCCCCACGACGTGCGCCGGATATGCACCGAGCGCCCTGAGAAGGTTCGCCAGATCGTCAGCCTCCACCAGAGCCGAATGGTTACCCAATGGGATCGTTCGTACGTTCGGGAAGTTGTAGCGGCGGCTGTACGAGATCACGCGGTAGCGCTGCGACAGCGCTTCGAGTTGCGGCTCGAACGTGCGGTAGTCATCCACCGACCCGTGCACGAAGACGACCGGCACGCCGCTTCCCTGCTCGACGTAGTGCAATTCCACATCGCCTGCGCGCACGACTTTCACCTGAAGCGATGGCGGCGGGCTGTCCGCGCGCGCCAAACCGACGCTGCCGCCCACAAAGGAGGTGATGAGGAGAGCGGCGCAAACGTTGGCGAAAGGTTTCATTGACCGCACTTGAGCACAGCGCAGGCTCTTCCCGCAACTCAAAGGCGTATGGAGCGTCAACTTACGGCGCAGCGCGCGAGACGCCACGCCGGAAGATCGCGAACGCGTTCACGCCTGCCAAGTGTAGCCGCAACTGGGGCAACGCGCCGGCGTGCGGCCGGCAAGTAATGCAAGTAGCCCAACGGGAAAAAGGCAGATGGATACAATGATCGCCCACGCCGGGAATCCACCTTGCTGCGTCATCGTGCTGCATTTCGGGCAACTCACTTGTGCCATTCGTTCTCTCCCTTTCGCGCGACCATCAAGCTCAAAACCCACGAGGCGAGCAGGCCGACTGACAGCAGACGGTTGCTCGCGCGTACGATTCGATCGGCGTTCTCTGGCGGGACCAGCCGAAGTATTTCTGAAATGCCCGCGGCTTGCAATACTCCGAAATAGAGAGCAGTCCCGAGCGCGAAGGGATGCTGCCGGAGTGAAATGCGTAGGTTTCCGCGCGACAAGCTCAGGAGCGCTCTGGTCATGCCGCATCCCGGACATGGCACATGGAGGAATCGTTGCAAGATGCACGAATGTATCTTCGCGCGCCGGCCTGACCGCCGCTTGCTCATTATGTACAGGCTGCCTGCGGAAGCTGTCGCAACGCGCGACGCGGCAACGGCAAACCGATGAGAAGTCGTTCCGGATCTGCGCCACATACTACGTAGACTTGGAAGGTTCACCGACTGAAGATCGTCCACGTGCGCCTCATACGGTTGTAAGTGGAGGATATCTACTCCGGAGGAGAGAGACTAGAAGACTCGCATTTGCTTCAAAGGCGTTGATCAACACGACCCGGCTACTTCAGCCCCGCGATGAATGCATCCATTTCCCGCAACACGTCGGCTTCATTCGACTGGAACACATAGTGATTTGCATGCGGCATTCGCACGACGCGTGCTGTCGGTACGCCACGCTCGAATGCTTTTGCTTGCGCCTCCCCCGTTTGATCCATCGCCTCCATCTCCGCGTGCGTCATTCCGTTCGCTGACTGCGGATCGTGCGGAAGAGCATAAATTGCAAGAATCGGCACGGGGATTCTGGTGTACCTCTGCTTTCCGTCCATGATCGCTTTCATGATTGGCGGCAGCGGCATGGCCGGCCCTGGAAAGGGACCTACGCCGGGGGCGTAAAACGCGTACGCATACGCAGCATCGAGATAGATCAGGCCTGCCACTTTCTCGGGATACCGGGATCCGATCGAGCTCAGCTCCTCGCCGCCGAGCGAATGTCCGGCCAATACCGGTTTTCTGATCGCCAACGCCTTGATTACTGCCAGCACGTCGTCGCCTAGCCGGTCGGCGCCATAACCGGACGCTGGTTTCGCCGAGGCACCGAACCCGCGGCGCGTGATTCCGAAGACGTGGTAATGCGCCGCCAATTTCGGAGCAAGGACGTCGAAGATGTGCGCGGTGTTCCCAAGGCCCGGCACGAGCACCAGCGTTCGGACATTCCCGCTCGAGGGTCCGCCCCAATCGAGCACTTCCAGCTTGACGTCTCGATCGACGGTCACGAACTGCACGGTGTGGTGCGCCGGGTCTTTCCATGCGGTTTCAGACGTCGCGCGCGCGAAATTCAACGGCAGCGGCCGCCCCTCGCTCCATGTGCCGGCGATGGAATTGCCGTCGGCGGCAAGTGTGCCGTCGTAAGTGCCGCGGATTGCCGCGATGGAGAATTTGAGACCGGTGCCCTTCATCGTCACCGCATCAACTGGAATCCCAGCGCTCCAATCGGGACTTTGATCGATGAAATCCAGCGTAGCCTTCTGCGCGGCGCCATCACCCTTCTCGATGTGCAGGATGACGCGGAGCTGTCGCGGCGGGCTGAGCGTCCAATAGAGGATGCCGAGGATCAGGCCGATGCCGACGACGTAGGCCGCGCCGCGTTTGATGCGAAGGGCGACAAGCGCGATCAAGGCTATGACCAGGCTGATGAAGAACCACGAGGGGCCCGTGTAGAGCTTGCCCTGCCAGTCGCCGGACAGGTTCTGCGCGGACAACATGCGGCTGCACATCAAGAGCGCAACGATCGCTAATGCTCTCATGCTCGTCATCGAGGCCCCAATTCGTGTGTACCTTTGGTGTCTCCGACTCGCACAGAACGTCTGTTTAACGGATCCAGGCGAACCCGCTTGGATCCGCGCCGCGAATTAGTAATGGACATACGGTACAGCAAACGGTTCGAAGTCCGGCGCAGCGCCGAGTTAAGTTGCCCTCGGCGCACGGCCATTCAATGCACGAATCCTCTGCGGTGTTTCGCCTCGGCATCGTCGATGTAGGCGCGGTAGCCCTCGGGGTCGATGAACGGTTGTACCGGATCCTTCGCGATGGCGGAGGCGACGAACTTGCGGTACCGGCCCCACTCTCTTGCATGGCAGGTCACCCAGATGTCGGCGGGGAGGCTCCGCAGAACGCGGAAGCTGCGCTCGAGGTCGGCCCCTTGCTCCGGATACCGCGTCGTCGCCAGCGGCACGAGGTCGCAAGCGCTCACGACGTTCAGCAGGCGGGCGCCGTCGCGAACCTGGAACGACCACGAGGTGCAGCCGCGCGTGTGGCCGCCGGTGACGTGCGCGGTGAGCGCGAGCGGTCCGAGCCGGATCGTGTCTCCGTCCTTGAACACGTGGTCGACTCGAACAGCCGGGTAGCCGAGGATCCCGATCCGGATGAGAGCCCGCAACGGCAGGATGAGGTCCGGGTCGTCGCCTCCGGAAGCGAGGCTGTACGCGCTCGCCTCGCTCGCCCACAGCTGGGCACCGGACGCTTTCTGGAGCACCCCCAGCCCGCCGCCGTGGTCGGGATGCGGCTCCGAGTTCAAGAGCACTTTGACGTCCTTGATGTTGAAGCCGAGCTTCGCGATGCTCGCCATGATCATTGGCGCGGTGCTGGGATAGCCGCCATCGAGCACGATGTGCCCCGCGGGCCCGGTGATGAGGAACGCCGAGACATCATTCGCGCCGACGTAGTACAGATTGCCCGCGATGCGGAACGGTTCGACCGGCGCCTGTCCGCCCCGCTTCGTCGCATTCAGCCGCCTGCCGACGAATACCAGCGAAAGAACACTCGCCAGTCCCAGCAGGACTATGAGCCGGTATCGCTTGGAAAAATCGTGCAACAGTTGCTCTCCTTGTGCGACGCCTATTCTAGCCGCAGCTCGACGTGCGGGACAGCGACCGCCAAGCGCGTATTGGTTGTCGCCGAGATTTAGCTCGCGAGTGGCGGAGTGTCAGAGTTTGATGTCTCGACAGGGTTCCTTAGTGTTGCGGCGATAAGATCGGCATAGCCAACACGCCCTTGCCCGGATTTCCACATACGGTACGGTGCGGGCAAGGTGAGAAGTGCGCCAATTATGGAGACGAGTGTGGGCATAGGTGCATCTTCCGGCTTTAGGAATACGCGAGCTGCGCCGGAGGCCGCAGCGACATTCGCGATAACTGCCACCACAGATATCACCACATGTTCCGAAGGCCACCCGATACTTCGAACCGTCTGAGTTTTGAATAGAAACGTCTCCCACTGTAGGCCGCCGCGTGTCGTGGGTTCGATCGCCTTTGCGATGTAGGTTCCCAACTTATGTATACCTTCGACGTACGCTAGAAGCGTATAGCTCATTGCGAGCACCATCAGAGCCGCGCCGCCGACGCATACCGACCATAATAGTGGCTGCCACGTGCGATTTAGCAAATATGGGACCGTGTAGACTGCAGCCGCGGCGGGAATGAAGAAGCGCGTCGCCGATTGCTGCGACCCAGTAAGCGTCAAGATTTCTTCACGCAGCGACTTGTATTCAAGTTGAACCCATTCTGCTTCTGACACTCTCGGCTACCTCCTGCCCGAGCCCTGACGACGACTAGTGGAGTTAGGCTTTTCGCTTTGTAATCCCAGCCGTGAAGACCGAAACCATCACAACTCACGCCTAGCGCGTAACGACAGTTGTGCGTTTCTCCGCATGGGGGGGGGAACCTCCTACAGTAAGGACCGATCTCGTTGGTCTTCCCCGTTCCGCTCCTCTTCGGCCTTCGCAAAGTTTTTGAGGTTATCATTCACGGCGAAGTACGAAACTATAATCGCGGTGACACCAAATCCTACAGCAAATGGCAACCCGATAATCGTGAGAACCAAGCCGGCAATGAGTCCGACTAGACATCCAAATCCGATCGCGACGATGGAAGTAACAAAAGCTAGGACGTGGTCTGTCCGACGATCGCTCTGACGGCGGGCAATATTCGCTCGTGCGTTGTGCTTGGCAAACTCTATTCGGCGTGCCTCTTTGTCGTCACGCTCGCGTTCGCGTTCGTTTATCCGCGCAATGCGTTCAGCAGGCGTCGACACCTCCGCGAAGCGCTCTTCGTCTTCTGCTTCCATGCGACGCTCATACTCATCGTGACCATCCTTCCAATCCTTATAGCGGTCCCACTCATAGGATGCCGAGACGCCGCTGGGGCAGGACCCACCTCGCAAACCCCGCTGGTAATCCGGTTCGGACATAGTTACCCTCCATTACAGAATAGGCACCGCGTTCAAACGGAGGTCTCGCGCAAATGCGTCGAAAGCGTGATCCTGATGATCGTATCACCACGCTGTTGATCTCGCCGTTGGTGACGGCGGAGGCGTGTGTTCTTGGCGCTGAACGCCAAGGCGCCGTTCTCTCCGTTTTACGGAAGACTCAGGAGCGGCTCAGGCTGCGGGCGCGACTGTGAGCTCATGCCAGGCATCCTGCGCAGCCAGCTCTTTCGCGAGAACGTCCATCGACAGTGAGCGAGTTCGCTTTCGCGCGAGAAAACGATGGAGACGTTCGGAGGCGACTACGTAGGTTTTCGGCTCAGCAGTCGGTTTTCCGTTTAGCGGATACCAGACGAAGACGACGTAGTGGTGGGCGATTGCGCGGAACGGTGCGACGATCCATTCATTCGAACCGCTCAACGTCTTGACGTCCACGGTAAGTACGCGGCCTGATTGATGGACGACGGTGATGTCGACGTTGTCGCTCTGCGAAAACGTTACTGTTGCTTCCACACCCATTCGGTGCAATACGGAGAGCACGAAGAACTTTGCGGCGAGATCGAGATGCTTTGCCTGCGCGATCCACGCCGGCCGCGGCGACTTCGACGGGCTGACCATCACCGGCTCTCCCCATGCGGAGTCGTCGTCGGCGTCGGCAATCACCAACGCGTCCATTTCATCGTCGGTCAGTTCTTTTTTTCTTCTCGTCATAGCGGCCATCCAGTGATTACGCGCATGGCGCGAGTACCTGAGATGTGAACGATCAATTTAAGGGCGCGGCCTGCATCGGTTAGAGCGATCAACTGATACCGATCCGGTCCGTGAGCTTTCTTGTTTGGCCGTGCTTCGATTACGTTCCACATCGCTTCCGCTGCTTCCCAGTGTCTGATTCCGTGCGCAGCCAGCTTCTCGATATCGTAAACGATGTCCCATTTCGCCGGATCGAACCGTCGCCAGTCAACCACGTGCGGCTGATTGTAAGCGGACCCGGCCGCGTCAGGCCGAGGACGGAGAATTCGAGGACGAGTATGCGGCGGACTTCGGCGATGGACATGCCGAGGACGTGGAGGAGGGCGAGGTCGCGTTTGCGTTCGAGGATGAGGGCAGCCAAGGTGTTGATCACGCCGAGGACGGCGACGACAGTCGACACGCACAGAGGCGGTAGGAGACATCGAGTCGGTCACTTCAATCCAGACTCGAAACTCGCGGGCTGACGCCATCAAAAGGGGGAAAAGAGACCCCTGAGTCTCTTCAACGAGACCCTTGAGTCTCTTGCAAGAGCCCCCCGAGTCTCTTCGGAAGAGAACCCCAGGCTCTTCGAAGAGCCCCCGGCGTCTCTTGCAAGAACCCCACGAGTCTCTTCGAAGAACCCCGCGAGGCTCTTCGAAGAACCCCCGGAGGCTCTTGCAAGAACCACCCGAGGCTCTTCGAAGAACCCCCCGAATCTCTTGCAAGGACCCCTCGAGTCTCTTGCAAGAACCTCCCGAATCTCTTGCAAGGACCGCTCAAGTCTCTTGCAAGAACCCCCCGAGGCTCTTGAAAGAGACCCCCGAGTCTCTTCGAAAGACCTCAGAGTCTCTTGAAAGGGACTTCCGAGTCTCTTCGAAAAGACGTCGCGTCTCCTGCAAGAGGGCCGTAACATCGCGGCAGCTCGGCAACTTAGGTCTTTTTCCGTCAGGCTGTTGACTTTCGGAAATAGCGGACTTAACCTTTCAGATTACGCAGAGGCGACGCCTGAGTCATAGCGTCCGATTCCCGAGGCGAGAATCCGGTGGGACGTACAGGACCGGTTTCGATTTGAGGTGCAGATTCCGTCGAGCTTGAGTCATGGCGAAGCGGCGTCTGATGCAAGTGGGGTTGAGCGTTAGCTCCTCCAGCCTCATCACAATATACGTTCCTCCGGGGCTCGCGACCCTCGGGGGCAGGCGAGCGACGGTTTGCGACGTCCGCTCTTTTGTTGTTTCACCCGGATTCCTCCCGAGTTGCGCATACAGCGCGAGCGGCGTCCTAACACTTTTGCCCCTTGAAACGGGCAGAAAGGAGAATTCTCATGGTCAACCAGACAGTAGTAAATGATGCAACCGCCGGTACACCGGCACAGGATACGGCCGTGACGCCGGAATCGGTCATAGAGAGCCTCCGAGGACTGCGCGCACAGATCCCGAACTACGTGCAATTGCCGCTGCCGATCGCCGCGACGCTGCGCTCGGTATCGTTATTGAACGGAGAGTTCACGCAGGCGGCCATCAGTGCCGTCGGCGCCTCGGAAACCGTGCAGGCCACCGTCGGACAGACCTCCGACCAGATGCAGGCAGAGGTCGATGCCATCGCACGCTGGTCGTTGGTGCGCGAGGAGCTCAAGGCGACGCTCGATGGCGTCACCTCGGCCGTCCTCACGATGAAGCACACCCTCGGCCAGTCGGCCCTGCTGGCATACGCGGTCAGCAAGAAACTGGTCCGGACACCGAAGCACGCCGATCTGCTGCCCCACGTTGCGCTCATGCGGAAAACGAACCGCCTCGGGCGCAGCCGCAAGGCACAGCCGCAGACCCCGGCGCCCGCTCCGGCCCCGAATCCCGCACCCGCACCACCCCCCGTAATTCACGCGTGAAGTAACGATCCCGGTCAGCCGGGCGCGCCGCCAATGGCGCGCCCGGCTTTTGGAGGAAGCATGAGCAAAAAGAAAATCGATGTAGAAGGGATCCTCAACACTCTCGCCTCGATCCGGAAACAGATCCCGCACCTCCCCGCCGCTCCCCCGCGGGAAACGACTGCCGATCCGGCACTGCTCTCCGACAGCGAGGAAGCGATGGAGTTATTCGAAATGGAGACGCTGGCCTGCGCCCTGGAGTCCTTCGCCGGCGAAGTGTCGGCTGCAATCGACGACGCCCAGCAGAAAGCGATGGCTCAGGCGCTGCAGATCTACTACGCCGCCGAGGAACTGGCCAAAGACCCCGAGCACGCGCACCTGATCCCCTACGTCGAACAGATGCGCGCGGTCTATCGTCGCGACTTCGGAACGGACATTCCGAAGAAGTGATGGGTGTGCGAGCAGGGTAACCCACGCGAATAGCCGGCCGCCACCTTTTTGGCGCGGCGTGTCTATTGTGGGTACTAAGCGATGCGGAGGACGAATGGCCAAGTTCACGACGCGAGTTGAACTGCATAACGGAAGCGATAAGGATTACGAAAATCTCCACAAATACATGGCGGAGAAAGGGTTCTCCCGCACCATCACCGACAGCGACGGCGTGAAGTACCGCCTGCCGCCGGCAGAATACAACCGGGAAGGAAGCATCACGCGAGGTACAGTGCTCGAGGATGCGAAGACGGCGGCTGCCAGAACCGGACGAGAACACGAAGTGTTGGTGACTGAATCGAACGGCCGGACGTGGGACAACCTGAAAAAAGTGTAACTGCTCTTCGAGCGACAAAGTTTGCTGGCGGCGGTTATTTCGCTACCATCCAACGGTTTGCATGAGTTGGCCCCACTCGAGATATTTTATGGTGTTCTGTATCTTGACCTTGGCACCATCAGGTAAGCCGTCCTTTTCAATATTCACTCGGAGTTTATCGATAACCTTAGAAACGGACAGCCCTCTGCCCGACGCTCTTGTGACGCGAGGCATTGTCGGGTTAAGGATGTACCCCACCCCGATGGGGCTGCCCTTAATTGGAATCGTGTAGCTAGGGATGATTATGTGGTCGGTCAGTCCCATGGGACCAGCCGCCAGTGTGATATTGTGAGTATCAATACCTATCCCAGCCCAGTCTTGCATTTTCTCTATGTCATAACAAAGCGGAAGTGTGGGAGCCACGAACATCTCGGAGCCCACGATGAAATCGCGAGCCGCGGAGATTGCGCCACGTAACATTATGTCGTGCTTCGAAAGAGCCGTCCAATAGAGTATCCCGCATTTCTCAAGGAACTCATCATAAGCTTGAGCGATTTTCACGTCACGCACGTTCTGTAGATAGAAAATCACCGTGTCTATCGCTAGTTGATAACCAAATTTAGCGGTTTTGCCTCCCGCTACTGGCCGAGCTGCGGAGAGTTTTTGAGCGATTTTCTGAACGGAGCGGATCATCGTTGCCGCTCTCACGATATCTCCTGATAAGGCATTGGAAAATCCTAGGATGTCGGCATATAAAAAGAAGCAAAAGCGTGCCTTGGGATGAGCCCACGGGTAGGTCCACTCTCCACTCGCTAACTGAATGGCTGCAATGCCGAGGTGAGCGCACATGTCGCGAACGTTTAGCATTTCATCTTTCCGTCAGGACGAATTCTGTAAATCAGCCGAAAGGGTCGCTTTTTTATCGCAGCGGCTTCGCTCCGTCGCAGCTTTTCGCAAGTGGGAAAATCATCGTCGAAGTCCGCTCCAGCGCCGAGTTGCGTGGTGTTGCGACCGCTGCTAGTAACGCACGCCTTTTGTTTATTACCAAAGTTCCGTTCCTGTAATGCTCTTGATGTGCCGTCGAATTCGACCGCCGGTTTTTGAAGCTAGCCGACGCACATGCTTGTAATAGTCTTCTACCTGAGCCTTCGTGCATGTTGACGCACCTCTTCCACGGTGTGCTATTGCTCCGCGTAGCGTCACGTACCGATCAAGCTTGCCGCGTGCACGTGCCGCTGACATCCCCGGCCATTTCCAAACTTCTGAAACACCCTTCAACCCCAGCGTATCGCGCATCAACTTCTCGACGTTCTCTGACTTGGGTGTGTGGAAGACTGGCAGAATAGTTTGCAGACGGCCCCTAGTCACCTCTTTCCACCCGTCATCCGAAAGACGCCAAGCGGCGAGTTCATGTTTGTCATCTTTGAGATGATGAAGTGCCGCCTTCTTCATCTCGGTCGGAAGGTCAGCGCTGCTTCTGATATTCTCAAGCAAGTGCTCGAGTGCTTCGGCCGTGATGTCTTCGCAGTAAGCTTCCCAAATCGCTGTGATCAGGACGACTGCTGATCGATACAGCACCTCCAACTGTTGCGCACGCAAAGTCCCGCCACTGCGCATGCTGCGATGGACGCGAAGCAGTCGACGAATGTCGGCTGCATTAGCGTCAAATGCGCGGCGGGCTTTGCTCGGCACGAGGGATATTGTAAATCGTCTGCGTCACGGTGGATCTCATTTACCGAACTTCTAATCATGCGCGCCGTCCTTAGGCGGCGATACGCGACTGTCTGACGTATACCGCGCCGTTACCCTCGGACTAGTGCGTTATGCGCTGCATAAGGATTACACACGCACAGTCTGCCGGTCGCGCTTGGACCGCCAACTGAGTGCCTACTCCGCCTTCATTGCACTCGCCAGGTCGATCCTCCGCGCGAGGCGCGAGGGGACCAGTCCCGCGAGCAGCGAAGCGATGAACGTCACCGCCAATGACGCCGCGATCAATCGCACTGGCGTGTGGAAGGCAATCGTCCAGCCGAAGGATTGTTTGTTGATTACGTAGATGAGGATCCAGGAGAGGACGTAGCCCATCGCTAATCCGGCGGCGGTCGACGTCAGGCCTAGGACGGAGGATTCGAGGACCAGCATGCGGCGGACTTCGGCGATGGACATGCCGAGGACTCGGAGGAGGGCGAGGTCGCGTTTGCGTTCAAGGATCAGGGCGGCCAGGGTGTTGATGACGCCGAGGACGGCTACGACGATGGCTACGGCGAGGAGGGCGTAGGTGATCAGGAAGGTCTGGTCGAAAATCTTCATCACTTCGCCGCGGATCTCGCCGTTGGTGACGGCGAAGGCGTGGTACTTCGGACCGAACATCGTTTCGAGGCGGCGCCGCGCGGCGTCGGGCGTGATGCCGCGCTTCAGGTAGATGACGATGGTGGTGATGGTGTCGTCTTTGTAGGAGCGGACGTAGAGGCCGCGGTCCATGGCGATGACGCCGCGGTCATTCGAGTAGTCACGATAGACGCCGGTGATCGGGAAGCGGCGCGGGCCGGTGATCGTGTTCAGCGTGACGTCGTCGCTGATCTCTTTGTTGTATTTCAGCGCGAAACTCTCCGACACGACCACGCCGCTTCTCGCGATCGCGTTCCGCAGCGCCTCGGACGACTTACGCGGTGCGATCATCGGGAGGTCGCCATATTGCGCCGCGACGTCGAAGTCGCCGCTGGCAACGGTGACGACCGCATCGCCGTATGCGACGCCGCGTCCGCTGGCGCGGTCGAAGGCGGCGATGAAGGGGACTTGCTTCAAGTCCGCGGATATCGCGTTCGGGAACACGGCGGAGCCGGAGTTCGAGAGGCCTTTCGCGGGACGTAGCCAGAGGTCGGAGCTGACGGTCTGGTCGACCCAGACGCGCACGGTTTCGCGGAAGCTGCCGACCATCAGCGCGACGGCTACCATCATTCCGATGGCGAGCGAGAGCGCGGCCGAGGCGATGGAGGTGCGGCGCAGCGAGGCGGGGATCGATGCCGACGCGAGCTCGCCGACGATGCCGAACATCGCGCGGTACGGCGTGCGCAGCAGGTTCGAAATCGCGGTCACGATCATCGGCGCGAGCGCGGAGAAGCCGGCCACGACGAAGAGGACGGCGATGTATCCGGCCACGGCGACTCCGTTCCATGCGGGCAATCGCGAGAGCAGCGCGGCGATGACGAAGCACGCAACGGCGATCGCAATCAGCGTCACGGTTCGCGTGCCGCGCCGGGCCGGTTGTGCGCCCGACAGCAGCAGCGTCGGCCGCACTTGCGATGCTTCGATCGACGGTTGAATCGCGGAGAGGAGCGACAGGATCGTTCCGACCGCCACGCCCGCCGCGATGATTCCCGGCGTCAGCACGATCGCCTCAGGGGTCGAGCTGACGTAGAGCGCGTTGATGGTGCGGCCGATCAGGCGGAGGATCAGCCAGGCCAGGCCGCGGCCGAGGGCGATGCCGGCGAGCGAGCCGATCGCGCCGAAGACGAGGCCTTCGACGAGAAACGCGCCGAAGATTTGCGTGGCCGAGGTGCCGAGGGTTTTGAGGACGCCGACGTCTTTGCGGCGGCGGAGGATCGAGATCAGCACGGTGTTGTAGACGAGGAACATGCCGACCAGCAGCGCCACGCCGGCGAGCGCGAAGAGGTTGACGCGGAAGGCGCGCAGCATTTTCTCGACGCGTTCGTTGCGGCGCGCGGGACGTTCCATGCGCGCGCCCGGCGGGAGGATGCGTTGGATGTCGTGCAGCACCGTGTCGTTCGGGACGATCAGATCGATGCGCGTGAGACGTCCGAGGTATCCGAAGCTCGCTTGCGCGGCGGCGATGTCGGCGATGGCGATCGCGCCGTTGAACGCGGTAGCCGGTCCGCTCGCTTCGAGCAGTCCGCGGACGATCATCGTGCGGCGGATGCCTTTGATGTCAAGCGTGAGCGGCGAGCCGAGTTTCAGGTTGTGCTCGCGCGCGAACGTGGCGGGAAGGACGACGGAATCGTCGCGCAGGATGCTGAGGTACGTCGCGGCCGATTTGTCGTCGCTGGTCACGACGCTGGCGTAACGATAGTCGCGGAAGTGGAGATCGGAGAGGAGGTCGACGGCGAGCAGGCGGATCGGTTGCTGCCACGGCTCGGCGACTCCTTCGACGTCGATCACCGGCGCGAAGCGGACGCCGCGCGGCCAGAAGGGTTGCAGTTTCAGCAGGACGTCTTCGCTGAGTCCCGCATCCGACACGATCATGTAGTTGGCGCGTCCGGCGACGGCGTCGACCGATTCCTGGAAGGCGCGCAATGCGCTTTGATTCGAGAGCGCGATAGCGACGACGACGGCGACTCCGACGGCGATGCCGAGGATGGTCAGCGCGGTGCGGAGGCCTTCGCGGAGGATGGGACGGATTACGAGGGCTCTGAGGATCACGTACTTGCCCCATCGGCGGGCGAGAAGTGACAGAGCACAGACAGGAGTGTCTGTGCCACACGGCTTCGCCGCAGAGAAGAACCACAATGTTCCGTACTTGCCCCATTGGCGGGCGAGAATTCACAGAGCACAGACAGGAGTGTCTGTGCCACACGGCTTCGCCGCAGAAAAGAACCACAATGTGGCACAGACTCACTTGCCCCATGTACCACAGACACTCTTGTCTGTGCTGTGGATGCTCGGCAGCTACGACACACGGAGCCGCCCATCCGCCACCTCAACAACGTAATCGCCATAGGACGCCGCACGCTCCGAATGCGTCGCCATCACGATGGTCGGACGCCGCGATTTGTGGATGCCGCGGATGAGGTCGAGGATCATCTCGCCGTTTTTTGAATCGAGATTGCCGGTCG
>C688J35102_120989775_pt1 | contig 13597 bp, 7 predicted proteins | sample HopSoiMetagenom2_FD_35102 | JGI IMG/M metagenome (IMG submission 35102)
ATGACCATCAACTTTCTGCTGGTGGCCATGGATCAGGTCATCAACCACGCCGCCAAGGTGCACTACATGTTCGGTGGCACCGTCGGCGTGCCGATGGTGATCCGCACGCCGGGCGGCGCCGGGGCCCAGCTGACCGCCCAGCACTCCCAGAGCCTCGAGGGCTGGTTCGCCGGCACGCCGGGGATGAAGGTCGTCGCCCCCGCGACCGTGACCGACGCCTACGGGATGCTGAAGACGGCGATCCGCGACGACGATCCCGTGCTCTTCTGCGAGAACCTCGTTCTCTACAACCTGACCGGCAGCGTGCCCGAGGCCGAGGAGGACTTCACCGTCCCGTTCGGCAAGGCGGCCGTCGTCCGGGAAGGCGACGACCTGACCCTGGTCGCCCACTCCTACACGGTGCAGCGGGCGCTGCGTGTGGCCGAGGCGCTCTCGCGCGACGGCGTCGAGACGGAGGTCGTCGACCTGCGGTCGCTGCGGCCGCTCGACGCCGAGACGGTGGCCGAGTCGGTGCGCAAGACCAACCGCGTGCTGGTCGCCGAGGAGGGCTGGTCGACCTACGGCGTCGGCGCCGAGCTGGCGGCGCGGATCTCGCGGATGTGCTTCGACGACCTCGACGCCCCCGTCGAGCGTGTCGGGCAGGCCGAGGTGCCGATGCCCTACTCCAAGCCGCTCGAGCTGGCCGCGCTGCCGCTCGAGAGCAAGATCGAGGCGGCGGCGCGGAGCCTGCTGGCGGAATGCGGCGTGCTATGAGGAGGAGACGATGGCCGAAGAGCTCGTGATGCCCCGCCTGTCCGACACCATGGAGCAGGGCACGATCGGCCGCTGGCTGAAGCGCGAGGGCGACTCCTTCTCCGAGGGCGACGTGCTGGCCGAGATCGAGACCGACAAGGCGCTGATGGAGTTCCAGGCCTACGACAGCGGGACGTTGCTGCGGATTCTGGTCGACGACGGGGAGTCGGCCGACCTCGGCGCGGCCATCGCGGTGGTGGGCGAGCCCGGCGAGGAGGTCGCCTCCGACGGCGGCTCGGCCGCTCAGCCGAAGGAGCCGGAGCCGAAGGCCGGGACCGCTGAGGTGTCGGAGCCGGAGCCGCAGCCGGCGCCTGCCGCCGAATCACCGCAGACGCAGGACGACGAGCCCGCCGCGCCGCAGCCCTCGGGGAACGGCAGCGCCGCCGCGGACGCGGCGCTTCGCGTCTCCCCCATCGCCCGCAGGATGGCCGACCAGGCCGGCATCGACCTGGCGCCGCTGGCCGGCCGTGGCAGCGGTCCCGAGGGGCGCATCGTCAAGGCCGACGTCGAGCGGCTGATGAAGGACGGCGGCGACCGCGCAGCGGCGGCACCACGGGCGGCGGCTTCGCCGGCCGCCCCCCCTCAGGCGCCTGCCGAGGCGGAGGTTCGCGAGCTGACGCCGATGCTGAAGGCGGTCGCGGCGCGCATGACTCAGTCCAAGCAGACCGTGCCGCACTTCTACATCGAGAGCGAGATCGACATGACCCGCGCCCTCGAGCTTCGGCGGGAGCTGAACGATGGGCTTGCCGGCGGCGGCGAGAAGATCAGCGTCAACGACCTCATCGTCCGGGCCGCCGCGATGGCGCTGATGGAGCATCCCCAGGCGCACCGGTCGTACATCGACGGCCGCCACGCCTACCACCCGCATGCCAACGTGGGCATCGCGGTGGCCCTGGACGACGGGCTGATCGTGCCGGTCCTGGCGGAGGCCGACACCAAGACCGTCCGCCAGATCAGCCGCGAGGCGAAGGACCTTGCCGCCCGCGCCCGCTCCGGGCAGCTCCGGCAGCGGGAGATCGAGGGCGGCACGTTCACCGTCTCCAATCTGGGCATGTTCGACGTCGCCAACTTCCAGGCGATCATCAACCCTCCCGAGTCGGCGATCCTGGCTGTCGGCAGCACCGTGCAGCGGCCTGTTCCCGTCGACGGCGAGCTGGTCGTCCGGTCGCTGATGGGCGTGACGCTCTCCTGTGACCACCGGGCGTGCTCCGGAGCGGACGGCGCCAAGCTGCTTCAGACGATCAAGCGCCACCTGCAGTCGCCGTCGCTTCTGCTCGCCTGAGGCGGAAACGCCCAGTACAGTTGAGATGCCCATGCAGCTGACAGACGTGATGTCGACGCAGATCGTGTCGATCGCCCCCGAGACGGCGATCGGCGACGCCGCGCGGCGCATGATCGAGGCGGAGACCGGGGCCGCGATGGTGCTGGCCGACGGCGACACGCTGGTCGGCGTCATCACCGAGCGCGACCTGCTGCGCTGCGTGTCCGACGGGGTCGACCGCGGCACGCCGGTGAGCGACCGGATGACTCGACACGTGCTCACCGCCTCGCCCGGCACGGAGCTGGCGGAGGCGATGGCCCTGATGGTGGACGGTCATTTCCGTCACCTTCCGGTCGTGAACGACGACGGCCGCGTCGTCGGTGTCGTGTCGATGCGCGACCTGATGGCGTACACGTCGCTTCGCCTGCGTCAGGGGGCGATGGGGCCCGACGACGACCTCGACCCCGCCGAGGTCATCGCCACCATCCATCGCATGCGTACGGGCGCGGCGTAGCGCGCTCGGCGGGCAGCTTCGCCCATGTCCGGGTGGCCGCCTGGGCCGGGCCAGGTGGTCGGTGAGAGCTGCTCTACCGCTCGGGGATACCGTGGATTCGCAGGTAGAGGGCGGGGATGACGAACAGGTTCAGCAGGGTGGACGTGACGAGCCCTCCCAGTATGACGATGGCCATCGGGTATTCGATCTCCGCACCAGGTATCTCCCCGGACATGACCAGCGGCACGAGCGCGAGCCCGGTCGCGAGCGCCGTCATCAGGATCGGCGCGAGCCGCTCCCGCGAGCCTCGAAGCACGAGCTCCACACCGAACGGCTCGCCCTCCTCGTCCTCAAGGTGCTGGTAGTGGTTGATGAGCAGGATGCCGTTTCGTGCGGCGATGCCGAACACGGTGAGAAAGCCGACCAGCGAGCCGAGGGTGATCAACCCGCCGGTGGCGAACGCCGCCAGCGCGCCTCCAACCAGTGCGAACGGGAGCGTGACAAAGGCGAGCGCCGCAATCCGGAACTTCCGTATGCAGGTCTGCAGCAGCACGAAGATGCCGAAGGCGGCGGCCAGGCCGAAGCTGAAGATGCGGCCCTCGGCGGCCTGACGCTCGGTGTACTCGCCCAGCACCTCGGCGTGGTACTCCCGCGGGAACGACACCTTGCTCAGCCGGTCCTTCACCTCGTCGACGACGTCCCCCAGACCGCGGCCATCCACGGCCATTGAGACATCGATGCGGCGCGAGTCCTGCTCACGCTCGATCTGGTTCGGCGTCGGCAGGATCCGGACGTCGGCGACGTCCTCGAGCCGGACGTGACCGCCGGCCGGGGTGTCGAGCTGCAGATTCCGGATGTCGGACACGCTGCGCCGGGTCTGCGGCGTGCTCCACACCATGATGTCGTAGACCTTGTTGTTGCGGTGGATGTCGCTCACCTCGTCGCCCGACACCAGCGCAGCCGCCACCCGGCGGATCTCGCCCGGCTTCAGGCCGTACCGCGCCGCCTTCGCAAGGTCCGGCTTCACCTGAATATGGGGTATGTCGGTCTGCAGGTCGGTATGGAGGTCGGCCACCCCATCGATGTTGCGGAGCACGTTGTGAACCTCGTCAGCCTTCTGCCGCAGCACGCCCAGGTCGGGGCCGAAGATGCGGACGACGATCGGCTCGCTCGAGCCCACCAGCACCTCCTCGATGCGCTCGTTGAGGTAGGTCTGCACGTCCCGGAACAGCCCGGGATACTGCTGCACTGTCGCCTCCACCTCTGCCAGTGTCTTCTTGTAATCCGCGTCGGGATCGAGGCTGATCCAGTTCTCGCTGAAGTTCATGCCCGTGATCTCCTCGCCCTGCACCGCCCGCCCGATGTGCGCTCCGAACCCGCGCACTCCAGGCTCTGACCGCATCTGTCTGCTGATCGTCTGCGTCATCCTCATGATCTCGGGGTGGCCGGTGCCCGGCTTGGTCACCCAGTGCGACAGGAAGTCGCGCTCCTGGAAGTGCGGAAACAGTGCCTCGCCGAGGAACGGGATGACGGCGAAGCCGGCGAACAGCGTGACCACCGTGACCACCAGCGCCGGCGCAGGGGTCCGGATCAGACGAGCGAGCAGGGCCGTATATCCTCGCTGGAGGATCCGGACGAGCGGCGGCTGACGTTCGTCCAGCGGCGCTCGGGCGAGGAGCAGCAACGCCAGCGCCGGCGTCACGGTCAGCGCGACGACCATCGACGCGAGAACCGCCAGCCCGTACGAGAGCACCAGCGGCTTGAAGAACGCCCCCGCAAGGCTGGTGATGAAGAACACCGGCATCACCGCCAGGACGATGATCAGCGTGGCGTAGACGATCGCCCGCCTGACCTCGAGGGACGCCTCGAGGATCACCGAGGCGGCGGACGTCTGCCCGCCCGCCGCCCGCGCCTGACGAAGACGGCGCACGATGTTTTCGATGTCGATGATCGCGTCGTCGACCACGACCCCCACGGCGATCACGAAGCCCGCGAGCACCATCGTGTTGATCGTTCCGCCGCGCAGGTAAAGGACGAGCGCGGCGGCCATCAGCGACAGCGGGATCGCGATCAGGCTGATTAGCGCAGCGCGCCACTGGAAGAGGAAGGCGACGAGAACCAGGACGACGAGGATCGTTCCCAGGAGCAGCGCGTCCTGGAGGTTGTGGATCGACAGCTCGATGAACCCTGCGGGCCGGAAGATGTGGCTGTCGATCTCAACCCCCGGCAGGCCGGGGCGAAGCTCGTCGAGCGCTTGGTCCACACCGCGCGTGACGTCCAGCGTGTTCGCCCATGGGAACTTCTCGACCACCAGCAGCAGTCCGGGTCGGTCGTTGACGACCGCATCTCCAATCAGCGGCTGGTGCCCCCAGGTCGTGCGGCCGATGTCACCGAGCACGAGGGGGGCGCCGCTCGGCTTCCGGCGGTCGCCGATCCTGACCGCGGCCAGCTGTTCGGGGCCGATGTTCGGCATCGTGTGGTGGATGCCGAGCCGCTGGTTGGGTGTCTCGATGAACCCGCCCACGCGGTTCTTCGCAGCGTCAGTGTACTTCAGCAGTCCGAAGTCGAAAGCGTTCGACGTGGTCTCCATCGCCTGGTCGAGCGTGACACGCTGCGCCTTCAGCCGTTTCGGGTCGACCTGGAGCTGGAGCTGCTTGAACCGGTCGCCCCAGATGACGACGTTGGCGACGCCCGGCACCGCCATCAGCCGCCAGCGGATCGTCCAGTAGCTGATCATCGCGAGGTCGGTGAGGGAGATCCTGGACGATGACAGCCCGATCTTCATCACCCGGCTGGTGGCCGACAGCGGCTGGAGTATCCACGGGATGCCGGCTGATGTCGGGATGCTTCGCATCGCGATCGCCAGCCGCTCGTTGACCAGCTGCCGCGCCTCGAGGCTGTCCGTGCCGCGCTTGAACACCAGGGTGATCGCCGATACGCCCGGTACCGATTTCGACCGCATCACGTCGAGCCCAGGCGTGCTGTTCAGCGACTGCTCGAGCGGAATGGTGATCAGCGATTCGATCTCCTCCGTCGACATCCCCGGCCCCTCGGTCTGCACCTCGACGAACGGCGGTGCGAACTCGGGAAACACATCCACGGGCATGTCCCGGACCCGGCTGGCGCCGAAGGCCATCGCGCCGGCGGCAAGCGCCACGACCAGGAAACGGAAATAGAGGCTCGAGGCGACGATCCGGCGCATCATCGGCCGTGGCCTCCGCGCGTGCCGTCGCCTTCACCGGTCATTCGCCCTCGATCTCGAACTCAGTGCCCAGGAGCTCGACACCCCCGACGGCGACCACCTCCGCACCGATCGCGGGGCCCTTCGAGAGCACCGCCACGTCACCGTCGATCGACTCGACCGTGATCGGGTGGCGAACGAACGTGAGTGGGGCGGTTCGCTCGTAGACCCACGTGCCGCCGTCGATCCAGTAGATGACGGCGGAGTACGGAACGGTCTTTCGCACGCCGCTGCGGCTCAGCTCCAGCCGTACGCGCACGGCCTGTCCCGGGCGAAGCCGGGAGGACGAGGCGGCCTTGACGTACAGCGCCCGACCCGTGGTCGATACGCCCCGCGGGGCAGCGGCGGCGATGGTGGCATTCGTCGCTGCCACGCCCGGTGCGGCGAGGATGCGAACCGCCGAGCCGGAGCGTGCGCCGGCCAGCTCGCGGCTTCGCACCGGTACGCGGATCCACATCTCGCCGGCCGCATCAGTGCCGAGGACATCGCCCCGAACGACGAGCCGGCGCCCCATCTGCATCGCCTGCACCGGCGCGACTTGGAGGCCGATGCGTTCGGCGGCGGCCTTCGAGACGACGATTTGGCTCTCGTCCGAGCCCTTCACCTCCTTGACCTGCGCCGGCGGCGTGGTCTGCTCGTTCGCCTGCGCCGCGTATCCGCATCCGGCCGCCGACAGGACGGTCGTAAGGAGGAGAGCCGCCTTGGTGAGATGGACGCTACGCATTGTCAGTCCTCCATCGGTGTTTCGTCTCAGCAGTGCGTCCGGGGTCATGCTTGGCCTGCCTGCGTGTGCCGAAGCGCCCGTACATGACCGGAACGAGGACGGTTCCATGCAGCGTCGTCGTGATCAGTCCACCCAGCACGATGATCGCGATCGGCCGCGCATCCTCCTGGCCCGCGATCGTCCCGGTGACGATCAGCGGCAGGAGCAGCAGTGCAGTCCCCACCGCGGCCAGCAGGATGGACGACACATACTGCGTGGAGACGGTGGCGACGGATTCACTGCCTCCGCTGCTTTCGTAGCTCGCCACAAGCCGCAGGCCGTTGCGCGCCGCGATGGCCAGCAGCGGAGCGAAGGCCAGGAGCGACGGCAGTGAGAGGGCGTCTCCCGCCACGAACACGGCAATGACGCCGCCGGCAAGTGCGAAGGGTAGCGACAGGAACACCAGCGATGCCAGCCGCCAGCTCTGGAACGCCGCCTGCAGCAGCAGGAAGATGATCACCGCGGCGGCCAGGCCGGCTCCGGCCATCCGCCGGTGAAGGTCGTCCGCCGACCGATACTCGGGAATGACCTGAGCACGGAACTCCAGGGGGAAGGACATCGCGGCGAGGCGATCGCGAATCTCGTTCGTGACGGCGCCAGGATCGCGGCCCTTCACGTCCACGCCAACGTCGACGCGGCGCGACACCTCGTCGCGCTGGATCAGCGTTGGCGTTGCAGTGATGCTGATGTCCGCCACGTCGCCCAGCCGGACTCGACCGCCACCGGGGGTGTCGATCTGGAGGTTGCCGATCGCCGTCAGATTGCTCCGGCTGGCGGGGGTGCTCCACACCGTGACCTGGAACACCTTCTGCTGTTCGAACAGGCTGCCGACCTCCAGTCCGGCCAGCATGGTGGATGCGGCCCGGCGGACGTCCCCCGGCTTCAGGCCGTGGGCACGTGCCCTCTTCAGGTTCACCTCGATGTCCACCGTCGGCTGGGTGACGTCGTGCTGCATCGTCGTGCCCGCGACGCCGTCGATACCTGAGAGCATCTGCCGGACCTGGGCGGCCGTGCTGTGCAGCCGGCTGAACTCCGGGCCGAACACCCGAACGACGATGTCGTTCTGCGGCCCTGTGTCGAAGTGACCGACGCGGTCGTCGAGATACGACGTCACGTGCGCCTGCACCCCCGGATAGCCGCCGGCGGCCGCCTTGATCGCCGCCACCGTGGCGTCGTAGTCGGCCGAGGGATCGACGTTGACCCAGAGCTCAGCCGAGTTGACGTCCACGATCTGATCGCCCAGAACGGCGCGGCCGACGTGGGCGCCGACGTCGCGTACGCCCGGGATTGCACGGACGTCACGGCTGACGCCGGCGACCAGGCGGGCGGTCTCCGGCTCCGACGTGCCGACCGGGCCCGTCCACTGGACGACGAGGTCGGGATCGCGGAAGGAGGGAAGGATCCGCTGCTGGAACGTCGGGATCAGCAGGCATGCTGCGACGACGGTTGCCCCGCACACGACGAGCGCAGGGCTCGGCGCCCGCAGCACCCGGTCGAGCAGCCGCCGGTACCGGTCAGCGATCCACCGCCCGAGTGCGCGTCGGCCATCCGTGTCTCGACTTCGAGATGGCAGCACGGCCACGAGCACGGGTGTTACCGTGACGCCGACGATCAGTGATGCCACGACGGCCAGCGCGTAGGAGAGCACCATGGGCTCGGCGAGCGCCCGCGCCACGCCGTCGCTGAAGAAGATCGGCGCCAGCGGAACGAGTGCGATCAGCGTGGCGTACCCTGCCCCTCGGCGGGCTTCCAGCATCGTCACAAGCAGGTCGGACGCGTCCGTCTCGTCGTCGGGTGCGGCGCGGCTGGGTGCCCGTGCAAGCCCGCGCTCGCACGCGCCGACGCAATCGTCGACCAGCACGACGAGCGCCGCCGCGAACCCGCCCACGACCAGCAGGTTGATGGACTCGCCCCGCACGTCCAGCACGAGCAGCGCCGCCATCAGCGACACCGAGACGGCCAGGATGGTGATCACTCCGGCGCGCCAGTCCCAGAGTGCCGCGGCGAGAAAGGCCACGAGGAGCACCCCGCCCAGGATCAGCGACGTGGTGAGGTTGTCCCGTGACGTCTCGATGTACGTCGCCGGGCGTGACACCTTCGTGTCGATCTGGATTCCGCTGAGTCCCGGCTGCAGCTTCGCCAGCGCCTCATCGAGCCCACGCGTCACCTGCAGCGTGTTTGCATTCGGGAACTTCTCGATCACCAGCAGGAGGCTCGACCCCCCACCCAGCACGGCGTCGCCGATCAGCGGCTGATGGCTTTGGACGACGTCCGCCACGTCATGCAGCTGCAGAGGTGCCGCCCCGTCGACGGTGACCTTCGCGAGATCCGCTGCCGTCGAGATCGGGAACACATGGCGTACCTCCAGACGCTGGCTGGGCGTCTCCACCCATCCGCCTGCGCTGAGGGTCGACGCCTGGAGAAACGTCAGCGGCGACACCCACATCGCGTTGCCGGTGGTCTTGACCACCTGGTCGAGCGACACGTTGTTCGCCTCCAGCTTGTCCGGCTCGATCTGTACCTGGAGCTGACGCTCCCGCTGTCCCCACACCGCGACGTTCGCGACGCCGGGAACCGCGAGCAGAGCCGGCCTGACGTTCCACCGGGCGAGCACCCCCATCTCGATCGGAGAGACGGTGGTGGACGACAGGCCGACCATCATCACCCGGTTCGCTGAGGAGAAGGGCTGCAGGATCACCGATGGTTGTGCCACGTTGGGGATCGCGATCGCCAGCGTCAGCCGCTCACTGACGAGCTGTCGCGCCCGCATGACATCGGTGCCGGGCTCGAAGCTGAGGACGATCGATGACAGCCCGGGCACCGACCGGGAGTGGATCGACTTCAGCCAGGGTGTGCCGTTGAGCAGCTCTTCCAGGTTCAGAGTGACGAGGTTTTCCACCTCCGGGGCCGAGAGGCCGAGTGCCTCAGTCTGCACCTCGATGATCGGCGGGGAGAACTCCGGCGCGGCATCGACCGGCATCTGCCGCGCCTGCTGCACGCCGAGCACCAGCACGGCGGCAGCGAGGGCGAGCACGACGAGCTTGAAGCGCAGGCTCGTGAGGATCAGCCAGTGGATCATCGGGCTAGCGCTCCGGGGATCAGGCCTCGCAGGTCATGGAGGGCGCTCGCGGCGCGACGACGGGTGCGACCGCGGTGTTGCGTCCGCTTCAGCGCAGCCGATGACGCCCGCCCTTTCCCCATTCTCCCGCCTCCCGCGCAAGAAATCGAACGATTTGTTCATCAAATCTTAATGTCTTGCGGGCGACGATAAAGCTTCATCCGCCACTTGTCAACTGGGGCTTGAAGACACCCTGGCGGGGAGGGCGATCGTCAGCTCGGCGCCGCCGTGCTCCCTGTTCCGCACTCGCACCGTGCCGCCGTGCGCCTCGGCCACCGCGCGCACAATCGACAGACCAAGACCCGCTCCCCCGTGGCCACGGGCGTGGTCGGCGCGGCTGAAACGTTCGAACGCCTCGGCGAGGAACTCCGGAGGAATCCCAGGGCCCCTATCGCTCACGCGGATCTCCACAATGTCGCCGGCCGCGGCTGCAGAGAGCTCTGCGCTGCCGCCACCGTGGCGAAGTGCGTTGTCGACCAGGTTGCCGATCGCCTGTTCCAGCCGAAGCCGATCGCCCTCCACGTGGATCGGCGACATCGCCTCCTTCACGGTGATCGTGGCTGCCTCGTCGACCGATCGCCACTGGAACCTGTTCGCGACCGAGCCCAGCACCTCGCGCACGTCCACCACCTCGCGGCGCAGTGGCAGCCGCGAGCCGTCAGCCGTTGCGATCAGCAGCAGGTCCTCCGCCAGCTGGGTCAACCGATCGACCTCCGCCGCCGAGCGGCGCACCGCGTCCAGCAGGGCATCCGCCGACTCAGGTGACCGCAGTGCCAGGTCGAGCTCGGCACGGACCAGGGCAAGCGGTGTGCGCAGCTCGTGCCCGGCGTCGCTCACGAATCCTCGCTCCCGCTGGAGCGCGATTTCGAGCCGCGCAAGCATGTCGTTCAGCGTCTCGCCAAGCCGCTGCACCTCGTCGTTGGTCCTCGGGACGGGCAGCCGCTCGCCGAGCCGTTCGGCCGAGATCGTCGCCGCGCGTCGGCGCATCAGATCGACCTGCCGTAGCGAGAACCCGGCCAGGAAGTAGCCTGCGATCGTTGCGATCACAAGAGCCGCTGGCCCTCCGATCAGCAGCTCACGGCGTAGCGAATGCAGCGTCTCGACACGATCCTCTCGTGTCGAGCCGACGATGAGCACGTAGGTCGTGCCGTCCGCCCGTCGCACGGGCACCGCCAGAAACCGCGACGGCTCGTCGAGTCCCGGCACCGTCGAGCGGTTGACGAAGATTGGGTGCTTCTTCGCCTCGGACAGCTCCGCCGGCCCCAGCAGCGGGTTCGCCTCCAGTGCGTCCGTGGCCTCCCGCACGGCACCTGCTGGATCCAGCAGCTGGGCGTATCGCTCACCCGGTTCCACGAATCCGGGTGCCTTGCCAACATCGGCAGCCGGGCCGTCGTCGACGACGAGCGCGAGATCGTGCGCTCGCAGGCGAAGCTCGCTGTCGAGGGCCTCTCTCAGCTCGCGGCCCACGTTGACGTACAGCAGCCAGCACGCCCAGCTAAGGACGATGCCCATGGTGACCGCTGTTGCCACGGCGATCCGGATCCGGATCGGTACGCGGCTCACACCGGGCCCTGCATCCGCAGCCGGTAGCCCCTCCCCCGCACTGTCTCCAGCGATCGCCGTCCGAACGGTGCGTCGATCTTCTGTCGGAGATGTTTGACGTGGACGTCGACTAGGTTGGAGCTCTTCGCCTCGGTGGTGCCCCACGCCAGCCGGAGGATGTCCTGGCGGGAGAGCACCTGCTCGGGGCGCTGCAGGAGGACGTGAAGGACGGCATACTCGATGGGCGAGAGCGCGATCTCCACCTCCCCACGATGCACCCGCTGCGCCACCGGGTCGAGGCGGAGATCGTCCACCTCCAGCACCGCGTCGGCAAGGCGGTGCCCGCGCCGCTGCAGAGCCCGCAGACGTGCCACCAGCTCTTTGAAGGCAAAGGGCTTCATCAGGTAATCGTCCGCGCCGCTGTCCAGACCCGCAACCCGGTCCTCGACGCTCTCTCTGGCGGTCAGCATCAGCACGGGCGCGGCAACCCCCGCCTCGCGCAGGCGCCGGCAGGTCTCGAAGCCGTCGATGCCGGGCAGCATGATGTCGAGCAGTATGGCGTCGTACGGTTCGGCGGCTGCCAGGCGAAGCGCGTCCTCGCCGGTTGAGACGATCTCGGCCCCGAACCCTTCAGCGACCAGCCCACGGCGGATCAGTTGGGCCATCCGCGGCTCGTCTTCGACGACCAGAACGTCCATCCAGCCACCCTCCCGCAGTGTGATACGCGCGAACGTGTGGACAATAAACGGCCTGGAGCGGGCCACGCGACCCGGCCCGCCGTCCCGTCAGTGAGTCGCCACCCTTCCCCGCCCGCCGAACCGCAGGTAGAGCGATGGGAGGACGAACAGGTTGAGCAGCGTGGCCGTTACCAAGCCGCCCAGGATGACCACCGCCATCGGATGCTCGACCTCGTGGCCCGGGATGCTGCCGGCGGCGACCAGCGGGATCACGGCCAGGCCGGTCGCAGACGCCGTCATCAGGATGGGAGCCAGCCGCTCCTTCGCTCCACGGAGCACGAGCGCCGGCCCGAACGGCTCTCCCTCCTCGTTCTCGAGGTGCTGGAAGTGGCTGATCATCAGGATGCCGTTGCGGGCGGCGATGCCGAACACCGTCAGGAATCCGACGAGTGAACCGAGCGACAGCACGCCTCCGGTCAACCAGACTGCGAGCACGCCGCCGACCAGCGCCATCGGAAGCAGCAGGAACGTCATCACCGCCAGCCGGATGCTTCGGAATGCCGCATGGAGAAGCAGGAAGATGGCGATCGCCGCGCCGATTCCGAACATCGCGAGCCGTCGCTGGGCGGCGTTCAGCTCCGTCGACTCCCCGAGCACCTCGGCGTGATATTCCCGGGGAAAGGCGACGCCCTTCACCGCCTGCTCGACGTCCTCCACCACCGAAGACAGGTCCCGGCCCTCGACGTTCGCCCCCACATCTATCCGGCGCGACTGCAGTTCGCGCTCGATGTTGTTCGGCGTGGGTGCGATACGGACGTCCGCAACCTGCTGCAGCTGCACTCGGCCGCCGTCGGGGGTGTCGATTGGGAGCTCCTTGACGTCGGTCAAGCTGTCCCGCTGGGTCGGAATCGTCCAGACGTGAACGTCGTAGGCCTTGCCTCCGTAGAAGATGTCGCCGACCTCCTCGCTCGCGATCATGGCCGAGACCTGGCGCCGCAGGTCACCCGGCTTCAGGCCGTAGCGCTTCGCAGCGATAAGGTTGGTCTCCACCTGGATGTGCGGCAGGTCCTCGGAGAACGAGGGGTGGGCATCGATCACTCCGTCGACTTTCGCCAACCGTTCGGAGACCTCGTCCGCCTTCGTGCGCAACACGTCGAGATCGGGGCCGAAGATCCGGACGACGATCGACTCGCTGGTCCCGGTGAGGACCTCCTTGATCCGCTCGCGCAGATACGTCTGCACGTCACGGTAGAGACCGGGATAGCCCTCGACGGTGCGGTGCACCGACGCAAGCGTCTTGTCGTAGTCCGCCTCTGGGCTGACGCTGATCCAGTTCTCACCGAAGTAGACGCCGTATACCTCGTCCGAGAACAGCGCCTGGCCGATGTGCGATCCGCAGTTTCGGACGCCGGGGATCTCCCGCAGGTCGCGGCATGCCCGGATCGAGATCCGCTTCTCCTCGACGGACGACGTCGACGGCTCCGTGAGCCAGTGCATCAGGAAATCCCGTTCCTTGAAGTTGGGGAGCAGCTGGGCGCCCAGGGTCGGATACAGGACGGCGCCGGCTACGAGACACGCCACGGCGGTCATGAGCGCGGGGCTGGGCCGCCGCAGCAGCACGGCCAGTGCCGCCCCGTACCATCGCCTGAGCACTCGTAAGAGCGGCGATTCCCGCCGCTCCGGAGAGCCCTCGGCGAACGGCAGCCGGCC
>C688J35102_120989773_pt1 | contig 13593 bp, 13 predicted proteins | sample HopSoiMetagenom2_FD_35102 | JGI IMG/M metagenome (IMG submission 35102)
AACGCAAGCCGTAGCACGGTCCGGCCTTTCCACTGGGTAGGTACGCAGAGGATCTTGCCCTCGAGGGCAAGTCGCCGGGACCACCGACGGTAGGCTGCGTCGTCCCAGCCAGGCCGGTCGAAGAGCACCACCGACAGCGTTGGACTCAGCAGCAGGCGAAGCTGCGGAATGCTCCGGATTCCCTCTGCCACAACGCGTGCAGTTGCCAGGGTCTGTTCGATCGCCGCGGTGTATCGGTTGGTCCCGTGTGTCGCCAAGCTGAACCAGAACGGTAAGCCGCGGGCCCGCCGGGTCAGATGGACGCCGTAGTCCCAGGGATTCCAGACCTCACGGTCAATGGCGTCGAGGTAGCCGGCATGTTGGGAGTGCGCGGCCCGAGCAAGTTCGGGCTTTCGATAGAGCAATGCACAACAGTCATAGGTTGCGAAGAGCCACTTATGCGGGTCAACGATGAAGCTATCGGCGCGTTCGATTCCGTTGAACAAGGGGCGCACAGTCGGGGCTGCCAGTGCTGCACCGCCGTACGCGCCGTCAACGTGCATCCAAATGCCGAACCGCTCGGATACCTCGGCGATGCCGGTCAAGTCGTCGACGATGCCCACATTCGTGGTACCGGCTGACGCCACCACAGCAAATACGTCACGGGAGTTGATCAACGCTGAATGCAGAGCTTCGCCGGTCATTTGACCTTGATCGTTTTCTGGCACCAGGACTAGTTCGGCATCGAGCACAGATGCTGCTTGCTGTACCGACGAATGGGCTTGCGCCGTACAGGCCAGCCGCCATTGCCCAGATGGATGCCTGCCCAGCTGGTTGCGCGCGAACTGCCGTGCGGCAACCAAGGCGGAGAGGTTGCCGGTCGTCCCGCCGGCCATGAAGCAGCCACCGGCCGTCTGCGGCCAGCCGAGCAACTGAACCAGCCAGGCGAGCGCCTGGTTTTCAGCGAAGATCGCACCGGCTCCGGATTCCCAGCTACCGGCGAAGATGTTGTAGCTACTCACCACGGCATCGAAGGCGAGCGCAGCGCGGGTTGGCGCGGCCGGAATGTATGCCAGGTTCAGTGCATCGTCCTGAGCCCGGGTCGCGGGCGCGATGACATCCTCAAAGATGCGCAGCGCCTCGTCGGCTCCGATTCCTTCAGGCGTAATGGTTTGACCCGCGTCCGCCATCAGTTCTGAGGCGGGCCGGGCCGTCGTCTTGGGATCTGAAGGCTTGCTGATGCGGCGACTGGCCAGAGCCACCGCCGCTGCGGCGATCTCGGTCTCGTCTCCCCAGACGCTAGCTGCCGCCGCTCCCACAGCGTGTGGGACGGCGACATCGGAACCGAGTGGGATTGCTGACGACGTTGTCACCCGGTCTGCTCCTGCCTCGCCGATCATCTGCCGGCTCACTCGAAGCTAGTTCGGATCCTAACGATCGGCAAACTGACCGCTCGCTTGCTCGCCGGCTTGGAGCGACACTCGGGAACTAGTCCTCGCCGAGATAGGCCTTTCGGACGTTCTCATCGCCGAGGAGCGCCTCGCCGGTGTTCTGCAGCACGATCTTGCCGACTTCCAGGACGTATCCGTAATTGGCGAGGGACAGCGCCGCCGGAGCATTCTGCTCGACGAGCAGGATGGTGACCCCTTCTGACTGCAGTTCGACGATGGTTGACATGATGCGCTGCATCATGATCGGCGAGAGGCCCATCGAGGGCTCATCGAGCATTAGCAGCTTTGGACGGCTCATCATCGCTCGGCCGATAGCGAGCATCTGCTGCTCGCCGCCTGAGAACGTACCGGCGGGCTGGGAGCGTCGTTCCCGCAAGATGTCGAAGAGATTGAAGACTCGTTCGAGATCCTGCGTCACGCCACTCCGGTCCTTGCGCGCGAAGGCGCCGAGCATCAGGTTCTCTTCGACGGTAAGCCGCGGGAATATCCGGCGCCCCTCCGGCGAATGCGCCAAGCCTCTTGTAACTACCTCATGTGCGGGAGTCGCATCAATCCGGGATCCCTCGAACCAAATCTCGCCGGACTCCGGCCTGATCAGCCCCGAGATGGTACGCAGCGTGGTGGTCTTCCCAGCACCGTTGGTGCCCAGGAGCGTCACCACTTGGCCTTGATCGACCTTGAAACTGATTCCCTTGACAGCCATGACCCGGCCGTACGCGACCTTCAGGTCCTTGACCTCAAGCATTGCCCTGACCCTCCTCCTCGAACGCCTCGAGTTCGGCGGCGTTCTCGGGTCCGGTGCCGATATAGGCCTCGATCACCCTGGGGTCGGACTGCACCTCCGTTGGCGTGCCCTCGATCAAGGTCTTGCCCTGGACCAGGCACAGCACGCGATCGCAGAGATTGAAGATGAACCGCATGTCGTGCTCGATGACCACCACCGCGAGCCCCTGATCGCGGATTTTGAAGATCAGGTCCTCGGCCTGCCTGGTCTCCTGAGGATTCATCCCTGCCGTCGGCTCGTCCAGCAGCAACAGTTTGGGATCTGTGCCGAGAGCACGGGCGATCTCGAGCCGCCGCTGATCGCCATAGGAGAGATGGCGGGCCAAATTATCTGTCGTGTTGCCAAGCCCGACAAAGTCGAGCAGCTCTTGGGCACGTGCTGAGGTTGCCTTCTCATCGCGATGGAACTTGGGTCCGCGAAGGATCGACGTGAGCGGCCCGGTGTTGGTACGGCAGTAACGGCCGACCATCACGTTTTCGAGGGCGGTCATGTTGCCGAAGAGCCGGATGTTCTGGAACGTTCGAGCCATCCCTGCAATGACAACCTTGCGAGGCTTGGGTGGCAGCAGCGCGCCCTCGAAGATTACGCTCCCGGCTGTCGGAAGGTAGAGGCCGGTCAGACAGTTGAAGAACGTGGTCTTGCCGGCCCCGTTGGGCCCGATCAGGCCCATAATCTCGCCCCTGCTGACATTCAGGTTCACAGAGTCGACAGCGACCAGGCCGCCGAATCGCATCGTCACATTCTCTGCGACCAGGATCGGCGAGCCGTCAGCCTGGGCGCTCACGCCAGAAGCGTCGACTGCGGTCCTCATAGCACCCCAGCTCCCCTCAATGCGCCAGTCTCCTCGACTTCCTCCTCGATCCGCTCGGCCAGCTCCTCATCCTCCTCGTGGAACTCCAGCTGCCTGCGCTGGCTCGGGATCATGCCCTCTGGCCGGAAGCGCATCATGAGGATCAAAAGCAGGGCGAAGATCATCAGCCGAAAGTCGCTAACGAAGCGCAGCTTCTCGGGCAGCAGCTTCAGCAGCGTGGCACCAACCAGCACGCCGAGCACGGTGCCCATACCTCCGAGCACGATCGCCGCTAGCAAGAACGCAGACTCCAGGAAGATGAACTGGTCCGGTGTAACCGAGATGTCCTGATGGGCCTTGACCGCGCCTGCGATGCCGGCCAGGAACGCACCGCTAGCGAACGCGAAGAGCTTCAGGCCGAAGACGTTGACGCCCATGGCCTCGGCTGCCTTCTCGTCCTCCCGGATCGCCACCCAGCCACGGCCAATGCGGGAATTGTTGAGCCGGACGAACACCAAAATGACAAACGCGATCAACACCAGCAGCAGGAAGTAGTAGTTGGAGAAGCGGCCGAGCGGGATACCCAGCAGAACATGCGGCCTGCCGAAGTCAAAGCCGAAAAGAGTGAGGTCGGGAATCGCGGGAATGCCATTGGATCCGTGCGTAATGTTGGGCCCGGCCTCGCCGTCCAAGTTGATCATGGTAATTCGGAAGATTTCACCAAACGCTAGGGTCACGATGGCCAGGTAGTCACCTGACACCCGCAAAGTGGGTGAGCCGATGATCAGGCCAAGAGTGGCCGAAACCGCGCCGGCGATGAGCACCACCACAATGAACGGCGGATGAATGTCCGCCGTCGCGAAGGCTGAACGCGATAGGACCGCCGCCGTAAAGGCGCCCGCACCGAGGAACGCGATATAGCCAAGGTCGAGCAGACCGGCGAGGCCGACGGTAATGTTGAGGCCCATCGCGGCTGCAGCGAAGATAATCACCTGCGTGGCAATGGACATATTGGCGTCGGAGCCGCCCTGAGTGAAGGGAAACAAGAACGCCACCACGAATGCGGCAAGGATTAGTACTTTCCTGTGACGCTGGGAAACTCCAGATAGAAAGCCCATGGCGCCGACCCGGAAGAGCACCGCAACGAAAGCGCCGAGGAAGGCGATGAAGCTGACGAAGCTACCACCGTCGTCGATGTTCAGCGCGTAGGCCGTCGCAATGAGTGCTGCACCCATGACCACGGCGACCAGGAGGATCTCCAGCGTCGGCCTGGTCTGCGCCTGGGACAGCGTGGCTGGCTTATCCATGATCATCAGTCGGGTACCGGCGAAGGCCAGCACCGCACCGAGCAGCGCGATCCATCCGCCGTAAACCACGTTGATCAGACCACCGAGCTCAAGCGCGATGGCGACGATGATGATTGCGATGTAGACCAGCGCTCCGGTGCCAGCGGCCTTGGCGCCGCGCACCCACCCGACCCTGATCTTGCCGCGAGGCTTAATCAGCCGTGAGCAGATGATGAGTCCCGAGACGAGCAAGCCGAGGACCATGCCGCAATACTGCAAAGGCGACGGATTGCCGACGAGAGTCATGCCGTCGAGTGCCGCAAACGAGTAAGCCCAAGGCAAGAGTGCGGAAACTGCAAGGGCAACGCCGCCGGCGATTCCGACCCAGCGCCCGGTTGGGTCCCACCGTTGTTGCAGCTCGGGTGTGATGACCCGTGGAATTGTGATCATGCTCGATCCACCACCCGTGAGCCGAGAAGGCCCTGCGGTCGGAAGACCAGCACCAAGATCAGCAATACGAACGCCCAGACGTCCTTCCACGCCGAGCCGCCAAAAGTGCCGGGAATGAGCGTTGCCATGCCCTCGACCAGGCCGAGGACCAGCCCGCCGACTACAGCACCATTGATATTGCCGATGCCGCCGAGCACCGCTGCGGTGAAAGCCTTGAGGCCGGCCAGGAAGCCCATCCTGAAGTCGATGTTGGTGTAACGCAGGCCCCAGGCCAGGCCGGCCACAGCGGCCAACGCTGCACCGAGCGCGAACGCCACCATGATGATGCGGTCGACGTTGATGCCCATCAGCCTCGCGGTGTCGGGGTCCTGGGATGTCGCCTGCATTGCCCGACCCATACGTGTGCGGTTGACGAATACATATAGGAAGACCCAGCAGATGACGAGCGCGACCATCGTGAACAGCGCAGCTCGCTGGATGGTGATGGGACCCAGCTGGATCGCGGGTCCGGTCACATAGTTAATTTGTGGAAAAGGGATCGCCCGCCTCGCGTCGGGGAAGCCCGGGATGCGTCCATAGAACAGGCGCACGAATTCTTGAAGAAAGACGGACACGCCGATCGCGGTGATCAGGGGTGCGAGTCGCGGTGCGTTGCGGAGTGGCCGGTAGGCGAATCGTTCAGTCAGCAAGGAAGTGCCGACCGCAGCGACCATCCCGACGACGAGCATGATGGGCAGCTGCCAAATGCCCAGCGAATCTCCAGGTAACAGTATCCAGGCGGTAAGTGCCCCGAAAGCGCCGATCATGAAGATCTCGCCATGGGCAAAGTTGATCAGCTGGATAATGCCATAGACGACGGTATAGCCAACGGCGATCAGCGCATACAGGGCCCCAAGCGACAGACCGTTGATGAGCTGCTGCAGGATGTCCACTCACGCCTCCCTTCGGTGATGCATGTAAGGCGGGTGTCGACGCGGGCGGGGGCAGACCTTAGGGGTCCGCCCCCGCTGCGCACCTGGGAGAAGACTAGTGGCGGAGACCCCGGTGCGCAGCCTCCGCCACCACTGCATTAGCCGCTGCCGGTCTTCTCAGGAACCCACTTGGCGCCGTCGACCTTCCAAACCGTCAACACCTTGGTGGTGGAATCACCGTACTGGTCGAATGCCACCTTTCCGGATGCGCCATCGAAGCTGACCTTGCCCATGGCGTCGATGGTTGCGGCGCGCGCCGACTTGGCGTCGCTGGCGTTAGCTAGGGAAACCTTCAGCGCATTGATTATGGCGTTGGCGGCATCGTAGGAATATGGCCCGTAGGCCGCGTAGGGCTCCTTGTAGCCAGCAGCCTGGTAGTCGCTGATGAACTGCTTGGCCGAACCGAGCTTCTCGGGCGGCGCTCCAACGTTGGTCGCGAGGTCACCATTGGAGGTCTTGCCTGCGAGCTCGATGTAGGCGGGGTCGAAGATCCCGTCGCCACCCATCAGCGGGACATTGAGCCCGGCCGACTTAGCCTGCTGGCTCAGCGGACCAGCCTGCGGGTATTCACCGCCGTAGTAGATCGCCTCTGGGTTGGCGTTCTTGACCTTGCTGATCACCGCGGAGAAGTCCTTGTCCTCGGGATTGATGGTCTCCGCGTCAACGATCTGACCGCCGCCACTCTTGAAGGCGTCCGTGAAGGCGGCGACCAAGCCCTGGCCGTACGTCTTCTTGTCATGAATCGTGGCGACCTTCTTGATGCCCTTATCGAGGAGGTACTTCGCCGCAAACGGACCCTGAACGGAGTCCGTGGTGCAGGTACGGAAGTAACCCGGGTACGGGCGCTTCGGATTGGCCAGATCCGCGCCCTTGGTCAGGGTCGGGTTGGTGTTTGCCGGCGACACCTGAACGATCTGTGCCCCGGAAAGAACTGGCTGCACCGACTGCGAGACCGAGGAGTTGAGGGTACCGACGACTCCAACCACATCGTTGTCACCCGCCAGCTTGGTGGCAGCATTCTTGCCGACGTCGGGTTGGGCCTGGTCATCCTGCGCGTCGATCTCGATAGTCCAACCGGGCACGGTCTTCTTCTCGTTGGCCTGCTTGATAGCTAGGTCGACCGAGTTCTTGATGCCATTGCCCAGAGCGGACAGATCTCCCGACAGCGGCGCTATGACGCCGATCTTGGCGACCTTCGCCGCTCCGGCCTCCCCGCCCGGAGCCTGTTCAGCCCGACTGCCACATGCCGTCATTGCGAGCGACGCGGCCAGCAGGGTTACCCCCGCAAGAGCGAGCTTATGCTTGCGCACATTTCCTCCTCATTGTTTGTGTTTGCGAGGTAGCGCTGAGCGCAACTTCGCGAGCATTGTCGAACTTACGACTGAAGCTGTGTTATGGCTCCAACTTTGCTGTCTGTAGCATCTTCGTTACGCGATTGAGAGCCCATAGATGCGAATACGCTATTTTTTTCTTGCAACTGAGCCGTGCTCTATGACTCCTTCCGCCACTTCTCGCATTGACTTGCGAAGATCCATCGCAGTTTTCTGGATCCAGCGAAACGCCTCAGGTTCGCTGAGCCCGAGACCGGTCTGCAGCAGGCCTTTGGCGCGCTCGACGACCTTGCGAGACTCCAACCGCTCCGTTAAATCGCTGACCTCGGCCTCCACTGCTTGGATCTCGGCGAACCGGGCGCGGGCGATCTCGATGGCTGGAATCAGGTCGGCCTTGCTGAAAGGCTTGACCACGTACGCCATAGCGCCGGCTTGGCTCGCTCGCTCCACCAGCTCGCGCTGACTGAAGGCGGTGAGCATGACGACAGGTGCGATCCGTTCGCTGGCAATCTGCTCAGCCGCGCTGATGCCATCAAGCTTGGGCATCTTGACATCCATGACCACCAAATCCGGTCTGAGATCGGTCGCCAGAGCTACCGCCGCTTCCCCGTCACCGGCCTGGCCAACTACGTCATAGCCCTCCTCTGTGAGCATCTCCACCAGATCCAGCCGGATCAGCACCTCGTCCTCGGCGACGATCACTCGGGGCTTGGTGCCGTCCCTGATCTGGTTGGCTTCTCCAGTCACGGGGACACTCTAGCCAGATGCTTGTTCCCGGCACTGGGCATTTGACCGACTCCTCATGCAGCGGCTGTGGCAGAATGATCGGGCTCGCGGGCATTCGCCCGGGCTGGTTGATCATGACCCCTGGCCGGGGTGGCGGAATGGTATACGCGGACGGCTCAAACCCGTCTGTCCGAAAGGACATAGGGGTTCGACTCCCCTCTCCGGCACCCACCTCATGATCCGTGCTTGCCTGATTCAAATGACACACCACTCCGCATCAATTATCTGGACGTCGCATCGGCTGCTGCTGATGCGACGTCCAAGTAATTGATGCGGAGTGGTGATCTTTTACAGGGGCGCGCCGATACGGCGTACCCGGATCATGTTGGTTTGGCCGGCGACACCGGGCGGGGAGCCAGCCACGATGACGACGCGTTCACCATCGGCAATGCGGCCGCTCTCGGTGAGCGACTTGTCAACTTCGCGGATCATCTCGTCTGTGTGACCCACCATGGGTGCCATGAACGTCTCGACGCCCCAGTTCAGGGTCAATGCCGCACGGGTTTCCTCGTACGGTGTGAACGCCAGCACCGGAATACTCGAACGAAGCCGGGTAAGGCGGCGCGCTGAGTCGCCTGAGGTTGTAAAAGTCACCAAGAACTTGGCGCCAATCCGCTGAGCGACTTCCTCGGCCGCCTTGGTGATCACACCGCTGGTGGTGTGCGGATCCCAGTCGATACCGTGCATCTGATCCATGCCGTGGGCTTCGGTGTTCTCCACAATTCGCGCCATAGTTTCCACCGCCAGCACTGGATATTCGCCGACGCTGGTTTCTCCGGACAACATCACAGCATCGGCGCCATCGAGAATCGCATTAGCCACATCCGATGCCTCGGCACGCGTCGGGCGCGGCGAAGAGATCATGGACTCCAGCATCTGAGTTGCCACGATCACCGGCTTCGCCCAGCGCCGCGCCGCGGTCACGATCTGCTTCTGGACAAGCGGCACCTCTTCCAACGGCAGCTCTACACCAAGATCACCACGCGCCACCATGAAGGCGTCGAAGGCGTCAATGATCTCGGTCAGGTTCTCTACCGCCTGAGGCTTTTCCAGCTTGGCGATCACTGGAATCCGACGGCCTTCAGCATCCATGATCTCGTGGACCGGTTTGATGTCTTCCGCCGATCGGACAAACGACAGGGCCACCATGTCCACGCCGTTGCGAAGGGCCCAGCGCAGATCCTCAGTGTCCTTCTCGCTCATCGCCGGGACACTGACAGCGACCCCTGGCAGGTTGATTCCCTTGTTATTACTGACTGGCCCGCCAACGACAACCTCGGTGATCACATCAGTGTCGGTAACGTCGCTAGCACGCAGGGAGATCCGGCCGTCGTCGATCAAGATCAAGTCGCCTGGTCGGACATCTCCAACTAGGCCTTTATAAGTCGTCGAACAACGCTCAACCGTGCCCTCGACATTGTCAACGGTGATCGCGAACGTAGCCCCCACATGCAACTTTTCCTTGCCGTTTGCGAACCGTCCAAGCCGGATCTTCGGACCCTGCAGGTCGGCCAGCACGCCAACTGGATGACCGGCGCCTTCCGCGGCGTCCCGGACGCTGTGCAGATTCCTCTCATGATCGGCATAGTCGCCGTGACTCATGTTGAGTCGCGCGACATTCATTCCGGCGGCGACCAGCTCCGCCAGGCGCTCGGGGCTTGAGGAGGCTGGGCCGAGCGTGCACACAATCTTGGCTCTACGCACGAGTTGACCCTAGCGAAGTTGAACTCATAGTGGGAGACCAGTCAAGCACCGGTCTGCCAGGCCCCGATCACGTCCAACGCATCCCGGAGATCGGGAGGGTACTCAGACTCGAACTGCATCAGTTCGCCCGAGCTTGGGTGCGTAAAACTCAGCCGGACCGCGTGCAACCACTGGCGCTCAAGACCTAGCTTGTCGGCGAGCACGGGGTCAGCCCCATACATCAGATCGCCAACGCAGGGATGCCGAATCGCTGCCATGTGCACCCGGATCTGATGAGTACGGCCGGTTTCCAGTTTGATCTCCAGCAACGTCGCCGCCACGAATGCTTCCACAGTGGAGTAGTGAGTGACGCTGTGCCGGCCCCCGTCCATCACCGCCATCTTGTAGTCCGCTTTAGGGTGCCGACCAATGGGAGCCTCGATGGTGCCTGCGAACGGGTCCGGATGGCCTTGCACGAGTGCGTGATAGATCTTGTCGACGCTGCGGGACCGGAAGGCCCGCTTCAAGATCGTGTACGCGCGCTCGCTCTTGGCCACCACCATCAGCCCGGAAGTACCGACGTCCAACCGCTGGACGATGCCGCGCCGCTCCGGAACTCCGGAGGTCGAGATCCGAAAGCCGGCGCCGGCAAGGTGGCTGAGTACGTCAGGTCCAGTCCAACCCAGGCTGGGGTGAGCAGCCACTCCCACCGGCTTGTCGATCACGACGATGTCATCGTCGTCGTACACGATGACAACCCCTTCGACCTCTTCGGGCCGCACGGCTGCCACCCGTGGCTGATCGCTGAGCTCCACCTCCAGCATCGAGCCGACACTGACCCGATCCGACTTGCCGATCGCGGCACCGTCAAGAAGCACGTGCCCGTCGCCGATCAACTCCACGACACGGCTACGCGACAGGCCCAGCATGCGCGCAATTGCGGCGTCCACCCGCTCGCCGCTCAATCCCTCCGGCACGAGCAGGACTTTGCGCTCAGTCACGCGCGATCGTGCTCCGGTCATGATCATCGTCGTCTCCGGAGTCACCTCGTCCTGGCGCGCCATGCCGCTGGCCAGTGATGCTGATCCCTTTCACAATCGACAGAAATATGATCATGACGGCCGCTGCGGTGATGCACATATCAGCAACGTTGAAGATCGGCCAGTGCGGCAGCTCAAGAAAGTCGATCACATGGCCACGCAGCACTCCCGGCGGCCGGAACAGCCGATCAGTCAGGTTGCCTGCCACGCCAGCACACAAGAGTCCGATTGCCACCGCCCACGCTGGATGGCCGATCCGGGGCACTAACTTGATGATCACAAAGCAGAGGACCAGGATGCCCGCAATGGCGAACACGTAGGTGAAGCGCTGACCCTGGCTGAACGCCGCGCCCGGGTTTCGAATGAGCCGGAGTGTGAGTAATCCGCCGAGCAGCCGCACGGAAGCGAGCGGCTCAAGCTGGGTTACCGCGATGATCTTGGTGACAAGATCAGCTGCCAATCCGGCGACGGCGACCAGAGCGACGATAAGACGTAAGCGTCGTCGCTCGATCGGCTGAGCGTCGCTGGCTGAGGTTATCGCCGTTCCTCGCGCTGCTTGCAGGTGACGCACAACGTGGCGCGAGGGAAGGCCTGCAACCGGCCTTTACCTATTGGCTGCCCACAGTTGTCGCAGCTGCCATAAGTACCGAGCTCGATGTGGCGCAGCGCGAGTCGGGACTGATCCAACATTTCCCGGGCATTGTTGGCCAACGACATCTCGGCATCGCGCTCAAAATTCGCAGAACCGACGTCAGCAGGATCGCGCCCCGCCCCCTCGCTGCCGTCACGAAGCAATCCCACCAGCTCTGCGGTGGAGATCTCGATCTGGCTTTCGAAGCGCGCAATGTCTTCGATCAGCGCCTGCTTGACCTCGTTGATCTCGGCCTTCGTCCAGGGATCTTCGCCGGGGCGGACCGGCAAGGACTTAGGATTCATCGGTTTTCCAGGCTTGTCTTGATGTTCGACGGGTACCGCATGCACCGTTGGCGCAGCCTTGGTTGAGGCCTTCCGATTCGTGGTCGTGCGACCGCCGTTCTCGGCTGCCGGGGTAGTCGCAGCGCTGGATTTAGCGGTGGTCATGGTTCCCCATTTCTTGGAGCACGGCTGGAGCGGGAAGTGACGCAGAGACAGTAGGCCGCAAAAACAGTTTCTTCAACGACCGCCGCTGCTTTTGCGCTGATTTCTCACTGAATTTCCCGGCTCTAATACCACAGGGCCCGCCGTGGCGGGCCCTGTGGTCTTGATCATTGCTGAAGCCAGATCAGCGCTGGTCTCCTAGCAGAGCGTCTAAACGCGGGGTGTTGCTACTCGAACCGCTGCTGTAGCTTGGCGCGCCTTGGTGTTGGGGCTGATCAATGGCACCACGTTCGCCCGGTTGACTGCCGCCAATCCCGTTTGAGCTGCCTTCCACCGCCTTGCTGTCGCGTACCACGTCGGGAATCTCAACGGGCTCTGCGCGGCCAGACTCCAGCGTCTCGATCTGCTTGCGCAAATGTGTGGTGAGGTTGCTGCGGTACGCGGCCTCGAAGTTACGCAGCGATGCAACGGCCGCGGTGAGGTCGTCACGCTGCCTCTCCAGGTCACCGAACATCTCCCCACGGCGACTTTCAATCTCACGATCGAGTTTCTCAGCCCTGCTGTGTGCATCGGCCTGGAGCCGCTCTGCATTGACCCGGGCTTCGGACTCCACGCGCTCGGCGCGCGTACGGGCGTCGGTGGTGAGCTGATGAGCGGTCCGGTTGGCCTCCTCCCGGATCCGATTGGCATCCTCGGTGGCCTCTTCCACCAGGCGTTCGGCCTGCTCGGTCGACATCTCGACGAGGCGCACGACGGCCGCACTGGCCTCCTTGCCAGTCGTCACCACGATGGTGCCCGACGGAGACGGCGCCGGTGCTGGTGGCGGTGGTAGTGGTGGTGGTGCAGGCTGCCGCGGCTGGGGCGCCTGGACTGTGGGAGCCGCAGGGGCCATCTGATGGGTAGGAGGCGGAGCGGCTTTCAGCGCCTCAATCTGCTTCTTAAGGTTCTGGTTTTCCTCGATGAGTTGCGCGAAGCTCTCTTCGACCTCGTCAACGAACTCGTCAACCTCCAACACCTCATAGCCGGATTTGCGGGCCATCCGGAACCGCTTGTTGCGGACGTCGTCGAGCGTCAGGGTCATCGTGCACCTCGATATCTAGGTGGGACTTTGGGGTGGGGCCGTCTCCTCACCGCCCTACCGTACCCAATTTGATCTGGGTGCACAGGCGAGCCAAAGAAGTCGAGAAAGACACTGTGAAGTCAGTAAAGAAGGTGCCGAACGGACCCGTCAGAAGAACAAGCTGCGGTTAACCTGCATCAGGATGCTGACTAGGATCGCAAGGCCGATGAACGCCAGATCGAGCATCATATTGCCGACCCGGATCGGCTTCAGCACCTTACGCAATAGGCGCAGTGGTGGGTCGGTGATCGAGTAGACGATCTCGGCGAAGACCAGCATCGGTCCTCTCGGTTCCCAGTCGCGGACGAGGACCGGGACCCAGGACAAGATCATCCGCGCAAACAGGATCAGCAGAAAGATCCACAGGATCCAGTTGATGATGAGTCCAACGACAAACACGGTTGAGGCCTGTCTGTATTGCCATTTGGCTTGCTTCGGTGTGCTATCTGACACCAGCCTAGGCCTGCAGAGCGTTTCGGCGGAGTCCCCCAGTTAGCTCTGGTTGAAGAAACCGCCCGCAATCCGTTCCTTGTCTTCCGCTGCCACGGTGACGTCGTGCGGTGAGAGCAAGAACACCTTGCTGGTGACGCGTTCGATACTGCCACGCAAACCAAAGATGAGACCAGCGGCAAAGTCGACCAGCCGCTTTGCGTCAACGTCTTCCATGTCGGACAGGTTCATAATGACCGGCACGCCATCACGGAAATACTCGCCGATGATGCGCGCCTCGTTATACGTGCGGGGGTGAACAGTGATGATTCGTGACACATCGGCCGTCCGTGCGTGGGGAGCGAGAGTCGTGCTGCCGACAGCTGAGACCGGGCCCATTGAGGTTGGGCCTATTG